>Ga0315277_10011386_pt1 | contig 11213 bp, 13 predicted proteins | sample YL17G05_15_MG_FD_203695 | JGI IMG/M metagenome (GOLD analysis project Ga0315277, IMG submission 203695) | Sediment microbial communities from Yellowstone Lake, YNP, Wyoming, USA - YL17G05_15 | ecosystem: Environmental > Aquatic > Freshwater > Lake > Sediment | place: USA: Wyoming | collected...
GGGTCAGGAGCCTTCAAGACGTAGGGCTCCTGACCCTTCCGCCCCGAACCGGAGCGACACGTTTTTTGCAGGAGTCTTTTGACAAGGCCCGGTTTGTAGGCATACTACTAATAGGGCCCGGCGGGACGGGTTCAGCCGTTGCCGGCCGCGCACCTGTTTAGGTGCCGACCAAGAGTCTGTCATTCTGAGCGAGCGTAGCGAGCGAAGAATCTCAGCCGCTTGAACGGCGAGATTCTTCGGCCCCGTAAACGGGGCGTCAGAATGACATCGTTAAACAGATACCCGGCCGCAGGTCGGGGCAAGCACCCTTGGAGAATCCATGGTCATCAGGTTGGCGTTGTTCATGGTGGCGGAAACGGTGGTTCTGGGCCTGAGTTGGGCCCTTTGCCAGTCGGCGGCCGATGTCCTCTATGCGGCGGCGGTGCCGGGGTTCCTGGTTTACGTGGCGCTGTTTCGCCGCGATGCCGCGAAGAGGCTTTCGTGGCGGCACGGGGTGTACTTTGGCGTGTTGGGTCTTGGGGTCACGGTCGCCCTTGTCGCGCTAGCCTGGATAACGCCGCTGGTTCATCTCTCGTGGGTGGAAGTGGCGGGGGGGGTCTACTTTCTGGCCGCGCTGTATATTCTGTTGTGGGCGGCGGACCAGGTGCTGAACGCGGGGCTCTCGCGGGCGTTCGGGGTGGCGAGCGATGCGCGGTTGCCTCGGGGGCGCGTGCTGCCGAAGACGGCCCTGCGGGTGCTGGCGCTGGTGCTGGTGGGGGGGCCGTTCGTGGCCTCGGCGATGGCCATTCACTCGCCGAAGTTCATGGACACGACCGATCCGAGGCAGTTTGCGGGCATCCCCTTTGAGCCGGTGGCCTTCTGCACGGCCGATAACGTCCGGCTGCAAGGCTGGTTCATCCCCGCCTTGGGCATGACCAGCGAGACGACCGTCATCGTGGCCCCCGCGCGCGGCATGAGCAAGACGTACTTTCTGCCGCATGCCTTGATGCTGGCCGACGATTGGTTCAACGTGCTGCTGGTGGACCTGCGGGGCGAAGGGGGCAGTGAGGGCCACACGCGAGGTTTCGGCGTGGTCGAGGCCCGGGACGTGCTGGGGGCGCTGGAGTATCTGCGTCAGGCCCGGCCGCGTCAGAGCCGCCACGTGTTCGCGCTGGGGGTGTCGCAGGGGGCGTCGGCGGTGCTTGCGGCGGCGCGTGCGGACGCGCGGATCGAGGCCGTCATCGCGGACAGCGCGTTTCCGCATCCGGCGGCGGAACTGGTCGGGATGACGTCGTGGCTGCCCTGGCCGCTGGACGGTTATTTTCGGAAGGCCACGCTGCTGGCGGCCTCGGCGCAACTGGGCTGCAACCTGTTCCAGGAGGGCGCGTGCCGCGACATTGCCGGGATCGGCCCGCGTCCGGTGCTGCTGATTCACGGAGGGGAAGACGAGGCGGTGTCGGTGCGCGAGGCGGAGGCCCTCTACTCGGCGGCCGGCGGTCCGGCGATGTTGTGGACCGTCCGCGGGGCCGGCCACGGCGGAGCGCTGGACGCTAGCCCGATGGATTACTCGCGTGCGGTCTGCACGATGCTGCGGTCGGTGCGGCTGGGGCTGCCGCCGTTCCAGTGGGCGGCCGGGATGCGTGGGGCGGCGGGCGGCGCTACGGGTCCGGCGGCGGGTCCGGAATCTTGAACGTCGTCGTACTGCGTCAGAAGTTATGGGTGCTTACGCGGCTGTAGGGGCGAGGCATGCCTCGCCCGCACGTTTGCAGGACGTTCTCGGGCGAAGAAGCATGTCGAAGACTCGCCGTGGCGAGCCTCGCCCCTATAAAACGGCGGCCCCCTTTAACTAGCGCAGTACACGTCGGCGGCGCCCGCCGCGGCGGGCAGGCTGTGGCCATGCCACCCTGCTACTGATTGCAGAAAGTCGACGGCGCCGCCGGCAGCAATGTATCTCCCACACCGGCCGGTCTGACCGACACCGTATACTCATTCGACGGGGTCTCCTCGAAGGTGATGACGAAGACCCGCGTCGTGTCGGAAGTGGGGGTGACGAGGCAGGAGTACGGCTTCGTGGGCGGCTTGTCGGTTTCCAGGAGTCTCAGGCCCCACGCCAGGGCCCGGGTCGGGCCCGTGGCGCGGTCGTGGCGGACCTGGCAGGCCCTCTCCGCCCGCGTGTACCCCGTGAGGTGCTGGAAGGCCGCCAGCGCCAGAAGCATCAGCAGCACGAGAAGCACCATCGTGCCGACGAGGGCATGTCCGGATGACCGGCGCCGGGAGGTCATGCGCGGCTCCAGTAAAGGGTTGCCTGGCGTGCGGTGCCGCCGACCGTAATGCTGACGGTGACCCGCAGGATCGAGGGCGTCACATCGTCGGCGACGAAACCGGAGACGTTTTCGGCGACGGGGACCGTGATGCCGGTCGTCCCGTCGGCCCGCGTCAACCGGCCTTGCTGAAGCGCGTACTCGATGACCACGTCGCTCTGTCCGCCGGGGGCCTTGCGCTGGATCATCAGGCCGCCGCTGGCGGTCGGCGTGGCCCAGACGACGCTGCCCATGTCGTCGGAGAGACTTTCCAGGACCAGTCGGAGTTCCTGTGCGGCGCCCGTGCGCTGCGTGAGGTCCGCCGCCTGGGCCGAGAAGTATCGCCACATCTGGGCGGTCATGAGCGCCAGGCCGATCATCAAGATAGAGACCACCAGCAGTTCCAGGAGCGTGAACCCCTTGGTGTGTTGTGGGCTGACGGTTCGCATGCCGATCTCCGTCGCGGTGGGCAACACCGCCACCGCGCAAAACGGCGCCGTAACTAGTGCACTTCCATGGCGACGTTGGCCGACATCTGCCCGCTATCGTACGGGCGCGTAAACGACAGCAGCGTCACGCTGTACTTGTAGGGGCCGGTCACGGGAGGCGTCCAGGCCGCCTGCCCTGCCTGGGTTTCAAGGGCGGCCGGCGCTCCCAGCGCCCGCATCCACGCATCAGACTGGTGGACCACGTAGAAGGTGGGCTGGGTCTGGCACCACTGTTCGAGGCGGCTGACCTGCCTGCTCTGCCTGATCATGAGCGACTGGATGGCCAGGAGGCCGGCCATCATGATCGCCAGCGAGATCACCAGTTCCGGTAACGTACAGGCCCGCCGCCGCCCGCGGGACGCCGCGAACCGTCGGCTGCCGCCCTTGTGAAGCATGAGGGTCCTCCCTATTGCGCGGGGGTGACGACTTCTCCGCTCCTGCTGATAATCGTGCCGCTGATGGTCCCTTCCTGGTTGATCTGAATCTGCCCGGCCCAGGCGCCGCTGGCGTTCCGCACGGCCCCGGCGGTGAAACTGGAGGCATTGGCGGCGGAGATGCCGTACACGTAGACCGCCCGGGGATTGCCGGCGCTCTCGAAGATGGCGGCGTCGATGAGGTCCATCGCGCGCAGGTTGGCCAGACTGGAGGCGTAACAGCGGTTTTCCAGCCAGTAGATGCGCTGGGCCGACCAGAGGATTCTGAGGTTGGCCGAGGCGACGTCCGCCCGGGCCTGCTCGACGGACTTGCGGAAAATCGGTATCGCCATGGTCACCATGAGGCAGAGGATCACCATGGTGATGCAGAGTTCGGTCAGCGTGAAGCCGGCGCCTCGCAGCCGAACGCCCCGCGGTTTCTCCGCCCGTCTCACCGTCGGCCACCTCCGGAAAGAGCCTAGTTGTCCTCGGCGGCCGGCGTCAGGCGCCGGCCCTTCGGCGGCAGGGCCGCCGGCCGGCAGGGCTTGCGGTCGCCGAAGACGGCAACATACAGGTCGAAGTTTCTGTCGAACCATTCGTAATCGCCGGCCCTGGGGTCGGCCAGGAATTCGATGCCCAGGAGGTTGCCGTCGGGCTGGACCTTGACCCAGCGTGTCACGCCGAAGAGGGTCACGCAGCGAAGGCCTTCGCCCGGGACGGGGACGGTCAGTTCCAGGCCGGCGAGCATGCCGGGCGGGAAGTGGTACTGCGAGAAGACTGCCGCGCCGCCCCGGCAGATATTGGCGACTGTTCCTGCAAAGCGCAGAGGGTTCTTGTCGCCGGGCTGAATGGTGAGTCCGGCCACGAGTGGAACCCGTTTATGCCGCCGCAACTCCTTCATCGTAGACCTCCCCTATTGCCCGCCGCGGCGGGCGACCGTCTGTCAAGAGCGGCTGTCGATCACCTCGCACAACACGGGCTGGACCGTGGGGCTGAGTTCAGTGACAAACTGGGCGCCCATGATGCCGCCGTTGCCCTCCAGTTGGGCCCATATGACCACGGCGTTGAGGCGAACCAGGGCGGGCCTGCCGGCGACAGTGAGTTCGACGCCAATGCTGATCGTTGTGCCCTTGGGAATAAACCGCTCGGCGAAGAAACTGATGCCGCTCCGGCTGAGGTCGATGCTCCGGCCCTGGCACGTCTGGCTGGTGCGCAGGTTCCTCACCTCCACGTTTGCGGAGAAAGGGATACGCTCAGCGTGACGTTGTCGTGTGAAGTTGATTTTCGCACCCTTTTACAGCCGTGGCATAGGCGGCTCAGTGCGCCCCCCCCGCCATCTGGAACATCGGCAGATAGATGGAGGTCAGGATGGCCGCAACCGTCACGCCCATGCCCAGAATCACCACCGGCTCGATCATGCCGGTCAAGCGTTGGAGGAGGGCCTGGACCCGTTTGCGATAGTAGAGGGCGACCTGTTCCATGACGACGGCGAGTTCGCCGGAGACCTCGCCCACCTGGACCATGCTGATCATCATGGTGGTGAAGAGGCCGGTTTCCTGCATCGCGGGCGCGAGGCCCGACCCGTTGGCCACGCGGCTGGCGACGTGGTGGAGCGCCTCGCTGTAGACGGCGTTGTTGCGGAACACGCCCTGCATCGAGTGCAGCGCGTCCAGGAGCGGGAGGCCGCTGTGCAGGAGGAGCACCATGTTGGTGGCAAAACGCTCCATGTAGGCCTCGACGGCGCATTCGCCCGCCATCGGCGTGGTCAGAAGGGTTCTCGTGAACGTCCGCCGCCCGCGCGGCGTGCGCAGGTAATAGCGGGTCAGGAGGACCACGGCCACGACGCCCCCTATCAGGTAGAGGCCGTCTTTCTGGAGGAAATCCGAAAGGTCGATGACCGTCTGGGTGATCGCCGGCAACTTGGAGCCGGCCTCCCTGAAGAACTCGGTGAACACCGGGACGACCTTCCAGAGCATCACGAAGACGGCCGTCACGGCCACGCAGATCAGGATGCAGGGGTAGATCATGGCCGAGACGAGTTTGGCCCGCGTCTCGCGCGTCGTGTTGATGTGCGCGGTGAGGCTTGCCAGGACGTTGCCCAACTGCCCGCTGGCCTCGCCGACCTTGATGATCTCGATCCACTGGGGGTCGAACACCTTGGGGAAGTCGGCCGCCGCCTGGTGCAGCGACGTTCCGCCCGAGACGCGTTCGGCCAGGGTGCGGATGACGCCCTGCATCTTGAGGCTCTCCGACTGCTGGGAGGAGATCCAGAGGGACTCCAGCAAGGGCGTGCCTGCGGCGAAGAGGGTCGTCAGTTGCTGGAAGAACCGCAGTTTGTCGTCCGCGGTGATGCGCGGGTGGGGGCGCGAAGAGACCCGCACGTGGCGCTCGAACCACGTGCCGCCCCGGGGCCTCTCGGGTTGCAGGGTTATGGTCTGGGCGTTCATTTCTACTCCTCTACTCCGTTTCCGACATACACACGGTCAGCGCCTCTTCGAGGCTGGTGACGCCCTCGGCGACCTTCGCCAGGCCGGCGTCTTCCAGGAGCATCGTTTTCTGCCGGTGGCACTCGGCCCGCAGTTCGGGCAGGCCCTTGCCTTCGGCGATCAGGTCGCGCAGGCGCGGGTGGACCCGGATCACCTCGAAGAGGCCGACGCGGCCCTTGTAGCCGATGTCGCGGCAGACCTCGCAGCCCTTGGGGCGGAAGTAGTCCCGGTCCGGGTCCAGGTGCCACTTGGCCGCCGTCTCCGCGTCCAGCCGGTACGGCTCCTTGCACTTTTCGCACAGCCGGCGCACCAGCCGCTGGGCCTCCACCAGCCTCAGGGCGGAGGCCAGGAGGAATCGCTCGACGCCCATGTCGACGAGGCGGTTGACGGCGGCCAGCGCGTCGTTGGTGTGCAGCGTGGAGAGGACCATGTGGCCGGTGAGGGCGGCCCTGAGGCAGATCTGGGCCGTTTCCTGGTCGCGAACCTCGCCGACCATGATGACGTCCGGGTCCTGTCGCAGGAACGCCCGCAGCGCCGAAGCGAAGGTCAGCCCGACCTGGGACCGGACGTGCACCTGGTTGAGGCCGTCGAACTTGTACTCCACGGGGTCCTCGACGGTCATCACGTTGACGTCGGGTTTGTTGAGGAGGTTGAGCGTGGCGTACAGGGTCGTGCTCTTGCCGCTGCCGGTCGGGCCGGTCACGAGGAGGAGGCCGTGGGGGCTTTCGGCGGCGACCTTGAAATCGTCGGCCTGTTCGCGGCTGAAGCCGAGTTTGGTCATGTCGAGCGGGATGGCGCCCTTGGTGAGGATTCGCATGACCATTTTTTCGCCGTAGACCGTCGGGACCGTGCTGACGCGGAGGTCCACGCGGCCGCCCTCGATGACCAGGGCGATGGCCCCGTCCTGCGGAATCCGGCGCTCGGCGATGTCCATCTTGGCCAGGACCTTCAGGCGGCTGACCATGGGGATGTACATCGGCATGGGCGGCGGCGAGAGTTCCTGGAGCCGGCCGTCGACGCGGAACCGCACCTTGATGGAGTTCTCGAAGGTCTCCAGGTGGATGTCGCTGGCGCCGCTCTTGACCGCCGAGGACAGGATGTGGTTGACGAGGCGGACGACGTGGCTGTCTCGCCCCTTGGGCACCGGACGGTCGAGGTCGACGACCTCCTCCACGGCGTCGTCGTCCTTGGTTTCCACGGTCTCCGGGCCGGCCTCGTCGCTGATCTCCTTGACGAGGTCGCGCTTGCCGAAGGCCTCGCCCAGTGCCTCCTCGATCGCGTTCAGGGGGGCGACCAGCGGCCGCACGACCAGCGTGGTCAGGAGTTGGATCTGCTCGAACGCCGTCAGGTCCGTGGGGTTGGCGAAGGCCATCTCCAGGATGCCGTGCTCGTGCGAGAGCGGAACGACGAGGCGTTCGCGGCAGATCCGCTCGCCGACCGCCTCCGCCATCTCCTTGTCGAGCACCAGGGAGGTGTCGAGGCCGACCAGCGGCAGGCGCAGGTGCTCGGCGTACATCTTCGCGATGACTTCCCCGGAGGCCAGTTCCATCCGGGCCAGCACGCCCTCGACGGTCTGGTTCTGCTGGCTGGCGGCCTTCATGACCTCCGCCACGTCCTCCTGCTTCAACAGGCCGTGCTCCAGGAGGAGCGTCACCAGCAGGGGCTGGCCCGGAATGAACGTCGCAGTTCCGCTCATCGTTTGCCGTCCGTTTTCTTCTGTTCCTGGGGGGCGGCGCCCGGCGAGGCTATCCGCAACGTGTGCAGCACCTCCCCGAACCGCAGCACCACCTGGTTGCTCTCGATCGACTCGACGACCCAGCCCGCGCCCAGGTCCCCCTCCTTGACGGTGTCCCCCGCGAGGTAGACTCTGCCGCCCATGACGGCCATGCGCTCGGACCCGCGGCCGATGCACACGCTGCTCAAGGAGGGCAAGGGCGGGGGCGAGGGCGGGGGCGGCGGGGGCGGCGCAGGAGGCGAAGGCGGCGGCGGTGGCGGAGGCGTGTCAACCGCGGGCTCGGGCTTGGCGGCGGCGGTCGGCGGCGGGGTCTCCGCGCTGTCCGACTCCGGGGCGGACGGCGCGGCCGCCGAGGCGCCGGGCAGGGTCGGATGAAGGTAACTGGCCCAGGAGACCTCGAACGGGTCGCGGCCGGCCGGACTGGAGCGGTTCTGGGCCGCCACCATTTCCGGGCGCAGCATGCTCTTGGTGACCCCCGCCGGCTCCTTGCCGGGGGCGACCGAAATGGCGCTGACATCCACGATGCCGTAGACCAGGTACGCCATCAGCGCCGCGGCCACGAAGGGGGCGATCTTATCGAGTTTCTTTGGCATTCTTAGGCACCAGTCCGAACACGTTGACCCTCATGATGATAAAGCCGGGCGTCTTTTCGAGGCGCAGCGCGTCGATGCGAAGCAGCCTTTCCGACTGGTCGAGCCACTCCACGAAACTCTTCAGTTGCAGGTAGGTGCCCTGCATCTCCATCGTGAGCGGCACGGCCAGGTACGGGCCGACCTTCCGCGGGTCCTTGGTCTCCATGCTCCGCAGCCTCACGCCGATCTGGCGCGAGCCGGCCAGCATGTACTGGACCCACTCGTTGGTGTCGCTCTGTTTGTCGACGCGGGAGCGAAACGCCTTGACGTCGCGCCGGAGCGACTCCACCGCCTGGATCGTCTCCAGGCGCTTCTTCTGGGATTCCACCTCCACCCGCTCCTGCTCGATCTGGCCCGACAGCGGATAGTAGACGGCCCCGATGGCGAGGGCCGTCGCCGCCAGCACGACCGCCAGGCGCATTTTCGCCGGGTCGCCGATCAACTTGGCGATCTGGGCGTGGTACTGAAGCAACTTCGCTTTGTCCAGTCCTGTATCCATGTTTCAGGTCTTGCTAGCCGTGCGCCGGGGCCTTCTTATCGTTGGAAGCGGCCGGCTTGTCCTCCGCCTCGTCCTTTCCTCCGGCTTTTTCGGCCGGCGTTGCGAGGATGGTGAACAGGGCGATATCGGCGGCGGCTTCTTTTCGCCACTTGATCTCCGCCAGGTGCACGATCGGGAACGTCCGCTTCAGCGCTTCCGCGCCGCGGAGCGACTCCAGGAACGCGTCGATCTCCTTCGGGGCCGAACCGCGGTCCGTGAATCGCGCCATGCCGCATATCGTCAGCGACTGGTTCGGCCGCTGCGTCACGTTCTTGCCCATGTTCTTCAGTTCGTACTGGCCGTGGAACGAGTGCAGGCAGGCGTTGGACGGCAACCGCGTCGGGAGGTCCCGAAGGTAATTGCTCCAGATCACCCGCGTGCCGAGGAACTTCTGGACTGCATCGACCTCGGCCGCGAGGTTCTTGCGCTCGCCGGCGATGGCGTCAGTCCCCTGGCCCTCCGCCCACACGTAGGAGGCGTTCTGGCAACAGAGGGACTGGTGCTGCTCCTGGAGGTCCGACAGGTTGTACCACAGGACCAGCGCCATGAAGGCCGCCGCCGCGACCATGCCTGCGGCCAGGCGACGCGGAAACACCTGCGCCAGCGAGGGGGGCGGGCGGGTCGACCGGAACAGGTCGATGCGGTCCTGGTCCTTCTTCCGGGCCGAGAGCGCCAGGGCCAGGCTGTACGTTGCCGCGTCCGGCGGCGCGCCCGGCGCGGCCTTCACCTCCAACTTCATTTCCTGGCGCACCCGGTCGGCCAACGCCTCGTCGACCCTTCCCTGGACGAAGAGGCCGGCCACGTCCTTGATGCCGAGGATCGCCATGGCGTGCAACTCGACATGTCGGACGGCGGAGGCAATGCTGACCGCCTCCTGTCCGGCGGTCAGTGCGAACCGCCGCCACAACAGGGGTCTGCCGTTGGCCACCAGCACCGCCACGCCGCCGGTTTCGCCCAGGAGCACCCGGATGAGGATTTTCCAGTGGCGCGGCGGCTTGGCGCTTTGGTCGGCCACTTCGAGCACGGAGCAGGGGGCGGGTTCCAGCCGCGCGTTGTCGACGCCGGCCCCCTTGAGGGCCTGGCTGAGTTCGTCGGCGAGGCCGCGCTGGCAGGCGGCGATGCTGTAGATCGTCGTGCGGTGCAACTTGGACCGGACGAAATCGGCGGCCGCGCTGGCCTCGTCGAGGGCCCCGTTGCCGCTGGCGGCGAGCAACGCCGCCGCGGTCGGCTCCTCCGCGCTCGTCAGCTCAAACCTGCGGGTCGCAAAAAAGGTCTGCTCGGGGGCCAGGCCGATGCAGACGGCCGTATGGCGCCGCTGCCGGGGTTTCAGGTTGGTCAGGAGCCATTGCTCAAGGGTCTTGCCGGGGCCCTCTTCGCCGACGGGCACACGGAATTCGGTGGACAGGATCTTGCGGCCGACGGGGGTGGCGGCGGTCTCGGTCAGCGTCAGGTGTCCCTCGGCGAGGTAAACGCCCAGGGTCCGGCCCCAACTCAGATTGCTCAGTACGGAGCGCATCAGCCCTGCACCCTGCCTTTCAGGCGGCAGAATCCTTGTGCCCTGACGGCCGAGCCGGCCGCCGGGTGCGGAGTAGGGGGGTGCTACCGCGGGTTCCTGACCGTCAGTTTATCGGCAAACGCGGGGCAAAACATTAGGTCCGCGTCATATCAAGCCAGCCTGCTTGGGACCCGGAAACAAGCGGCGGCGGCCCCCGCCAGGAGGCCGCCGCCCGCACGATCCTGCATGTTCTCACACCGAGCCACACTTCCCCCCGGGCGTCGATCACGTCTGCATCGGGTTGATGTCCGGCTTGTCCTTGATCGAACTGTTCTCGCTGTCGTACCCCTGCTCGGTGAAGATCACGGTGTAGGCGCCGTAGCCGGCCGATGCGCCCTCGCGCGTGAGCGTCAGGGTCCAGGAGTCCTCGAGGCTGGCCGTGCTGCCGGCGGCAATCGCCCCGACCTTGAAGTACTTCAGGTTGGTCATCTTGATGTCCAGGTCGTCTACCGTGCTCGCGTAGGTGCCCTGGCGGGCGTGGTAACGCTCCTGGGCCGCCTGGATGGACGAGAGGTAGTTGAACGCCTCCGCCGCCTTGGACCGTTCCACCGAGGCCAGGAAGCGCGGCACGGCGAAGGCCGCCAAGACCCCGATGATGACCACGACCACAGCCAACTCAACCAGCGTGAATCCGCGACGTTTCCTGTGCATACCTCGTTCCTTTGCGTAGGGGAAAGTGCCTGTTCGGTGCCATAAACGTACACGCTTATCGGCATAAGCCCGATGGAACTTCAGTTTCTTTTGCCCCCGGACGCGCGAAAAACGCCTGCGTCCGATAAACGACGGGCGGCAGCCCCCGCTCAAGGGCTGCCGCCCGCGAATCTTCCTGCGCCGTCAGGCCCGGATCACGTCTGCATCGGGTTGATGTCCGGCTTGTCCTTGATCGAACTGTTCTCGCCGTCGTACCCCCCCTCGGTGAAGATCACGGTGTAGGCGCCGTAGCCGGACGACGCGCCCTCGCGGGTGAGCGTCAGCGTCCAGGAATCCTGGAGGCTGCCTGTGGTGCCGGCGGCAACCGTTCCGACCTTGAAGTACTTCAGGGACGTCATCTTGATGTCCAGCCCGTCCAGCGCGTCCGCATACGTGC
>Ga0315277_10011387_pt1 | contig 11212 bp, 14 predicted proteins | sample YL17G05_15_MG_FD_203695 | JGI IMG/M metagenome (GOLD analysis project Ga0315277, IMG submission 203695) | Sediment microbial communities from Yellowstone Lake, YNP, Wyoming, USA - YL17G05_15 | ecosystem: Environmental > Aquatic > Freshwater > Lake > Sediment | place: USA: Wyoming | collected...
CTAGCGACTTACACTCTCAGGGGGCAGTTCACGGAGGCAGGGCGAAAACACGTTGAGGGCAAGACTCTTGTCCATGTTACCCTCAGGGAGTTCAACGGAAAAAGTATCAGAGAAAACTATGGACACGGAAAAGGAATCCTAGTCTATGAAGGAACAGTGAACGAAGTCTTACCTGTTATCATCAAGGCACTGCAGGGAGCAGGATATGAAGGTAGCTTCGGAGCTGAAAACGTATCATTCACTGAACAGCTCTTGACTACCCTCAGAAGTTTTGATCCTGTCCCACAGTGTCACAAGTGCAGAGAACCCTTGTTAGAGGGACAAGAAGTAGTCAGCTTGAGAACAGGACACAGACATCACATTTTTCATTCAAGCTGCTATGAAGCTACACTCCATTAGACTTATCCTGTCGTCTACATCTCAACTTATTCCTGCAGTCAGACCTCAGCCCTAATTGCTCAGAAACACAAGCTCCTGTCCATCCATCCAAGAATCTCTTAGGACTTGACTTGTCTGGACCTTGAAGCTAACAGCCATTGAATCCTGAACAGTCAGGCTCTTTGACTGATAGACTAGGGCAATTCATACCTGCTCCACCTGTAATACGTTTGTGAAGCCATTATAAATTATTGAATATCCTATAGCATCTAAACTCTTTTTAGCCTTTGCCCTTTTCAGCTCATGTACGTTCTCACATTGTTATAGAAATGTGAGTTTGCGATCTCCTATGCCTGCAATATATATGGTTTCACCATCCTGCAAGCCCATGATGCCACTACATTCTGTCTGTCAGGATCCTGCTTGGCTTCCACGACTTCTGCTATTCCTAGTATGTTTTCTTGTCTCTCTCTAGTGGAACAATGCCAGTAGCCTGCTCACGGCTTGCTCTTCCTGAATTGTAACTCTCAGTTATCACTTATCCTCTTGATTCTGTCATTCAGCTTGTCTATCTTGTATCTCTGCAGTTTCTCACCCACCTCAAGATATTCAATGGCAGTCCTTTGAGTCAGGCCATAGTCATATTGTATTTCGGCAACCGTTAAAGAGAGAAAGACATTTTCACCTGTGTTGAGCTTGCTCAATACTCTTCTGATTATCTCTTGGATTCTCTGTTTCCTTGCCTCTGCTCCATCATTTCTAACCAAAGAAGCTCACCTCTGATGTGTATATGTGAGTGTGTATGAGTTGAGTTTCTGAGTTTCTTCTTTCTTCTTTGCACTCCATGCACTCATACACTACAACACACACATACACTCACACCCTTGAAAGAATCATCAGCTTGAGAGTCTGTGAAGACTGGGCTCAGAGTTGATAGAGGCTTTCCATATACACACTCTCTTATACACACACCAGAACCATCTTTACTCATGCTGCTGCTCTCCTTTCAAGATGGATCGGCAAACCTTGATCTTCTGCTCAAGCCTATCCAGAAACAGCCGAATCTTCTGCAACTTAGCCTGAGTCTCACTCACGGCCTGCACGCTCCAGCTTTGCAGTCTTCCTTCTTTGGCAAAACAGGACTGATCCTCAACTCAGTGTTGACTTCAATGAGAACTTCACTGATCCTGCAGCCACTCTCTTTCTCATGGAACTCTAACCAAGACTTTGGCAAAATGACGGCTTGACTTGTTCTTCCAGCCTGGATGATCTTACGGATTAAAGGCAATTCTTCACACCTTTTGTTTGACAAGCGTTTTATACGTGTTGCATTCATAGGATTAGCCGACATGGAAATGTCGCATAACGACACATCATCATTACAGGCAAGCAAGAAGATGCAGCTTGACGACAAAATCATAGAAATCTTACGCAAGTACGTTTCGCTTTCAACAAAGCAGATCACTCAGTTGGTCAACAGCAAATATGGACATCACTACACTCAGAGAAGCATTCAAAGATGCATAGAGAAATTGATAGAAAAGCCCAAAGCCAAGATCGTTAAGAACCCACCTGTGGGAAGGGAGCAGGCTTATTCACTGAACCAAAAACCAAGACCTGTGTCAGAGTTCTATATCAATCAGTTCTGGAAGAATCTTGACATCATACGGCGTATCAATGTTGAGAATTCATTCAAGGCTTTCCGTGAGCTACGTTCACTCTGCAAGACTTGGACGCTCCTGTATAAGGAGCTGAAGCCGAAATTTCGGAAAGTAGAGAGTGTTCTGGTGAAATATCTGAAGAGAGGCTATGATGAAAACATGCCATCGACTGAAGGCTACTGCACTATTCCTCAGAAACAGTTGAAAGGACTTCCTGAAATTGAGAATCTGATTGGAGAAGTAGCTGAATTTTTGCATGAACAGTTTGAAGAACTGTCTCATAAGAAAGACAAGCCTCAGGCTAGAGAAAACAAAGAGTAGAAGAAAGGAGAAGCCAAGGAGTCCTTGACAATAGGGGAAGTCTGGAAATCAGAAGTTGGATGATGTTAGTTAATGGAGTCCTTAGAAGTGACAATGTATGCTCCGCGTTCGGTTTTGAGTGTTCTTGTATATCTGATCTTGAACGGAGGATGTGTGAAAATCTGAGAAAGTGCAAAGATTGCGGAGATCAAATTGATTGTGAACCGGACAGGCAATATGTCCTTGTTTTAATCTTTTCTGACAAACCTCAATCTCCTGAATGGCACCACTATCATGCTGGCTGCTTTCTCAAGAACATGAAGAAGGGCAAATTCTCCAATGAAATTGCCACTCGCTCCTCATTGTCTTTCCTTAAGATGGACAACGAGGGCACAGATATTACTCTCAAATGTGAAGTCTGCAAGAGAGCAGTTGTCGGTTCAAGAGGGCAGTATACTTATTTCATCCATAACACCGGAAAACGCGGACAAGAAAGACCTGCATATTTCCATAACGTGTGCCTCCTGAATATTCTGAAAGTTGAAAGCCAGCTTTATAGAGATTTAGGAGAGAAAGTTGAGACTACATGACTTCAGACCACTTTATTGGAAGAAGTGTCCGATGTGCTTTGAGCCAAGAGAAGCTCTTGTCAAAAGAGCCAATCAAAAGGGTGAGAGAAGAGGGACAAGCACAGAAGTTGATTGAAGAAGTACAAAACAACAAAGTCTGAGACAGAAGAAAAGTGGAAGCTCTGCTGTCAACCTGTCTGCTCCAATATTTCGTGGACAGCCTTTTCAAGCTCAGCAAGCGTCTCATCAGTCTTTGCCATCTTTTGTTTCAAACTCAAGTTCTCTTCAGAGACAGTCTCAGTTACAAGCCGCTGCTGAGTCAAATCCTCTTGAAGCTTGTTCACGGCACTCTTCAAAGACTCAAGTTTCTCTACTTCTGCTTTTGACTGCTCCTGTATGGTCAAGAATCTCTTGAGTTGAAGGAACTTCTGTTTGAGATTGACAGTCGTTAGATAGGTGCTATCAGACTTTGGGATGGACTTGCCACACATCATCTTTGCTGCAGTCAAGCCACAGCCACTATCAATGGCAGCACTGAGAAACATCTTTCTGAAGAGATGAAAGTGCAGGGACTTGTCACCCAAAGACACTCCTGCCTTGGCAGCTAGGCTTCTCAGAGAGTTGTTCAGCCATTCATCAGAGATGTGGCTCCTTCCATTGCTAGGGAACAGGTATGGGTTCTCCTTCTTCTCCAATATTGGAAGATACAATTTCAACAGATCCACAGACTCCTGAGACAGAAAACCTTTTGCGACTACCTTCTTCTTCTCCGTCATGACGACAAAGCTGACAGGAGCCTCTTGAGACAAGTCAGGCAAGGCAGCTTTCCTAAGAGAAAGGAAGTCACCTATCCTCAGTCCTAGGTCTGTAGCCAAGGAGAGAATGGCTTTCTCTCTGAGATCTGCAACTTGAAACATGACTCTGACAGTCTCAATCGTCAAGGGAAAGTCTGATGTGCTTTCAACAGTCTGAGAAACTTTGCTCCCATTCCTAATGAGAACAGGCATCTCGTAGAACCTGAGCAACTGCCTCACACCTATGATTAAGTTTCTTGCTGTATTGATGCTGTAGTCTTGGCTCAGAAGATAATCGTGGAACTTCTCTAGCGTCTTAGAGAATCTAGCAGACCTGTTCCTAAATTCAATCAGGTTCTCTCCTGGTTTTTGAGTCAGATCCTCCTGTCGTTCCTTCAGGATCTCTTCCGCACTTTTGCCATACCACTCACAGAAGAGCTTGATTCCCCAACGATACTCCTTCTTTGTGCTTTTGTTGGATACTGAATCCAAAAACTCTTGAAGACTCAATTCCATTCAACCACACTCCATTTGTTTTGTGTGGTATATCAAACTTGCTAAAAAACCAAATATTTGAGGGAGCTACTCCCGCAAATCCCCCTTTTTTCTATACGTTTGACTCGCCTGATCTATTCAGCACGCCCGAAGACGATTCGTCAAATGAAAGTGTGCCGCTATCAGATAGATGGGCAGAATAGCGTTGAAAAGCAGGTCATAAGAACAATTCTCTCTAAGTCTTATGAATCTGTCGATAACAAATGACTGTGACAATAAATCGTTGGCAAAGGCAAACCTCAATGAACTATCGACGGTTGCGGCCTCGCCATGAAAAATGGAATAAACGTTCAAGACATACCATTTCATTGCTTCAAGTGAGAATCTTGTACTTGATCGTGAAAAGACGCTCGACACGATACCAAATACTGAAATCAGCCAACTCATTACGAATATTCGCGTCGTTTCTGATCTTGTTGTCTGCGGTAGGACTATATCGCTGAGCAAGTCCTGCCCAACTAATAGCTTGGCTCCTCTGAGCATATTTCTGATGACCAGTCTCGATGGACCAAGTCGTAGCATAGTCCTACTCAGTATTTTCCAGAGGGCAAGTCTGAAACCCCTTCCTTCGAGAACCATTGCCTCAAAGTCTAGATTTCTGAGACTTCTTAAACGCAGAGTGAAATGTGATTTAAAGAAAAGGGTCTTGCATGCAAAAGCATAAAAAAGCAGGTCTTCAGATTCTGATGGCAAAATGCCCTGCTCAATCTCCAAGTTCTCCATTTCAGTCTCAAATCGAGCGATTACCTCTTTGGAACAACTATCACTAACAATGAATAACAGATCCACATCGCTGGTTCTTCTGCAATAATCTCTTTTGGCAACACCCCCGAATATATAGACAGATACTAGATCCTGTAGATACACATTCGCGGCCAGATCCAGTGCCTTCGCAACAAAAGATTGAACATAATCCAAATGCCTAGCTTGCGTCATCGTCGAACCTTTGTCTTCAGTTTATTTAGGCTGTACTATGAATGCATTAATAAACTAAATGTGAGCAATCAAACATACGGCCAATTGAGGCACAACGGAGGAACTCAGCGATTTGCTACCGAGCGCACATTACTTCTCTGGAGTTATAATTTTCTCAATAATGAGCATCTTCGGTTTGATTCCCAAGACTCTAGTGTATCTCGTGTTGATGATAATGCTTTCACTCTGTCTTGACCTAGATTTCTTATTGTCTGATCGACATCGTGAGATCTTTACACACTCGCTTATTTTCTGGGGAATATTTGTCTCAGTCATAGTTGCAATTAGACCTCAATGCTGGTTTATCGTACCGCCAGTGCTTGTCCATCTTATTTTGGATTCTGTTGACTGGGGGGTGATGATTCTTTACCCATTTTCAAAGAGAAAGGTAGGTTTGAAAACACTCAAGACGGGAGAGACAACTACTCCAGGCAGCTTTTCGAATTCCATCAAAATCTATATGTTAAACAAGAGACTGCTCTATCTGGAAGGAATTCTTCTGGTCGCCTCAGCATTCATGTTACTGGGAGTGGTATATTGTTCTTGAAAATTTTCCTCGGAATCAGCCTTGTCGCATTCGCCTTTCTCTACTACTATGAATGGCGTGTAAAGAAAGTACGTAAAGCGTTTCTTGAGAAAATTACACCAAAGCGATTTCTTGAAATGGTGGATCTATCGGTATCTTCTGTTTCAAGTCTGCTATCATTCTCGGCAGTTGTTCTGTCGATATGGGCAGGCTTCGGACTCTTGGCAAGGTCGGAAATAGCAGTTGATTACCGCGAGGACGTATTCATGGTTCTAGCAACCGCATCGCTTTGTTTGGTTTTCTTTGCTATAACTCTCTACGTATATCACCTCTGTCAGTTTTTCAGCTTGCCAAATGCCTCTGATGAAAAAGTGTTCGAGAAAAGAAAAGAACTATTCAGAGGAGGAGAAACCTTCTTCATTTTCGGCACCGTTTTCTTTCTCCTGACTTTTCTCTATTCGTTCATAACCCTGAGCGCTGTCTTGTCCCCAGCTCCCGACTGCCTCATAGCTGTTGTCGTCTTCGGCATAGTAGCAATCGTCTTTTTGGTTTTCATGGCAGTGAGAAAGCTTTGGCACATCGTTGGTATCTTCAGAAGCATGTGAGCACAAGTTTGGAGAATTTTCAGACGTGGCGCGTACTTTCCTTTCGGAAATTGATTCCGCCTAAGAACTCTTCGACGGTTTTGCTGAATATCAGACGGTTTATCTAAGACTACGGTGCGGTTACAACCCTTTATCGAGATCAACCTCGCGTTGGGCAACTCTCTGCAAAGGTCTTCTAAATACTTCTTCGGAACGAAGTTGTCATTTTCACCAGCAATAATTAGACTTGGTATCTTTATCGACCGTAGATCTGCAATTAGGCTCCAGTCTGAGAAACTCTCGCTTCAGTATACGAGTTCCATTGCGGGGAGTGAAGGACGAATCCCTGCATAATCCCATAGACGCATTGACTTGAACCCGGGTTCAGATGGCGGTAACACTGCTGTCCAATTATCTCCCGGAAAGTCCACTCTTAGTCTGGATTTCTCGCTTTCCCAATAGGTAGTAATTAATCAGATACTCAAAAGGACTGATAGAAGAATCTTCCACCACGGACGATTCAACCATATTTTCAGAAAATGATTCTTGCTATTTTCGTGCTACAACGAAGATAAACCGAGATATGCGTTTAACGTGAGTGCCATGTTTTGTTTGCATCTTTTGCTTGAACACTTTAAATCTTCGTCGAAATTCCTTATCATTGAATAGTGTTAGAGTTGACGTATACTTGCTCTTCACTCTTTCTAGGTATTTGTGCATTGGCGTGCTTTCAAAACGATGAAAGACATGATAATAAACATTCTTGAAGGATATACTTATCATGCTTTTCTTAATAGAAGGCACAGAAGGAAAGCGTTTCAAATCTATTGCAGTTACCCCAGGAAAATCGTTCAGCACATGTCTCTTGATTTGCAGGTGTGAAGTTGTCATTATGACGCACCTTCCACCTTTCTTTAGCACACGATAGATTTCTTGAAGTGCCAACTCCTTCCTTTCCAAGTGGTGGAGAACGAAAGTCATGTAGACGCAGTCAAAGATTTCATTTGTAAAAGGTGGTTGTTGTCCGTCCCCAAGAGTCCATGCGACACTTCTGGGCCTGTCTTTGAGGGGGGCTTTTCTTAGCATTTCCAAAGAAGGCTCCAAACCGATAAGTAAGCATTCTGTCAAAGCTGAAAGGTTGTTGGTGAACCTCCCCATGCCGCACCCAAAATCCAGAACCATGTTACCAGGCTTGATTCCGCCATACATGATGATTTTTGACGACAAGGCTCCTGGTTTGGTCCTTACTTTGTCGTAGTATCGCGCTATCTTTGAATAATCGGTTTTTGGAACCTTTGTCTTGTTCTGCTTGCCCATATTCTCAGCTACGACTGTGTGCAGGTGTCTCTTCTAGTAAGAGGTCCTTGCAGTTCAGCTATGACTTTTCCGCAAAATCAAAACTGGCTTACAAAGACTGATAGAAGTGCCTTCTATATTGAGAAAGTATCCTAACCGAATACAAACCGTTGAAAGAAATGGAAATCATGTAGAATTAAGTTCTATTTCTTTCTTTCTGGTTTCTGCAACTTTAGCTATTGTATCGGCTAACTCATCCAATTTCCATTCGACAAAGTCATTCTGAATGTGGATGGTGCTTATTCCTTTTTCATGTGAATAGGAATCCCGTTTCAAATCACGAAACAATTGTTCTGGGTCTGTAAGGTGATATTTTCCATCAGCCTCAAGATTGAGCTTAGCCGAAGGAACATAAATGTCAACATGTTTGTGTCCGTCATCAAATTCTAATTCATTATGAATATCTCTTATATTCAAGGCGTCATGCAGTTTTTTGGCTTGAGGCGTAGGTTCGTTTTGTTTATTAACCATAGCCGAGTTTGACTTTTCTTCAGAGAAATTTATCTGTCTCAAAGGGGTTTCTTCGTATGCAACACTCTCTAACAGCATTGCCATAGCAAGGAATACAAACCCAGTAATCATAGAAAGATTTGCGAAAATAGGAACTACAAGAGGAAACGTAAGATAAACAAAAAACATCAACAACGCAAGCCATATCAACATTATTTGACCACAAAGAACCACCATCCTACGTTTCTTTGGCATCGAACTGCCTCTGAATGAAATATTCTTGAAAAGATGTGATTTATGAATTTGAAAGAAGTGTCTATGCATCCTATGTTGTAAAGCAACCGTTGAATGCTAGCGCGCGCAATAGCCCGGCACTTTCAAGAATCAGACCCTAAGAAACATAAGCCAAATCTCTGCTGCGGTCTTCTCCAATTTTGCTGATTAGCTCATGCTGAGCCTCTAAGAGTACGGCTAGGGTCTCAATATTCTTTTTTATGTCTTCAATGTCTTTAGTCTTCTCCAATAAGCCCGATTTTGCTACTTGTTCCTTAATATTGTCAACGGAGATCTGCAGAATCTTCACTTTGAAAGCAAAAATCTGAAGAATGTATAGGAGGCTCAATTGAGAAGACAACCTTTCCAGCCTCTCGTACTCAAGCATTTTCCCAAAAATGGCTTTGGCTTTCTGCGTCTCAGAGGAATCCTTGGATTTCAACACGTTCTCATATGCAGCCATCTGAGTAGAAACACGCTTCTTGCCATTATCAACATCTTCTTGCATTCTCTTTGCGGACTTCTCCAGCATTTCCAGAACTTCATCCAATCTCTGACACTGCTCCTTTCCTGTCATTCGCAGACGATGGAATTAAGCCTACCGTAGTCGCGCAAACCGAAAGCGACTGATTCCATGCTTGCCCCATAAAGCCTAAAGTGACTTTGCCAGTTCAGCGACTTTCTCTTTGATCTTCTCATAAACTTTTTTTGCGTCTTCATTCTCCAAAAAATAGGGATCTTCAATATTCCACACTCTAATTCTGCTATTACATTCTGGGCAAATACTTGCTACCGCATTCCCGTGTTTCTGTTCCATACCGATGATAAGATCATAATCTCTCAGTATCTTCTCAGATATGCTTTGAGGGGTTTTCTTGAGATATTGCTCCGCGTTCTGTTTTGCCAAATACTCTTTCACCTGTTCCGAAATAGGAATAGCGACATGCAGTCCAGCAGACTCCACCTGCAAGTCAGGCCGCATCTTCTTCAGCAGTGCTTCCGCTAATGGACTGCGATGAGCATTCCCAGAACACACAAACAAGACTCTCATTGTACCTCACGTCAGGGCGCGATATGGACAACAAAGTGCTATATAACTGATCACTACCTGTCGCATGTACTGTATCCGCAAAGCGCATGCTTCAATGCGGGCGCCAATGAAAAAGGCACAAAAGGATCGATCTTGCACGTGAGAATCGGCAGGAGTTGCCATCTCTAATGCAGCTATAATCAGTGCACGTACAGGCGAGAAGTCTCCAATCTCCATCTCGTCGTATGTCCGAGTCGATCTCCCCAAGTGGATTCCGGATCGATGCTCGCCAATGTGGAGAGCGAGGTATATATTTCTGTTTGCATACGGTAAAAACCTGAGCCTTTCAAGTGGAGATTTCTCAAATGGGCGAAGAGCAAAAACAACCGAAGAACGACGAAACACAAACTGAGACGCCTGAACAGGCCTTGGAAACTGAGAAGAAGCATTCTGAGGAATACCTCTCAAGATTGAAGTACATGCAAGCAGATTTCGAAAACCTAAAGAAAAGGCTGGACAGACAAATAGAGGATGTCAGAGAGTACTGCAATGAGCGTCTCGTCGTTGACTTACTCGAGGTCGTTGACGAACTTGAACTAGCTGTAGACTCCGCCCAATGTTCTGACTCTTCAGACACACTGGTTCAAGGAGTCAAGATGACGCTCAAGAAATTGAGAAAAGTGCTTGAGAACCAAGGGGTCGCACCTATAGATTGTATAGGCAAGTCTTTCAATCCGTCGAAACATAATGCAGTCGCCCACGTAGAGAAAGAGGACACTGAAGAAGGCGTGATAATCGAAGAAATCAGGAAAGGATATATTATGAAAGGAAAAGTGATTAGACCGAGCATAGTCAAAGTCACAGTAGAACCCTCGTCAAAACCAGAGAAAGGAGTATGTAAGAAATGAGTAGCATGAAACCCGTAGAGAAAGTGATAGGCATAGACTTGGGAACGACAAACTCAGCGGCAGCAATCTTCGAAGGAGGACGGGCAACCGTCATACCCAGCGCTGAAGGACCGACAATGGCTGGAAAAATGTTCCCCTCAGTCGTAGCTTTCACCAAAGACGGACAACTTCTGCTAGGAGAAACAGCAAAGAGACAGGCTTCAGCCAACCCCGAAGGAACGATTTTCGAGATAAAAAGAAAAATGGGCACAGACTACAAGGTGAACATCTTAGGAAAAGAGTACACCCCGCAACAGATTTCCGCCTTCATACTGCAGAAGATAAAGAAAGACACAGAAACGTTCTTGGGCGTTCCAGTAAAGAAAGCAGTGATAACAGTTCCGGCACACTTCAACGACAACCAACGCCAAGCGACAAAAGATGCAGGCGAAATAGCCGGCTTTGAGGTCATGAGGATCATCAACGAACCGACGGCAGCATGCCTGGCCTATGGCGTGGACAAGGTAGAGAAAGAGATGAAGATACTAGTTTTCAGCTTCGGGGGCGGCACGCATGATGTGACCGTGATGGACTTCGGCAAAGGAGTCTTCCAAGTACTGTCAACTAGCGGTGACACGCAGATCGGCGGCACAGACTTGGACAAAGCCGTCATGGACTACGTTCTCGAAGAGTTCAGAAGGCAGACCAACATCGACGTGCAAAGCGACAAGATGGCAATGGCAAGACTGAAAGAAGCTTCAGAAAAGGCAAAGATAGAACTCTCAACAATGATGACAACAGACATTGACCTGCCCTTCATCTCGTCCGACACTTCTGGACCCAAGCACCTTCACCTCACATTGACCAGAACCAA
>Ga0315277_10011389_pt1 | contig 11212 bp, 10 predicted proteins | sample YL17G05_15_MG_FD_203695 | JGI IMG/M metagenome (GOLD analysis project Ga0315277, IMG submission 203695) | Sediment microbial communities from Yellowstone Lake, YNP, Wyoming, USA - YL17G05_15 | ecosystem: Environmental > Aquatic > Freshwater > Lake > Sediment | place: USA: Wyoming | collected...
AAAATGGCGAATGCGATTGGGCTAGCTGCACACTTCACTCCCATACCGCAGGCGAGATGGAAAAGCGAAACTCCGATGCCTATGACTAAGTATATCTCTGCTGGATGGGCTTCCCTGGGAGAGGTATTTGCAGTTCAGTTGGCCGATATGGGGTATATAGCGGATACAATGGCTCTGGATGGCGAGGTCGGGCTCTGGAGATTTTTTGGTGGGGATAGATGGAATCCCTCAATATTATTGGAAAATTTAGGTCGCGAGTGGAAAATGTTAAAAGCAGTGGAATATAAGCCATATCCATGTTGTCGGCATTTACATATTGCCCTCGATTGCTTCTATAAGATTATTGAGGAAAATCAGGTTTCTTCCGAAGATATAAAGAGTGTCAGAGTCCAGACTCAATCTTCGATAGCGGGTGGACTTTATATGAATAAGCAAATAAGAGATCATGTATCTGCTCAATTCAGCCTCCCTTACGTAATCGCTGCTGCTGCTAATGGAATAAGTCTTGCTGAGTGGCAAAATCCTGACAAGATAGGAGATCCGAGGATACTGAGGTTTATGGATAAAGTCTATATACAGCCTCACCCTGATTTTTCTAAAGTGCAGATTCAAGAGCCAGGGAGTAATATGACCGTGGTAGAAGTCGTAACAGAGAGTAAAGCATTCAAAGAAGAAGGCAAATATCCGAGAGGCCTTCCTTCGCCCGAATTTTTAAGAATGACGGACGCGGATATTATAAAGAAATTCAGAGATAATGTCTCAAAAGTGCTGCCTAGAGAAAAAGTCGATAGAGCAATTTCATTGATGTCAGAACTGGAGGATGTGAAAAAAATATCTGAAATTGTAGAACAGGTTACCCTTTAGGTTTAGTTACTGGATGTTTTTAAAAGGAGGGATCAAGCCATTTCGTGAAAGGAGAGAACTCGTATTTAAAAGCAGATGAAGTCTTGGTTGACAAGGAGGTTTTTTGTCTTTCGAAGCATGAAGCCAAAGCTGGGGATGAATTCAGGAATCCTGAATGAATATATGGTGCTGTCTTGAAATTAGCGATTTCGCATTTTATCTCTTGGAAGTGGCAGAGAGGGGACGATAGAGGCTTGGTATAATTTTCTGCAAGGATTGGCGATCTATAATATTATAAGGGATTCCCAAACGAAAAGAGACCTACATAATCAGGTTGCCAGTATTTTTTGGCTCGTAATCGCGGGCTATGTGACAATACACGCTTGGCAATTAGGTTTGGGTAGCTTTCGCCAACCTGGGCTAGGTTTGATCTTTTTTCTCTCTGGCTTGCTCCTCGTAGTTTTAAGTGTTATCAATCTGGCGGTTTCCTTCATCGGAAAGCCCCAAAAAGACAAGGACAGTAAGGAAAGTGCGATATGGGCGGGGTTAAGATGGCAAAAGGTCCTATTGATCATAGGGGGATTATCAGCATACGTCTTTTTGTTTGATATCTTAGGATTTATCCCCTCCACTTTCCTTTTAATGGTATTCTTATTTAAGGCAGTAGAACCTACCAAATGGTGGACCGCCATCCTGAGTAGCCTAATCACTATCGTTCTCTCATACCTTATTTTTAAAATTTGGCTTGAGGTTCAGCTTCCTACTGGTTTTTTGGGCTTTTGACATTTAGAGATAGAATGAGACGGCAATGGAAAGTTTTCATCACCTTTTATATGGCTTCGTTGAGATTCTAAGGTTAGAGCCGCTTCTTTACTGCTTCGCTGGGGTCTTTATCGGAACGTTGATTGGAGTTCTTCCGGGGATCGGTCCGGTTGGGACTATGTCGCTCCTTCTCCCTTTTACAATCAAAGCTCCCCCTCTATTAGCAATTATCATGTTGGCAGGTATCTATTATGGATGTCAATATGGTGGGTCAACAACATCTATTCTCGTCAATATCCCCGGCGAGGCATCCTCAGTGGTTACATGTCTCGATGGTTACCAGATGGCGCGGAAAGGAAGGGCAGGCCCCGCCTTAGGGATAGCGGCTTTCGGTTCCTTCATAGCAGGGACTCTTGGCGTGTTTGCACTCATGTTGGTTGCCCCCGCCCTTGCCTCACTGGCACTTCGATTTGGTCCTCCAGAATATTTCAGCTTGATATGTATGGGTCTTACTATGGTGATCTTCATGGCCCGAGGTTCTTCTATAAGGGCCATGATGATGGCAGTCTTTGGAATTATCTTAGGGTGTGTAGGGTTAGATCCTCAAACTGGAGCTTCAAGGTTCATTTTTGGGAGTACAGATTTAATGGATGGTATTGGCCTTGGGCCCTTTGTTATGGGGCTTTTTGGTATGTCTGAAGTTTTTTTAAATATTGAGAAAAGTTCAATAGAAGAAAGAACCCTTATTGTTGATAAGATAAAAGGGTTACTTCCAACTCTGCAAGATTGGAAAGATTCTATAATGCCTATCACAAGAGGGAGTGTTGTTGGTTTTTTACTTGGAATATTACCTGGTGGAGGAGCCATAATTTCATCCTTTTTCTCTTATGCAATAGAAAAGAGGATCTCTAAACATCCTGAGAAGTTTGGAAAGGGAGCCATTGAAGGGGTAGCAGCTCCTGAATCGGCAAATAACTCAGCGACAGCAGGTGGAATGGTTCCCTTGCTTACCTTGGGTATACCGCCTAATGTGGTAATGGCTATTCTATTAGGGGTCTTAGTAATCCACGATGTTGTGCCTGGGCCAAGGTTTATCTCACAGCATCCTGAAATTTTCTGGGGATTTATAGCTAGCATGTATATAGGCAATATAATGCTTTTGATACTTAATCTACCCTTAATCGGTTTATGGGTTAAAGTGCTCAAGGTTCCTTATAAGATACTTTTCCCAATAATTCTAGTTTTTTGCATAATAGGAGCTTATGGTATTAACAATAGTACGTTTGATATATACACCATGATAGTATTTGGAGTATTGGGCTACCTGATGCGGAAGTATGAATTTGAAGGAGCTCCCATGGTCCTCGCCTTTTTTTTGGGGCCTATGTTTGAAAGGAATTTTAGGCTTTCGCTACTTTTATCAGATGGAAGTTTTTCGATATTCTTTACTCGACCAATATCTGCAGGAGGAATGATTGTTACATTTCTCCTACTCGTTTTTTCTGCTATCCCAATTATTCAGAGAAGAAAGGAGGTAATTAGTATTGAGTAAATGCCTAAAAATGTTCAATGGGAATCTTTTTGTGTCAATAGCATTTATGATAAACTAGCAGGAGGTGCATTATGAAAAGGAATGTGAGCAAGATTTTTGTCATCACCGCTGTATCATGGTTGTTCCTCTTTTATGGTATCAGCCTGGTCGAGGCAAAGGATCCAGATTATCCAACAAAGCCAATTAATTTCATTATACCATGGGCTGCCGGAGGACCTACAACCGAAGTTACTCGCCCTTTTCTTGAAGCTGCCAGTAAGGTATTGGGGCAACCTTTTGTTATCCTTAATAAGCCTGGTGGTGCCGCTCTCTTGGGAGCAACGGTAGTTTTAAATGCAAAACCTGACGGGTATACATTGGGTCTATTTACAGCAGGTCACGTCACAATTGCACCACATATTGAAGATACACCATATAGAGATTTAAGTGGTTTCACGATAATAGCTAAATTTATATCTTACCCTCAAGCTTTTACAGTTAGGGGCGATTCACCTTATAAGACTTGGCAAGATTTCATAAAATGGGCCAAAAACAATCCAAGAGCTGCGAAGATATGTTTTCCTTCATCTAAAACAAAATCCCCTCAAGGTTTGGTTATGTGGCAAATTGAACAAAAAGAAGGAGTGGAGATTACTTATATGGTACCACAAGGAACAGCTGAGGCGCTTACTCTATTACTGGGGGGACACATCACTGGAGATTTTATGGCGCTAAATCCTACGAAATTACAATATGTTAGAGAGGGCAAATTAAAAATTCTTACGTATGCTACACCACACAAAAATCTGGGTTTTGAAAATATTCCTTCTCTCGGAGAGTTATATCCCGATATTTATCCTTTCGATGCCGTTATGGGAATTTGGGGTCCCAAAGACCTTCCCGCTTACGTAATGAAGAGGTTGGAAGATGCATTTTCTAAGGCTGCAAGTGACCATTCTTTCATTGAAATGGCAAACCGATTGTGTCTTCTCGTTTCTTATAAAAATAGTGTGGAATTTGGAAAAGATATCTACAAAGAGTCTCTGAAGGCAAAAGAAATTATTGACAAATTAAGAGGAGAAGAGGAGAAAGGTAAAAAATAGTGAAAATGACTCTATTTTAGTAAAAGAACTTTTGATGATGGGTCAAAGACACAATTAGCTTATAGATAATTTTGTGCGTTAGTAGTTTTTCTGTATCGGGCGATAGACAGATGCGAAGTCTAGCGTTATCAGGGAGAAATGGGAATGGAATTCTCAAAAAAGGAATTGGAAACTGATGTATTGGTTGTAGGTACAGGTATTGCCGGTTGTTTTGCGGCAATTGGGGCGAAAGAACTGGGAGCTAATGTCTTGATGGTTGAACAGGGGAAGAGTGGCTTCTGGGGCCAGAGCACCGGCGGTACGCATCGATTAAGGGTTGTGCTTCCAGATGATGATTTTGATACAGTAATGGAAGGAACCGTAATGGAATGCGAGTATATGATTGACCAGGAATATGCTGCTGAAGCATTAAAAGAAATATGGACAACATTTCAGGATTTGTTGAAACTTGGAATAGAGTTCAGAAAGGATGATAATGGAAGTATTCAATGGTATTTTTGCGATACCCTCTACCCCAACTTTAAGCAAAGGCAAGTATTGTTTGAGCCGATGGGAACATATAAACATATTCTGAAGATTAATAGAGAGGTTATACGTAGAGGGGTAAGAGTGCTGGACAGAGTTTTAATTACGGATTTGCTTACAAGAGGCGGAAAGGTTCAGGGTGCTGTTGGTTTCCACACTAGGAATGGGAATTTCTACTTGATTAAGGCGAAAGCTGTGGTGATGGCAAATGGAGGATTTGGAGGAGCGGGAGTAAGTTATCCGTCACTGACGGGTGATGGAATAGCGATGGGTGTAAAGGCGGGCGCTGAGCTTCGAGGCATGGAATTTGGTAGGACGGAGGTAGGCGGACTTCTTTTTGACCGTGGCTATCCTTCATGGGTTTATATGTTAACGAATCCTCAAGAAGAGGAAGTTACTATTACTAATGCGGAAGGTGAGGAGTTCTTAGAAAAGTATGAATTAGGGAGAAGACTCCCGGGGCGCAAATATTATGGTCCTCCATGGCGGTTACAACTTATGGCAATGCTTAAAGAATTAAGAGAAGGTAAAGGCCCTTGCTATGTAGATTACAGAGCACCAAAAAAAGCAGATCGACTACGTGAATTCTGGGGTTCGTACTTTGAACGAACACTAAAACAAATTGCACTCACTGGTACAACTCTTGATAAAATCAAATACGAACTAGGAGTCACACGTGGGCATAACCAGGCCGGAGGAATAAGGATCGACGCTCATGGACAAAGTTCACTTCCAGGTCTTTACAGTGGGGGCGTAGCATCAGACTTATGCGGGACCGTGCAGTATACGTACTTATCAGGTCTGAACGGGGCGATGATTACAGGTCGTAGAGCGGGTGATAGCGCTGCGAAGTATGCCCTATCTCAATCTCAACCAATAGTCAATGAAAAGCAGGTTGAAAGGTTTCAGGAACATGTATATGAACCCTTAAATCGGAGACAAGGTGTTACCTCTGATGAAATGCGTTTAGAGATTACAAAGAATTGGTTGAATGTTGATATTAGGAATGAAATAAGGCTTAGAAAAGCGCATGAAAACTTTCAGACTTTAAAGAAAACAAGCTCACAATTAGTAGCCAAAGACTTACAGGAACTAGCAAAGTGTCACAAGATAGAAAACTATCTCGAGTGTTCAGATGCCATTGCTGTTGCCGCCTATGCAAGACGCGAGACGCGCTTAGAACACATAAGAGAAGACTATCCTCTCACTGATAACAGAGAATGGCTGAAATGGGTGATTGTCCGGCTTGATGGGGACGAACTTCGCGCCCAGCTTGAAGAGATACCTATCAATCGATGGAAGTATAAACCGGAGCCACATGTCGTCAATCCGCTACGACTGAAGGAGGAAGTATAGTTATGATCAAAGGCATAGATAAAATCCTGTGCATAAATTGCGGACTGTGTGAAGATATATGCCCAACAGACGTTTTTAGGCGGAAAAATAGAAAGATTTATATAGCATATCAAGATGATTGTTGTAACTGCATGGATTGCTTTTTTGTATGCCCGACTGAGGCAATTACCCTTGCTGCCGGAGTGCCAAGAAAGTTCGATGTTCGATTAAGATGGAAACAGATAAAAGAGGGGCTTTATCCAGCTTCAGTTGGTATTCGTGGAAAAATGGAAGGGAAAAACTAATGCTAAGAGAGAACGTAGAAAGGAGATATTTTCTGTTCTGAGTAGTATTGGGTAGGAAATAGGAGTATTTGGTTCAAGGAGTAAGGTAATGATGCTTGTTTAGTCAAAGGATTACATTGTTAATCTCAAAATCTCTGGCCATTAACTCCTTGTTCCTTAAAGAAACTGTCTTCCAATCCATAAGTGCAACATGATCTAATCATTCGTGAGTCATGTATTCGTAATGAAAAATTTGTAAGAAATCATCAAGACGGATCGAATTGGGAGAAGATAATAGAAAGAATAGGAAAGGGCAGTTATTAAACCATTATGGCACATGACTATTTATATGCGAGGCACTGGCATATTTGTCTATGTTCCTTCAAATAAAGATAAGTTAATTGATAATTAGATGGATTTCTAGAAAGGAGGAAAAGATGTCAGGCAAAACAGATCGCTTTATAGTTAGGCCACGGATTGTAGAGAAGCTTGTATACCACGACATGGAACGGGCAAAAAAGGAGATTGGGCTACCATACAAATATATGGGTAGCTCCATGATACCGGAGGCAGACATCGATGTTGGACTACAAGAGGTAAAGAAAGTTCCTCCTGATTCCTCTTTCATAAAATCCCATAGACACGATGTAAGTCAATTCTATGGGATAATTGGTGACCTCACAGTTGAGGTTACTCTGGAGGACGAGAAGCATGAAGTTAGTGGCCCGGCTTCGGTATTTATTCCAGCAGGCATGTTGCACTCCTTTCGTCCATTGAGAGGGAGTGGCTATGTGATGACAGTATTGAGGAGAGGGGAATATGAATAATTTCTTGAATTCAAAACGCCAAAAGGATTTATTTGTGGAAAAGCTGTATAGCCATCCTTAATGAGAGAGAACCAGATGATTAAGATATTTGGTACCGCTTTTGATCCTTTAGACATTCCCGAACGTGTTGATATTAAGGTGGCCTACTTAAATTGGCTAAGAACGCAAGGAATGTACGAAGATAATCCATCGGACCCATACGATTTTTTAGGAAATATTTTTAAAAACAAGTATCCTAAAGTCAAAACAATTGAATGGATTGGTAAATTTCCCGTAGAATCATGGCTGAGGCCCAAACCATCTATTTCCGAGACTATAAATATCGTCCCCGAAAAATTCACAGAGTTCTTAAATAATAATGGATGTTATGATTATTATAATAGGTTAGTGGACTACCTTAAAATAAATGTCGGATCATCAATCCCTGTTATGATTGGAGTCGATCATTGTTTGACTGGAGGGGTTCTAAAATTCCTCAAAGAAAAATATGACGATTTCAATATTCTTATCCTCGATTCTCATTGCGATATTATAGATTTGGAAACGCGTAGAAGTTATTTCGGACCCTATCTGAAATATTCGGAGGACTTATTTTTGGGGGAAGAGATATATGAATGCGGGAGCTTTTTGGCCCACTTGCTTAGCGAAAGGACCATTAAACCGGAGAATTTGTGGATCATGGGGACGCAGGATTTGGATCAATTCAAGGCAAATTCGGAATCTTTGTATTCCAAGAAAGTATTACCGTGGATAGAACAAGGCATGCACGTTGTATCAAAAGAGAATTTAATACGTTTCGGTATTCCAGAAGAAGTAGAGGGTCCGACCTATGTATCCTTTGACATGGATTTAGGAAGCCTATCTTCAGTTTTTGCAGCAAGGTTTTTGAATTACATTGGTCTTAATATTGAGCAATTTCTCGGTTTGGTCAATGAGCTATCAGAAAAAATCAGGAAAAAAGATATCGATTTTATAGGTTTGGATATTATGGAAGTAGATATTCATTTCTTAGGCGAGAACATTGAAGATAAGAAAGATTACACTGCTGAATTAGGCAATGAAATTCTTGAAAAACTGGTTTATGCCAATTATGAACAGTGAGGACATATGAGCGGGCAGAAAGAAATCGATTTAACGAGTTTATTTAATCCAAAATCCATTTGCATTATTGGAGCCACTGAAAATTCATTATTTGTTCAAAAGGCAATCAACAATTTAAAATTTCAAGGTTTTAATGGGAACCTTTATATGGTTAACCCGAAATACAAGTCGGTATTTGGTTATACTGTTTATCCCACTGTTTTAGATATTCCGGAAGAGGTTGAGAATGCCATTTTTTTGGTTCCGGCAAAGTTTGCCGTAGAAGCTGTCAGTCAATGCGCTGAAAAAGGAGTGAAGTCGATTACAATTATTACCAGTGGCTTTGCCGAGAACGGAAGGGTTGAGGGGAGTAAGTTTCAGGAGCAAATTAAAGAGATTGCATTAAAAAATGGCATCTTGTTGTGCGGGCCGAATTGTTTTGGGACAATAAGTCCCTATGGACAGGTAGCTAATTTTTGTGAAAAGATACCAGGCAAGCTTGGGCATGGTAGCATCGGTATTGTAATGCAAAGTGGTGCCTTATTAGCATCAGTAGTCAACTTATCGCAAGGTCGAGGTATTGATTTTAGTTTTCTCGTCTCAAGCGGTAATGAAGCTGGTTTAGAATCCTCTGATTACTTTAGATTTTTTTTAGATGATCCTCACACGAACGTTGTCTGCGGCTTCATAGAAGGGATTCAGGATAAAGCAAAGTTTATTCAGGTTGCAGACCAGGCGATAGAGAAGAAGAAACCGATTATCTTAATAAAAATTGGAAGTACGGATCTTGGGGTAGAAGTAGCCTTTCGTCATACCGGGGCTATAACGGGATCAGACTCAGAATTTAAATCGATATGTAAAGAAAAAGGGATCACGCGGGTTGACGACTTTGAAGATCTAATCGAAACAGCGTCTTTGTTTTCAAAGATTTGTAAGAAATGGCCGCATTTAGGTCGACGCGTCGGTGTTATATCTGTGTCTGGAGGAGGGGCGGGTCTTGTTGCAGAGATCGGTTCCGACGAAGGTTTTGAGTTTCCTAAACTAAACGAAAAGACATCGGAAAAACTTGCTAGAATCATACCTGAATTCGGATTTGTTGCTAATCCTTTGGATGTTACTACACAAGTTTTTGCATCTCCCTCTATTTACCTAGAATGTGTTGATTATTTGCTGAATGAAAGAGAGATTGATACAGTTATTTTTCCATTCACTCAGGGGATTCCAAAGGAACCCGGCCCCGTTCCTACAATTATGGAAGGGCTCCCTAAAATTATTAAGAAAACGGACAAGCTTTGTATATTACTTTCGATGGTAAATACGGATTTAAGTGACTGGAGTAAAGAACTTCTAAAAAGGTGTGATATCCCTTTTATTCAAGGGACGAGGAGAGCTTTTAGGGCGATTAAATCATTGATAGAATTCGATAGAGTTGTTAAGAATTTTAAGAAAAAATAGATAATTGCCCTATTTCTAGAGGTTATCCAGTTTTTATTATTGAGCAGTGAGGTTCTGGAATGACGGGATTAGTAGCGAATGACCATTTTGAGCTTTCATGAAGCGGAGTTTCCACTATCTAATCGGCCCGTAGGGCAGAGTTCCACGGGCTTGCCCGTGGGTGAATGAGAGCGGCGGCGACCCCAAAGCTCTTATATTCCGAGTCGCCAAAAACGGAATCGTAGGCGACCTATTCGAAGTAATCCCGCCGATCATAAAAAAAGCTAAAGAGCTCAATGTGTGGGCTGGTTATAAGCCGGGAGCACGAAATAATTCTTAGTTCTACCGAGCGTTATATAAATCTTTTCTTTCTCATTAAAGGGGGTTTTTAAAAAATGGAATTCGAGAATATTAAATACGAATTGAATGACAGAGTTCTAATGATTACTCTCAATCGTCCCGAAAAACTAAATGCTTTCAAAGGTTCAATGATGGATGAACTCATTGAGGCTTTCAATCAGGCAGACGGAGATGACGAAGTACGCGCTGTTATTGTTACTGGTGCTGGGAGGGCTTTCTGTGCCGGGGAGGACATGAGCAGTGGTCAATTCGATTTTGTATCTCGAAGTAAAGAACCTCGTCAGGGGCAGCGCGGGGGCAGTGGCCTTTTAGTTCTAAGAATCTTTGATATGAAAAAACCAATTATTGCCGCCATAAATGGTCCTGCAGTGGGGGTAGGCATTACGATGACCCTACCGATGGATGTTCGTATTGCTTCAGAAAATGCAAAATTTGGATTTGTATTCACCAGGCGTGGCCTCGTCCCCGAGGCATGTAGTAGTTGGTTTCTACCCCGAATCGTTGGAATTAACCGTGCGATGGAATGGGTTATTACAGGACGAGTCTTCTCCGCACAGGAAGCCTTTGAGAATGGATTAGTGAGTAGAGTTGTCTCACAGGAGAAACTCCTAACGACGGTCCAAGAATTGGCAAGAGAAATTGCAGACAACACGTCAGCAGTATCCGTGGCATTATCACGACAGCTCCTGTGGCGAATGCTGGGAGCGGACCACCCGATCGAAGCCCGTAAAATAGATTCGAAGTGTACGTATTATATGGCGCAATCTCTGGATGGTTCCGAAGGTATTGCATCCTTTTTAGAAAAACGGCCGCCTATGTTCAAGATGAAACCAAGTAAGGACATGCCCAATTTTTATCCGTGGTGGGAGGGTCGCCCTTTGAAATGAAAATTTCAAATCCACATATAGATTCGAGGTCATCTAAGACCTGAAACCTCGTTAAAGAATATGGAGATTAGGCCTTAGCTTCTTAATGTCACCCTCGGGGTGGTGGAGACCCCTCTCCTTCAGGCGAAGGGAAGATTTGCGAAATTGTGCGCCGGTGATTGGTGATCCATTCGAAACATTATTTGCTAGCATTTTTCTTCTGATTTTATTTTGCACATTTTTCTAATACCAGCAACATATT
>Ga0315277_10011390_pt1 | contig 11211 bp, 13 predicted proteins | sample YL17G05_15_MG_FD_203695 | JGI IMG/M metagenome (GOLD analysis project Ga0315277, IMG submission 203695) | Sediment microbial communities from Yellowstone Lake, YNP, Wyoming, USA - YL17G05_15 | ecosystem: Environmental > Aquatic > Freshwater > Lake > Sediment | place: USA: Wyoming | collected...
ATATTTTTGGCTGCTGGATGTCTCATGGCTATCCTTCCTGTGGCAAAAGAAAGATGCCTTCAAAATAAGAAATAATACGTATTTTCTGATAGTTAGCAGGAAGTATCCAGGCGAAAAAAAGGCTTGCCATGCCAGGTACCCTCTGCTATAGACCATCGACACGGGGCGTGGCGCAGACTGGCTAGCGCACCTGCCTTGGGAGCAGGGGGTCGGAGGTTCAAATCCTCTCGCCCCGACCAGAGCAAGGGATAAGCGCCTGTAGCTCAGTTGGATAGAGCAACGGACTTCTAATCCGTAGGTCGGAGGTTCAAATCCTCTCAGGCGTGCCAAAAGATATGGTGAGTGTAGCTCAGTTGGCAGAGCACAGGATTGTGGCTCCTGTGGTCGTGGGTTCGAATCCCATCACTCACCCCAAGAATAACGAGTTTGCGCCCGTAGCTCAGCTGGATAGAGCGTCGGACTTCGAATCCGCAGGTCGGGCGTTCGAGTCGCCCCGGGCGTGCCAGGCTAGTTTTGGGCCATTAGCTCAACTGGTAGAGCAACGGACTCTTAATCCGTAGGTCGAAGGTTCGAGTCCTTCATGGCCCACCAGTTATATTAAGGGGTTAGCCAATATTGGCTGACCCCTTTATTTTTGTGGTGTCAGTAATGGTGTCAGTTGGTTTAGGGTTTAATCTCTGAACCGCTTCCCTTTTATGCTCAGGCGAGAGGTGCGCATACTTCAATGTCATAATAATACTCTTATGTCCCATCAATTCCTGAACTGTTCTTAAATCCACTCCTGCCATTACTAATCGGGAAGCAAATGTATGCCTAAGGTCATGCCAATGGAAATCATCAATATTGGCTTTGCGTAGAGCAGGGATGAAAACACGGTTTATAAAGTTCTGGGTTTCTATAGGAGTTTCAAGATTAGAGCTAGGAAACACCCACATACTTTTCATTCTGCTTGACAATGTCCTCAGAATATCAAGAACCGTGTCATTGATTGGGATATGCCTCATTTCTCCTGATTTGCTCAAGGGGATCGTTATTGTATTAGTCTGGAGGTTAATATTCTCCCATCGAAGCCCAAACTGCTCGGACCGTCTCATGCCTGTATGTATGGCAATCTCTACCCATGGCCAGTATTTCGGCGGAAATACAGTTCTAAACCCAGCCTCTTCATCATTCGAAAGGAATCGTATCCTGTGTGATTCAGTGAACTGTTTGATCCCCCTTACTGGATTATGGGTACATTTCTCCCATGCTATTGCTTTATTGAAAAGGTTCTTTAGCAAGGCCATGTACCTGTTAGCTGTCGCTTGGGATACATCTATAGATATTAGTGCACGGAATCGCTCAACATCCTGACTTGTGATTTGGGAAAGAGGCTTTATACCGAATTGTTGCTCAAGTTTTTGAAGCCTTCCCTTGTCTGTTCTCCAGGAGCGTTTATTGATTTTGGAATACTCATTGAGATATAACTTAACCATATCCTTGAAGAGCATTTCATGTTTTGCCTGCAACTTCTCTGGGAAGAACTTGCCTTCTTTGATTTCAGTCTTTCGCTTTCTATAAGCAGATATGGCAAGGGACTTAGGCCCCACTTTTTCCCTATGCAGCTTCCCATGTTGATCAACATACCTGATCCACCAGATCCCTGAGTCCTTGGACCTTTCAAACACACCTCTGGCCATATTAAGCCTCCTTATTAATCTTGTTTAGGGGTTCTCTTCCTTAATTTGACTTGATCTTTGGGTATCCCCAACTCCAATGCCTTTTTCTCGATAATCTTATTTCGCATCAATATACGCTGCTTTTCTCGATATCCTTTAGGGTCTCTTTCTCTATATTCACGAGCACCAGCTTTAGAAGCGCATTTAGGACTACAATAATTTTTTTCCCGGCTAGATGAGCCCAGAAAGAATTTACCACAGTGTTCCTCTTTGCAAATTTTCATGCGAGAATCTGGGGAAAAAAGGAGGCATAGATGAAACACCAGCCTAGTGTGGTTCACTAGGAAAGATGGGTTTCCGATTTTTCTTTGCCAATCTTTTTTAAATACCCGTCCACATACTGAAGCACCATACGGACCCCATTCTATGGACAATGGCAATCTCGATGACGTGTTTTTAAGTATATAAAGATCGCCATCTTTCGTTTTCATCGGTGCTCTAGAAGATGGTTTTTTTAGTTCATTTTTAAGGATTGATTGGATTTTTTCTATTGTATCAAACCATGGATAATCTTTAGGCCAATCAACTTTGGACCCTTCTATGTATCTTAAGCCATCTCGCCTAAGCATATTATGATCTTGATTATCAAGTGCATGGGACAAAAAAGGCATGTCAACCCATTGATTTATAAAATACTTTTCTATTCTAAATTTCAAAGAAGAAAGTTCACGATTGCTCAAGTTGCACAGATCGGTATTCAAGAAATCGCATATCCAATTTAAGGTTTCAATGTTTGGATCATCCCTTCTTGCCATAATATCCCCTTATCCAATTAAAGCAGATAACACAATAAAACACCGCTTGCAACTATTATTTAGTATTTAAAAAAATGCTTGCTATTGTACTAAATTAGGTGTAGGCATATTCTATGAATACACCACTAAAGGAGAAAAGAACATGGAGAAGTTACTAAACATTCATCAAGTTTCAGAACTCATTGGCATCAAGGAGGGAACACTCCGGGCCTGGATTTTTCAGAGGCGAATACCTTTCATAAAGATAGGGGCCCTTGTTCGTTTCCGAGAGAAAGAAATTGAAAGCTGGCTTTCAAAGTCGATTAAATCTACGAACTGAACATGTCCCCTATCAAGGCAAGCTGTTTTCTTGGCGAGAACTACCTCTGTTTTGAGTACAGCGCCGGGTTGTCGATCAGGCCAAACTTAATGCCAGCAGGAGATATTCGAGACCTTTAATGACTGTAGAACCTTCTAGCGACTTGAAAACGACAACCCTCAATCACTTTGAAGGCGATTTCTGCACATTCTATGAGAGATATGTGACGAATGCCTCCAAGATCGGAAGGAACGAGTATAAGGCCCTCTGCCCATTCCATAAGGAGACCAATCCGTCCTTCAACTTCAACCGGGAAACGGGCCTGTACTACTGTCACGGGTGCGACAAGGGGGGGGATTTTATAGACTTCTATGCTAGGATCAATAGTCTGGACATAGAAAGAGACTTCGTTAAAATCCTGCAGGGCATCGCAACCGACTTCAACATCACCATCAAAGACACCTGGAATCCCGACAAGGGCCAGATCATCACAACCTACGACTACAAGGATGAGTCCGGGAACATCCTGTTCCAGGTATGTCGCTTGGAACCCAAGGGCTTCACGCAGCGCAAACCGGATGGAAAAGGCGGATGGATAAACAATACGTTAGGAGTCAGGCGTGTCCTGTATCGACTCCCCGAGGTTATCAAGGACCAGAAAATTTTTATCGTTGAAGGTGAAAAAGACTCTGATAATCTACACTCTCTTGGCTTCACTACCACATGCAATCCTGGAGGCGCAGGCAAGTGGCTCCCCGAATATAGCGAATCGCTTCGCGGCAAGGAGGTCGTCCTCATCCCCGACAATGACCCCCCAGGCCGTGAGCACATGACGAAGGTTGCACGATCCCTTCAGGGGATTGCAGCTTCCATCAAATGGTTTGAGCTTCCCGACCTCCCTGAGAAGGGAGACATCTCGGATTGGCTTGAATTTTATAGAAACGATAAAGAGGCTCTAGCTGAGCGCCTCAATATTATGATTGCGGATATACCAGAGTATAAACCACCTAAAAATCCAAGCATCAAAGATGCAATCCTACGGGCTTCTGAATTCCAGAGCCGACCTATTGAGCCAAGAAGAAGTTATCTCCATCCTTGGCTTCGGGAACAGAGCATTGTCTTGGTGAGTGGATTTCGTGGCATCGGCAAGTCGTGGTTTGGCCTACAAGTGCTTATTGCGGTTGCAATCGGCAAGCAGTTCGGCCCTTGGCAATCTGAAAGTCCTGTTCCCTGTCTATATCTTGACGGTGAGATGCCTTGTTCGGATACATCTGAGCGGTTAAAAATGCTCCAAGCGTCGAATGACTGTGACTTACATATCTATTCCGAAGACTATGCAAACGAGCTCGGGCTGCCAAGGGCGCATCTGGGAAATAGTGAATGGCGAGATGAAATGAAACTGGTGCTGATCGATCTGGGCATCCGAGTATGGGTGGTCGACAACATTGCATCTTTAGCGAGCGGCCTTGATGAGAATGCAAAAAAAGACTGGGATCCCATAAACGCATGGCTTCTTGAACTGAGATTCTCGAATATTAGTACCATATTACTCCATCATGTCGGTAAAGAGGGGCATCAGCGTGGCACATCTGCTCGCGAGGATAATATTGATATATCAATTCTTCTGAAACAACCCCATGATTACTCACCTGAGGATGGATGCCGGTTCATCCCTCAATTCACTAAGGCCCGTATCTCTCATAAAGATCTTCCATTGCTCGGAGATATAGAATTCAAACTTATTGAGGATAGCGGCCATTACGCCTGGCAATGGGGAAACGTGAAGAAAGAGATCAAACGCGAATGTCTGCGAATGCTGACAGAGGGAAGCGACTATGATTCGATATGTTCGGTTCTTGGAATCAGTAAAGGCTATATAACCAAGATGAAAAAGCAATTCATAAGGGATGGAATGCTATCAAGCATCATGAAGTTGACCCCAGATGGCAAGATGTTCATTGCATAAAATGAGTAAACGGGATGAGTAAACAGAAATGGTAAACGGGATAGTAAACAATGGTAAACGCACCACCAGTAAACATAAGCGGCAAGCGCATGTGCTCCGTTTACCAGGAGTAAACGGCGTTTCGTTTACTCACCCCCCCTATGGGGGTAGTAAACGGTAAACGCCAAACTGTTTTATGGGAAAAACAGAGGTAAGCAAATATACGACTGAGCAAAGATAACAAGCAACCAAATATCAAGACGTTTCCCCTTGTAATCCCTACCGAAGGAAATTGGATATCTCATGAACGTCATGAGACAGATTATTCTCTATAGTCGAGCGTGCAAGGCTAAGGGTTAGTTCTATTAGATTATTACACCCCAAAGAGGGTATTTTGTGGATATTATATTATACGCAGTATTATCATATACATAGACACCAACTTACAATTTCGCGTTTTTAGTGAAGTACAGATCGTTTATGGAGTGTTACCTGTAAAGCATCATATTCCATTGCCTGTTGATAACATATTGTTACTCTCTCGCCAGCATTGTGTACTATTCCATTTATTATGCCAGAGCACCCTACGAGAATTATTGATGCCAACATTAATATCCAGCTCTTATTCTTAGGTCGTCCTCCATCACAACAAGACGATTGGCCCCTTGTTAACCCCGCGTGCAGCGTGATCGACTGCAACCGCTGGTTAGGAGGCCTTTACCGCAGTGCCAATATTTTTTCCTGTTTGATATGCAACAAGCGACCAAGGGTTACCAGTTGGTCAGTTTTTATGATTGGCTGTGAGCGTATCCTGTCCCAAGTCAATCCTACCTTTGCTAGTTCTTGCTTAACATCCCCATATCTCAAACGCCTTCCACCAGGCACACGAGAATGCGCGACAAAATACTTGCCATTTGGTGTCTCAATTTGAGCTGTATCTCGAACTTGATGTAATTCAAGATCGTACTCTTTTGGCTTGGCGGGGTTGCGTGACACAAATAAAAATACGTTAGCGGTCACCACAAGATCAAAAAAGGATTTGTCGATATTACCAATATATGTCCACTTCTCCTTGTCCCAATTCGTCTCCTTGCTGATTATCTTTATGGTTTCTTTCTTTAAATCTAAATCTACGAAAATGATTCGCGGCTTGAGCTTCGCGGTTGTCGGCACGGGCAACGTTTCTGCTTTCTCTGCATTCCGAAGTAATTTTAGAATGAAGTCATCCTTTTGAGGGTTTGTAAATGTCACTGGAGGACGTTTCAACGCCCTATAATTTTTTTGAATCGTTTTCGTCAGCGGGAAAGAATCATCGTGCCAGATGGAATCAAATTCTGATTCGAGGGTCTTGGCGATCGAATCTGCGGACTTGGCGGCTATTTTCACCGACAACTCGCCTTCAGCAGTAAGCCCGTCCTCAGTCAAGTTTGCAGAACCAATGTAAAAGCGTCTGGAGTATCCTTTTCGAAAAGCATACAGCTTCCAATGGAAACGGCTATTGCGAACAATCCGCACAGAAACTTGGCCTGGATACGCTCGCATGAGTTTGAGCATTTTATCCAGTGCTTGCGGGGGAGTAAAGCGTTGATATAGACCAAAGAGCAATCGAACTTCAAAATGGCGCTTCTCTTTTTGGGCCTGATGCAAAGCACTCTCCAAGCATACAAGGGCCGTGGGTGTCACGAATGCTGATGCAATATCAACTTGGTCAGCCCATTCCAAACTATGGACAATTTCGGCTCCAAGATTTGCCGGGCCTCTGTTTGGAACTGCTTCGACTTTCATTGAAACCCTCTTGCGGCGCTGCCGTCTAACTATTGTTTCTATGGTTTCCGTATAACATCCCTGGCACCAGACATTATTTAGCGTATCTGCCAGGCTGCACACCCCTTACCCTCTCCATTATCAATTATTATCAATTATCTTGTATGGTTGATAGGGAATCTTATCCCGGTGTCGGCGTGGCCGGGGCATTCCCCTATGCATCCGTCTTGATGAGCCAAACATCGTTAATTTAATCGTTTATAATATATATAGCGGTTCCTAGTAATATGATGCGAGGGTTGACAGTAAGTTGTTGGAGATAGGAGTAGTCAATTATAACTGCGTTAGCTCCGTGAGATGCCGCCGTGTCGAGGAGGAGTTGTAAAGTAGCCTGAGTGCCGACTTGACTATTTGCGGAGACGAGGCCGATCTCTTTGAATTTGATGGATTGGATATCGGGAGAGTTGGAATAGAGGAGCTTGACTTTACCTTTGAAAGGGGGGAGAGTTTCCCCGGTTTTTGTGAAGTTGGTTGTCATGCACCCCGACATGAAGCCGACTGCAAGGATGCAAACAATGATAATGAAAATGTTCTTTTTCATAGACACCTCCCCTTATTGAACCATGGGAATACAGCTTGATCGGCTTGTTATGTATCGGCTACTCAACCCAAGCAGCTTCGCCGACGCAAACCCATGACTCCCCGCAGTTGTTACTCCAGTCAACGGAAGCGTTATGCGAGCATGTGGGATACAGGATCGCGTTGGCGTTGACCTTTATTGCCTTTATCTTTAGTTGCATCATTGCATCTTCTTCTTTAGCATTGGCCGACACCCCCAAGCAAGAAATTCCCTTAATTTGCCCTAGAGACTTGTAATTGAGGCCCTTGTCGTTGTCATAAAACCGAATGTTGTGGAATTGACGCAGCTGCTCCATGGAAAGATCGGATACACTCTCAATCTGACCGAGGCCAGTGCATCCGGATAAGAGCAAGCATACGATTACTGCACAGCGACTAATCATTGACCCCTCCTGATAGATGCAGAACAATGATTATACAGTCTGTATAAAACGGGAAACACAGACCGTGTCCTCCTGTATAAGAAGTTCCCGTCTCTTCTTGTTTTTTCGCGTAATGTCTTTCATGCCCCTTTGGTGTCAGGTCCCCTAAACTGATAAAAATATGTTCGCTGTGCAACTTTATCAATTGTCCGGGCCTGACATCTTAGTTCCCTTTGGGTCTTCCTTTATCAGCGTCTGCCTGATGGGTTTGTTTTGCCTCAGTCTGTATATTTAATAGCTATACCCCTGATTATGGGGATAGTCCCACCGCCAATTGTCTGGTAACCACCTAGCCACGGGTTATACATAAAACCCTGTTGTTGGTATGTACTGGTATACTCTGAAGGAATTATAGCATCAGCCCCAATTTCGGCAGCTTTTTGTTTCATGCTTTCTAGAAGATATGGTATTGGTGTGTTAACTGGACCGCTTGCCTCAAGTATGGCAATTTGTTTGAAGGGCCTTGTCGGAGCCTGGGTTAGGATTTGGACGTTTTGAGTCGCGGGATAACTTACGCCACTTTCCAACATTACAGCACTGGTAGTCGCACAACCAGAAAGAACGAGTGCGACCAGTAATAATATTGCTGTATTTCTTATCATCGCTTTCCTTCTAGGAGATCATGTTTTCAGTTCTTGATCTTTGAATATCTTGGTCAAAATCACAGATCAAGACCTGACACCTATCTCTTTCTAAGCGTTTATAGAAGGATTTTGTACTGCACTCCATTACAATGCTTACAAACACCATAACCGTGGCCCAAACGACCAATTTCCAATATACAGTCCATCTTGCTCCCTTTATTACCAGAAGCGTACCAATATCCAGTGGCATTTAAATCACCACTGGTCGTGCTAGTAGAGGAGCCAATTGCTGGCATTTGATTGTTCTGCGGAACTACCAAAGCCCCTTGCGATGTCTGAGTTGCAGTGCGGTCCACCACAACAAATCTACCAGTAAACCGTTCACCATTAGGGCCATTCTCAACTGTTAATGCTCCACTGTATGGACCTTCATAAATTAATTGACCCACATACTGATTACCATCATCTCCGATTATAGTTACCACCTTGGCCACGTACTGAGTTACGCAGCCTGAGACCAATAGAAAGAAGCAAGCAAGAAAAAGTAAATTGACACTCCTCATTCTATTCTCCTTTCTTACTTGACAGAGATCGTGGATCAGGTCTTGATTCTTGACATTCCCACGCCTACGGCCTCTGCGAGCCGTTTATCCTTTCCCAACTGCGCCTCGAAACATGTGCATATCTTGCTCACGCTTCTGGTGAAAACATGGGGGTGTCCATTAAATTAGAAGATAATCATTCCAATGTTGACTCATTCTCTATCAAATCTCATTATCTAATGAACGTCCCCGCCAGTTCCTAATGAACGTCCCCGCCAGTTCCAGAGACAGCTAAACAATAACTACATCTCACTCAATGAGATTCTATACAAGCCCTCCCCCTCGACGGTTACCCACATGGAGTTTCCCTGGAAGTCAATACTGCAGATTGCCTTGGTGAACTGATTGGTTATCAAAATGGGTTCACCCGTAGGCTTGAAAGCATAAATGGCTCCTGCATTTGTCCCAAGATAGAGCAATGCTCCAAAGGGTTCGTTGCCAATCGTCAAGGCCTGTCCTGAATATCCACTGACAAAGACGTTTGTCGCTCCCGAAGGTGACATGCGGCCTATCCAATTGTGGCGTTGATCGGTAAAATATACATAATTACCGAACAGGGGATCATCGAAAATCACTAGATCCTCACGAATTTGGAAGCCACCGATACCCGCGCCCGTTTCAACAACCGTTCCATCAGGGTAGAGCCGCAAAAGAAAATCGTGCTCAAGATCCTGAACGTACATATTGTTCCCAAATCCTGTTCCCTTCCCAAAGGCGATACCGCTTGACAGGAGGTCGCGCCAACCAGATCTTGACTGATAGAATAAGGTCGTCTGCCCAGTTGAAGTGATTCTGAATATTGGATCCCCAGCCCCAAATCCATTGTATGGGTCACACACAAACAAGTCTCCTCCAAAATCACCACTTGGATCAAAGGCAACATCGCTGTAATTCCCTGGTATCAACCCCTGAGCGAAAACCTCTGCTTCCCCTGGTCCCGTTATCCGCAACACGGTTCCATCTGTGTCATTGGTTACATATACTAAGTCCCCAAATGCTCCGCCTTGACCAACCGCCACACCCCGCAGGAGAGATGAACTCGGATAATAGGATTCAATTTGGATGTCTGGTACATTGACAACACAGTTATCTTCACCAGATAAACTACCGGCATCCGTTACAGACAACTTGAAGGTCAAGCTTGATCCAAAGGGGACGTCGGCTATAAATTGTGGTTTGACGGTATTCGGATCTGACAGTGGTACTGTTGGTCCGCCTGTCTGCTCCCAGTGATATGAGACGATATTGTTGTCCGGATCCGTCGAACCTGAGCCGTTTAAGGTAACTGTGACACCAAAGAATACGTTCAAATTGGGGCCTGCTTCGGCCACCGGGGGCCTGTTCTGAGTTACATTCACAACACAGGTGTCGGTGCTGGTTAGCGCACCGGCATCCGTCACGGTCAATTCAAAGGTTAAAGCCGATCCCCATAAAACATCGGCGGTAAATTGCGGGTTGATTGCGTTGGGATCAGACAAGATCACCGGCAATCCACTGGTCTGTACCCAGTGATACGAGACGATGTTATTGTCAGGATCTGTTGAACCGGATCCATCAAGAGTCACGGTTTCTCCCACATAAACGCTCTGATCCGGTCCCGCTTCAGCAGTTGGAGGTTTGTTTTTCCCAAAATATTGTACATTCCATGTATATACGTCTGTAAAAAAGAGATGAACTGCTCTTGCTTCTATTGTATGCTGCGACGGAAGCACTTCATCCAGCATGTAAGTGTAGGTGTTTTTCGTTGCGCCTGTCACCACACTGCCATCTATTAACCAGACATATTTTAGCGGGAATGGGAATACATGGATCGTAAATGCTTTCGCCTGCCCCGGCAACAAAACCACCGGATTATCTTTCGGCATGGCCGAGATGATGCAGCCGCTCAGGAAAGCTGCAATAATGGTAATCGAAAGGAATAAGGATGTCCTTTTCATGGTACCCTCCCCGTGGATATGTTGATCACAATGCATAGGAGCAAAACAGTGTTGTATATAATAATGTAATTAGTTCTTGAGAAATGTCAAGGACTCCTGGCAAAATACCTTGTTTTATATTGTTTTCATTAATCACTACTGCCTCAGCATCGTACACATTGCATCGGAGCCGCCCTGGCTCAGGTAGTCGTAGTCCAGAGACAAAAGTCAGGGTTCCTATAATCATTCTGTGCAAGGTCATAGGGACGTTACCTGCACGGGTGGGGGTGTAGTTCCGTGGCCCCGGGGTGGGGTTCTATCCGGTGTCAGTTCTGGTGTCAGTTGGTAATCAAAAAATATAACACTCGATCATAATCAGTAACAATTCGATTCTATCCAATCCTTTGAAATCTTAGAACAAATAAAACTTAATCATATCCAATCAAAATGGATTATACCCTATCTTATTGGACTCTTAATCCGTAGGTCGAAGGTTCGAGTCCTTCATGGCCCACCAATAAAGTCGGGGAGTTACAAGCTTCCCGACTTTTTCTTTTGACGTAGGGAG
>Ga0315277_10011394_pt1 | contig 11207 bp, 10 predicted proteins | sample YL17G05_15_MG_FD_203695 | JGI IMG/M metagenome (GOLD analysis project Ga0315277, IMG submission 203695) | Sediment microbial communities from Yellowstone Lake, YNP, Wyoming, USA - YL17G05_15 | ecosystem: Environmental > Aquatic > Freshwater > Lake > Sediment | place: USA: Wyoming | collected...
TTGCCAAATATTAATACAATCACAAACGTTAGTCAGAATCACCTCATCGATTTTCACCTCTCTGGCAAGAGAAGGAATTTCCGGAACTTCGAGGATGTTGTCGTTTAGCATAAGGAAAACGAGATGCATCTTGGGACGGAAGAGACCTTGGCGATTTTTTTCTTCATGAAAAAACCGGATGGCGTTAAAGATCTCACCTCGAGAACAAGGATCTGATGCGCCTGATGGGCGTGGTCGAACCCCAGCGTGAGATCGTGCGCAAGATCTGCCCCAGATTCCGGGAGATGGAGCCGCGCGGAGTCGACAATTACTGCTGCGGCGGTGGCGGCGGCTTTGCCATCATGAGCAGCAACAACTTCCCGGACTGGCGGTTTCACGTCTCCGGCCGCAAGAAGCTTGAACAGATCCTGAACGCCTTTGCCGACTGCATGGATCCCTCAATCCCGAAGTACCTTTGCGCTCCCTGCAGCAACTGCAAGGGGCAGTTCCGGGACATGCTGGCCTATTACGACCTCTGGGAGAAACACAGGGTCCTTTATGGCGGCCTGGTCGAGCTGATCGTCAACGCGATGGTGGACGTAAAACCAGGCTTCATCGAATGGGAATGGCATTAACCGCTCCTGCCGAGAAGGGGTACCGCGAACACACATAAAATTGGCTGGTAATTCCTTCGGGCAGTTAGATTCCGTCAGGTAGCTGTCTTCGACGACGTCAGTCAGTCGCCCGATCCAAGCGAGTGAGCCTCCCCGGATCCCGCCTTCTTCTATGGATTGTGACTGCTCAACGCGACCGTTGTGACATAAGGGAGAAGTGTGCCTGGGAGATGGCGCCGGCGCTGCCGCGCCCCTCTTTCACGTCTTCCAGGTAAATTCCGGGCGAATCAGCCCCTTCCCGGCTGCCCTCGGGGAGAATTCCGGATGCTCTTTCCGCCAAATCATGCTATCCTCACCCAGCAGCTCAGAAGCAATTGCCTATTATTCCAGGTTAGAAAATAGTCCAACGATAGATGACCGGCGCTGATTGAACGGGACCAAAGCCGGCCAGATCGAACGAGGTAACAATCTTCAGATCGCCGAAAGTCAAGGGAGGTACTCGCCATGAGTACGTGCAGGTTCCGCCTCAGCCATATTGGAAGCTGCCGTTGGCCACCTGCTGCTCGCCTTTGTAAATGATAAACTTGGGAGGATTACGGCGGTCCGGATTGATGACCGAGTACTCTTCACCTGCCGCTCCCCTCAAAATGTATCGCAACTGCAATGCACTTCCTTTTCGGTCTGCGGCCACACTGCTGACAAAAGGTGGGCCAACCTTCAAGCGACAAAGGGTGCCGGCGGTTACTGCAATCCGCGAAGTTTCAGACGACGAGCTCGCAAGCGCCGGTTTGTCGGCAGCAGGCTGCAGGTAAACTCCCTCGATGCGATAATTGTCCGCAGGCAGGGGAATAGTATGATCCCGAGAATCCACAATTACGAGTCGTGCGTCCCCCTGAAGAACCAGCCGCCGGACAAACTGCCCATCCAAGGCCATCTCTCCCATAGGAGAGCTGGTCTCCAGGAAAGTGACAGTCACCGGCGACCTCCCGGCTGCCTCTCCAAAGGCAAAGCCGAGCTGATACTGATGCCCTCCCACGAACAGGTTCTTTGGAACCGGCATTGGGCGATAAGGGATTCCCTTTGGTTCGCCGCTTCGGAAAACAGGGGTGATTAAGAACTTGTCCTGGGCATCGAATTGACCGTCGAGGTTATCCTGAACCTGGAATTGCCATTTCTGGCCGTGAAGCTCGATCTCACCCTCATAACACGATCGAATTCCTATATAGTTTAGGTTCTCACCGAGAAAGTAGAACGGCTCCAACAGGTAAGAGCGATCGATACCACCTTTGCGGAAATTGAGCCGCACACCTCTAAAGTATGCAAAGAGTCCGGAAGGACCGCGGATGTTCTCTGACTGATAGACGCCTTGAGGATCATCCGTCAAGTCCAGGTTCTGATTAAGGTCCAGGTAGAGAGTACGACTTGTGAGGTTGACAGCGAAGCCTATAAAGTCGTCTCGATTGGAACCGATCTTCAGCGCCTGGCGCACAATCTTGTCGCCTTCTCCAAAATTCGGCTCCTTGCGGAATTTCACCTCCTGTCTACCCAGGTCGATCTTGGTGGATATGGGACCTCTTTCCACGTACTTGAGAGGAAATGAGAGAGTCGCGCCTTTGGTTGTCGTTTGAGCCCAGACAGAAGCCTGAAACAGACCAATGCCGATTATCAAGATCAATACCAGGAGGCGACTTGGGATTACGACTGAAAGATGATTCTGGCGCAGACGACCGCGCCGGTCCTTACCAGTTGTCGCATTCATGGTTGCAACTCCGGCTGGACGGCTTCAAGTACAACGATGCACGATTCTCCCTACACTATACGTCGCAGCCGCCTCGAAGTGCAAAAAGATTTCGGGGACAGTCACCTGGGCCAGCAGGATCGATATGGCGATCCAGGCCAGCTCATGCCACGACCTGCTACCGGCAAGGCCATTCAGATCGGCGACTTCATCTATCTGATTGGCGCCGGCGCTTCGAAGAAGGGCTAAAGCGGCGGCCGCCAAGGAGCCTGATGCACCCGAATCGCAGGCGCAACGTCCCGGTTGCGCCGATGACTTCGCGCGCTGGCTGAGGCCCTCCTGGGCGCGGCTTATCAAAAAGGTGTACGAAGCGCACCCTCTCGTTTGCCCGCGTTGCGACGGTCCGCTGAAGATCATCAGCCTGATCGACGGCGCCCCCGTCATCGAAAAAATCCTGCGCCACCTCAAACTGTGGGACCGGCCGGAGCGCCCTCCGCCCCGTGCGCCTCAGACATCTCTACACTATGAGCCCGAGGTAGCTGTCTTCGACGACGTCAGTCAGTCGCCCGATCCGAGCGAGTGAGCCTCCCCGGAGCCCGCCTTCTTCTACTGTGACTGCTCAACGCGGCCGTTGTGGCATGAGGGAAAAGTGTGCCTGGGAGAGGGCCCCGGCGCTGCCGCGCCCCTCTTTCACGTCTTCCAGGTAAATTCCGGGCGAATCAGCCCCTTCCCGGCTGCCCTCGGGGAGAATTCCGGATGCTCTTTCCGCCAAATCATGCTATCGTTACGCAGCAGCTCAGAAGCAACTGCCTATTACTCATCCAGACTGCGACCGATTGCCGCTGCATTGCCCAGGACACGAATTTCAATTTTCTTTCGGGCAACAAAGTGTACTATGGCTTCCGGAAAGATCATGCTACGGAGGTGGGAGGGGCCCGGTGGCCCTCACGGTCTTCAAAACCGCTGTGCCGCCACTTCGGCGGCGGTGGGTTCGACACCCATTCACCTCCGCCACGTCCAAAAATGACAAACAGTCAAGACACCGATCATCCTCCTGCATCAGGTGACCCGCGGCGTCAATTGGCATCAGTTGCGGTTTTGTTGGAACACCCTCAGATCCAGGAGATGCTGAAATGGTCCAGCCGTCCCCTGGTTCTCAATGCCATCCGGGAAGCGCTCCACTGGTTCCGTCATCAACTCAAACCTGATGACCTGCCACCCAATTCAGACAGGATTGTTCAAAAAATCAGTGCCCTGCTCGCACAGGTGGAAGATGAGCGGCTTCGTCCGGTGGTTAATGCAACGGGCATTATCCTGCATACGGGCTTGGGGAGGGCGGTGCTTCCCCAGCAGGCCGTGAATGCGCTGGCGGGACTCAACCGTTGCTGCAACCTGCAGATCGACATGGCAACAGGCCTGCGGGGAAAGCGCAATTTTGTTAGCGAACAGCTGATCTGTCAATTGACCGCTGCGGAAGCCGCCCTGATTGTGAACAACAATGCAGCGGCCACTCTGCTCATTCTGACGGTCCTGTGTCAGGGCCAGGAAGTGATTGTCTCGCGCGGCCAGCTCATCGAAATCGGCGGTTCTTTCCGTCTGCATGAGTGCATCCATCAGAGCGGAGCTATCCTGGTGGAGATAGGCACCACCAATAAAACACATCTGCGGGACTACGAAAACGCCATTGGTGAGAAAACCGGCGCCATCATGCATATTCACCCCAGCAATTACCGGGTGATGGGCTTCACCAAGGAAGTGCCCGTAGCAGAACTGGTATCGCTCAAGAAGAAGCGAGACTTGCTCATCATCGATGATCTGGGATGTGGCGCCCTAGTCGACCTCAGCCAATTCGGGCTCCCCCATGAGCCAACGGTTCCGGAAAGCATCGCGGCCGGGGCAGACTTGGTCTGCTTCAGCGGCGACAAGCTCATCGGCGGCCCCCAGGCGGGCATCATAGCCGGACGCAAGGATCTGATTGGCCGAATCAAGAAACATCCCCTGACTCGAATGCTGCGCGTCGGCAAAATGACCGACATGGCCCTGGAGTATACCTTGCGCATGTTTCTGGAACCAAACACCCTGTTCCGAGAGCATCCCACACTGCGCATGATCACGATGAGCACTGACACTATCAAACAGCGGGCCTTCCGCTTACTAAAAGCCATCGAGAGCAACTCCAGCTCCCTTGAAGTCCGGCTGATAGAAGGAGCGAGCGCCACCGGTGGGGGCTCGCTCCCTGTTACTCCACTGAAGACTTATCTGCTGGCAGTGCGTTCCGCGAGTCTCTCCGCGGGTGCGCTCAATGCTCAGCTACGCAGGAGTGAGCCGCCCATTATCGCGCGGATCGAACAAGACGAAGTGCTGTTTGACCTGCGTACTGTTTTCGAAGAGGAAGAGAGTCATATCCTGGCAACGCTCGACAAAATACAACGCCCGGATGTCAATCAGCCATGACCGTCGATTTGCAGCGCCGTCAGAAAGTGATGGCACGATCTCAAGCTTTGCAGCACTGCGTCTGCGATCCCATGAGGCGTTGTCCCTGCGACCTTTTCATCCATCATAATGTCTGTACCTGCGCCGGTGAGAAAATGCCAGCCCATGGGAATCCGGTGGCTCTCACCCAAACAGTCAGCAGCGCCGGCTGCGCCTCCAAGATTGCTCAAGGCGACTTGATCCGCATCCTTCGTAACCTTCCTCCGATTGTGGATCCCAAAGTGCTTTTGGGAGCTGCCGCCGGGGATGACTGTGGTGTTTATCAGCTGGACGATAGGCTGGCCCTGGTTCAGACAGTGGATGTCTTTACGCCTTGCGTGGATGATCCTTATCTTTTTGGGCAGATTGCCGCGGCCAATTCGCTCAGCGATGTGTATGCCATGGGAGGGCGGCCGCTGACAGCGCTTTCGATTGTTGGTTTCCCGATCGATGATATGGACGGCAGCCTGATGGAAGCCATGCTGAGAGGCGGCATCGAGAAACTCAATGAGGCCGGCTGTGCTCTCATCGGCGGCCACAGCATCAATGACAGAGAACCCAAGATGGGATTTGCCATCACGGGTCTGATCGAAAGTGAGAGGATCATTCAGCGCGGCCAGGCGCGGGCCGGCGACATGCTGGTTCTGACGAAGCCGCTCGGAACCGGGATGATCGCCTTTGGCGTGCGGATCGGACGCATCCATCCCCGCTGCCTGGAGGAAGCCGGCGTTTCCATGGCGACTCTCAACCGGGACGCGGCAGAACTCATGCAGGAGTTCCAGGCTCACGCCTGCACCGACATCACTGGATTCGGCCTGGCGGGCCACCTCGTGGAAATGATCCGAACCAGCGATGTTTCTGCCGAGATCGATTTCTCGAGGATTCCTGTCTTTGCGGCGGTACAGGCCTGTCTCAAAAACGAGATCCTATCCGGCGCGATTGAACGAAACCAGGAGTATGCCATGGCCTGGATCCGGGTCGCCGACGCAAACGCGCCACAGAATCTGCCGCTCCTCTACGATCCACAGACCTCGGGGGGACTGCTGGTAGCCCTGCCCGAAGAGAGAGCCGCCGCTTATGTTGAAGCCATGCATCGCCGTGGCCACCAGGCCGCCGCAATCGTTGGCCGGATCACCAATAAGATCAGTCCTGAAGGCGAAATCATCATTGTCAACACGCGTCTTAACCATTTCATCGGAAGTTCAGAGGAAATCATGATTCCAACAAGACCGAATCAGGAAGGAGAGCCGGCCAACCCTGCAGCGGGCCATGCTCCCGCCTCGGAATCCGCATGCTGCTCATCCCCGCCTGTGTTCGAGGATGAAAAACCGGCAACAGACCGCCTGGATCTTTTTAGGAATTTCATGAAGGCCGCCAACCAGCCAGGGCTTATCGACCGCCGCACGAAGAAGCTGATGGCCATTGCGCTTTCGGCCGTCCAACGATGTGAACCTTGTTTGAAGAGCCACATAAAATCAGCGCTCGCCATGGGCATTTCCAAGGCTGAGATTGACGAAACCGCCGAACTGGCGATCAGCTTCGGCGGCTGTGCTGTCATGATGTTCTACAAAGAGATTTGTGACGGATTGAAAATCTGACTATGAGCCCGCGACCGCCGCCTGGTTTGCTTCGACCTGAACTCAACCCGGACGTCATCATGATGATGGCAACGGCCGGTCATGTGGATCACGGCAAGACCAAACTGGTGCGCCTGCTGACAGGCTGCAACACGGACCGGCTCAAAGAGGAGCAGGAGCGCGGCCTCACGATCGAACTGGGATTCGCGCCCTGCTGGATCGGCGGCAATCTGTGCGTGGGCGTGGTCGATGTGCCGGGTCATGAAAAATTCGTGCGCACCATGGTGGCCGGCATCTCCGGCATCGACCTGGCAATCCTGGTCATAGCCGCCGACGACGGCATCATGCCTCAAACAATAGAACACCTGGAAATCATGTCCTTGATGGGCGTGCGCAAAGGCATCGTGGCTCTCACGAAGATTGACCTAGTGGACAGAAGCTTGATAGAGCAGCGCCTCGCCGAGATTCAGGCCTTCCTCAAAGGCACCATCCTTGAAGGCGCACCCGTCTGCCCCATCTCCTCGGAAACCTTCGAAGGCTTCGACACCTTCTATGAACACCTGGTCAGCTGCGCAAACGCCCACGTTTCCACGCGGGGGCGCGGCATCTTTCGCATGCCCATTGCGCAATTCTTCTCCCGGCCGGGCTTCGGCACAGTGGTCACCGGCATTCCAGTGGACGGATCCATTTCCGTGGGCGCGCAGGTTGAGCTTGTCCCCGCCGGTCTGACCGGTCGCGTGCGCGGCATTCAACGCTTCTTGCGTGATGCCGGCGAAGGGGGTTGCGGCCAGTGTCTGGCCCTGAATATTCCGGAGTTTTCCAAACAACAACTGTCTCGGGGCCAGGTGCTCTGCCTGCCCGGTTATCTGCATCCTGTCCGCCAGGTTCATGCAAGGCTCACTGCAATCAGCCGCCTGGAAAAACCGCTGCAAAACGCTGAGTTGATCAAGTTTCACACGGGCACCAGCGAAACAGGAGGCAAGCTCTACCTGCTCGAAGAAAAGACTCTTTCTGGCGGACAACAGAGCTTTGCCACCCTCATCCTCGATAGCCCGATCGCGGCGGCGCCTTACGACCGCTTCATTCTCCGGCGTCCCTCGCCCGCCATGACTGTGGCGGGTGGCATCCTGCTCGGGGCGGAAGAGACAACACGGCGGCTGCCGCGAAAGGAACAGGTGCAATCCCTTTCGGCACAGCAGGCCTTCCTGGGAGAAAAGCCGGCATGGGACGCCCAATGGAATGCCCGGCACATTGAGTACTTCCTGCTGCGCCATAGACCAGAGGGGGCGTCTCTCCGCGAGATTTCCGTAGGAACGCTGCTGCCCCTGGATACCGTGCGCCAGGTTTTGCAGCGGCTGACGGCCGACGGACTGGCATCTGCCCTGGAAACGGAATGTTTCATTCACCCCCGCAATTACCGCTCTTTCTATGACACGGCCCGACTGCGAATTCTGCAGGCCAGCGATTCCGGGCACATGCTCAGCCTGCGGCGTGAGGAATTGCGCCAGGAATTGAATTTTCCGGCCCCTTTGTGGAACAGGCTCTTCCAGGAACTGGAATCTCTGGAGCTGATTCGTCCCCAAGGGCACAAGGTGGTACTCCCGGCGGCTGCGCAGACGATGGACCAGGCCGAAGGCCCTTTGCTCATACGCCTCCTCGAGATTTACGCCCGAACGGGCTTCCGATCACCGCGACCTGATGAGCTGCCCGGCATGCTGGATGCGTCTCCGGAAAAAATCGACCGGTTGCTTGAATATCTATTCAATGAGGGGAAGCTGATTTCGGTATCCAAAAATGTGGTATTAAGTGCACAATTGCTGCGGCAAGCACAGGCCAGAGTACTGGCAATCATCCAGGAACGCGGAGTGCTCAACTCGGCCGATTTCAAATATGAGATCGATTCCAGCCGGAAATACGCACTGGCGATCCTGGATTGGCTGGATGCCCGACATATCACGTTGCGAATCGGGAACGACAGGAAACTGGCACCTGATTATCAAAAGCACCTGTTGTGAATCAACCATGAAGGTCACGCTCGAGAGAATCCTTCAAATCATTCTGGCGCTCATCGCAGTCATCCTTCTGGTGGTCGGCAGTGATCGCGAGTACAAGGTCTACGACAATCCTCGGGAGGAGTTCGGACTGCGCAGTTACACAGTAATCACTGCGTTCCAACTGGTGGAGGATGCCACTTTCAGCGGCACGATTCGCAAAGGAGACGAACTCTTCAGCACATACAACCGTGAGGCACCGAAAGGGAAAATGGCTTGCCCCACTTGACAGTGAGATCCCGGGTAGTCACGGCGGCTGCCAGCCACATTGCCAATGAGAAAACGGCGCATCGTCCAGTATCTATCTCTCCTGCTGCTTCACAGTTCCTGGGGGCCGGAACTGAAGTGGCTCTGCAACCCCGTCCTCAGTTGCCACTCCTGCGTCTTGTCCTGGTTTGCCTGCCCCATCGGTGTTTTTGTCCATTTTTCCGGCTACCATCTCCTCCCTCTTGTTCCGCTGGGAATGGTGTTGCTGGTGGGGGTGTTTCTGGGAAGACTGGTTTGCGGCTGGGTTTGTCCCTTCGGTTTGCTGCAGGATCTCCTGCATAAGATCCCTTCCGTCAAGATCTCGCTGCCGCATTGGACTGCATATGCCAAATATTTTCTCCTGTTTCTGCTTGTCATCCTGACCCCTTACCTGTGGGGTGAAAATACGCTGTACTCCTTCTGCCGGATCTGTCCGGCCGGCACTCTCCAAGCCAGCCTGCCCACCGTGATTGCCCACGGCTTTTCGACATTTCAAATAGCGACCCTGGTGCGATGGCTGGTGCTGGCGGTCATTCTGGTGTTTGCAGTTGTGAGCGCGCGCTCCTTTTGCAAGATGCTCTGCCCCCTGGCTGCCATTTTGGCTCCACTTAACTATGTGAGTTTCTGGGCGATCAAAGCCCCTGCGGAAACCTGCGTGAGTTGCAAGAAGTGCGACGCCGCATGCTCGATGGATATCCAGCCCTCTGTCCGAATAAACCGGAAGATACCCGTCAATCGTGATCCTGAATGCATCGTCTGCCATGAATGCCAAGCCGCCTGTATGCATGGGGAAAAAGAAGAGAATCGCACTGGATCGGCGCGGCGCGCCCCAGCCGCAGCCGATTAGCAGTGCGCCGCCCGGTGCTGCGAAAACCGGGCGCGGAGAGGGAGGACTTCTTGGGCTGAAATCGACCAAACAGTCCCTCATGCCGCTTCCCGCTACCCGAACCGCATGAAAGCGCTTTTATGGCACAGGCTGAAAGGCTGTGTCACCAGATCTTCTATTGCAGATGATTTAAAACCATAATAAAGTAAGCGAAAGAGTTGAACTTACTTGATCTGGTGTGCAACCATGCGCCTTGCAGCTCAGAGGATTCAGCCCGATCGTCCTGGCAGGAAGATATTCTTCGTTTTTCTCCGGAGCCAACTGCTGGCGATCTTGCAGCTGCTGGGCGTTTGTCTTTGGGGCCTCCCTCTTCTGGCTCAAACGGCAACCACTGGCGCGAGTCATTCCTTTCTTCTGCATTACGCGGAAAAGAACGTTTCCTTGTCGTCCGTGATCAATGCAGGCAAACAGGAAGTGAAATTCCGCAAGGAACCTGCTTTTGGCAAAGATCAGGTCTTGCGCCGCGCGCTCCAAATTGGTCCCAACAAGAATGACTTCATCGGCTTCGCTGTCGATCTCACGCGCAGGACTCTCTACCTGGATCTCAATCAAAACCTGGACTTGACCGACGATCCGGACGGCGTCTACCAGGGACAGGGCGGCCGCGCGTACGCATCTTTCGCCAATGTCCGGCTCAATCTCCGCAAAAACGGAGTTGTTCGCTCATACCTTCTGGATCCATTCTATTTTTATGGCCGCGGCGACGCCGGTTACATAGCGGTAAAATCGTCTTATCAGGGAGAGATTGAGCTGTATGGCCAGAAATATTGGGTGGAGGTGCAGGATAATCTGGACGGGGTGGTCAACCGTCAGGATCAGTTCTCAATTGCGGTTTCAGCTGAAGCAGGGCGAGCAGGCTACCGCCCAATGCCAGTCGCAACGAAACTATTCTTGAGTGGTCATCAGTACCAGCTCAACTTCACATTTGAGGCTGGACCTGGAGTTTCGCCCCTGATCGCCAATGTTACTGAGATCAGTTCTCCTTTGGGGGAGCTAGTTATAGATGGCCAGTTTATTCGCCGGCTGGTTCTTGAAGGTGATGCCGGACTTGCCATCCTGGATTCTCCGACTCAACCGATCTTCCTGCCTGTTGGCAAATACTTCGTTCAAGCGGTTTACCTGCAATCCGCTCTCAGCAAACCGGCGCTGACCAGTAACGTATCGCGAATGCCTCAATTCTCGGTTACTGCAGGCACTCCCTATCATCTGAGGGTCGGCGGACCTTTGGAAAGCAGTGTAACGGCAACCGCCAGCGGCAACTTCCTGAAGCTGAGTTATGTTCTAAAGGGAGTGGGAGACGAACAGTACTCAGTCAGCAATCAGAACTCCGGCAAGCCTCCTGGTATTGCCATCTATCAAGGCGATCGGCAGCTGGCAGCGGGCAATTTCCAGTTTGGCTGAGGCGGAACCTGCACGTACTCATGGCGAGTACCTTACTTTACTTCCGGCGATCTTGCCATCGTCGCCTCGTATGATCTCGGCAGCTTGAGCCCCAGGCAATCCACTCCGGTCATGTATCATTGGCCCTTTGTTAAAGTGCTGTTGCCTTTTCTGCCGGCACTCATTCTTTTGCCTTTTCTGCTGTTGAAGCCCAACCGCCAGGCCAAGGCCTGGTTGATGCTGGTTCCTTTTGGTCTGATTGCC
>Ga0315277_10011395_pt1 | contig 11206 bp, 13 predicted proteins | sample YL17G05_15_MG_FD_203695 | JGI IMG/M metagenome (GOLD analysis project Ga0315277, IMG submission 203695) | Sediment microbial communities from Yellowstone Lake, YNP, Wyoming, USA - YL17G05_15 | ecosystem: Environmental > Aquatic > Freshwater > Lake > Sediment | place: USA: Wyoming | collected...
AGAATCCAACATTCGAAGCATTCGTTATCACGGAAACGTTCGGAAAACACTCTCGTATGGCATCGACGCTTCCATCCGTCGAACCGTTGTCCACCAGAAATACTTCAACGCACATATCTCCGGCTGTCTCGAAAACGCTCTTGAGACATCGCATGGTGAGATCCCTGGTATTCCAGTTAACAATGAGGATAGAACAATCGGGTCGTTTATCAGTGATCATCACGCGTTGAAATCCTCGTTCTAATTCTCTTGACTGAAGAGAACTTCCGATACTTCACAATCAATAGCCTGAATGTATTTCATGGATGGGAAAAGACACTTTTTGCTGGACTTCTACCCACCCATTTTGCAAAGTATGTTTACGCGACCGAGCCCGTCTAAAAGAGAGCGTTCAAGATCAGCAAGTGTATGGGGGTCTTCCAGATACATGAAATTCGTCTTCTCGTCTATCAGCGATATGTGATCGAAGCCCACCTTTTTTAGTTGTGCAAAAGCCGCGTTGGCATCAAGGCCGAAGCTCTGCAAAGAGCGTGGGTTTAATTCCATGACCATTTGCAAGTGTGGCGAGTTTTTCAGGGTCGTTCCCATACCGCTAATAGCATGTATCTCAGCACCCTCGATATCCATCTTAATAAAATCTACAGTTTTCACCCCTAATTCCTGAAGGACTGAGTCTACCGTTCTTGTGGTCACAGAGTATCGCGCAACCGTGGTGTTATTGACTATCTTGGGAATGATTTCTTCGTCGGTTAATCGATCCCACTGCTCTCTTCTCCTTTCAGCGTCAAACCGGAGAGAGCTGCCACCCGAATCCACTAGAAAATCGAAGAATTCACTTTTTCCATTTTTATCCGAGATTGCGGCTTCAATAGCGCGGACATTTCCAGGCGGTGACACGTTCTCGGAGAGCACCTTGAAGGTCATTGGGTGTGGCTCAAACGAGATGACCTGACCCTGATCTCCAACAAGCTTTGAGAACAACTTCGAATAATACCCGACGTTTGCGCCAATGTCTAAAACAGTCATCCCTGCTTTCACGTGCTGCTTCACCAATTTGACCGTCTCCGGTTCGTAGCTGCCCGTCAACAACCTCACCCGGAACCAAAGAGGGTCTTGCTCAATGGTAGCAAAGCGCATGACTTTTTCAAAAACGGGTACCAAGACGGTGGCCGTCAGTTTGTGGAAGACTCTGTGAGCGGGGCGCACGCGTTTAAATGTGTTTCCGTAAACTCTCAGACCCCAGTCCACCATTTTTTCCATCATCATGGACGCACCTCCTTGGCGTTTCTAACAAGCTGCAATTGATTTGCGAAGAACAAAGACGCGATCGTCAGTGAAGCCGGTTTTTCTTCCAATCAAAGACCAACGAGGCTGTGAGGTTGGCTTTTTCTCGGAACAGCTTGGCCGTGCCAAAAGGTTGCATCCTGCCGTACCTCTTCCACATTTCGGCCCACAATATCCAGAGGTCTACAACATAGGCAAGGAAGAGCTGTGGAATCACTCCGCTATCCACCCCAAGCCCACCGAAGTAGCGAGTGATTTCCGGTTGCTTGAACATCGAGGCCCAATCGTTGTTGCCGGAATTTCGATTTCCAGCGGCAGCGCAAAAATGAAAAATATCCCAACCGGGAATTGAATTGGATGCCGCATACTCCAGGTCTACGACCGTCAACTTCTTTCGGCTGCTATCGGCGCCGAGATTCCACGGGACAAAGTCACCCATGCGCCACACCCAGGGGAGCTCGACTCCATCCAACGTATGTGCCAGCAAGTCTACCGCCGTACGGATAAGATCGATTTGATATTCCGGCGAGTACTCAGTTATGAAATCCAAACGAGTGTTGAGATTGGTGAAGAACGAGCTTGCGGTATACGGTTCCTTTACGACACTGACCCTCGCAATCTCTTCCAGAAGGCGGACGTGAAGATCCGTGAGCGCATCCTCGAGGCAGTACTGTTCTATGGGCTCCGTAACGAGCACACTGTTCCCATTCCAATTCGTGACTACAATGTAGACAGCTGGAAAGCTCATTATGCGCACCAATCCCCTAGCAGGTCGAAGAGCCTGCCTGCTTCAGACAACGTTTTGTCGTCTTTCGTCCCATTTCTGGCAATGAGCATTCGGTGATACAAGAGTGAAACGTCGACGAGGTAGAGCAGGAAGCAGAGGGGGGGCACGTTGTATGATCTACATAGGCGGACGATCTCGTACGGGGCAATTGAACGTCTCAAGAGTATATGAGACATGAACAAGAAGTGACTCGTATCATACGACGCAACCCACCCCTCATGAGAAAATTCCCAGTCGAACACATACAGTGAACCATCTTTGTTCAGCCTAGTGTTCCAAGGCACAAAGTCACGATGGGCCAAAGAAAGACACAGGTCCTTGTCCTTGAGCCTCTTCTCAAGTATCTCAATTGCGCGGGTGTACCTGGCTTTCCAGATCAAAGAAAGCTTCGCTTGAGCTGCTTCATAGCCTTCCAGAATTTCCTTCCACATGGGTGACGCGCATAAGGGCATGCTGATATAGAACGGCTTGCGAAGTTTTGATAGAAAATCCATGTGAGGGCGACCGAACCCATTGGGACCACGCCTGCCAGGCCCAGCTGAGGTGACGAGAACCTCTCGCGCGTCCCAACAAAACCAACCCGCAACCTTTGGAAGGTGCTGCTCTAGTTCAACGCGTGTGGATAGTTGACTAAGTCTGAGTCTTTCACACCGCAGACTACCATTGGCGGATGGCCCTTCCGCGATCTTGACATAAGCCAAGACCTGACCCGAGCTAGACATTACTTGTCCGGTAAGCTTTTGGTGCGCTCCTTGCCCTGAGAGGTAGAATGCATAATGTAGATCAGAACATCTCAAGATCTCAGCAACCCGTTCGTCAAGAGCTCTCAAATCCTCTAACCACACAGACCGGCCGCGATTTGAGCCAATGAACATGATTCCCTTCCTTAACCAGCCTGCCAAACGGTGGGGAGTATAGAGACGGAGGCTCGGAAACCACAACCCTCGTCTTCGCGGTATTAGCCATCTTCGAGATGCAGCTCCGCAAAACATTTTGTAAGGATAACCTTTTCCAGAGCGGGTTAAACCCAGCTTGGAAAGTACCACGCCACCCGCGTTGGGAGTTCTTACCCCTTCACCGTCGTTTATCTCAATGAATGCCTCCATGATGAATTCCCTCACACGTTGAGCTACCTCTTCAGCCGCGCCGCTCACTGGAATAATGGCATCAACCTCGCCTTCTTCAGCCAACCGTAGCCACTCGTGAAGTTGACGGCGTATTTCATCTATGGGCAGCTCTGGCTTTCTCGCGTAGATCCGCTCGGGTTCATCACACAAAAGGATCACTAAGTCCGGGCGCGGAATCAAGGTTGCCATCAAACGCGCCCACTTGCCTGAGTTCAGCCCATAACGTAAAGGATCTACGGCCATGTCTATGGCGTGGCGATCGTATACAACGAGGCGACCCTCCCCTGTATCACGGCGATCTCGTACCCAATAACCAACCAGGTAATCCAACCCGTAGTAGACAACTCGAAGCACGTCCCACTTCCCGGGAGTCCGACGGGGAGGGCTAAATTGGACCAAATCGTTGGCGTCTATACTGCTCTTGCCCAGAAGACTGCGCAGAGACGGCATTACACCTGGCCTCCAATGACGTACGACTACGGCATCAAATACCTGTCGGTGCTCCGCCAGCCGCTTAGCCACGCTGGATTTGCCAGATCCATCTGGTCCGACCAGGGCAACGATCGGAGCACTTCGGACGAATCGGCAGAAAACTCTTTTACGTACAGCCTTCAGATAACCCCAAGCAAAGCTCAGAGGTTGTTTCCGAAAAGCATCCAACACCAACCGCCTACGGACAGCTCCCATAACATGTTGGAGGTCAGCAATCGAGCATTCGTTCTGGAGCGAACTCCAAAGGCGATTTCCCACGGGATCTCCCACGATGCTCAAAAGATTCTCGCGCACGCGCGGCAGCCATTCTGGATGCGCCAAAAACCAGTTGTGCCCTTCCCAGGCCCGCTTAACGTCACCACCAAGGGCGACCTTTAGAACGCGCTTCGCCCAGGATGCCCACGGCTCAAACCAAAAGGGGCCAATTTGGAACAACGGTTTTGCCTGTCTGACCAAAGAAATGCCCCGCCAGTCCACCTCAGGCAAGAAATCGACCAAGACAGCCTGATCCCAAGCCAAGTTTGGACCATAGGCCATTAGTTTCACCACCCATATGCTCGGAGTTATGGCCGTTTCGAAACCTACGCTCTCAAGCGCTTCCCGCGCAACCGAAACAGCGTTTTCAGTGGCACTTTGGTCCACAAGCACGTCGAGATCACGACCTATTCGTTCTGGGTACCCTTGGATACCGTTTAGCACCAAGTAGTGTATACCGCGTGCATTCCATGCTTCCGCCAACATCACATATTTCTCGAGTCTCATGGCTTCCTTGTCATTTCTTAGCATCTTGACCCAAAGAGACGAGTTTTTGGCAAAGTGTCCAAGAAACCCAGCCGCAAGACAAAGCCAATTTCATCGGAACTCACTCCCCAACGACTCAGCCGAGCTAAGATGTTTCCTTGCGGCTGTCGAGAACCGCTGATTCCAAGCCCTAAGAAGTGTGTATCTAGGCTTTAGTATCGCTGAAAAAGCAAAGTAAGCCGCCGCTCGTACATAACGCCCGTTGGCAATTGAGACTCCAAATCTGCGGTAAAAGTACTGACTTATATCGTCCACACACCGTCTAAGCCGTATGAATATTGACCGGCTCTGATATTCCTGAATGAACTCCTCCCACGATGGGGGCTGGACTCCTGCAGCCTTTGCCCTGCGTCTGGCGCGGATGTATCGCGTGAACATTCGCATCTTAGAAAATCTCTGCATTGTTATTGACCCACTGTGAATCCTGACGCGAACTAAAGGTTCAGGAATAGCTAGAATCGGGCCAAGATCAGCGAGACGATCAAATAGCTCCAGATCCTCTGTACAGTCAAAACGGGGGTCATATCCCCGTACTTCCAATACAAATCGCTTTTGCATAAAGGCTGTTGTGGAAATAACGTACACGGGATTGCCTTGCTGTAGAAAGTTGAAGAACTCCTCTTCCGAGGTCGGTCCTGGCGTTGAAAGACTCAGGATTCTTCCCTTTTCGTTAATGTGATAAGCGTATGCACCCCATGCTGCTACCTTAGGATTCGTTCGTGCAGCCATGAGTTGACGTTCCAAGCGGTGTGGAAGCGCTATATCATCGGCGTCCAATCTAGCTATCCAATCATTACGTGCCTCTTGAATTCCTCTATTCATCGCTTCGCTTATTCCTCTGTTTTCTTGCCTAAACGGCCGTATTCTGGTATCACGTCTCGCATACATATTAATGACTTCCCAAGTATTGTCAGAGGATCCATCATCTACTATGATGAACTCGAAATCCTTAAAGGTTTGATTCAAAATGCTCTCGATGGCCTCTGCAATAAAGCGTTCGGCGTTATAAGCTGGCATTATTGCGCTAACACCATCAACCATATATCCCCGCCGCGTTGCCTCTCAAACGCATATGACTGTCACTTCCTCCTCCAGCGCCGCTTCGTGCTTGGCCGGATAGTACACCGTCTTATCGACTCCGTTCGCGCTGTCTGCACTGCAGCATCCAACGAGAAAATGCACAATCTTCACTGGGCACCGCCTTGCTTTTTTCCGACGAAGTAAAATGAAACCACCATACCAACGGCCGTCGTCAGAGACGACAGAAAGAGAGCAAACGCGGCCCCCTGGACACCGAGCACGAAAGCCAATCCCAAACCGCCAGTGAATGTGAAAACGCTCGAAGCAACATAGCACCAAAAGACGATATGCGGCCGCTCAAGAGCTCTAAGAGCTGCACCCAGGACGGCGACTACCGCCGCGGATATTGGAAGCAAACCGATAATCGGCAGGATTTCCGCATATTCGATATATCGATTGCCGTACAAGAGTTGCACTAGTTGATATCCGAAACACAACAGAAGAAGCCAGAAAGCGACAGCACTCGCCACCAAGACAAATTGGCTTCGCTTCACCTCCCTCTTCAGCGCTGTACCTCCTCCAAATTGAACCGCCTTGGCGAAGTGGGGCAACAGGAGCACGGACAGGGCCGAGTTCGCGTGCAAAATCGGCATCGCAAGATTCATCAATGCACGAAGCGCAGCTGCACCGGCGAGTCCAGTCCAAACTGGAAGCAAGCTGTAGTAGATGTTGCCGGGAATCCACGTAAGAACGGTCGTGCCTGCAGACCATCGCGCGTACGTCCACTGGTTGCGAATCATTTCTCTCGTGCCTGCATCGCGCAGACTTATCCGCCACTTGGGCTTGAGCTTCATAACAAAGGCTGTACTTACCAAACAACTCGCCAGACCCATTACCACCAAAGCCCCAAAAGCCGAAACACACTGCATCACATACAGCGCATAGATGCCAGCAAGCATCAGGGCCATATACAACACACCTCCGAGGGCAGACCATTCGGGTCGCGACTGCACATAGAAAGCCCTCCGTGTCAACCAAAGCAATAAGATGAAGGGTGATGCGATCGCTAATCCCACAAGCGCTTGCCCAATCTCGCCGGCTCCGTCTCTGAAGAAAAATGCTCCGGCGGCTGCAAGTACGAGGCCGGTCACGATGCCGAAAACCCAATGTCCGTATGTCAACACACCAAGGTACTCGCCCCACCGATCATTGTACTTCCCCGCCCCGAATACGAGCATCGGCTCGGTCAGAAATGAGGTATGGAATGCGCCCAGCAAAAGAAAAATGGAATACGCCACGGCAAAAGCTCCGTACTCTTCGACCGAAAGCCAGCGCGCCAAGACGATATTCAACAAGAAATTTGCTCCTGCAAAAAGGGCCTGATCCACTATCGCCCAAAATCCCTTCGCGACCCACTTGGGTTGCTCAAATACACTTTCAGGCAAGAAATGTCTGGCAATTGTCCGCCGACTTTTCGCGATCAACTCACCTCCACGAAGCGTTCGCGTCACTGGTATTGATTCATGGCATGTCCCGCGCGACGCTCCCGTTCACCGTCCTTCCCCACCCAAAACCGCCCGGGTTTCATTTGAAACCGATGCAGGTGTGCAGCCTCAGCCACACAGCCTCGTAGATAATGTCCCCTTCTCCAATTCTTGACTGTGAGAATCGCGACGCGGCCCAAACGGCCCATAAGGAAAAGCACCATTTATCATTGCCAGTATAACATACTTTGCCTGCTTGCCGCCTCCTTCGCGTCCTCTCCGGTTCAATTCTTTATCCCACCTTCAAATCCTCAACCGCAAAGTAGGCGCAAAGATCGCGGAGGAAGGCCAGCATTTACGTTTCTTACTCCAACATCCTTTGCGACCTCCGCACCTCCTGCGCGTCCTCTGCGGTTATCTTTCCTACCGTGCCCCGAGATGCGAACCTCCTCACCTCTTGCCCGCTATCATAATTTGTGCAATGGCGCTCGTGATGATTGCGGCCGTCGTCACGAAGCAGAGCAGACCAGAGGGCAGAGATCAGAGGTCAGACATCAGACGTCAGAGGACAGACGTCAGAGGACAGACGTCGGAGGTCAGACATGTTTCAAAAAAGGCCCCGGCTTGTTGATCATCGAACCCAACATTCTTCCAATCTCTATGCATAAGGCCGTAAGTTTCTCGTGTTGTTCCGCTGTGATGTATCCACAATCCTTCGCAAAATCGAGGGAAGAATCTGTCTCGCTGTTCTCGCCGTCGCAGTCGGTTAACTTGCTCACGAAATGAGCTTCATACCTGCGCTTTGCCCATGCCTCTCTCAGGTTCAAACAGACAGAACGTGAGGACCTTCTGATCTGGCCTGTCAAGGCAAACCGTTCCTCCGGAGGAAATGCCCTGGTTATCTGAAAGATCTCCATAGCCAGCGTGTATGCCTTCTTATACACATCCAGGTCCTTTGCGGAACTCAGTCTCATATGCGCGCCTGATTCAAGAGATCAGAGGGCAGCTTGCCCGCCCCGACTACGTCGGGGCCAGCCAAGCTTTGTGGCGGGAGGTCAGACGCTCCCTCGTTCTGACATCTGATCCCGCCAAATCCCGCTTGAGAAACAGCGGTTCCGCTCTCTGGAATCCCGCACATAAGCGGAATCCGGAAAGCGGGAGACACAAAAAGCGTGCAGCGGCGGGACACGAAAAGCGTGCTTCTGTCTTCTCACTTCTGTCCTCTCAGTTCTGTCTTCGGACTCTTCGCCTCTTGGATCGATCGAAACTTGAAGATCGCCCTGGGAAATCGACCCACCTGGAATTTCGCTGCAAAATTGTAGAATGCCCTGAGTCGCTTGTAGTATCGCTCGTCCGGTTCAAACACCCAGAGATCCCGTTCTGCATCCTCAAACGACTTGAACTTCTTAACCGGCATCTGCGTCTTTCCTTTTCAATTTCTCCCTCAAGAATCGTACGTCCGCTTGATCGATCTCCCTCATAGTGTTCTCTTTCATCCTGATCAAGGACTGCTCATCAGCGATCTTGAGTCTGTGCCCCTCGACTTCTATGATACGGTAATCAATATCGTCAAAGTGAATTGCTTCCCCTATCTGTGCAATGAGATCGATATTAAACCCTTCGGGGGTTCCGTACCGTATGACCGGATAACGTCCTAGTTCATTACACGTAATCTCGTCGATCGAATCATCATCAAAAACGCTCTTGAGCGCTCTTTGAAGTCTCTGCACGTTTTCTTCAGTCGGTCTGATGAAGACGTCGATATCCTGTGTCAACCGCGGAAAACCATGCAAGACCACCGCAAAACCGCCGATGAGAACATACTCCACATTCTCCTTCTCAAATCGATCTACAACTTGAAGGAACTTCTCGATGAGATCCATATGTACCGGTATCCTCTTCCTTCGGTTAGGTTACCTTCAGCCATCATTTCTTGCTCGCCCACATCATCTGTGCAACCGCGCTCGTAATCACCGCCGCGACCGTCACAACGTTGAAGACATCTCGTATCGTTAGCCATGCCGTATGGTCTATGAAAATCGTATCCCCCGGATACAGCGCCAGACTGCTCTGCTTCAGCTTGTCGAGGTGCTCAAGGTTGAGAACAATCTCCCGCTTCGCGCCGGTGGTGTCGTTCAAGATCATCCGGGTCAGTTTCACCTCGTCCAGCTTGGCGTATTGCACTGGTCCGCCGGCGAAGGAAATAAGCTGAATTAAGTCCGTTGAGCTCGGCACTTCGTAGCGCCCGGGATTCTTGACAAATCCCCAGAGATTGACCTGCATCGTCAGCTCGCCGGGCTTGGCGATGTAGTAGTATGATGCCGCGGAGGCGCTTGGGAGCGTCGGAGCAAGGCCGCTTTGCAGGTTCTGCCCGAAGAGACTTGTCCAGGAAAAAACGCAAAGCAAGCAGGAGAACGAAATCAGCCGAAGGAGGAATTTGCAGTTCGATAGCATGACTCTATACCCGCAGATAAGTGATAAGTTATAAGTCATAAGCGATAGGTGATTGGTGATAGGTGGCGTCGGGTTAGCCGGCAATGTGGTGGATGAGTCCGCTGAGCATGCGTTCCACAAGGGATAAGCGATCGTTCGCTTCGCGCTCAATGGTATCGCCAATGTTACCGAGCTTCCTCGAGACTTCTACCTGCGCGTCAATCTCGCTCAAAGATCCTTGTGCGATGTTCAGAAAGTGCAGCTTGTCTTTCTTCGTTTTGCGTGTTAGTCCTTCAGAAATATTCGATGGAACAGAAACTGCAGCTCGCCTTAGCTGAGCTTTCAAGCCAAATTCTTCCTCTCGCGGGAACTCCTTGGTCAGATCGTAAACGAAAGCTACCAGGTCGATCACCTTGCCCCAGAGCTCAAGTTTCTTGTGCGGCTTCTGTCTTTCCACTCGAGCCACTTCTCACTTATTACTTCTCACTTTTCACCCCCAGGAATTTCGGGATCGCGATGGATTCTTCTTCCTGCTCTTTACACTGCTTGATAGACTTCGAGCTCCTCGAATGAGTATCCGCTCCTCAGCACACCCAATTAACAAATTAACCTTTCACAAATTAACCAATCAACGCCCACCGCTCGAAGCTTGCCGGGTTAAGCCTCCCGAGATGTTCGATGGAACCGAGACAGCGGCACGTCTCAGCCGGATTTTCAAGCCAAACTCTTCCTCTCGAGGGAAATTCCTGGTCACATCATAAACGAAGGCTACCGGATCGATTCCCTTTGCCCAAAGCTCAAGTTTCTTGTGCGGCTTCCCTCTCTCCAACGTTCTCGCGCATGTAACATTCAGCCGTTTCGTATTCGCTCCGCATGCTTTGATTCAGAGCGTCGAGTTCCTTGCGCCTGGATCGACAGGGGTACTCCGGGAAAGGCACTACCCTGTCTGCCCCAAGCGTTAGCCGATGAAGCTGAGAAAAGCTCCTAATCGAGGATTAGCTTGCGGACCCCCCAGCGATTGTAATGTACGAGGAAGTACCTCAGCTTGTCAATGGGGTAAAGTACTTACAAGGTCTTGTAGGGTTTTCCCCTACGGTGAAGACCGTAGTTTTAGCAGTCATTTGCGAATGCAGCCACGCTCCGCGCAAGCAGGGATTCATCCGCCAGGAGTTGCTACTCCTTCGCAAGTAAATGCGTAGTACCGGAGACTCAGTATTCTTTCTTTGAGAGAGTCGAAATACGAGGGATGCTCGATGTTTGGTCTGCGCTCGATGGTGTGATGGCAGTGCTTGGATAATGGTTCGACTACGCTCACCATGACTAGGGTTTTTTAATCGCGCTCACCATGACTACAACTCATCTCAAAGACACTATCCTTCTGATAGATGTCATTCCCGCACGCCTTAAGCGGCCAGCCCGCCCCTACGTTGTCGGGGCCCGCCAAGCGGCCTGCCCGAACGACATAGTCGGGCGGGTCTGGCGGGGAATCCAGATGGCGCTTTCTGGACCCCCGATAGAGACATTCGGGGGTGACAGGGGCTTTTGAGATGGCTTCTAAGTTCTTATGGTTCGACTTTCCGCCAGACAGCATGGCGGACAGGCCCGCCAGGCGGCATGGCGGACAGTCCCGCCAGACGGCATGGCGGACAAGCTGTCTCGTCCGGCCAGAAGTTGACAGAGTTGATTAGATGTTCAAGCCGCATAGCGCATCTCGGGTGTCAACATTCCAAGGCTCAGATGCGGACGCTTGGTGTTGTAGATCATTACTGCTTCGAGGG
>Ga0315277_10011396_pt1 | contig 11206 bp, 10 predicted proteins | sample YL17G05_15_MG_FD_203695 | JGI IMG/M metagenome (GOLD analysis project Ga0315277, IMG submission 203695) | Sediment microbial communities from Yellowstone Lake, YNP, Wyoming, USA - YL17G05_15 | ecosystem: Environmental > Aquatic > Freshwater > Lake > Sediment | place: USA: Wyoming | collected...
TCATTGGGCGATTGTCTGCATAAGCCTTATATTTATCGTTTTGTATTAGATGTTTATCGAATTGAAAAAGATAAATGTAGAATGTAGAACGGTTGTGACCTAATGACAGAAGAATTGAAGAAAGAGGTTGAGAAGCTCAAGGAAGAAATGAAGTCTTTGAAGGAGCAGTTGAAGGAAGAGAAAAGCACAGAATCTGAGGACATAGTGCGGAGACGTCCTGGAATATACATAGACTTGGGTCGCCGTGTTCATGACTATGTTGAAGGTACAATGGAAGGTGTTGCTGAGGGAATCCAAGGCGAGTTGGAGAAGTCGGTATTCATTGGTCCAAGGGGAATTAGAATCTACAAGAGACGAGAACCGGATGAGGAAGAGACGCTTGACGTGAATTTGGGAAAGGTTGCTGAAGTTATGAACGCTTTGGGCGAGGAGCACAGATTGGGCATATTGAGAGAGCTCATGAGTGGTGGGAAGTACGTTAACGAGTTGCAGGAGAAGCTTTCAGAGATTACCGTTAGCACGCTTTCAAGCCATCTGAAGGTTCTGGAGGAAGCGGGGCTGGTGGTTCAAGAAAAGGTCAGAGGACGCTATTTGATAACTATGCCTGGCCGGGTCGCGTACAAGATGTCTCAGAAGGTGGCAAGATTTCTTGAAAACGGGGAGGAGTCATAATGTGGGACAAATTCGAACTGGACAGTACTGTCTTAAAGGTTCCGCAGGACATTCGGCTCTGGCAGTCTGAAAAAGGAATTGTCGACATCAAAGCAGACACTCTGGCAATTCTAGTAAAGCGTGACGGCCAGAAAAGGGGATACTTCTTTCACGGACAAGGAAAGTTAGTTCTTGATACTATTGTAGAAACAGCCGAAGGTGCTTTGGGCAGATCAATAGAAAAAGAGCTTAACAAACCGTTTCTCATGCTCACGCGAACCGAGGATCTGCAAGCCAAGCTTTCTGAAGCATCTGAGGACGATTTGAAGAGAATGGGTTACGAAAATTGGCGCAGTTTCGCAGACGCCGCATCGGAATCGTTGGACCGGTTTCTTGGAAGGCAAAGTTTCATTCACGAGCATTCCAGAAATAGAGGTTTCGTCTTTGCCTTTCCCAGCGACGATGAGAAGTTGGACGTGCTCGTAGCAGACGATGACAAACTAGTGTACCGGTCAGCCGACATAACGTTCATTTCAGAAGCTGGCAAAACGGTTTTGAAGGGACCGCATGGTATGATCTGTTCAGGCAACGGCAAATCGGTAGTAATCAAGAGAGGCAATTTCATAGTCTGCAAGGACTGCGCTGCAAAAACAAGTGTTTCCACCTAGACACAAATCCTTTTCTTAATCAAAAAACAATGCGTGAAATTCATTTGGATGGCTTTGGCGTTATTATCGCTGTTGAAAATCTATCTTCATTCAAGTATTTGTTGGCGACACGAATAATGTCGTCTGCCGCGACTTCTTTCACTTGCTTCAGATAATCTGTTATTGCATGTTCGCTGTGAAAGAGTATTTCTGCTTCGGCCAGCATGGCCGGGCAGCCAAGTGGATTGTCAGCTTGCTGAAAGATGCTGCCGAGTATCATGTCTTTGCCTTTGTTGAGTTCTTCAGTTGAGATTTTCTCGTTTCGCATCTTCAGAAACTCCTTATGAATCAGTCTGGTCGCCTTTTGGAGATTCTTGCTTTTCAGTGCACAGCTCGCTGTGAAAAACCCGAAGTCTGAGCCGTTGTAATGTGCCGATTCTACTCGATAGGCTAGTCCTCTTTTCACACGCAACTCTTTGAATAATCTTGAACTTGTTCCTCCTCCGATTACTTTATCGATTACATCTAGAGCGCATACGTCTTTGTGCGTGGCAGGCACGGTTTGTGAACCCATTGAAAGGTATGCTTGAGCGATTCCGGGTCTTTTCTGAACGGTTCTTCGCCTGTATCGTGTGTCTGTTCTGAATCGGTGTTTCTTGGAGGGATTTTCCGCTTGCTCTATTTCGCTTAGGCTTTTGATGGCGGTTGCTTTGTGTTGTTCGGTGAAGTTGCCAGCAAACACCAGAATCGTGTTGTGCGCCGTGTATCTGACTTGGTGCGTGTTGCAAAGTTTTTGCAGGGTCATGTGGCTGACGGTGCTGTGGTATCCACCGATGGGTCTGCGGATAGGATGCGTCTTGAACAGGGATTGGCGGAGCATTTGGTTTACCCTCTCTCCAGGGTCGTCAAGCGTCTCATCGATCTCGTTTAAAACGACTTTCTGTTCATTTCCGAACTTGCCCTGTTCAAAAGCCCGATCATACATGAGCTGCATCAGCGCTTTCATGCTCTGTAGGATCCTGTTTGGCAGGGCTTGCACAAAGCCAACCGTGTACTCTGGACCTGTGAAAAAGTTGACGTATCCGCCCATGCGTTCGATTTCTTCGCAGATTTGGAGCCGTTTTGCTGAGCCTCCTCCAAGCATGTGCTCTAGAAGATGAGCCAATCCTGCATCGCTCTTATGGTCTGACGTTGAGCCATATTCAACAGTTAGACACAGCCTGGCGGTTGCGTCGGACGCTCGCGGTAGTTCCAGCACGCGCATTCCGTTAGGCAAGACTTCTCTTTTCCACGACAGAAAAGCGTTCATAGCCAGATTAGATGTTACGTTTCGGTAAAAAAGCTTGACCCACGATTCAAACCACAAGGTTAATAATCATTCCACCCTTCATGCATTAGCTTGTGTTTCAATGGATTCGAGCTGCCAAGGAGATTGATTCTGAACTGAAAATTAGTCGGATCTTTGGGATAACTCAGCTCAAGAAAGAGAAAAGAGTCGATTTTATCCAAAAAATCCTGATTAATGACATGAAAAACTACACCGAGGATGTGGAAGAGTTCCTTAGACATTATGATTTAAACAATTCTTATGATTCACTAGTTTTTTCTGAATGGATTTGGCATGTGTTTAACGGAAGAGCATCCCATGTGGCTATGAATGAAATGCCGAAAGGCATTGTAAGAGAATCACAAGGGAAATTTGACGATGAAGGTGTTAAGTCTTGAGTGAGTATAAGCAGTGTCCTAAATGTGGAATGGTGATGGAGGAACAGAAGAGCATAGGCTTCATGGAGCCTGTTTTGCTTTACAGAAAAAGAAGCAGCAAAGGCATGGGCGTAGCTCCGTTCTTGTGTCCAAGATGCGGCTACATCGAATTGTACAAGAAAACCAGGAAAGGAAGAGGAAAGCCATGAATGAGACGTTTCCAAGTTACTTGAGTAAAAATGAACACGCGAAAAAAGACAGTAGGCATAACGCTACCTTCAAACTTGATTGAAAAGGCCAAAAAACACCGTTTAACCATGAGCAGAATAGCAGAACAAGCCCTAAACTCGATATTAGACTGTTTACAAACCGAAAACTAAATCGAAAGCTCTAAATCTCTTAATGCATGTTTTCTTCCGAGAGAAAATGCTGGGCGGGTAGATCAGTTTGGTACGATCGCCACGTTGGCATCGTGGAGGTCCCGGGTTCAAATCCCGGCCCGTCCACCAATCTTGCTAAGAACGGCTCAGACCAAGGTCTCTTACTCTCAAAAGTCTACTCTCTTTTACCCCGAAAGGTTTAACGCGAATAGCCCAAACACACCCTCTGTAACAAAATCGCGCGCGCTTCACTCATGGTTTGGCACCTTCTTCTTGGAGGCGATAGTACAGTTCGATTCTTCCGCACTTTGGGCAAATGTAGAGGTCAAGCGACAACATTTCTTCACCGATTTCGCCCCGCTCGCCTAAGAGGAATTTGGCTGCCCCTGGTGTGCCTCCAAGTCTGAAGGAGGCATTTTGTCAAAAGCGAATTTCTGTGCCGCAAGAACTGCATTTCTTGGCTTCGCTCATGACCCAACACCTCACGGTTCAGGGCAACACCATTAACTGAGAAGCCAGCCAACAACATCATAATGCTTACGAAAAACCTTTTCTCACATTCTGCACCCACAGAACAAATCCCAGTTTTAACTATTAAAACTTCAGCAACAAACAAAGCATGGCACCTAGAAATGCCAGAAACATCGAAGAAACTTTTTAATGTATTCAAAGTACTGTGTAAGCTTGATGCTAAGCCCTAATAACGTTGATTTCAAGAAGCTCGGCTTCCAGGCCGGCATAGAAGTTCACCACCAGATCCGCTCAGAAAGAAAGCTGTTTTGCCGCTGCCCACCCATTCTGGAAGAAGATCCGGAAAACATGGATTACAGCTTCTACCGCTATTTCCGTCCAGTCTTGGGCGAGATGGGAGACTTCGACCCTGGCATGCTCGTCGAATTTGAGAAAGGCTACAAAGTCATCTACTACGCGTGTGAGCGTAACACTTGCACTTACGAGATGGACGAGACCCCACCGTTTTACCCAGATGAAGACGCAATAAGAAAGGGTTTCACTCTTGCCTTGTACCTGAACTGTTCCGCCTTGGCCGAGGAAGTCGTCGTCAACAGAAAACAATACTTAGACGGTTCCATAACCACCGGTTTTCAACGCACGTTCATAGTCGGCCGAGACGGCTGGGTTCCCGTCAAAGGTAAAAAGGTCCGCATCACAAACGTTCATATCGAAGAAGACGCCGCACGCAGAGTTAACTGGCAAGACACAGCAGACCGAACCGTTTACTTCAACCTCGACCGCCTTGGTGTACCGCTAACGGAAATCATAACCGATCACAGAGACATCGACACGTCCGAAGAATTGATCGAACTAGTCAAGCAGATCGGTCGGGTACTACGCATAAGCCGCATAGGCAGAAGAGGCTTAGGCACAGCAAGACAAGACGTCAACCTCTCGATCACAGGCGGCAACCGCGTAGAAATCAAAGGAGTCCAAGACCTTGACAGTTTCGACAGCTTCTGCCGCCACGAAACCGTAAGGCAACACGCCTTAATCGAAATCAGCAAACAGATGAAGAAACGCGGAATAAAAAAAGAAGATTTCGAGCACACTTACGTTGACGTTTCTCATCTTTTCAGCCTCAAGGAAGGCGACAAAGCCTTCGTCACAATATTCCCAAAAATGAAAGGCATCTTCGGCAGCGAAGTCCAGCCCAACAAAGATTTCGGCGAAGAGATCTTCGAAAAAAGCATGCTAATAACCGGTATCCCCCGTGAAAGTCAGTACCACAGCGACGAAATCGAAGAAAGCGCCGTTCGAAAACGTTCCATCCGCCCATGCCAGCTATCTATCGACAAAAAGATGCACGAAGCAATCCGTTCAATCGTGAAAGCAGGTTCAGAAGATGCCTTCATAGTCGCGGTTGGTCTAGAAAGAAGAGCCATGCATGCCATGAAAAAAATTGTTGAAAGAGCAAAATTGGCTCTAGATGGCGTTCCACAAGAAACCCGAAGACTCCTGCCGAATGGCAACACGGAGTTTCTTCGAGTCATCCATGGCAAGGAACGCATCTATCCGGACACTGACACGCCGCCAATCGTCATTTCGAAAACACTAATCGAAGAAAGCAAAAGCCAAGTCGGCAAACGTCCATGGGAAACCTACATGGAGCTCCACAGCAAATACGGCTTCAACCAGCATCAAGTAGACCTACTGATTCGCGACGAAAAACTCGCAAAATTCCATCACTACACAGAAACTCTTAGCCTCAACGGTTCATTAGCGTATCGCCTTCTCATTGAGCTTCCCCGGAGAAAAAGACGCGAGGGTGTCAAATTTAGCAGCCAAACAGCGGATAAATTGGCAGAATCCCTATCCCGCAAGGCTGTAATCCCCGAACAGATTGACCTGCTCATAGATATTTTCGGTGAAGAACCGAACTTCACTATCGCGCAAGCACTCAAGAAACTCCACGTGTCATCTTTTTCTGAAAAGGAGCTGGACACCCTTATCCAACAACAGTTGAAACTCCATGGCCAAACCAAACTCCGAACAAATGAACCTTATCGAAAAATAATCATACCAAAAATGGTCGGCGCCATACTCCAAACCACCAACTACAGCGTGCAGGGAAAGAAAGTCGCCGACAAAATCAACAATCTAATTCAAGAGAGGTAGAAAAAGAAAATGCCCAACAAGAAAACGAATGAAAACGAGCCTGAAGGATACCGCGGACACCTCCGCGAAAGACTCGTCCACGAACGAATCCGCACATGGAGCAAAGTAAGAATAACAAAAGGCAAAGCCACCTACGAAGGCCTGCTCCTGCCCAGAAGCCAACACACCGCAGATGACTACGTCACACTAAAGGTCGATACAGGTTACAACCTAGGCGTCCTAGTAGACGAAAACACGAAGGTCGAAGAAGTCGGTTACCAAAAAGGCCACTATCAACTTCCGCATCTCGAAGTAAAGCCGAACAAAGAACTGCCCAACGTCACGTTGCTGGGCACAGGAGGCACCGTGGCCTCAAGACTGGATTATCGCACAGGCTCCGTAATTCCAGCCTTCACTCCGGAAGAGCTTTTTTCAGCCGTTCCAGAACTCATCTCAAAAGTCAACCTGACACCAAAAACGCTCTATCAAATCCTGAGTGAAAACTTCCGACCCGAATACTGGGTCAAAACGGCCGAAGCCATAGCCAAAGAAATCGAAAGCGGAGTTGAAGGCGTCATCATCGGCCACGGAACCGACACCATGTGCACCACAGGCGCCGCACTTGCATACTTCCTTCGCAACCAACCCGTCCCAGTCGTCCTCGTCGGTAGCCAACGCAGCAGCGACCGACCCTCATCCGACGGCCCCAGAAACATTCTTTACGCCGCCACGCTGGCCGGATACGAAAACTTTGCCGAAACCGTCGTCTGCATGCACGGCGGAACAAGCGACAGCTACAACCTGATCCATCGTGCCACCCGTTGTCGCAAAATGCACTCGAGCCGCCGCGACACCTTCCGCACCTTGGACGACATACCACTGGGCAAGATAGACGACACAGGTGCTACATGGTTCAAAAAAGATATTCGCTCGCGCGCACCAAGAGAAGATTTCCGCCTTGACACGAAAATCGACTCGCGAGTCGGCATGCTCTACTCTTACCCAGGCATGAACACTGACATACTCGACAGCATGGTCGACAAAGGCTACCATGGAATAGTCATCATCGGAACTGGACTCGGCCACGTCGGAACCGACATGTTCCCGCCCTTGGAACGTTGCCAAGAACTAGAAATCCCAGTTGTGCTAGTCGTCGAGCCACTATTCGGCTACATACACCTCCGCGTATACGAAACAGGCCGAGACATGCTCGCAAGAGGCGTCATCGAAGGCGACAACATGCTCCCCAGTGCAGCCTACACTAAACTCAGCTGGGTTCTAGGACACACACGCGACATAAAGGAAGTAAAACGGCTAATGCAAACAAACATCGCTGGCGAAATCACCCAACGCGAAGGTCCAAGAGGCTTCCTGCTCTTGCAAGGCATAGAGCCTGGCATAGAAAAAATACTCGAAAATCTGTAGTAGCAAATAAATTCCTGTCACCGCAATCAAAGAACATCGCTGGAAGCGACCAGGCAAGTTTCCACAAACTCGCAGTTCTCGCAGGCGTATGCAACTAACCATTTCTTCTCTGTTACCAACTTCTTTTGACTAGCTTCTTCAAAAACTAAGTCGTAATGTTTTATAGGGTTGTCTCTAGCAAGAAGTTTTCCTGCCTTCATGGTGCTCCCGCATTTCGGACACTTTCTGTCTTCATGTCCGCCCACGTTGTTCCATCTCGTATATTTCAATACAAGTGTCATCGAGGTTTGCGCGCATCAGTTTTCTTTGGCTTCTTTAACAATCGCTTTTTGGGAAGCTTGGGCTTTCGAACCCGTTTAGCGTCAGTAACACTCATGCTAAATTCCACAAGATAATACGCGCTTTAGACTTATTAAAAGCATTTTTGTTGGACACATTTTTAAGCAACTAAAACGTAGAATGAGGCATGGCCTTCGACGTTCAGTTCAGCCAAAGCTGGTACATACTCTTCTCCGCCTTCCTGCTAGCTTGGGTTATCCTATCGATCACAAGAAAGAGACACCTAGGAGGGAAGGAAATCAAAGAACAATTAATTCTGGGCTTTTTCGGTTCATGCGCGCTACTGACAATGGAGATCTTCGCCACGTCAATGAACTTGTGGAATTATGTGCCCAAAAACTGGCCGATAATACTTTGGCCAACCTACTTCGTAGCCATACTCTTCGGCTACCAGCTCTTGAGGTCAGTGGAACGGTTCTTCCCCCAACACTGACCCACCATTGTTCCGGTTTCAGCCTTTTTTCCTTTCTCTCCGCGAGAGCATGTGCCTAGCCAGCGCGCGCACATTCTGAGAAACGACCCATGCAATCTCGATTCAACCAAAGAAACTTGCGTGTCTGAAACAACTTTTCAATCAGACCAACACAAAAACCATGAGACACTGCTTTCGCAAGCCAGCATTAACCAGCGTCTTTAAAGAAAAGTCTCGTCTCACCCATGGTCTTAACGTCCAAAGCCTTAACCTTAACCACCATCGGAAAGTCATGAACAACCTTACCCAACGCTAAACAATACTGGGGCGGTAGATCTCTCGCAATGGATCGAACAGTTTCCGCGTCCACACGCGCTGCCCGAGAGACAACATCTAAGTCATGCTCATTCGTAAAATTGAACAGGAAAATATTGTCAGCCTGCCTGTAAATATTCTCACGAATTGTGTCCGGCTGGTTAGTTATGAACGTGGTAAAAATCCCGAAATGCCGCATTCGCGTCACAATGTCATCCCAATAGGTCTCGCGCAAATACAAATGCGCCTCCTCAGCAAACAAGAACGTCGCCCGCAACTTCCAGTTCGTCAGCGAATCAACAAGTTTTCCAAGCACGTACTCTACAACAATCTGACGATCAATCGAAGAAGTGTTCCGCAAATTCACCACAACGGCGCCGCCTTGTTCTTTTGCCCTAAACAAGCATTCCTCAAGTGCCGCGCTTTCGGCAACGTTATCAGTGAAAAAACCTGAATTCATCAAGGAATGATAACGCGAAGCCAAAGCATCGCGAACATGCTGGTTGCAGTTCAAATTGCGAATTGCCTCCCCTAATTCACGCAGAGTAAGCATATCTCGCTCCTTCAATGATTGCCAGATCCGCTTGAACTCGCGTGCAGAGGTTCCGGGCAAATGCAAAGCATGAACAAGAATTCCTAAAACCACGGACAGGTTCAGCTGTTTCAGCGCGACCTTGAAATTTTGCCCAGGCGTCAAAACGTGAACTTTATCATAATACGCGTTTCGTTTGTCGTCAGCGCTCACGCCCAAACTTAAGTACTCTCCGTTCAAATCGAAAACAACAACTGTGGCCTTGTATCCAACCAGATTTAACATTAAAAGCTTGGATAGATGCGACTTACCTGTTCCCTTCTTTCCGGTAATTATGTTCAACCCACCATCCAAAGCAGAGGCATCAATCGTTAACAACGAAGACTCTCGAGTTCCGCCCAAAACTATTGGAAACTTGCCGTTCACATCAGCAAGCTTCAGTAGATTTGAAATCGGCAACTTCTTAATCACCGACTGCGAACGCGATGGCAACCAAGAGCTGCTTGGGCTTAAGTTATTGTTTTCAACTGTTGCCCGGATTTTGCATACGAGTAAACTTGCGTCCTGAATGTACGTGATGTGCGGAGCAATCTCTAGCGGATCGAAGTCTTCACCCTGCAAGAACTCGCCGCCATCCGGCAGACTACGCAACAACTCTTCCAGCACGCCGGGGATGCTGGCGAATTGCACATCAATAACCTGTACGATCAGCGCTCTCCCTGCTTCACTGTCCTCAACAAGCAGGTAGTTGCCCTTCTCAGCGCTCTCGTTTGGGAAACTCAAGATTTGGACAATGTTTCCTTCTTTCTTATACAATTTCATGCGTAACACTCACCCTTGCCAAAAGGTCCGAACAACAAACTGTGCATGTCTGGCCGATTAACGATCCTAAGGCCGTATTTCCGCGTGGTAAAGTGCTGCATTGCAATGACTTCGTTCGCGGTGAACGTGCACAAGATGTGTGCTAGTCTCAAAGTTTCTGGGTAGCCCTGCAACAGTAGATCATTTGTCAACAGTTTCTCAACTGACCAGACCCTTTGTTCGACTGTGGCTTCCCTGTCGATATCCAGTCTGAACGCGTAGCCACCGTGAGCCAGTTTGGCGACGTAAACATCGCCCAACAAAACAGTTGGCGGTTTCAGCTTCAAACCCTCCATCTCCAGCAGGTAAGGTGACTTGAAATCAGAAGGTAAGTCAGTGATCAGACGCCCGTTAACCCTCAATGTCGTCATTTTCGAAAAAGCCAAAATCAAGCTGCTACGACTTCTTGCAGTTGACAAGATTTCCTTCAATAGGTGAACTGAAGTGTCCGGTGTTCCAGCTGTCAGCGAGCCGTCGAAAAGCAGCAACCCCTTATCCACAGTTTTTGCAAGCATCGTCTGAAGCCATCTTTCAAGTAAGCTTGCCATCCGCGTCGGCATTTGCCAAAGACCCGGACAACCGTAATGATCATGTCCTGCTGACGGGCTGAAATAGGCTCTTTCGAGCGTCTGATAAACGTCACGCTTATTCTCTTCTGTAATGTGGAACACGAAGGGGCCAAGCCGCGTATATCGATAGTTGCGGCTTTCCTTCCATACAGCTGCGCCTCTTATGGCGATCAGAATGCCTGCGTTAGTTTCGCCAATCTTGATGGTTGACGTGTCAACTGCCGCGACCATGGTTTCTACATGTCTAGGTTTCAGCGTCAATGGGGGCAACCTAAGTCGGGCAGCTTGCGGATGCACTTCTATATTGTTGGCTTGTTGAAAGCCTTGTTGATTTAGTTGCAATGGGTGGCTTTGCGCATGTGTCAGCGATTGGAGGCTTGATTCTATGAAGCGTTTAGGCATCATCGTGTCCATGGTGGGGTGTGGAAAGTTATATTTCGGTGTTGTTGCAATACTGTATTGTTCAATCACCAACTTTCACCAATAGCCAATTGTCTATGGAAGGAATATTTAAATGTTGCGCATGAACAAGATGTACAATTCAATAGGCAATAATAAAAGGTGAACGCGTGACCGAAAACCAACCAAAACAACCCATTCGCGTAAAAATGAAAATCGGAGAAGTAGAATTCGAAATCGAATGCCAAGAAGACCAACTGCAAACCACCGTAGACAAAATCCTAACAACCGTAACACAAAAACTCAAAGAAAACCCAATCATGACTGAACGCGCTCCACAGCAGCCAAGAGCCGAAACCTGC
>Ga0315277_10011397_pt1 | contig 11206 bp, 6 predicted proteins | sample YL17G05_15_MG_FD_203695 | JGI IMG/M metagenome (GOLD analysis project Ga0315277, IMG submission 203695) | Sediment microbial communities from Yellowstone Lake, YNP, Wyoming, USA - YL17G05_15 | ecosystem: Environmental > Aquatic > Freshwater > Lake > Sediment | place: USA: Wyoming | collected...
CGCTTTCACTTCCGAAATCATCCCTCACTTTTAGACTCGCAGCATAGGTTCCCATCAAAGAGTAACTATGATTGAAGAGCGTCAAAGTTGTCCAGCCGCTTGTCGTTCCGTCTGCGAAGTCAAAGAAGTATTCATCAACTCGGCCATCATCATATGAATCAGCACCCACGAATGTGATTGATTGACCTAATCCAGCCAAACTCACGTCTGTCCGCAGAACTGCCGTCGGACGCGAGTTATTTGTTTCGAACGTGAATGGACGCGTCAAAAAGAAGATGAAATCCAGATTGGCGCCGTTGCCACCGACCGGATTCCCTGTCGCATATGGATTCAGTGTTTCGTGTAACGGACCGGTTTCGCTCCCCCAATAGTTGCGTGTTGCGTCTACAGTGGCATTGGACGAAACGTCCATGCCTAGTTCATTGTCATATATGTCGTTGAAATGGGCTTCGTGATTGTTTCCGTTTTCATAGTAGATTCCGATCGTGTTGTTTGTGACGTAATTGCGGGTGATGTACGTGGTTGTGTTGGTTGAAACACGCAACCCATAATTGTTTGTGGAAAGCGTGTTGTTGAAGACAATAGTGTTATCGTGTGAGTCTGCTTCAAAAAGTATTCCGCTCTGGCTGCTGAGAGAGATCTTGTTGCGTTCAATGTTTATTCTAGCCGTCAAGTTGCCTAACAAAATAACGCCGTCTCCGTTCGATTCTATGACATTGTCGCTTACGTCAACGCTGCCCCCCGCTATTCGTATGCCTCCCACAGTGTTGTTCACTATTTCATTGTTTTTCGCAGTCAGGTCACCGCTGTTTATGGCGATGCCATTTTCAAGATTGGAATCTATGACGTTGTACTGCATCTCTAAGGAACCGTTATCTACCGTGGTTCCGTTTGTTCCATATTCCACGATACAATATATCAATGAAGACGACCGTGATCCATTAAGCAGAATTGTTCGCCAAAATGCGTGGTTCTCAGGGTCATTAGTGGTGAAGTGAATCATTCTATTGCTGGTGCCCTTCGCAACAATCGCACCATTCACTATTAACGAAAAATCTCCACCAAACCTTACTTCAACACCTGGCTCTATTGTCAGAGTCGCATCTGAGGTGACAATGACATCATTTGAAACCACAAATGGGCTGTCCACCAGAGTCCAAATAGTGTCTTGTGCAATTATGCCTTCCACATAAGTCGCCTTAACTGCCGGCAACGTCCTGTACGCAATGTTGACAGTGCTGAACACAACTGTCAGCAGGGTGATGAAGGTAATAATTTTCATCTTCATAAACACGCGTCCATTTTGTAGTGAGTCTGTGCTATTCCTCTGGCTGACAGTAGCTTAAGCATTATGAATCCAGAATAAAGCTTCAAAATCTGAACCTGCGTGCATACGACCAAGGCTTTTGGACAAGAGATTTAACAGAGCGGGAAGCAACGTAAGACACTGTGAGGTGGAGATTCTTGAAGACTTTCACTGCTACTGCTCTTGAAGACTTTCCGCTAGCAAAATCTGGGGATGACGTTGCAAGAATAATCACTGAAACTTCTGAGAAGAACGGTTTGAAGATCGATGAGGGAGACGTAATTGTCGTTGCCCAGAAAATTCTTTCAAAAGCTGAAAGAAGAGTGGTAAGGCTGAGAGATGTCAATCCTTCAGAAAAGGCTCAGGAACTTGCGAAGGCAACTGGCAAAAGCCCGAGATTTATTGAGCTCGTCTTGACGGAAACAAGAGAGGTGCTGAAGGCTTCTCGTGAAGTACTCCTTGTGCAGGATGAACGCGGTTTGGTGTGCATAAACGCTGGAATAGACAAGTCGAACGTTGAAGGCAGAGGAAACTTTGCACTTTTGCCAAAAAATCCTGACGGATCGGCTGAAAAATGTAGGGCACGGATCAAGGAACTGACCGGCAAAAACGTTGCAGTCATAGTATGTGACACCTACAGTCGCCCATTCAGGCGAGGGCAAGTGAACTTCGCGATAGGTGCTGCCGGAATTGAACCTTTTAGGGACTACAGGGGCAAGAGTGATCTTTTCGGACAAGTTCTCAAGGTCAAGAACGTTGCGGTCGTGGATGAAATCGCTGCTGCGGCAGAACTGCTAATGGGCCAAGGGAAGGAGGCAAGGCCTATCGTCATTTTTAAAGGTTTGAGCGACTTTGTCGTTTTCTGCGAAAAGTGCCGTGTCGATAAGCTGCTAATTTCAAGAGAAGAGGATCTTTTCAGAGGTGCCTTATGATGCGATCACCACCAAAACGGGTTGCCGACCTTTTCTTGGCCAAGGGTTGTCGTTGGCCCGTGACCCGGGTAGACAACAAGCTGGTCTAGTAGGCGTGCTAGCTTTTTCAGTGAGAGCTTCACATCGTCCTCTGAGCTTTCTGGAAAATCTGTTCTGCCAATCGAACCTGCAAACAGCGTGTCGCCCGTGAAAACTTCATTTTTTCCTAGAAGCGATATGCTTCCACCGGTGTGGCTAGGCGTGTGCAAAACGTTCAGCGTTGCCCTCCCAAACTCTATCAGACCTCCATTTTCTAAAAGCACATCTGCTTGTGGCGAAAAATTACTAGACTTAAATTGTTCAGAGACCGTTCTTACCGATCTCCCGATCATGTATGCATCATCCTTGTGAATCAAGATAGGTACGTTGAACTTCTTTTTCACTGCTCCGTTTCCACACGTGTGATCAGGATGCCCATGGGTGTTGACAATGTACTTCAAATCCACTGCCTTTTTATCTATGACGCTGAAGATTTTTTCTGCTTCCGACTGTTCGTCGAAGCCCGGGTCAATGATGATGGCTTCATATTTTTCTTGGCAGTCGAGGACGTAACAGTTTGTTGAGAACATACCAACTGTAAACATTCGTACGTTCATGTCTGTCAGCTGTGCAAGTGTTTCCAGCTAATAAATGGTTTGTCGTCTCGCTCCCAGCCTCTCATGTCAAATCCGGCAAGTTTTCCGGCGCACTGTGGATTTTGGGAGAAGTTTTTCAGTTGTTTACAGTTTAGCTTATGAATTATGTAAATTTTGGAGTTGTACGTTTCTTCTATTTCCTTCTTCTAGAATGGAAAACCTTTTAAATATAGACCTTAACACTATAAAAAGAACTACGTAAAATGAGGAATGAAAATGAAAAAATCCTTAATGGCAATATTGATCGCTACAGTAATGATACTATCATCTCTAGGACCTATACTTTACATTCAAACTGTACAAGGAGCTGACCCTGCGAGTTGGTACACAACAGCGGATGGCGTTCTTGACTCCGACACTTACCTTCTCTATCCATATCTTGCCAAGAGCTTGACATTCGGATTCTCACAGTTCGGTGAAACGATTGATGGTAACCTGAAGGCGGGGATCTCATACGATGGAGTCGATGCTTTCGCTCCTCCTGGTGGTTCTCCACCAGAGTGGCAATGGATAGAGGGTTGGATACTCAACATTACATACGTTCAAGGCGGAAGGTACAAGAACGTGTGGGCTTTGGCACTCTACAGCGACTACCAAGACTCGCTCGGCATAGGCGGCAACTGGCATGAAAACGTCACAGTCGGATCCACCGACCTCAGCGTCAGAGGTGGAAGGAAGACAAGCGGTGGCGCAGTTACCGATCCGATAAAAGTACTGTACAACGGCCCGAGAAGATACGTGGCTCTATGCAAAACTACGATCTATGACGGTCCGGGTCACGCAATACCATTGGTAAGTTTGACCTTCACGGTGGACTTCAACAAGGTGAAGAAAGAGGTAATCATCTACAAAGACGTTAAACGCATCGACATCGGAAAGAACCTTGGACCTATGCAGATAGAGTTCGGTGACCGTGGCGAATGGGACCTTGGAGCAGGTGTTCCGCCGAAATCCTATGCAAAATTCTACACGAGCAACACAACGGTCTACGACCACAACTGGCAACCATGGTATGAAAATGCGATCCAGGGCTACGACGGTACATATGACGTTTGCCAAATCATAGATGACGAGCTAGAACACGTTGGATGGGCAGCATTCTGGCCTAAGCCAATCCTTCACTGGGTTGGTGCAACTCAGGAGGAAGCCGACAGAGACACGATACTTACGTCTATGGTAACCATAACTGAAGATCAGGAAGTCACCGCAACGACCCAGCAATTCTTCACACCTATCAAAGGCACACCGTCACCCTATCCCCAGAACACGTCCGCGGGAATTCAGTGGATAGAAGACCCGATGGTGTTCCACAATGATGTGCACAAGATAATCAACAGCAGCGACATAGCCAAGAGCGTTACCTACTGGCGAGCCAACGACACAATAAAGTTCCCTGACGGCTACGTACCCCGTGACGGTGACACCGTAAGACTCGTTTACAAGGACAGCACCCGAAGCAAGGAAGAGATGAGTTCAGAGCCGAACTCGCCGTTCGTTATAGGCGAATGGGCCTTTGAAATGAGCGAACCACCAAGCCAGTTCAGAGGAATAACAGTGTACGGTCTAACAGACTTGAACGACGGAGACGATAAAGAGAGACCACTCGGTGACGACGTTTTCGACAGAGAAGTCGGTTACCAGCTCAACGAAGTGTTCAACCCATGGGACTTAAGCAAAGCCGTTGAAAAGACCACGGACAGATGGGTCGAGTACTGGGACATAGGAGACGTGAGTTGGATATCCGATCACATACCGGTCTTGGACGTTTCAGACGACAATTGGGACCGATACTGCACGTTCTCCGAGAGAGTCGAAGACTTGAACACGAGTACGTTGGTACCACGCTTAAATTATACTTTCTGGGTTGACGACGCTGGTCATGGGCACATAACTGGTCTAGAGTCGGATATCTACTACAAGATAACATACTCAACAGGCACAAGCTACAGCCAACCTGCATTCGATCTCAGTCGCACAGTTACAAACTTGACGGCTACTAACTTGACCACTCCCTTTGACTGGAGTACTGAAGAGACTGGCTTGGGCGACTCTTGGATAGACGAGCTTGGCGTTAGCCACCTCGTATACGCTGAAGACTTCGCGTTCGACATTCTAAACATGTCAGCAAGTGCGTTTCCAACAGACAAGAACCTGACCTTCACGTATTCCCCGAATGAACTTGAATGGGGTGTTGAGCCGTTCAAAATGTTCAAAGAAGACAATACTACACTCGAGATTGGATCCAGCAACTGGGAGAACGTGACCGTCAATGCTACCGAGCAAGGCTACACAAACTATGCCCTAAAGCTCCATATTGAGGAAATCGAACTCAACTGGTTCATATCTTATGTGCCGGACGGTGACTTGTTCACAGACCTCAAAGATGTGCACTTCTACGGTTGGGACATCGACGTCTACCCCAGCATAACCGTAACATACAGCAATGTGACGGGCAACTTCACTGTTAACGCGATGCTTGAATTCGTGAACGACGAAAGGGGTGAACCTCTTTACACTGAAGTGACCCCTGGAAGATACGAGTGGGGAACAGTCGGAAAGAACGCTGCTTCAGTTGACTCAGCAGGCCTTTCACTGGTTTCAGCGGCATTCAAGAACAAACAAGTCGAATACGGCATAGCAGGCGAGGACATGTTCGCCCCGACGGAGAGCGGTCTTGCCGTCAACCAGATGCCCTGGGTGATGGCAAAGATCGGGTCAGGCAACACTTGGGCAGACTACTACTACAACAACACTGGCGGAGACTATAGAACGGGCTTGAGAGACGACTGGTGCAACACGTGGCCAATCACAACTTCAAACATGATAGGCGTGGGCGGTCCACTTGCGAACATGCTGGCATACTACGGAAACGACTTCACAGACGCTTTCTACGGCTTAGATCAGTTCACTCCCGACACAATGTGGAAGAACAGAGTGGCTGCGCTTTCATGCTGGAACAAGAAGTCTTATGTCTCGAGCAACTCCACTGGTTACGCAGTGATTTCAACCTACAAGGACATAAACGGCACAGTGCTGTTCCTGATTTGGGGTCACTGGGGAAGAGACACATTCTACGTTACCAAGTGGTTCCACGAGTATGGCATAATGCAACTGCAAGACGCTCCGGCTGGCTTGACATCCATAATAGTGAAGATCAGCTACAGCAGCTACCCAGAAGGCTACAAGCCAACAGGCTTCACGATCGTTGAATGCTTGGGCACGATAAGCGAGAGACTCTGGACACACAACAGTGAGACGAAAGGCGGAATACACGACCCATAAAACCAATCCCTTCTTTTTCTTTATTCCCACATTTTTCAGAAACTCGTTTTTGCTAATGAAACCGATCTATTCGTATTTGAAATCATTTTGAAAGGCTTTGGCTAGCTTTGCCCGACGAGACCAGTTCTACGATACACGAAATCTCGTCCTCGAAGACAGAGATATCGAAGTCCATAGCCCGCACACACGCCCTTGAAGAAATCCCGGCTCTCAATTCCTCATTGGTGAGAAGCATCTGTATTTCCTTTGCAGCTTCTTCGATAGTTCGATATGAATAACCGTATTTCCCTTGATTCTGATCTAGTATGTCAAACCAAGGTCCCCCGTCCCTTGGGACCACAGGAACGCATCCAGAAGCCATAGATTCGACGACCGCTATTCCGAAGGCTTCCAGGCGTTGAGAACTCAGAAACACCTTTGCAGAGGCAAGAACGCCGGCCAATTCTCTAAACGACCGATTCACAAGCAATTCCACTCGGTCTTCAACTCCTAGACTCTTGATTGTTCGAGTCAACGAATCAATTGCGTCTTGAGATGCTTCATCTGCAAGTCCAAGTATCACGAACCGTCCCTTTCTGGCGAGCCTAGCGATTTTTGGAACAAGCTCCAACCGTTTTCCCAGACGAAGACGAGAAACAACGGCAACAAGATTCTCGCGTTTCGCTTTTTTTGCGGTCAAGAGTCTAAACTTCTGTGTGTCAACCGGAGGATATACGACTTTGGAGTGTCGTCTGAGATGTTTCTTCATGACGTGTTGAGTGAATTTGGAGTTTGCCAAGAGAATGTTGTTAACGAAAATCCTGTCCGCTACGTTAAGTGAGAAGCCGTATCCCTGCGTAATAGTCCGCCACACCGCAGAACTGGAAAAACCCGATTCAGGATAATGATGGGCAACTCTCAATGGCACGGCATTAATGTAGGATATGTCTGCAATGGAATCGACCAGATCGCCGTAGGTGTTCACAAGCACTTCATGCTCAGCTTTCATTTTCAGGAAGAAAAGCTCAGGCAAATAACAAGCCAAGGTGAGGGCTGCCTGTGAAAACTTGCCCTTTACGGTCATCTTCTCCAAAAGATAGAATTCCTTGTTCGGGCTCGAGATTTCTCCAAATCTTTCTCTCAGAAAGGGCCAATCAGTCTTATCAACCGTGGCAAGTGTGACTCTATATCCTTTCTTGACTAGCGTCCTGACCGTGGTTAAGCAAACCTTCTCGGCCCCTCCGCCTCTGTTCAGTGAAGGATGAGCCACTATTACGTCCATCTAAACTCAACCACACATTCAGTGAAGACGCGTGCCACATGGCCATGAATTTCGAGTTTGTTCCGCATGTTCAAAGGCTATCATCATTCTTCCAACCATCAATTATCGCTTCTTGTAGCCACCTCTACATAATCCATGTAAATGTCAGTGACATTTGTAACATCCATGCCCCTGAACTCTATATCCAAAACAGGCTGCTTCAATTCAAATTGAAGCGTGAAGTTCTGCCAAACACCAGCTTCCGCAAAGTCTGATGAATGGATCCTGTCTGTGGTCGCAATTATTTTCCCCTGAGTTAGAACGTCAAGCGTGACAACAGGTTCGTTCACAAGAGAGCTCACTTTGAGGCGGAAGGAGACTGTGAAATTGCCGGGGGGGAGGGCGTCGTAGGGGCCAAACCAAAAAGTGTTTTGGCTCGGAGACGTGGCTCTGTGGCACAAAACCTTGCCACTGACGGAGGTGGGATCATCTGAGACTTGTGCATTGTTCTGGAGGCTTTTGTAATCATAACGCATGAGAATAGGCTGGAAAAAGACAGGTTTTCCAACATAATATCTTTCCAATAATAAGATTTTGTCAGCGTAAGCATACAAGCCGTATTCATTCTTTGCAATGGTATTTGAGAGCAGTATGACAGCAATGTAAGCATCCATCTTGAGATCCACTAGAACGAAGGTCGTATTTAGACCGAGAATGAACTGGGCCGCTTTCTTCCATAATGGTGTGTCCCCCTGAATCTGCGGCATAACCACATACGCATCTGATCTGTCCGAAACGTGCGGAAAGATGTTGTCTTGTGTAATAATGGATGCATTTCGTGGGATCAGATCTATGATTTGACCAAGAACTCTCGTATGGTCTGTTACATTTGGTATAGCGTACGCTGGGCTTGGATAATTCCCTTGCATTAAGGGGCTTATAGGACTGAGTGCCAATGAAAACAGTATTGAGCAGACGAAGACAAGAGATGCTGCTCGTCTCACAGTTCTTCCATTCACAAGGTTTCCATTCAGTAAGTTACTCATACCGAAAACGGCTGATGCGAACACAAACGGGATAATCAAAGCCGAGTATTGGAACCCGAGTTCATAGTACGGCGGATAGTTCGAGACTAGAGCCAACCCTAACCAAGGCAGTGACCCGATTAGGACAGCAGGGCTCAGAAACGGAAGGAATGCTAGGGGAGCGAAAATGAATATCACATACAGGAACTTTTGAAAGAAATCATATGACAGTGCGTTAACAACCTTCCATGGATTTTGCAGAATGTACAATGGAACGTTCATTGGCTCATCCACGCCGAGGATGGAGAAATTCTGGCCAGCCTTAAGTTCAGGGGGAGGCGAAGGATTTATCGAACGGATGATCCCTTGGGCAACGAAGAACCAGATCAGCCCTAAAGCTATGGTGGCAAACGGGACGAGAACTGTCTTGTTATCCAATTTGTGACTTCTAATCACGGAAAAAATCTTGCCTCTATACGTCCACAGAACGTATATGCCAAGAAACAAAACTAGATAACTCACCTGTTCCATCACCATCAACGACAGAAAGATGAATGTGAAGTATTTGGCCCAGCTCTTTTTTTCCAGGTAGTATAAACTGAAAAGCAGCAATACCGGGAACAAAGCTTGGGCATGAAAGTCGTAACCGTTGACGCCGTGCAAAGGCGCATACAGCAAGTAACAAAGAGAAAAGACAACTCCGGCGCTCCTGTTGATCTTCGTTCTGGAGAGAAGATAGAGTGGAAGAGCGCCCAGAGCCAGAGCAAAGGATTGCACCACCAGGAGCGTTTCAGGACCCGCGATTAAGGCATAGATAGGCACAAGCAGGAACAGTATAGGTGAGAAGTGTATTCCGAAGAAGCTGCCACTCGGTACGTAATACAGTTCGCACGTGTAGTAGAAAAGTCTCCCCTGATGCGCTGTCGTCCACATCGCTTGATCATAAATTCCTAGATCCCAAGCCAGAGTGTGGAATGAAAGGTGTTGAAGAATGGCGTGCCAAGAGAAGATCAAAGTGTAAGAAAGGATGAAAGCATATACCAGGAGTTCACCTCTTTCCCGCCCTAGGAACTTTGTGCGCAAGCTTTTTTCTACCGAGTCTAGGCTGATCCGTTTTAGTTTTCCAGCTAGTTTACTAACTTGAATCCGTATGCCAGCGATCTTTGCCAGAGTTCTCAAGTCATCTCTCCATCTACGACGACAAGGTGCGGCCGAACCAGATCATTCTGGTTTTTCTCAAATATATGTAATGCGTAAGTCAAGAAGGCTAACTATTGCAGAAAATCCGCTAATATTTTCAACCATTTTTCGAGGTAAAGCTTCTTGTCAAATTTTGAAGCCGTTTTTGTGCAGTTCAATCTCATGCTCGGCGGGTAGCTTTCTTTCCAGAGCCCCACGGTCTTCTGCATGAGTTCTTCGTCAGTGTGGGCAAGCCAGCCTCCGTAATCGTTAATCACGTATTCGCTTGGGCCTTGAATATCATTCGTGAGTACTGGCGTCCCGCATGCCATGCTTTCGAGTGGAACGTATCCAAAAGGTTCGTGAGTAAATGGAAACAGAGTGAAAAGAGCATTTGAATAAAGGTTTACGAGTCCGCCGGTGCTGACCCTACCCAAGAATTCAATATTGGAATGTCTCATCAGAGTCTCCGGTATAAATCGTGTTTTGGAACCGAAAGCCTTGATCTTGACGCCTAAGTCAGCTATCTTTTTGATTACCGAGAATTCGGTCTCTTTCCCAAAATATGTCAAAACATAATCAGAAGAGGGATTTGAGGTCGATGGGCGAAACATGTGGCAGTCAATAGGAGGATAAATCACATCGTCAACTTTGACTCCAAAAATTGAATACATCGAAGCGCAAAACTTTGAATTGGCGATTACTGACGCTGAAATCTTGTCTATACGATTGACAAGCCTTCCGTCAGCGTATTTGATAACCGGCTTCAAGACGTTGTAGGCGATTCTGAAGCCGGTAGACAACTCCTTCTCCATGTCTTCCAAGGCTGCTGAAGGAGGTCCTTGCAGGTACCAAACCAAAGAGGGCACTGAGATCACTTGCGAGAAGTTGATCGTTACGGAAGACTCGTTGGTGATGCGTCGTGAGTTAAGTCCTAGAAACGCTTCTCGTGCCCACGACTCCAGCCACAACAGCGAAAGACCGGAATTCTTGGCAGTGAGTCTTGCTCGCAGGTTTATGGGCGTTATGCCGCTTGCGCTCAACCGCTCTTCAACATCACTTGACATCAGTGGCGATATCATGGAAACCTTGTGGCCTCTCTCGAACAATTCACCGGCGAGATACATGGCTGGCCGAATAGATCCCTCCAAGTCCATCATAATGTCGCAGGCCAAAGTGAAATTCATTTGTTTCATCTGCCAAGATTAATACAAACTAAGCTCGTCATATTTTTATAATACTTTCGATGGGTCAACAAGCCCTCCTGGAATAAATTGATCAAATGGGTCAACGATGTTTTCAGTCTTGGTTGAAATAAGCCTCAACTCAGACTCTTTCCTCAAACATTTTCGTGCAAAGTTTTGCGAAAGTTTCATATACACAATGATCAACAACACTAAGCATTATTGTTTAAGGCTGATGCAAACAGTGAATGCTACTGAGATCTGCGACAAAGCTGTCTCCCATGTGGCAGTAATCTTGCCGACCTACTGTGAAGCGGGGAACATCGAGCATTTAATACTGACGATTGAGAATCTGGGCATTGATCCTACGATAGTCGTCATAGA
>Ga0315277_10011398_pt1 | contig 11205 bp, 8 predicted proteins | sample YL17G05_15_MG_FD_203695 | JGI IMG/M metagenome (GOLD analysis project Ga0315277, IMG submission 203695) | Sediment microbial communities from Yellowstone Lake, YNP, Wyoming, USA - YL17G05_15 | ecosystem: Environmental > Aquatic > Freshwater > Lake > Sediment | place: USA: Wyoming | collected...
GGATAAAATGCATAGTGCAACTCATGTGTTCCTTCCGCTTTTTGGAGACATGTTTAACAGTCTGAGTTCACGCCGTAGTTCCGCCTGAAGTTCTGCCTCCGTTGGCAGATATAATTTATAGCGGCTGGCGAAAATCTTCTTCTGCTGGTCCGGCCCGAGGGTGTAGCGAACGACGGCGTCGTTCTTGTCCGTGCAGAGGATCAGCCCTAACGCGGGGTTATCTCCCTTGGTCCGGCGCTCGCGGTCATAGTAATTGACATACAACTGTAGTTGGCCCAGGTCCTGATGGGTCAACTTTCCCACCTTGAGATCAATGAGCACGAAGCACTTGAGGATCGTGTGGTAGAACACCAAATCGATGTAGAAGTGGTCGCCGTCAAGCGTGATCCGCTCTTGCCGGGACATGAAGGCGAAGCCCTTACCCAGTTCCAGCAGAAACGCCTGAAGGTTGTTGATCAGAGCCTCCTCCAGATGGGATTCTACAAGCTTTGGTGACGCAGGAAGGCCAAGGAACTCCATGACGACTGGATCTTTGAAGACATCGCCGGGTCGTTGTATCACTTGCCCTTTTGTGGCCAGTCGCATCAGGCCTTTCTTGTTTTTGCTCAGCGCCAAGCGCTCAAACAGGAGGCTGTTGATCTGCCTTTCCAATTCCCGGGTCGACCAGTTGTTTCGGATGGCCTCGATTTCGTAGAACGCCCGGGCCTCTGCTTTTTCGACACGCAGCAACGTGCGATAGTGAGTCCAGGACAGATTCGGGTGGAGGTGGCCGGGTTGCCAGGATTCGCTACGCAGTGCGTACGGAATCTTCCCTTCAGCAAATTCAATCCCAGATTTCGCACCCACTGCGTTCGAAATGTCGCGATCATCCGCTGCCGGAGAATTTAAAGAAATCGAACGCACTGCGTTCGATTTTTGCTCCTTCAGCAAACCAGGATATTCTAAGTAAAAGTTACGGCAGTATTCAAGATTTCTTACCGACCATCCCTTTCCATAATTTTTCGTCAAACACGCGGACAAATCCTTGAGCAGTTCCTCCCCATATCCAGCCCGCTTCTTCCCTTTCTGTTCCTCCTCAATGATCTCCCGCCCGATCAGCCAGTTGGCGACCACCTGTGCGGTATTTACCGAACGTGCGGCCACTCCCCTGGCCGATTCCAGAATCTGCCGGACACGCTCATATAAGTTCATCCTTCTCTTTCCCGGCATCCTTAATGATTTTTTGTTCAAGGCTCCGTCTCCTTACCGAAAAAAGGTGTAGACGAGATACTCATCTACCTGCCATTTAAGGGATATGAAACGCTGAAGGGCTTTGGGTATTTGGATTTCAACCGGTTTTACGACCTGACTCTCCTACTTCCCCTTTCAATTGTTCTGGTGTCCGTTCCTAAAGCCAAAGTTTGCCCCGGCAGAGAAATCCATTCGCTGTTGGCCGGGATGTCGCCTCCCATTCGGCTTTTGAATGTCTCGAACCTTTCCCATGGAGGCTCCACACACATTCTTCCAACCTATCCTGCGCCACCTTCATACAGCATAGAGCATCCATCCTACGTCCCGCCTTGCTCGCCGCGCTATCGCGCTTGCGCAGCTGGCGGGACTACGGAGGACAGGTAGCGCCGTGCCTACCGGCCCCGGTCCCGACCGAGGGCGGGGCAGGCAGGCGTGATTCGTGAATGGTGGTTCGTAAAATTTGTGAGAGTTAAAACAAAAAAGCCCATTCCCGTACTTATAAAAGCTCCGGATGGTTTGAACGAAACCACTTCTCCACTTCGTCCCTTAGATTTTCCGCCAGAGCAAATATCTCTTTCACTTCTTGTTCAGATACCGCCCCTGCTCGTTCGTAGCCGCTAATGTTTCTTTTCTTTCGGAATTTATCTAATTGACTGATTAACCTCGCATCTGCTTTAATGGTATAAGCAAGCGACTGGATCACCCTGTAGTGATGGGCATCCCTTGCAGCACGGTACCCCGCACCAGCCAGAGCTGCTGTTGCCGCTTGCAATGCAGCATTGTAGGCTATATTCAGTTGCCAGTCCGGACTGAGAACGGGCGTTTGGCACTGGGCCAGGTCACGGTCCGCCATTCCCAGCAGATCTGCAATCTCTTGGGAACTGGTCTTGTGCTCAACCAGCCAGCCGCTTTTTAGCCAATCTTGCAAGCTCACGTTTATCACCGAATAGGAAAAACATAGGTTTTTCCACGATGGTACTGAGGAAATGGTGACCTGCTGATAATTTTGATTGGAACTCGTCAACAGGATAGACTGTTGGATTGATCTCCCGATTAATGGTCTTCTGGGCCTGGTCAAGAGCTGAGACAATCTCAGCAAATGTTACTTTACCCACGACCAAGAGGTCTACGTCGCTACCCCTGTGTTCTTCGCTCCGAGCAATGGATCCATAAATGCCGGCAATACGAATGCGATCGGCTAAGGGGGCCAGGGCAGCCTGCACGATGGCTGCTATGCCAACTGTCTTGATCACCAGGGCCTTGAGTTCTCCAAATACAGGGCACTGAGGATTCGCCTGATAATAAACCTGCCGACCACGGACGATGCGCTGAATAATTCCAGCATCTGAAAGCAGTTTTAATTCCCTCTGCACTGCACCCAGTCCGACTCCGGCAACACGAACGATTTGGCGCAGATAAAAAGCTTCGTCCACATGGCTGTAGAGTAAAGAGAGAACCGCTCGGCGGGTCTTGCCAAACAGGGTCTGAGAGATGTCCTCTTTGTAAGGGGCCGTACTCATTTCGGGTACGATTGTACCTCTTTTAGGTACGATTTTCAAGGCCATCTTTTAAAACTCATTCTATTAGACTCAACCTGACTACCTACCGCATGGAGCAAAGCGTATCTTTCATCGTAAGGCGTGAGGCGCGAGTCGTAAGGGGTAAAATGCATAGTGCAACTCATGTGTTCCTTCCGCTATTTGCGTGGTTGAAATCCGACGCAGTGCGTCGGATTTCTCATCTGGGGGATGTTGTTAAATTCTTACACTTATTTTTCCTTCCATGAACCTTATCCACTCTCACCCTTCCCCCAGTGGCAGGCCTTGAAATGTGAATTGGTATTCTAATCGCCCTCCCCTTTTAATTGAATCTTTTATGAAAGGGCAGATAACAGCTTTTCTATTGGCAATGCCTTTATGCCAGGGCGAAGCGCCGAGATGGACTCCTTTCCCTTCGAAGGTCGATAGATAAGGAATCTATCGACATCATAATTGGATACCACTTTTGACAGACGACTGAGAGACTCCGCTATCTCAGGCCAAACGGTCCGGGAGGCTTTGGCCTCAAGGAGGATGAGTTTCTGGTCCCCCCAGGGAACCAAAAAATCTACCTCAAGGCCTTGCTGATCTCTAAAATAATAGAGCTGCCTTGATCTACCCGAATTCATTTGTAGTTTGATGATTTCTGATGCAACGAACCCCTCAAAAACTGCTCCCAGAAAAGTGGAGCGGTTCAACATATTTTCAGACTCGATTCCCAGTAAGTGGCAAGCAAGACCTGAATCGCAAAAATAGAGTTTTGGCGATTTGATAAGCCGTTTCCCAAAATTTTCGTAGAAGGTAGGTACAAGAATGATTTGAGAGGTAATTTCAAGAATGTTTAACCATTCGGAAATCGTTGGCACCGTCACCCCGAGAGGAGCAGCTAAATCTGTGCGATTCAGAATTTGTCCACAGCGGCTCGCTAAAAGCGATAGAAAACGGCGAAATGTTGCCAGATCCCGTATGGAGCTGATGGCCCGAACATCTCTCTCCAAATAGGTCTGGATATATGACCGAAACCAGGTCTGAGAGACCGAAGGATGAGCGAGGACTTCTGGGAATCCTCCGCTCAAGAGGGAAACCTTAGGGGCCTCCAAAACAGAAAGTGGAAACAGATGAAACACAGCGGCTCGACCTGCCATCGATTCAGTGGCCCCTTTCATGAGGGGAGACTCCTGGGAGCCTGTGAGCAACCATTGGCCCTTCTTATTTGGGAATCGGTCAATCTGAGTTCTTACATAGCTGAGGATTTCTGGAACATTCTGAATTTCATCAAGAATGGCAGGAGGGCGAATTTCCTCAATAAAGGAATGGGGGTCTGCACGGAGGCGTGCAATGATACCTGGATCCTCCAGCAAATAATACTGGGCCTTGGGGAAGAGTTTTCTGAGGAGGGTGGTTTTCCCTGCTCTTCGGGGACCTGTGAGAATCAGCCCTGAAAAATGTTTGGAAGACAACAGGAGTTCTGATTCGATCTGTCGGCGGATGTATTTCATTTTGAGTATTTTAAACCGTTACTTTAAATAACTCAAGCAATAAAATGACCGGTTAAATCAACTCTGGGAGGCCAAGGAATTCAAGAACGTATGGATCCTTGATTGCTTCCTCGGCAGTAATATGATTCCCAGATCCCTCCGCTTGCTTGAGAAGTTCTCCCTTCTTCTTGGAAAGGGCGACTCTCTCGTAAAGCATGGAGTTGATCTGTCGGTTAAGTTGCCGAACCGACCATCCAGCTCTTCAGGCCTCCTCCTCATAGAAGTTTCGTTTAGCCTTTTCTTCGAGGGGCAGGAGTCGAACGTAATGTGTCCAGGATAGTATGAACTCCTGATGTAGCGGATGATTCAGAGGGGTGGCCAGGGGTGTTAAAGATTCTCCAGTCACTTATTGGAGAATTGGGCGATGGTCGTAATAAGTAAGGTAGAACTGCCGAAACAGGTTCAGATTTGAGTAGCCGAAACCCCTTCCAAATCGGGCTGAAAGGTCCTTTGCCAGTCGTTGCAAAAGGTTGACCCCATACTCGGCACGTCTCGCTCCTTGCTGTTCGAAATCTACGATTCGCCTCCCTATCTCCCAATAGGTTGCAGTCAGAATCTGGTTAACTGAGCGGGCTGCTGCATGCCTGGCTTGTTCAAGCAAATCACTCACGCCAGTTAAAAGTCCAGTGTAATCTCGACGATCTATTCGTTTTATCTCTATCTCTTTTCCGGTTTTTTTGGTCATCCTTTTTCTCACCTATACAGCTTCACCTTTCAATTGCTCTGGGGCCCCTTACCAACATCCCGTATAATTGAGGGACATGGTTGAGTTTTTGCGCTTATCGAAGTCTTTAGCCCGGCCTTAAAAGTTCGCCCTACCTTATCAAACCCACTCTAAAAAATTAAATGGTTTAAGAGCTCATAAAAATTGACAAAAAATTTGACTTTATTGAAAAAAATCCTATAATTTAGTGTTTAAAATAAATGATGAAAGGAGGGAAAAGATGGATGCCAGACATTAGGATTAAAGAGAATGAGTCCTTCGAAAATGCACTCCGGCGATTTAAGAAACAAGTTGAAAAAACGGGGGTATTATCAGAAGTTCGGAAAAGAGAACATTATGAAAAGCCAAGCATCAAAAGGAAGAAAAAAGCGCTGGCCGCCCAGAAGAGGGCAATGAAAAGGATGCGGAAAACCATCGATAGAGGTTAAGGATGAACTTGGAAGAAAAATTACTCGAAGAGATGAAGCAGGCGATGAAGACGAATGATAAGATCCGGCTCTCTACCATCCGGATGATTCGTTCGTCTTCAAAGAACAAAGAGATCGAACTGAGAAGAAAACTGGAGGACGAGGATATCTTCAAGGTCATCCAGGGGATGGTGCGAAAGGGCGAGGAATCCATTGAACAGTTTCAGGCTGGAGGACGGAACGATTTGGTAGAGAAGGAGAAGATGGAGATAGAGATTCTGAAATCCTTTTTGCCTCAACCGATCAGTCAGGAAGAAATCATCAAGATCATCGATGAGACGATTCAGGAGACCCAGTCCTCGTCCCTAAAAGATTTGGGAAAAGTGATGAAGGCGGTCATGCCCAGATTAGGGGGGAAAGCAGATGGCAAAGTGATCAATCAGCTTGTCAAAGAAAGGCTTTCCACTTAACTTCCTCCCCCTAAATAAAGCGGTTTCCCTTTTTTTATGGATCATCGTTCCCTTAAGATTTTAGAGTTCCACTCCCTTTTAGACATTTTAAAAGATTTCTCAATCTCACCTCTTGGTAAGAAGCGGTGCCTGGCCCTGAAGCCCACCCCGGATCGCTTCCTCATCGAATCAAGATTAACCGAAGTCATCGAACTGAAAGAAATTCTTGAAACCGTCGGGGATATCCCCCTCAGGGGGCTGAAAGACATTGAGGACCTTCTGAAGAGATTGGAGGTAGAAGGATCGGTCCTCCAGGTCCAGGAGATACTCGATATTCACCAATTGATGGTATTGGGGAAGGGGCTCAGACGGTTCTTCCTTAAATCGGAGGTGAAGGCTCCCTCTCTTCAGGAGAAGATTTCGAAGCTTTCCTCTCTCAAGGCTCTGGAAAAAGAGATCCTCCATGCCATACATACGAAAGGCGAAATCCTCGATCGAGCAAGCCCGGGCCTTTCGGATATTCGCCATCGATTGGGAGCGGTCAGGGAGAAGGCAAAGGGAGTGCTTGAGCGCCTCCTCCACCGGGAAGACCTCCAGCCGATTTTTCAGGAAGATTTTATCACTTTAAGAAACGGGAGGTATGTCCTCCTCATCAAATCCGATTTCAAACACCGGCTCGAGGGAATCATCCATGACCAGTCTCATAGCCGGATGAGCCTTTTCTTCGAACCCCTCCAGGTCGTCCCCTTCAACAATGAGATCAATATCCTCACATCAGAGGAGAAGGAGGAAGAATACCGAATTCTCGCAGACCTCTCTGAGAGGATGAGAGGAGAAGTTCAGTCTCTTCGGAGCGACTTTGAAATCTTCGGGGAACTGGATCTCCTTTATGCCATGGCCAGACTGACCCTCCTTTTAAAAGGGATCAGGCCCGAATTGAATAGGGATGGAAAGACCATGATGAGGGAGGCGAGAAGCCCTCTCCTAAGCCTCCAGAAAGGGGCTCAGGTGATCCCGGTTGACCTCAGGATGGGAGAGTCCATCCGGACTCTTGTCATCAGCGGAGCCAATGCGGGTGGAAAGACGGTCGCCCTTAAGACCCTGGGACTCTTGACGCTGATGGTCCAATCCGGCCTTCCCATCCCTGTTGCAGAGGGAAGTGAGGTGGCCATCTACGATGAGGTCTTTGCCGTGATCGGCGATGAGCAGAGCATGGAGGAAAACCTGAGCACCTTTTCCGCTCACCTCCTCCATGTGAACGAAATCCTGAAAAAGGCAGGGCCTTGTTCCCTCGTCCTTATCGATGAATTGGGGGTGGGAACAAATAGTTCAGAGGGATCCGCCCTGGCCATGGGGTTTCTTGACCTGTTCAGGGAGAAAGGGTCCTTGGTCGTGGTCACCACCCACTTCGATGGCCTCAAGGCCTATGGATACCTTCATCCGGATGTGGAGAATGTATCAGTCAAGTTTGATGAAAAAACTCTGGAGCCTCTCTATGTCCTGTCCTATGGGGCCTCGGGATTGAGCAATGCCTTCCTGGTGGCCGAGAAATTAGGCGTCTCGGAAAAGGTCCTGGTGAGTGCTCGCCAGCATCGTAATGGGAGCGGGGAGGAAATGGCTCAAGCATTGGAGGGACTGGAGAGGCTGAAGGCGGATGCGGAGAGACAGAAGCTTCAGTGGATCAGCATGAGGGAAGAGGCGGATCAGGATCATCAGAGGCTCAAAGAGACTCTTGAGCGGATCAAGAGAGTGAGGGAGGAGATTTTCTCCCGCGCCGAGGAGAAAGCGAGGAAGGCGGCCCAGAAGTTAGAAGAGGAATTGAAGGCATGGCTGAAACTGCAAAAGGAGAAGGTCCCTTCTCAGGTTCGCCGGAAAGAGATTCAGGAGATCAGAGAGACGATTTTTCCCCATATCCGGAGGAGGGGACCTCATGCGATGGCAGGTGGATTAAAGGTGGGGGATCGTGTTAGAATCGAAAGCCTTAAGAGTAGCGGGATTCTCCTGAAGGTGGAGAAATCACTCAACCGTGCCGAGGTGATGATGGAGAAGGCAAGAGCGATTGTTCCCCTCAACGACATCATCAGGCCGACCAGCGAAGAAGGGGATGAGAACGCAGGGGGGACAAATTTAGTCGGACCGGCGGGCCGGGTAGAGCCCCGGAGGGATGTAGAGGAAATTCCGGCAGAGTTAAATGTGATCGGCCTGACCGTGGATGAAGCCCTTCCGGTGGTGGATAAGTTCATCGATCAGGCCCTCTTGCACGGTCTGGAAAAGATTCAGATCATCCATGGCATCGGATCAGGAAGATTGCGGACTGCGATCGGCAAATATTTAAACACACACCGGGGGGTGAAACAGGTTGCTTCGGCTGAGGTTCAGAGAGGCGGCACCGGGGTGACGGTGGTTGAGCTAAGGTAACCTTAACTTTTTCCAGCACCCCCGCCGGGTTTCGATATGGGTTTTTGTAACATTTTAGCGCTTTGAAAAAACTGATCTAATCCCCCTTAATCCCCCTTTGTCAAAAGGGGGAGAGATTTCTCCTCCCTTTCGCAAAGGGAGGTTGGGAGGGATTTTATAAGACGATTTCAAACAACTAAATTGTTACGGTTTTTTTAAACTGTTGAGGTAAGAGTCTTTGGCAAACGGGTTTCTCTCAGAGGAGAAGATTTCAGAGATCAGGGACCGCGCCAGCATCCTGGAGGTTGTCTCAGACTATGTCAGTTTGAAGAAGACCGGAAGGAACTATAAGGGATTATGTCCATTCCATTCGGAAAAAACGCCCTCTTTTATGGTGAACGAGGAGAAGCAGATCTTTCACTGCTTCGGGTGTGGAGAAGGAGGGGATGTCTTCGCTTTTTTAATGAAAACAGGCCATTTCTCATTTCCGGAAGCTGCCGAAGAGCTGGCGAAGAGATACGGGATTAAACTTCTGCGGCGGGAATCTTCGCCCATTCAGAAAAAGGAGATGGCCAAGAGGGAAGTCCTTTTCCGGATCAATCAGCTGGCATCGGAATATTTCCACGACCTCCTGACCCAGAAGAGAGAAGGCGAGGTGGGGAGGAAATATCTCACTCAGAGGAGCGTGAGCGAGCAGATCATCAAGGAACACCGGTTGGGCTACTCTCCCGAGCGCTGGGATGGACTGGTCCAGCACCTGATAGAGAAGAAGGTTCCTCTGGAGCTGGCATGGGAACTGGGGCTGATCCTTCCGAAGAAGAAGGAAGGCTGGTATGACGCTTTTCGAAAGAGGGTCATCTTTCCGATCTTCGACCTCCATCAGCGAGTCGTGGGGTTCGGAGGGAGATTGATCGGAGAGGGGCAACCCAAATATATCAACTCTTCGGAATCGAGCCTCTATCACAAAGGGGAGGTCCTCTATGGGCTCCAGGCGGCGAGGCGTTATGCCTCGGAAAGGGATGGGGTGATCATCGTCGAAGGTTATTTCGATCTCCTGACCCTCCACCAGTATGGATTGAAGCACAGTGTCGCCATGCTTGGGACCGCCCTGACGGCCCAGCATATCAGGACCCTGAGGCGATATACGAAAAATGTGATCACCGTCTTCGACCCTGACCCGGCAGGGATTCAAGCCACTCTTCGCACCCTGCCCCTCTTGTTAGAAGAGGAAGTGACAGGCAAGACCGTCCTCCTTCCAAAAGGGGAAGACCCGGATACCTTTCTAAAAAAGGGGAATCTGGAGGGTTTTGAAAAAAGGCTGGCCGAAGCCATTCCGCTCATCGACTTTTTTTTCGAATGGTTGATGAAGACCCATGATCCGAAATCGATCGATGGCAAAGTGAGCATTGCGAAGGAAGGAATGGCCATGATCCGGAAAATCCCGGAAAAGATCCGAAAGGATTTCTATGTGAGGGCTCTGGCCGAAAGGCTGGATCTTAAGGAATCGGTCTTATACGAGATGATCCGATCCACTCCTGCGGAACGGACCAGACCCGCAGAAGGTCTTAAAAAGAGACCGCCCGAAGAGAGTTTACCAAAATCCGAGGAGATTGTGGTTCGCCTCATGGTCCACCACCCCGAACTGATTCCGACCATTTCAGGGGAGGGGATTCTGGATGAGTTTGAGAGCCCTCTCCTGAAGAGATTGGGCCAGGGACTGGAAGGGATTTTTCAGAAGAGGGGGAAATTGAACCTCACAGAGGCGCTGGGAGAGGTTGATGAGGGCCTAAAGGAAAGGCTCTGCGAATACGCTTTTCAGGAGAGCGGCGCAGAAGGAGATCAACGGGAACGGATTTTAAAAGACTGTATTGAGAAGATTCGGAGAAGGAAATCGAAGAAGGATGAGAGCGATTTGCTCAGGAGGATTAAGGAAGCTGAGAGGCAGAAGGGAGGGGGAGGGCTCGAAGCCCTCTTGATGGAGCGGCAGGAAATGGCGAAAAAGGAGAAGGGGCGCTTGAAGGGCAGCTTCCGAAAGGGTTAAGGAACAAGGGATGGGAAGAGAGACAAAGGCGAAAGAGATGGACGAGATGATTTCCCTGGGGGAAAATAAGGAGTTCGTCCATTTTAATGAGGCGAACGAAATTCCCCCGAACGAGATCGTCTCTTCCGATCAGATCGACGATGTCCTCATGATGTTTGATGAGATGGACCTTGATGTGGAAGAGGACCTCCATGGGCTGAAGGTTGAGGCCGAGAAGATACTGGACAAAGAAGAGGATGAGGATGGGGCGGTATTAGAGGGTTTCGGCAGGGCAACGGATCCTGTCCGGATGTATCTTCGTGAGATGGGATCGGTCTCTCTTCTCACCCGTGAGGGTGAAGTGGAGATTGCGAAGAGAATCGAGAACGGCAAGAGGGAAGTGTTGAGCATCGTGTTGACCTGTCCCATGGCCGTCAAAGAGATCCTCAATCTGGGCAACGCCATCAAAACCGGAAAGATCGAGATCCGGGAAGTGACCAACGAGATTGACGAAGAGGAGACGAGCGTTGAAGAGGAGCAGATTCAGAAGAAAAGAATTCTGGATCTGATCGAACGGATCCGGCGCAATGAAGAGGGGATCCGACGGACTTTGAAAAAGAAGGGTGTTTCAAAGAAGAAGATTCAGGCTCAGGCGAAGAAAAAACAGGAGGAGATCATCGAATTTCTCAAACAGATCAATTTGAGAGATACCCAGATCCACCGGATTGTTCAGAAGATGAAACAGTTGCTCCTCCGGATGGAGAAGGCGGAGAATGAGATCAAAAAAGTCGAAGACAAAACAGGGGTCTCTGTCCAGGAAGCACGAGCCCTTTTAGGGAAGATCAAGGCGAGAAAGTCCAAGGCGAAGATCTTCCTCCGGGATCAAGGTTTCAACAAGGTCG
>Ga0315277_10011400_pt1 | contig 11205 bp, 9 predicted proteins | sample YL17G05_15_MG_FD_203695 | JGI IMG/M metagenome (GOLD analysis project Ga0315277, IMG submission 203695) | Sediment microbial communities from Yellowstone Lake, YNP, Wyoming, USA - YL17G05_15 | ecosystem: Environmental > Aquatic > Freshwater > Lake > Sediment | place: USA: Wyoming | collected...
TTCTGCCGGGCCTTTGATCTTCGTGTCGAGGATCTTCTGCTTCTCGGAGACCCATCGGTTCTCTTTGTAGTTGAACGGGACGGCGACGAGCCGGTCCGAGGTGACGCGCAGGACGGTGAATTCGTTGGCTGACTTCGGGCCGGGGGAGGGGAGTTGCACAAAGTTGAAGCCCCGGAAGTTGTGCACCGTCGCCTTATGGTAGTGCCCGCCGAGGACGAGGATGACATTCGCCTTGCCGAAGGCATCCACAAATTCGTCGCGATTCGTGATCGAATCGAAGCACAAGTGCGTCGTGACGACTACCGGCTTGCCCTCAGGCACTTTGGCCAGCGTCTCACGGAGGTACTGAAGGGCATCTTTCGTGATCGGCTGGGCGGGGTTGTTCAGCTTCTCGTCGTACTCCGAGAACAGGCAGATGAAGCGGATACCGCCCTTATCGAAGGTGTATCGCAGCGCCCCGTGACGCTTGATGAGCCAGCTTGTGACGGTGTCGTTCGGCGACAGGCCGCCAAGGTCGTGGTTTCCGGCGATGTCGTACGTGGGGAACTTGAGCCGCTTCGTGATGAGCTGTTCGTAAGTACCCAGCGCCGCACGGGTGGGCCACTCACTGATGTCGCCTGCACCGAACACGAAGGCGGGCTTGTCCACCACGCCGCCGATAGCCTCCGGGTATGCCCGGCCGGGCAGGGCATTCATCGCATCGATCGCCGGGATCAGATGCTCCCCGTTGCCATCGACCTGCACATGCTGGTCCGACCAGCCGAAGAAAGTTAACGCCGCCTGCCTCTGCGGTGCGGGATCGGCGCCCCACGCGGCCTGCGAAAGCCACACGAAGCCCAGAACTGCCGTGAACAAACGCCTTCTGTACATGCTCATCGCTATTCTCCTGTCACGTGAATACCTTCCTTCATGATACCCGATTTGCCGCACAAGGGAAGCACCCACCCGCCCGCGAAAGGCGCGGACGCGATTTCTCCGATTCCCTATTGAGCACCGGGGGGCCCTTTGTATAATGGCGGCTTCGCGTGGGGAGGGAAATGTGAGCTGTGGGCTGATGGATCGATACACTCTCGTCAGCCGATTACCTTTGTTATGGGAGAATGTTTGAGATGGCAAATGCACCAAGAGCGAATGCGGTAGTGGGGCAGTCGGGTGGGCCGACGGGCGTGATCAACGCCTCTCTGGCCGGCGTTGTGGAAGAGGCGAAGAAGCACGTTGAGATTGAGACTATCTACGGGGCCATCCATGCGGTGGCGGGGATGGTCAAGGACCAGTTCATCGATCTGGGCAAGCTCTCTGATGAGACGCTCAGGACCGTAGCGGCGTCCCCGTCCTCGGCGCTCGGCAGCAGCCGGGACAAGCCGGACAGGGAATACTGCTGCAAAATCCTGGAAGTCTTCCGGAGACGCAACATCCGGTATTTCTTCTACATCGGCGGCAACGATTCGGCCAATACGGCTTTCATCCTCGACACGGTGGCCAATGAGGCCGGCTACGACCTTCGCGCGTTCCATGTCCCCAAGACGATCGACAACGATCTGCTGGTGACGGACCATTGTCCGGGCTACGGCACCGGGGCGAAGTTCGTCGCCATGGCCCTGATGGGCGACGACCTCGACAACCGCGCTCTGCCCGGCGTGAAGATCGACGTCATCATGGGCCGGCATGCGGGCTTTCTCACCGCTGCATCGGTTCTGGGCAAGGTGCGCGATGATGATGGACCCCACCTGGTCTACGTCCCCGAGCGGGGCGTCTCCATGGAGAAGTTCATCGCTGACGTTGATGCCGTCTATAAGAAGCTCAATCGCTGCGTCGTCGCCGTCAGTGAGGGAATGTGCGATGCCGACGGCAGGGTGTGGGCCGAGAAGATCGTCCAGACCTCGGAGAAGGACGACCACGGCAACGTCCAGCTTTCCGGCACAGGGGCCCTCGCCGATTTCCTGGCGGCCCAGGTCAAGGGTAAGCTCAAGATCAAGCGCGTTCGCGCAGACACCTTCGGCTACCTGCAGCGGAGTTTCCCGGGAATCCAATCCACGGTGGACGTGGCCGAGGCCCGGCGGTGCGGCCAGCAGGCGGTCAAGTACGCCCTGAAGCAAGACAACGGCTCAGTGGCCATGAGACGCACCGGAAACCCGGAGAAGTACGGCGTCGAGCTGTTCCGCACCGAGCTGCAGAACGTGGCGGAGAAGACAAAGTCGATGCCGGCCGAATTCATCAACGCCGAGGGCAACGGCGTGACCCAAGTGTTCACAGATTACGCTCTGCCGCTGGTCGGCAAGCTGCCCCAAACGGAGTACCTCGGCAACTACCCGAGGATCTAAGCTCGATAGATGACTTTTACACAGGCCCCGCCCGTGCGCGAACCCCGAACATGGCCGGGGCCTCTCGTTTTGGCTGCCGGCAGATATCGGGTTCTGTGTTCACGGCCTGATCGGGAAGATTAGTTGCACGGCGAAGATGCCGTCTTGCTGAAGTTCGGCCGTGACGCCGCCGCCCAATGCTCTGACGAGCCGTTGCACCAGGGCCAGACCCAGACCGCAGTGAGTCCCTGTCCCCAGACGGGATGAATCGCCTCGCCAGAAAAAGTCGAATACATGAGCGATCTGCTCGGCGGTCAGTTGGCAGCCTGTGTTGGAAATCGTGATTTCCACGGAGTTCCCGAACCGCCGGGCCGCGGTCCAAATGTGACCCCGCTCGTTGGCGTATTCGACGGCATTATCCAGAAGATTCGCAAGGATCATGGACAGGTGCTCGCGATCCAATGGAAACGTCACCTCGGGGCCAATGTCATTCTGAAGGACGATCTGTCGCTCGTATGCCCTGTCGGCGAGGGGGCGCCAATAGTTGTTAACCAGTTCGGCGAGCCGAATCTCCTCGGTTTTGAACGTGATTTGCCGGGCGTCCAGCCGGGCGAGCATGAGCAGACTGTTGACGACCGACTGCATGCCTGCCGCGATCTCCAGGCAGTCAGAAAGGGCGGCGCGGTACTCCACCGAGTCTCGCTTGCGTGTCAGCGCCACCTCAATCGTGGAGCGAATTCCGGCCAGAGGGGTCCGCAATTCGTGGGCGACGTCGGCATTGAACTGTCGCTCTCGGTTGAAGGACGCCTCCAGCCGGGACAACAGCTCGTTGAGACGGTCCTTGATCGGGACGGCCTCTGCTGGTGCGTGTTCGGCTTCGATGCGGGCGGTCAGGTCATCCGCGTTGATGGCGGCAATCTCGGCAGCAATGAGACGCAACGGGCGGAGTCCTCGTCCGACGATCACTGTGCCGATGAGCACTGACAGTCCTGTCACCACACTAGATGCGACCGTGAGGAGCCAACGCAAGGACCGCAGTTGCCTCTGCAGATCGGTGGCATCCCGGGCCACGGCCAGCGCGAGCGATTCGCCACCGGTTGGCTGAGCCGTAGCTTGTTCCCCCTCGCGATCTGCATTCCTCGGCACAAACGTCAGGCCGATGGCTCGTAGAGATTTGCCGTCCGGATTCTGTAACATGGTGAAGACCGGCATCTTCCCCGGGTCTTCGAAGCGAGGCAGATCGCGTGCTCCGAGCAAGGGGGACTTGGCGATGACCGTCCCATCAAGTCGCCGCAGTTCATAGTAGGTGGGCTGGCCGGAGTTCTGAAGCTCCGGCCTCTGCTGCACCGCCAGATCCATCTCGACCTGGTCCTCATCGCGTTCGACGGAGGTTGCCAGGATCTGAGCAATCGATGCCAGAGACGCATCGAACTGGTTGACCAACGCGCGGGCAATCATCACGTAGAGAAGCAGGCTGAAGATCGTCAGCAGGAGCACCATGCCGCCGATGATACCGGCCAGGAGTCGGGTCCGAAGGGAACGCATCATGATTTCGCCCCCAGCATGTAGCCCCGCCCGCGAGATGTGTGAATCAGCGCGGATTTGTCCGCCCGCTCGATCTTCTTTCGCAGATAGCCGATGTACACGTCCACCACGTTGCTCGACGCGGACGAGTTGAATTCATAGACGTGCTCCCAGATGTCCATGCGTGAGACCGTCTGGCCGGCGCGCATGGCGAGATATTCGAGAAGAGCATACTCCCGCGGCGTGAGTTGGATTTCCTCCGGGCCGCGCCAGACTCGCTGGGCAGCGAGATCGATCCGCAGATCGTCAATCTCGACGCAGGGACTCTTCTCCTGGTAACCGCGCCGCAGCAATGCTCGGATGCGCGCCAGGAGTTCCTCAAATGCAAACGGCTTGACCAGGTAATCATCGGCCCCGAGGTCCAGGCCGGCCACCCGGTCCTGCACCGTGTCTTTGGCCGTCAGGATCAGGACGCAGGCCTTTTGATCTTCGCTGCGGACCTTCTTGAGAATCTCCAGGCCGTTCATCCCGGGCAGCATGAGGTCGAGAATGATCACGTCGTACTCATTACCCATGGCGTACCACAGGCCCTCTTTGCCGTCGCCCGTGGCGTCCACGGCAAACCCCGTTTCTCGCAGGCCCTTGGCCAGTGATTCGCGCAACGGCCGGTAATCTTCCACTACCAGTAGGCGCATCGTACACCGAGATAAGAACGCACGGCAAGCCCCCAGCGGGCCACGCGTGCCGTTCCATACACCGTCAATCATAACCTCGCCGGCTGCACTTGTCACACGCGATGCGGGGGCTTTGCCGTGTCGCTGGTGCGGCTGCACAGGAGTCATATGCACACCGGCGCCGCCGTGTCTGGTCGTCGTTCCTCAGGCGAAAAGCCCGCTTACTCCGTAGCCACGTCCACAAGTTCTGAACGCACGGTCTTGCCTTTGAGTTCTTCGACCAGGACCAGCCCGACCCCGCGCGTGTAATACTTGTGCTCGACGGCGCCAGGTTCCAGCGGACTCCACTCCTTGGTCTCCAGACAGTCCTCGAAACTTCCGTAAGGGACGGAGACCGACGCATTGAGGCGGAGCACCTTGGCCATATCTTCCGCCACGCCTTCCAGAAACTCCTGCCGGTAGGACTCGCCGGGCTGCGGGTCGGCCAGCATGACGATTCCAGGCTTGGCCCCGCCCACACCCGCCTCCCACGAGCCCTCATGGCTCGTGCCAATCAGGTTACCCTCATCGTCGTATTCATAGGCCGTGGTGAATTCGCCGAAGTACCAGACGTTTCCATCTTTGTCCTGGGCATACCAGTCAATCGTGTCCTCCTCGAGTACGCCATCGAGCGTTGACCGGTCCGTCACGACGGTGCAGGTCACGCCCAGGATCACCTTCGTATCGTGCGTAACAAAGACCACGTCTCTCTCCTGACCGTCCGCCGTCTCGGCCTCATAAGTGAACGTCGTACCCGGAGTCAAGGGAGAGTACGGATTGTCGATCACGCCCACAAAATTGGCCGGGTCGATGACAGGATTGTACGTCTTGTCTGCGTCCGCCCAGGCGGGAGCGAGCCATACGGCAAGCATCGCCGTGCCAATTGCCCCAATGCCAATGCCAAGCCACAAACGTCTCATAGCACACCTCCTGTCCTGGATGATAAGAAGATCAACAATTGTCGGCAGCCCGCAGATGCTTCGATCTGTCCGGTTCCTGCCGCCTCTCGCTACATGTCGCTGTTCTTCTTAGCTGATGTTCCCCACATGAGTTCACAAACGGCTACCCTGCGCGCCACGGCCCCTACGTGCAATAGGCGCATCCGCAACGTGTAACAACGAAGCGCCGCCGGGCGATGCTGGTCCACAGCCCGGCGGTGCATGTTCCCTATTGACCGTCCAATCTGTCGGCACGCCTCTCGACTCTACTCGTCCTCCTCCTCGTCGTCCACCTCTTTGCCGAGGAGCGTTCCGTCGGGAGCCACTTTGATCTCGACTTCCTGGCCGTTGAGGATCACGTCGGCCGAATAGACATCTCGGCCGTTTTCGTCTTCCTTCTCGATTTCCTTGATCTCGGCTCCTGCGGCCTCTTTGACAAGGGTCGCCTGGACTGCCCCGGGCACTTCGGCGAGGGACACCTGCTCTTCACCCTCGTCTTCCTCTTCGTCGTCCGCATCATCATCCTTGTCCTCGTCGTCCGCTTCCTTGCCGAGTACAGTCCCATTAGCCGCCACTTTGACCTCGACTTCCTTGCCGTCGATGGTCATCTCTGCCTCATAGACATCCTGACCGTCCTCGTTCTCCATCTCGATCTCGCTGATAGTGCCGCCCTGCGCGAGCAGAGCTGTCCCGACCGCCTCGGGCACCTCACCGATGGAAACGGTCTTCTCACTTTCTGCAAGTTGCTGGGTGGCCACCGCCCCGATGCACAGGGCCAGGCCGGCGCCGACCAGCACGATTACCAACACCGCATGTCTCCGCTTCATTTTCGAGTCTCCTTATGCAAGAGGTTCACCATCTCTGCGGCTTACCGTCGTGGTCAAGCCGGCTTTCTTGCCCGCGATCGTAGCAAGGCAAAGATGAGAGAATCGTGAGAATACCCGCATCTAAGGAATTTTCTCAGGGCACCTGCATCTTGCTGAACCGCTCCCATTGCGTCTCGATCTCGGCGGGGGGCTTCATGTCGCTGTGGACGTACAGGCCGTAGCGCAGGTGCAAGGGTTTGTCGGGCGCGATCTCTCGCGACCCTTCCAGCGTCAGCGCTGCGCCCATCCAGCCGTCATTTCGGACGTGGAACTTCGACGGGTGATTCGGGTTGCCCGGATGATCGAAGAGCGTGATGCCCTCGATCTTGCCGTTTTCGATGGCCCCGGAGTAGTCCACCCAGCGAGCCTTCTTCCAGAAGATGTCCGCTTCATTGACGCCGCCTTCGGAGTTGCGGATTCGCCCGCCGCCGTCGTTGACGCCGATGGTCTTGGCCATCCGCACGCCGATGAAGCCGAACGGTGTCTTGCCGAGCGTGACGGGTTTGTCCTTCGCCGAGAAGGTCGAGTCGATAACCAGCAGCCACTCCTTGCCCTCCAGCAGCACGACACTCACCTGCCGGGTCTCGTTCAGCAGGACCTTGCCGTCCCTATCAACCCATTCATTCTCCGCGACAAGATACGATCTCTCGCCCTCGTCTTCATACTTGACGATGCGTTTGTGCCGGACGATCCCGAGCCGCCGATCGCTCCAGAAATCCACGCCGCCAACATCTGCGTGGGAGAGCCACACGGAATTGTGATGGCTGTGCGTCTCTGGATCGCGCGGGTGTCCCATCCGCGCGAGACTGTGTCCCGCCGGCCCGATCACCGGAAACAGAAACGGCCGCTCCAGAGCCACCCCAAAATGGTATCGCGTGATCTCCACCCCACCCCGCTGAAACGACGCCTGTCCATACGGCTGAGGCACCACCTGCAACCGCGGCACAGGCTTGGGCTCCGGCAGCGGCGATTCACTTGCCGAGGCAACCGTGGACAGCAGTACCGTGAGCAATAAGAGTCCTGGGGCAATCTGTGGAATCCTGCACATATCGAGCCTCCCCTCGTGATTGATAGGTGCTATCTGTAATCGCTGCGAGTCTTCTCGTCGAGGAGTCTGATTTGCTGGAGGACGAGGCCGTAGTGGCTGCCGGGGGGCTTTTCTTCGATGGTCAGGCCTCGCCAGTCTTTGGCGAAGTTGCCGGAGTAGCACAGCCAGGCGGTCCGGCCATCGGGACTGATGAACTTCGTCGGGATGTTGAGGAAATAGCCCTGCTCGCCGAAATTCTTCATGTAGGTCACGAGCCGCCAGGGGCCAGTGAGGGCATCCGATTCGAGGATGTAGGAATTCATCTTGGCGCAGGTGGGCCAGCCGTCGGTGATGCACATGAGGTACTTCTTCAGCGGGGCGTTCCAGGTTGCCGTGACGCAGCCGCAGTTGTTGTTCCAGTCGATGAGCGGATTGATCTTCGAAAAGTCGCTCGTCCAGACGGGCTTGCCGGAGGAATCGTGGCCGGCGAAGAACTCGTACTTCGAGGCATCGTTCATGTTCTCGACGCTCGGCGTGACTCGCAGCAGGTAAATCTGATCGCCGCTGATCCAGCTCAGGTTGCCGAACCGCGGCTTGGGGTCGGGCTCGGGGGCGCCGTGCGCGACGAGATACGCCTTACCGTCGGGCGAGTGCTCCATGTTCCTGCCGAAATCGACGAAGTGGGGCGATCCGATCTTCACGGGGTAGCCCCACATGCCGGTCTCGCCGAAGAGCGGCTTTGCCGGCGTGTGCGGTGTGTCGGTCCACGTCTTGCCGAAGTCCTTCGAGATCCGAAAGCCGACGAACGGCCCGAGCCAGGGCCAGTTGAAGGCCTGATCCCCATAGCGGACCATGCCGTCCGGGGTCAGGCAGTAGGTCCCGTAATACCAGATGCCATTGTGCACGAGACTGCCGCAGGGGTATCGGCCCCGGTAGGGCGAGGCGTCGCCTTTTGTCAGGCCGAGGCTGATCACTTTCAGGTTGACCGGGTCGTCGCCGATCATGACGGCCTGCCCCGTTACCGCATCCGGGCCGACGCCGCTATTGGAGTTGTCCCGCTGCCCGTCCGCCCGCGGCACACTGCCGTCGGTGTACGGCGAGTACATGTTCCCGTCCGATGCCCAACTCGGATACCACGTGTCTGCGAACTGGTAATTGCTGTGGACCCCCAGGAACGCGATGCCCACGATATCTTTCGAAAGCTCGAACGGGCAATCCGCCGGCGGCTGCGACGGCCAAACGAACGGCTTGAACTGCTCACCCTCCTTGTGTTGAGCCTGGGCGGTTGCCCAGAGGACCGTGAGGGCGAGCGACGCCATGAGGGAACGATACGTCAGTGATTTCATCGGTGTAAGTGTCACGATTTTACCTCCTGAGGTTATTCGGGTATTCTTACTCTCATTCTGCTGGTGGTCTCGGGCATGCACTGGGACAACAGAACGACTGGTGCGAACACCACTCGCAACGCACCGCCAATGACGTACAAAAACAGGAAGACGTGGATCACCCAAAATGGGGACCAAATCACAGCCCAGACATTACGAATCGTGACATGACGGGCATATCGCGTTTTTGAGAAGCAGGGTACGCGCCGGCGTGCCCTGAGGAGTTCCGATATCGAAGAGAATGGGGTCAACGCAGCTTCGAGTGGCTCGGGTTTCGGAGTGGCCAGGAAGCTCCAAACGGACAGCAGGAGGGTGATTGGCCCGAATGCGATAGAGAGGGCGAAAAGCTGCGGTCCCCACCCCACAAGCAGGGCAAGAACCCCGAAGATCGCCAGCGCGCATGCGGCGATAAGTTGCCGAGGAGACCTGTTCCGAATCGTCTCGATCTCGACCTCCGCGTCCGACTCCAGAATGAGGAGAAGTCGATAGACGTAATCCCAGATCGACTTGTCCACGAGGCCCCTGTCGTCTTCACACCAGTCGCAGAGTTCCTCCGCGACGGTCTGGACCGTACAATCGTCAGACTTGTCAGCGATCCTGCCTATATCGTCGAGACACTGGCAGACACAGATTCCGTCATTCAAATAGGCTCTGGCTGTGGCAGCCATTTGCTTTCTTGCCGCATAGTCGATCATTCTGATACCTCCGCGTCGCAGCCGGTCTCAGGCAGATTCGCGCAGCTTATCCGTGTTGCTCGAAGAGGGCCTCGACGAACGCGTTGGGATCGAACTCGGCGATGTCTTCGGGCTTCTCGCCGAGGCCGACGAATTTCACCGGGATGTCGAGCTTGTCCTTGATGGCGATCACGATGCCGCCGCGGGCGGTGCCGTCGAGCTTAGCCAGGAAGATGCCGGTGACATTGATCGCCTCGGTGAACAGCTTGGCCTGCGAGATCGCGTTCTGCCCCGTGGTCGCGTCGAGAACCAGCAACACTTCGTGGGGCGCGCCGGGGATCTTGCGGGCGACCACGTCGCGGATCTTCGTGAGCTGCTGCATCAGGTCCTTCTTCGTGTGCAGGCGGCCGGCGGTGTCGAGGATCAGGATATCTGCGCTTCGGGCCAGGGCCGCCTCGCAGGCGTCGAACGCGACCGCGGCGGGGTCGCTGCCGGCCTGATGCTTGATGATCTGCACGCCAATTCGCTCGGCCCAGATTGTCAACTGCTCGACCGCGGCGGCACGGAACGTGTCACACGCGGCGACGATCACGTCCTTCCCGTTGCGCTTGAAAATGTAGGCGAGCTTGGCGATGCTCGTGGTCTTGCCGGTCCCGTTGACGCCGGCGACGAGAATCACCGTTGGGCCGGTCTGGGCCGTTCGCAGTTGCCTGTCGCTCTGCGGCCAGTAGCTCTTCATGTGCTCCTTGAGGAATGGGATGATCTCCTCGGCCTTGGCGATTTTGCGGCTGTGGTAAGCCTCGCGCAGCTCCGAAGTCATCTTCTCTGTAGTCTCGACGCCGATGTCGTCACGGATCAGCGTTTCCTCCAGCTCATCGAGCAGGTCCTCATCGATCTTGCGGCCGATGCTCAGAACCGAGGAAAGCGAGTTGCTGATCGCGGTCCGGGTCTTGCCCAGCCGCTCCTTCAAGTATTCCGCCGTCTTGGAGAATATTCCCATAACCACTTTCCGTGTATAAATTCCAGTGTCGCTCGGCCGCAGCGAGATCACGCGCCGAGCTGCTCATCTCAGTTCATTGCTGATAGTACCGGGATTTCACGGAATTGCAAGGATGGCCCCCGAAATCACACAGAACTTAGAGCGCATAACAGAATGGGTACCGGGTGATTCCTCCCTGCCATCCCTGCGAAAGCAGGGGTCCAGCAAACCGCCGGAGGTTCCTGGATTCCCGCTTTCGCGGGAATGACATTGAGTGGTTCTCAATCTCGTTGTGTGAGTGGCTCTTGGCGCTGCGAGGACGTGCGATCGGCGGATGGCAGCGAGGAGGACCGCTCGGATCTGCCGGCCGGCAGGAGAACCGTCGGGCGACCATGAAATCTCGTCACTTGCTTCTGCGGCAACGCGATATTTGGTTGACATTGCGGCAGTCAGTAGGTAGATACTGTCTGTGCTCGTGCCTTGTCCGCGCGAGCTGGGGCGGCAGATGGATGCGGTTCTGTGGCGGATGACCGGTTGGCGCGACCCGTAAGGAGAACAGTTTTGCCCCCTCGCGAAGTGGAGAAAATTTTTGCCGACGTTGTGGAACGGGCACGGGCGCTGGACCCGGCGAATGCCCGCACGTGGTTCGACCGGTTGGCCGTTCTGCACTTTGACGGGGGCTCGATCGGGATCGGGTGCCCCGAGGAGGCCAACGTCCGGTTCCTGGACGAGAACTGCCGGTCCAATTTCACCGTGGCGGCTCAGCAGGTCACAGGTCACCTGGTGACGGTGGAATTCC
>Ga0315277_10011401_pt1 | contig 11205 bp, 18 predicted proteins | sample YL17G05_15_MG_FD_203695 | JGI IMG/M metagenome (GOLD analysis project Ga0315277, IMG submission 203695) | Sediment microbial communities from Yellowstone Lake, YNP, Wyoming, USA - YL17G05_15 | ecosystem: Environmental > Aquatic > Freshwater > Lake > Sediment | place: USA: Wyoming | collected...
CTTACGGTTCTTATCGTACATTGTCCTGAACAATGTTGAGAACCCCGCTTGTGGATCCTTAACGATCTCTGCCGCAATCTCTTCTGCTAGGTCACTGAACTCTGGTCGATCTGCGGGTGGTTGACCCTTCGGTGCCTCAGGTGGAGGCGGTTTCGCTTCAAGTTCTTTCAGTCGCGCCTTCAATGATTCAACTGTTTCGACAGGCGGCTTCTGCTCTGCCGGTTTGCCCTCAGGCGGTGTGCCCTCAGGTGGCTTTTTCTTCTCCGCAAGTTTATCCTCAACCCGCTGATCTATCGCATCTGCTAATGCGGCTGCCTCATCCTCACTCAATTCCGTTGAGACAGGCTGTGCAGGCGGCGCGGGAGGTGTCTGCTCCTTCGGCGGTGGAGCTGGTTTCCTTACGGCATCTACGATTCTTTGAACAAGAGTCTTCTCAGATTCAGGGTCCAACACGACTTTGTTATCACCCTCGCTCATTCTTTCACCTCCAGTATCCATGGTGCCTTCTGTAAACGTAGCACTTTTCTAGGCGTGGGTTTCTTGGCTTTCAGGATGACGAATGAAGATTCGCTGTTGACTCCTTCTCGTCCGACGCCGATTGCGTGTAGTTCGATGCTGCCGGGTCCGTACTGGCTGTAGTAGGTTCCATCATTCGTGTGCGCGTATTGTGGGTTCCGTAGGACTCCAGCACGGATGCTGAATGCACCTCTGCCGCCCCATGATTGGATCTGTTGCCAGATTTCATTTGCGACTTTATTGTCTGACCTGAGTTTGCCGACGACATAGAGGCCTTTATCATCTATACCCGACTTGTGGATGGTTCCATACTTGTCCGTGTATTCTGGTACGATGCATCCAAGCGGAATGTCCTCATGCGCTACCGAGAGAATGGGGTACTCACTCGCAATGAATGATTCCCATGCGGTTCGTAGGGCGTCGAGCGTGATTAGGTCCCCTTCCGTATCAATGATGGGTACACTTGCGTATCCTGCGATGATGCGGTCCTGCTCATCCAGTTTGCGGAGTTGCAGCATACCATTGAAGGATACCTCTAGGCCCTTCTTCTCGCCTTTCGCCTTCCGCCACTGACTGTAGCAGACGGCGACTCGTTGCTTCTGATCTGGGAAGTCTCCCTGCATAACCTCCGCTGACATACATCTCGAAACAAAGGTCTGCTCGGACTCTTCACCACTCGGGGATGGTAGGGGCATCTATGATTCCTCCAGTATCTTCACAAGTTCCTGAATCAATTTAACCGGCACAAGCACCTTACCACGTTTCTTACTCATACGCCGCAGTGTATGGTAGAGTGCACATTGACGCTTAGTTCGCGTGTCAGCGTTCGGTCCGAGGCTGGCGCAGTATGCGGAGACGCTTTTGCCTGCCCTCTTAGCTTTCGCTGTGAGAGCGCCAGGTCGTTTTATCGCAGATTGAATCCACTTAGCCATTTCGTATCACCTCGATCCTAATCAATCAAGTTCAGAATCATCGCATACAACAAGTAGTCATCGGCATCGTCGCGGATTTTGCCCTTCAAGAGCTGCCGAGTCATGTAGGGCCACGCGACTCCAACGATGATGGGGGCCTTGATGAGGTACTCCTGCTGGACTGTAGTGGTTACGATCTTACTGATGCCATACCGGTGAGCGATCGTGGCTTGTATTGTGGCTTTCGTGACTGTTGGCTGCGCAACCCATAACCAGATGTTATGCCTGTAATCGAGGACGTATGTGATGTGTAGGCTGATGCGGAAAGTCTTGAAGTAGAGATGCTCTTTCGCTCGTGCACGGCGGCGGCGACTAACCCCTTGAACGACTACGATTTCGACTTCAAAGTAGGTTGAACTGAAGTAGGTTGAATCAAAGTAAGCCATGCCTTCACAACTCATTCATCTCTCGTTTGAGTAGCCAGATGATGATTCGCGCCATCTTCTGCATATCCGCATACATACTATTCAGAGTGGTCTTGGCTGTGGCGACATTCGTTACTGCGTCGATTTGGTTTTGAACGGTGGCTATTCGGTCGTTGATTTGCTGAATGGTGAGGTTGCGGAGCTTCGATGGCTCCCACGAATCAAGCATGTCTCGCCTATCCACTATATCTAGGAGCCTCTGACTCTCCGAGTCCGTAAAATCATCCGATACGTTTGCTGTTGCAAACTCGAAACCGAGGAATCTGGTGCCAAATGTGGATTTCAGACTTGTATAAGCATCCATCCATTCTTTGCCTGAGAGTTCATGCCGAAGGTTTATGTTCTTCATTTGCCAGCTTCTCCTCTAACTGATTTCACATTGAGCCAACCTCAAATCCGCCGAACCTGACGACGCAGCAGAAGCGTCATAATTAATATTGAGCAGGTCATCTACAGCTACGGCTACAGTATTCACATCGTCAGTTTGGGCTCCAGTTGCAGTGGCAGCGAACGTGATGGTAACTGCTGTATTCGTCCCATTCTTTCTAACCGCAAATACTAGGTTCCCGTTCAACGTATTCGTTGCGATGAAAACGCGGAACCGCCCCAGTGTTCCCGCTTTCCCGCATCGCATCTGACTACGTAAGTCAGTTGTCGAGGTAGCGTTAGGGTTGCCAACGACGCAGAATTTGGCGGCACCACTGAAGGCTATTGTAAGCTGCCCATAAGCCGCCAGCATCGTAACCGCTTGCGGTATATCCGCTGCGATGAGGGCACGGGCTGTCGGCTTCGCTGCTGCTCCTGTGGCGGGGCCTGCTAGGATCGTGTTCGCTAACTGAGTGTCTAGGTCTAGGGCTTGAGTTGAAAGAGCAAGAATAGCATCAAGCTCCGCACTCAACGTGACCGCTGCGTGGCTTGCCGCGACGGCTGCCGCTACTTCTGCATCTGTGTTGCTTACACCAGTGGCTACCCAGTTGGTTCCATCCCAATATGGTCTGTCGCTCACTGTGGTTCCTGCGCCTAGCGGTGTCACCATTACTCGATGAACCTCCCAGTTATCCTGATTTCGGCTCGACGTAGTCCAGCTTTCTCTTTCGGATGCACCTGCCACCGTATCATGGCAGGCCAAACCTTACCGGGAGCAAGCTGTTTTGGTGCTTCACCGACAAGTTCCGCAGGTAACGGTCTCTCACTGTCGGGATTCAACTGCACGTGAACTGAGTCTAAGGTTCCGTTGCCTTCGTTGCGGCAGTAAATCGTCTCCTCCAATTCGGTGCCTGCGTCTACGATTCCAATCTCTCCCGTATGTGGCGTCGTGCATTTCGGGTCTGAGTAGAGTTTAATCAGTGGCGGCATCTTTAATCTCCTGACGTGCCCCTAACCGCTGCTCCAATGCGCGTAGGGCACCGAGTTTCGCGTTAGCCATCGCTTCGTCGGTTTGGCTTCGCGTAACCATCTTCTTGATTTTTCCGAAGAGTCCCTGCTGACCCGGCATTGGTTGAACGTTCAGCTGCAGGGTGTCATCGCGTGGAACATCAAGGAGTTCCATTCGGAGCCTATTCACTACTTCTAGGCGTGTCTTGTCGTCCAGTTGGACTTGTACGGGGTTAAGGAGTTTGATGTAACGGTCCACCCGATCTTTGAGGGTGATTGCGCGGAGTGGTTGGAAGGTAGCTTTCACTTCAGCTTTCACGTTGTTAGCTGTGAGGACGAGTGTGAAGAGTTCCTCCATCTTCCGTTTGAGCCACCGTTGAATGTAGACGACTCGACTGAGGCTGTTGTCACGAATCTCGCTGGCGCTCGCTTGATTCGCGCTGCGGAGTATGTGTGTGAATGGTGACTGTAATCCATCCACTTGCTTGTTGTCATGGTAAGTGAGGTAAGGTTCAACGTCGACAACATTGCCGCCGATGCCATGTTCCTTAATGTCGATGTTTGCTGCGGTGATCAGGTCCGTGTTCGCATCACGGTCTTCCCAGTTGTCACGGACGGCCTTGAGGAGTGTGTCGCTGGTAGGTTTGTCGGGTGTTCCAACTAGCACGTGCCAGAAGGGTTTCACGTACCATTTGATGATTTCACGGTAATCAGTTTGGAAGTTGATGAGTGTCTCCACATCATCTAGGATGCTACAGATGACGGGTGTACCGTATGGGTTTGTGCCGACGGGTCTCCAACTCCAATGTTGGAGCTCCTTCTTGAAACCCTCCTCTAACCCCGCGATTGGTCGTCCACCTTTGAATTGGGTCCACAATACTTCCTTCCCAGTCTCATCCTTGTACTTGTACCGCATCACATCCGCGGGTAACGGGAATAGTTGAGTTGGCGCCGTGAAGGTGCCGGCGGTGTCAGTTTCGACTTGACTCCATCGGAGTTCCTGAAATATGTCTCCATCCAAGTGTATGCTGAGTATCCATCGGGGTAGTATCTCATCATCCATGTGGACGGCTTGGCAGAACTTGTCAATCAACTCTTTCGCTTTAGCGTCGATGCTTTCGGTGCGGTAGCCGTTCTCCAGTACCGTGTCGATGGCCCAGTCTACGGCTGAGTGAACAAGTGGCCAATCCTCATAGAGTGCGTGGGTAGTCGCGTAGTTGATGCCTGTACCTGCCCACTGGCCTGTTTGGTCGGTAATCTGGGCTTTTCCGCTACGTACCCGCTTCTGCAGTTTAGCGAGTTCACTGAGGAATTGTGTCTTGAATGTGTCGAGGCTGACGGGTACGCCGCGGTCGTCCTCATCTGGGTTGTGCTTGCGTGGGCGATGGTAATGTAAGGTTCCAGAACCTACGGTAGTCTGCTTCCTTGGGCGGCCTGCTCCAGACCGTTTTCCTCCTCTAGGCAAGAAATATACTTCCTTTGATTATTCTTTGATAATCAGAAATCATAGGGTTACGGTGCGACCCACGCGAATCCTGACAGGGCGGTTCCGCCGCTAATGTCGATGCGCATGCCGACTCGGGTAAGCGCGTAGGAGCCGCTTATGGCTGCAATCGCGTATCCGGGGCCTGTGAGGGTTCCGCTGGTGTAGTCAGCCCAGTAGGTCTCGTTCAGGTCGTTGCTGACCTGTAGGGTCCAGTTGATTCCACTCGTGTTGCCGTAGCCGCTGTTGAAGATGACCGCGCTTACGGGGCCATGGCCAACGGCTGGCGCATAGGAGTTACTGTACTGGTAAGCGTAATCGTCGCATGTGATCCCTGTCGGAAATGCTGCCGTAGCCTGATTCAATGATATAATAGTCAAGTAGATTCACCTCCCGAATGATCGTCATCGTCTTATCCAGTACATCTGCCCACTCGCCTGCGTGTACTCCGCATCCTCTAAGGCAAGGAATAGGGCAGTTGCTAAATCATCATGTTTCCCGTAACCGAGTGCGCCTAACTCACTCGTCGGCTTCCCTCGCACCGCCGATTCGTAGATGCGGACTTGGTAGTTGCAGAGTTCCTCAAAGAGTAGATCCAGCATCTCCTTGTAGGTGCCAGTAGTGGGTTTGGGGAAGAGTAATCGTTTCTCGCCAAGGAGTAGTTTCGTGTTGCTGACGAGATTCTCCTTCATCGCCTTCGTGAAGACGCTATAGTCAGTAATCACATTCGTGAGGCGTGGCGGCGACTGGAAGCTACGTTCCATGAACTCACCGAAAACCGCTCCTTTACCCGTATAGTCCACGTTCAGGTAGATGGTATCTTTGATGTTGACGAGGATTCGCTTGATATCCGCCATCATCACCGCATTTGATAGTTGAAGTGGCCAACGGTACACGAAACGAACCACATAGGTGGGGGGCCGCACATCCTGGACTCCTATGAGGATAAGCGCCATATAGTCGACGACTTGACCAATATCAAGTCCAGCAAGGATCATGAAGGCACCAACTTGTATAACTCATCGAATGGGGCCTCATCAACTAACGCGCTATCAAGTTCTGTCTGATTGAAGAGGGTTCGGAAGCCGCCGAGGAAGTTACACATCCACTCCTGCTGGTAATAATCGTCGCCCTTCCGTTTCTCCGCGTTGGCGAAGTCGCGGGTTGCGCGGCCACATTTAATTGAGTCCTCGATCGTATGCTGCCACTTATGGTATCTGCCTTCCTCTGCGCGGCGCTTCGACTCTTCGTAGAAGAATCCATGTTGCCCGAAGGGTGTTGAGAGGAGGAATATCTGGCAGGGAGTTGCCGTGGGGTCCGTCCATGTACGGAATACCATTGGACGAACCGCCAAGTAGAGTGCGTCAGGGATCCTTGATGCCTCATCGAAGATAATCATTCGGGGACTACTGTAGACGCGGATCGTGTCAGGGTTCGGTGGCAGACAGATGATGCGGCTATGGTTTGACAGTTCAAACGAGCCCTTCGTATCCGATAAAAGCCCAAGGTCCACATGAACGTCAGGATACCGCCTCTGCAAGTTATCCCTATATCGTTCAAGCAGGAGTTTGACTCCACGCCCCATCTCTTGACTTTGACGGTAGCTGGCGGAGAAGATGAGGATGAGGCTGCCTTCCTCAGTTATCGCAACAGTAAGCGCCCGCGTACCCACAATCGTGGTTTTTCCACATTGACGGTGAACGTTTATGAAGTTCTCAGGAGCCGGACTAAGCAGGACCTCACCCTGCCAGGAGTCAAGTTGCTTAACCGTTGGCGGCAACATCAACTGCGCTAGTTCTAGCAGGTTCACCCACAGGCAACTCCGTCACGTTCCGCCGTGCCCGCCCCGACTTCCCCAACGTATATAGAGTACGCTGCACATTGTTCAGTTCCTTATTCAAGACACCAAGCGTATTCATACACTTCAACTTCATCTTTAGATCATCAGCCGTACGCACCATCTCCCGCGCCTGCTCAATCGCCTCACTCAAAATCTCACGCTGACGCTCAGGACTCAAACCACCAGGTTCAACCAATAATATCACCTCCAAGGGAATGCCACAATACTAGCTCAGAAACAAGGGTACGTTTCGTTTTCGGTTAGTTTGCGCCTAGGTTTCGACTAGGGGGGGGGTTCTGATTTGACTTTGAGATCGTCATGGTCTCTATTTTTTATGTGTATGTATGTTCTTCTTCTTCTTCTTCTTCTTATTACTCGTGTTGTTCATGATGGGCGTCGTTGCGGTGGCGCTGTATCCTTGAGGTGGACTGTTACCCGTCATTGTGCATGCCCACTGCAGCTAATTACCCCATATGAGGCTCATACATGTTGGACCCGTCAAAGCAGCCACGCGATCCCTCTCCCCGAAGGGATAGACGACGGTAACGCATAACAACCCAATGCACAATTCTGTACCCTACCCCACAAAACAGTAGAATACACACCATAAGAACACACACAGAACCCGCTTTCCTATTGTATTTCCTGTTTGTGTGGGTGTAGGGTGCTTGTTATGGTGTGCTTGCGAACGTACCCTACGTGAACCTTACTAGTGATTATCTTTGTCGAGCGGCGCTCGACCGCTCCTGGCCGCGTATTCCCGTGCTTGAGTCAAGTGACGGCAGTGGCCCCGGATCGCCCACCCCCGACATGAGCAGGATCCCTTCCCGCGCAGATCCACTTGATACCAAACCTCATAAAGATCCGGTGCAACCTCCCTGATCTCAGCCGAATTGGGGGGCTTCATTCCCAGTTTTCCGTCAACAGGAATCAAAATGGTGGTCCTCTTTAGGGGTTAATCGTCTTCTTCTAAGTGGCGGCTTCGATATTGGTTGTTTCTACATATTCTAGGCACAGCCTACCTATATCTCACGCCGATATAGTAGAGTCCAAGTGAATGAAATGAGTCAGACCCGAACTTGTCGAATAGATAACGGACTCTGTATGACTCACGGCTATTCCGTGAGCGAAAACGTTCCTTGCCCAGACAAGGCAGGTGTGAAGGTTGGAGACATCTATTATGCATCTTGGGGATATGATCAGACCAATATCGAGTACGCACAAGTTGTTGAGATCAGCCCAACTGGCAAGACTGTTATGTGCCGAATGATGAATCAGACGGAAGTGCCCAGATCGCAGGGATTCATGTCTGAGACCGTCATGCCAAGCACACAGACAGGCGAAGTGTTCCGCCTCAGAGTCAAGACGCTCGAAGATGAGGCCCTATACCTGAAAGGATCTTACCCGTTCTGCAATGGCAAGAGATATGAACGCTTCTGGAAATGGGATGGCAAGCCGAAGTATCAGAGTCACTACGCTTAGAGAGTGAATGAAAGATGAATGATGAAATGATAATCTGCGAAGACTGCACCGCAAGGATCCGAGAGTCTGAGATTCAAGCGTCAATAGACTTAGCCTTACGCTCATTGAAACAGAAGCCTGACCTACACACACCAATAATCATGAACTACAATTTACTACTAATCAAAGACTTAGCTGACCTACTCCGAAACGAGGGCGGTAAAGCCTATATCGGAGAACCCACCCCTATATCGGCGAGTGCGCATGACCGAGAATGTACCTGAATCTACGGTTCCCGCTTGGGGCCCATGCACCCGCTGCGGATACGTGTGGCCTAAAGGCAAACGCACCATCCGACCGAAGAACTGCGCCAACCCCAAATGCAACAGCCCCTACTGGTGGACGCCAAGACGATTCCCCGTTGAGGGCGCACCCTTAACGCAAGAGGAGCCGCGAAGCGAAGCATCTTCCTCAGGTAGTGGTTCATCATCCTCATCGGTGACTTCAGGATCAGTAGGCTCATCGCATTCTGGGTCGGTCAACTGAGCGCAACCTCTCACCTAACAGGATAGGGGGATGTCTGTAGTCTTCGGAGGCTGCACATGCTCAAGTCTAGCGAGGCAGGCAGGGCAAAGGTGGCGACCCTTGAAGTACGTCAAGCCTTTCTCAGTGCCGCATTCTCCGCAGTGAGTCATTGCTTGATCAACCAGCGATTCGCGTAGCCGCGCGGAATCAAGTAGAAACCATCCTCGTCGTCCATTGAGCATTTCCCCATGTTTTGTGAGGCATCTTTGATCGTAGAACTCTATCTCGCCGAAGACTTCCTGTTGGTAGAATGATTCGTCTGTGAATCCTGCCTTGATCCAGAACCTCTTTGTTTTTGGGTCCAAGTAGCTGTCCTGTTTAATCAGTTTGCAGAGGAACCCCGAGTATCCAGCATCAATCAAGAGGTGAGCGGCAAACTCAACATTTCTCGCGTTTCTTGCCTCGAATCGTATCCATGGCATCCATCGACTGTGACCGATTCCGCCTTGGCAACTAGCGAAGGTCTTGACGCCACATTTGTTAAGGAGTTCCACATGTGGACGAATCAGAGGATCTAGATCATCCATACTGTTCCCGTTCCCTTCTCCGCTTCGCGCGTTCCGATGCTAGGAGCTCCTTCGTCCACCGCTGAGCCCAGAAAGACGATTTCACTGATTAGTGAGCCCCTTTTAAGGCTGTCATGAAAATGTTCACTCATCCATCTGCTCAATACTGATGGCGACTAAACCCTCACCTGCATCGATCATCTTCTGCCCCGCGGCGAGGGCCTCCTCCACTGACTTGACTTCAACGAACACGGTTTTCGATACGCTAATTGCCCATTGACCCAAAACTATCACCTCTTATGAGCGGAACGTATAGGTAACTTGCGAAAGATTATGAATCCGTCATCAAAGAACAGGACGTATCTGTCATCGTCAGTAACCTCAAACCGCCTGTCTCCATGGACTTGCGCGACAATTTCATCCCGATACCAAATCTTGATGTGGTAAATGTTTTCCTGAAATTCGCCAAGGCCGTCGCATCGGCCGTGACTATTGATCTCAACGCGGCATAACGGAGTGATGTCGATCAGTTCAATGCCTTTACGCATCCAACTCTCTCGAAACTTCGCAACCAAAGACTTCGAGGTCACATCACCCAGCAGCAGCCGCACTTCTTGCAAACATAGACGGGTAGATCGTAACCGTATTCTGTTCCGCCGCAACTTGGGCAAACCCGCTTCAATTCGTGTGCTCGCCTAAGCGGATCCATTCGTGACCGCACCAACCGAGAATACTGACCTTCAAGCACTAAGTCGATCCTTTCTCCACCAATCGTTATGATGATGTGAGAGAAGATTACAAGGCGCATAGGGCCATTGACATTCCGTTAATTTGGAGACCTCCTTTCTCCACAGTTCACGCAGACGTAATCGCCTAGTTTCTTGTCGAAGGTGATCTGATGTTCACATTGACCCATCTCAATCATTCGCCTTTACCGCTTTCTTTCTCTTTGCTGTTTTCTCAGAAATAAACCACTCAAAGAGACCTCCTACCTCTGAAACAAGACTCATGTTTTCATCCTCTTACAGCCTTAATCATTTTCTTCGCCGCCTCGTCATTTCTTGGAGTCGCCGTTTGTGGCAAGCATCTGTTCAACCGCTTCAAGCAAGCACCGACTGGCTCGAGGCAGACTGAGTTTCCCTCTCACCATACAGTCGCTTACACACGTTTCGCAAGAACTTACGCTTGAACTCAGCATTGTTCTTATCCGTTCCAATAGCACAACCATATCTACGACTTGGCCACTTCCCTTCTGCCTTGTAGACGCTCAATGGAACCCGATGAATATACCGACCTGTTTTGGACCAATGATAAGCCCAACTCTCAGTACAATAGACCCCGCCGGGTTTCATGTTGGCTGTGATTTCTGGGACATTTTCTGCCTCAACTATGTCCATTGTGTAGAGAAGCGCATTAGGGCCGAAGATTGGCCGCCAATTATGTTCCTCAATGAGGCCGCATTGAGGGCACCGTTCAAGAAAATGCAAGTTAACTATTCAGCCACTTTTCCATCTCTTCACGTTTCAGATGCTCTTTCAAGAGTCGCCTCGACTTCTTCAAGACTCGCGGGTGTGTACTTCCACTGTTCTACGCTCATGTTCAGGTTTCGCCCATTCCAAAGCCACTTATCATGCGAATGACCACACAAACAGAAGTCATAGGTTTCCTGCTCATGCTTCGACATGGGCTCGCAATACTTCGCCTCTAAATCCTCACCGAGCAGCTGTAAGGCACGGTGACTGAGGCAACAGTAGTAGGGCCCAATCTTCATGCTGACTCGAGGCGCCCAAGTGAAGAGTTTCAAGGTCTCTTCGCGGTCATGGTTGCCGCGTATGAGGAGGATGTTTCCGTTCAACTGGCGAAGTATCGGCTGTACCACTTCCGGTGTCCACATGCCGAAATCACCAATGTGAATTACGGCATCACTGGGACCCACAACGGCATTCCAGTTCTCAATCATGGCGCGGTTCATTAGGTCAACGTTGCCGAAAGGACGATTCGTATACTCTAGAATACGTGTGTGACAGAAATGTGTGTCACTGAT
>Ga0315277_10011404_pt1 | contig 11204 bp, 10 predicted proteins | sample YL17G05_15_MG_FD_203695 | JGI IMG/M metagenome (GOLD analysis project Ga0315277, IMG submission 203695) | Sediment microbial communities from Yellowstone Lake, YNP, Wyoming, USA - YL17G05_15 | ecosystem: Environmental > Aquatic > Freshwater > Lake > Sediment | place: USA: Wyoming | collected...
TTTATCAGGGTTGAACGGAAGCTCACGGACCGGGATTATTATTGCCGGTACGGGATCACCAATGAACTCTTTTTGGTTCATGTCCAGCCTGAATTTGCACAGGAGATTTCAGATGCATTTTCCAAAGGGGGCGAAATAAAAAAGGACCCGGCGCAGAAAGGGTGTATATTTGTGCAAAAGAACCCTGAAGGCAAGGGGTTTGCATGCGCCATCTATCCAACACGCCCCCCGGTCTGCCGGGAGTTCAGGTGCTACCGCATGCTGATCTACCACACCCTGAGCGGTGAACTCCGCGGGAAGGTGATCGGGATCAACGAGCTTCGGACAGATGACGGGATACTTGCCGGCATCTGGAAAGAAAAGATTGCGCCATTGCCGCACCCGGTTGAGAGCCAGCATATCCCGAAACAGGCTGCCCACAGCCCGGGAGCTCCGGCAGCACACGGGCAGGATACCCATATCCACGCCCACCTCTACGGGCTGACGCACAACGGGGACAAAGTGTGGGTGAACAATGTCATTACCGAACTCGCGGCACGCGGGTACCATGCTGAGCCGGTCGAAGAGTAAAACCCCTTTCCTTCAATGAAAAAATTTCCCAGGCCTGCGATAGTCATTCACAAAAAGACCACGTGCGGACAGGTCCCTTTTTTTTACGCTTTTTTAAACCTGCACTCAGGGGATGAAAGACGGTACACCGGGGGCTGGTGCGGCAGGACGCCGTCTGGTCCTTTCAATGACCCGTCATCGTGCCCTGCAGGCAGACCCCGGCTGACGGTACCCGGATCGGGATCTGTGTCAGGCATAATTGGCAATCGTCGCAAAATCCTCAAGGTAGAGTTCCTCGGGACGGCTTGCGAGGATCTCGTCCGGGAGTGCGGCAATGAGCCGCTCCACCCATACCGAATCGAGCATGCCGTGCGAGCCTTTCAGGCAGTTGCGCACGGTCTTGCGCCGGTGCGAGAAAAGGGCACGGACGACGTCTGCATAGCGTTTTGTATCCTGTATAAAGAAGATCGGCGGGCGGGGGATGACTTTGACAACGGTCGAGTGCACCTGCGGTCTGGGCGAGAAGCAGTTGGGCGGGAGCGTGAAGCACTGCTGCACGGTCGCGTACGTCTGTACCATGACCGAGAGCCTCCCGCAGTCCCTGGTGCCGGCGGGTGCAACCATCCGTTTTGCAAACTCCATCTGGTACATCAGCACCGCGACATCAAAACCGTGTTCCAGGAGCCGGAAGGTGATCTTCGAGGAGATGGAGTACGGGAGGTTGGAGACGACAACCGAAAAAGGGGGCAGCTCGCAGCGGCTCGCATCGCCGTGGAGTACGGTGAGCCTGCCCGCAGCGATCGCATCGGAGAACCGGTCGGTGAGCGCCTCACAGAGCCCCCCGTCCAGCTCCACCGCATGCACGGTCGCCCCGTATTCAAGCAGCGCCCGGGTGAGCGCACCATTCCCGGGCCCGACTTCCAGCACCTCGCGGTCCCTCACATCCACGATTGATGCGATCCGCCGGACCGCAGACGGGTCGATCAGGAAGTGCTGGTCGTGATGCGCTTTCATTTCGTGGTAAAGACGTGGTACTTCACGTCCTTGTTCTGCAGCTCTTCCATGATCCGCGCAATGACCATCTTCTCCGGGTGCGGGATGGACTTGATGCGTGCGGAAATATCGGCAAAACTCTCGAAAAGATTCTTGTTGCGGGCGTCCAGAATCTCCCACATCAGCTTCTTGCCGATGCCCGGGAGCAGGTGGAGCATGTGCATCTTGGGGGTGATCGGGACGGCAGTGTTGAAGAACTGGACAAAATCATGCTCACGATCTTTGACCACCTTTTCGACGATGAACGGCAGTTCGCCCCGCGCCGTCTGCGTCAGCTCCTCGTACCCGATCCTCCGCTTCACCCGCTCGATCTTCTCCCGCTCGCCGTCCCCGATGTAGAGCTTCTCGTACAGGTCAATGGGGGTGCCCGGTTTTGGCACGAGCTCGAGCAGCTTGAACTGCTCAAGCCCCATTGCCTGCACCAGCGGCTCTCGCTTGAACGGGGGGCGGGGATCTTCCGGATGCCCTTTTGCAAGGACATCGAGAACTATGCAGTTGACCTCCTTCTTCTCGACCTTCATGACGCCACCTCAGAAGTGGGATGAAACGATCTCGAGGATGGTATCGAGTTCTTCAGGAGCGAGCGTGAACCGCTCCTTTGCATAGATGGCCCGCAGCTCGTCGCGGGTCTTTGGCATGACGTTGGCGATGCGGTAGGCGATCTCAGGCTTCATCTTCTCCAGTTTTAAGAGTGCCTGGACAAGTGCTGCTGACTTTTCGGGTGCGGTCTTTACGAGCTGGTTGGCATGCTCGATGCTGCGGCGAAACTCGTAGGACATCTCCTTTTCAGCGGCAATCCGCTGCGACTCAATGCCCAGCAGGATCTCGCGTACCTGGGGGAGGGTGACCTTCTCTTCGCTCACAATACCTTTGACTTTCATGCCAGTCTCCTGATAGTGGATTTACCGTTGTGCTTTTAGATGTTGTGGTCTTGCGATCACGATCTTCTCGGAATTCCCGTCGGCGATCGTAAGCATCCATGCGCGTCCGCGCTGGCCGACAACCGTCCCTGTCCTGCCATGGAACCTGCGGTGGGGCATGCCTTTCTGGACGCTCGAGTCGCAGACGATGTGTACCTTGTCGCCGATCTCAAATTTCTGGATGACGCAGGTTACCGGCGGCAGCCCGCGCTTCCTCAATTCCTTCTTGAACTTATACCGTGTCTTCTTTCGTGGTCCGTTGTGGTGTGCCATGCTTACTCTCCCTCCGTTGTTCCCCCGACATGCAGCACATCAAGGCTGATGACATGCGCCGGTCGCTGCAGGATCTCGGCAAGACTCGGGTGTGTTCTTCCCTTGTCGCCAGACACGAGTTCTTTGATGTAGAGGCCGGCTTCGCCGAGGACTTCGACAAGGAACCTGCCGTCCTGCTCACCTGCATACTCGATATCGAGGACTCTGCGCTCCCGGACCTTGTCGGCTCTCCGGTGGGCGACCCGCTCGGGCGTGCGCTGGTGTATTGTGACGCCCTTTAAGGTTTTTAGGGCATTTGCGAACTCGTCTGCCAGCAATGCCCCTTCAACCTCGACCAGGATCCTGTATTTTTTATGCGCTTTTGTTGATTTAAGGGTTTCCACCTCTCCCCGCTCGCTCCACCGCTCCAGAGTTACCGCAACGCGCCCGGCGGCACTCCGGTTGATCGCTTCCTCAACAGACGCAAGATCCGCCGTCCGCCGCTTCGGGGCGACCACTTCGAGGATGAACGGCCGGCCCGTGCCGATCATCCGTGCATCGATGTCTTCCCGGCCTGCGCCGTGGAGCACGGCACCTCCCGCACAAAAGAGGTCGATCACCGGTCGCCCGATCAGCTCCTCGACGGAGTCCTGGTACTGTTTGCCGGAAAAGTTGCATTTCTCGCACCCGGCACCCTGGCAGGCGCGGCAGTCCCAGTGCGTCTGGGGGATCCCCCGCTCGTATTTTTGGTACCTGCCGTAGAAGAAGAGCGGGCTGATCTGCACGTCGACGGCATCATGGGCAAGGTCAAGCAGCAGGACGACGTCCGGCTTTTTGAAGTCAGCGTCTTTGCCGGTGAGGGCAGAGACCGCCTTTCCCACTTCCCGGTTCACCTCTGACTTGAAGGGTTCCGGGTCGGCAAGGGAGAGGTCACTCCAGACCATCTCCTCGCTCTCGGAGATGAGCGGCGGGACCCGGCAGCCGACAAGGAGGGTTGTATATTCGATCCCTTCTACGGCGGCAGCGGCACGCCCTGCCCACGCCGGCACGTCATCAAAGAACGAGCCGCAGACCCAGCAGGTTCCCTCAAACGGTTCGAACGGCAGGTTCTCTGCCACCGCACGGGCAACCCGCAGCGCCCTGCCCCGTTCATCGTTGGTGAGCCCGTGCCCCCTTTTTCCAAAGAACCTGCCCAGGCAGTGGTCGCAGCATGCCCCGTAGGCAAGGATCTTTCCGACTGTTTCTGTCAGCTCCACCCGGCAGCCCTCCGGTCAAGTTCATTGAGCAGCACCGTGATCGCCGCCTCGGCGTGGAGCACCGCAGGGCCGACAGAAAATTTCGGGCAGTCTGAGAGGAGCGCTTCCTCATCTGCGGAAAAATTCATGTGGTCGGAGAGCAGGAATGCATCCGGTAATGCCTCAGATGTGCGGATGTCGCGGCCCTGTTCTTCGAGCACACAAAACGCGTGTTCCTGCAGGAGCCGGGCAAGACCGCCCTTTCTCACAAACACCCCTGCCGACGATTCGCGGAACTCCGAACCGCAGGGGAGTACCAGTGCCTTTTTGACCAGTGCCGCCGGGCTGCGCTCGTCCGGGTTCAGCGACCGGACCGAATCCCCGGAAAATTTCACGGTCTTTTGCGGACCCGGCGGACCCAGCAGCACGACCGAACACTCCACGTCGCGCCGGAGCGTGTGGGAGAGGAAGAGCGAGGCGTTCACGCAGCGGCAGAGGATATCCATGCGCCCCCCGCTTGACGGGAGGTCATTGAGGCTGAACGCTCCGTCGGTCCGGGCCGTATGCCCGACAATCGCAAAATGCGTCATCTCACTGCATCCCTGAGAAGCGCCTCATCAGGCGCTGCATGTTGAGCTTGCCGCCGGCGCCCCGCAGCCCTTTCAATGTCCGCTGCATCAGCTTGTAATATTTCAAAAGCTCCCTCACCTCGTCTGGTGACGCCCCGGCGCCATGGGCGATGCGCTGCATTCGGGAGCTGTTGATGAGGGATGGGTCGTCCAGCTCGGCGCTGGTCATCGAGTCCATGCAGATCCGGTAGCGCACCATCTTGGTGCTCGTCACGTCATAGACACCTTCGGGGAGGTCCATGTTGCCCAGCGGGAGCATGTTCATGATCTGCTTGAGCGGCCCCATCTTGTTGAGCGCCTCGAGCTGCCGGTACATGTCGCGGAGGGTGAACTTCCCCTTCAGTAACGTGGTGGCATCCATGTCGCCCGCCCGGATCGCCTCCTCCGCCCGCTCGGTGAGGGCGCGGAGGTCGCCCATGCCCAGCAGGCGGGAGATGAACCCGTCCGGGTCGAACCGTTCAAGGTCCTCGCTCGTTTCGCCCTGCCCGATGAAGACGATCCCGCTCTTTGTCTCCGCCACCGCTGACAGCGCCCCGCCCCCCTTGGCAGTCCCGTCCATCTTTGTTATGATGACCCCGTCGATCCCGATCGCTTCGTGGAACCGCCGCGCCTGTTCGCTCGCCTGCTGCCCGAGCGCCGCATCGATGACCAGCCAGCGGTGCGTCGCCTTGGTGAGCTGGTTCAACTCGATGATCTCCTGGATCAGCTTCGCCTCAAGGGCGTGCCTGCCCTGCGTGTCGACAATTAAGACCTCGAGGTCCCTGAGCGAATCCAGCCCCTGCCGGGTGATCGCCAGCGCATCTTTTGCCTGCGGGTTGCCAAAGCAGGGCACGTTGATCTTTTCGCAAAGGGTCACGAGCTGGTCGTACGCCCCGGGGCGGAAGGTGTCGGCACAGATGACCCCGACTTTGAGCCCCTTTTTCTGGAAATAGCGGGCTACCTTTGCTGTCGTGGTGGTCTTGCCGCTGCCCTGCAGCCCTGCCATCAGGATGACCTGCGGTTCCAGTCTCACGTCGGTGGACGCCCAGATGAGCCGGACGAGCTCCTGGTACACGATCCGGAGCACATGCTCACGCACGCTCATGGCTTTTTGTGGAGGCTCCTCCAGCGAGCGCGTGCGGATCGCCTTTGAGAGCTCCATGACAAGTTTCACGTTCACGTCAGCCGACAGGAGCGCCCGCTGGAGGTCTTTGACCAGTTCATCGACTGCCGCCCGGTCAACGACTGTCTTTCCGGCGAGCTTCCTGAGGGCATCTTTCAATGACGTGGAAAGGGAGTCAAGCATCAGGCATCACCGATCAATTCATCGACCATCGCTTCGGGAGAGAACGGGATGATGTCATCATACCCCTGCCCGGTACCCAAAAACATCAGGGGTTTTCCAATCGTGTGGGCGATCGAGATCGCCGCCCCGCCCCGCGAGTCCATGTCTGCCTTGGTGAGCACGACCGCGTCAGCCCCCACCGTGCGGTCGAATTCCGCCGCACGCACGACCGCGTCGTTTCCCGCAACTGCCTCGTCGACGTAGACCACGAGGTCCGGCTTCATCACCCGGCGGATCTTGCCGAGCTGGCTCATCAGGTTTGCCTTGGTATGGAACCTTCCCGCCGTGTCGGCGAGGATCACGTCCATCTTGTGCGACGTGGCGTACTGGACGGCATCAAAGAGCACCGCGGACGGGTCGGCGCCCTGCTGGTGCTGGATGATCTTGATCCCGATGCGGGCTGCATGGACTTCGATCTGCTCGACCGCACCGGCCCGGTAGGTGTCCCCGGCACCGATCAGGACACTGAACCCCTGCTTCTTCAAGAAATCCCCGATCTTTGCCACCGTGGTTGTCTTGCCCGTGCCATTCACGCCGGTAAAGAGGATCTTGACCGGGCGCTCGTGGTTCCTGATGTACGAAGTCAGGTCAAACCCCTTCCCCAGCACGCCGAGCAGTGCGCTGCGCAGCGTGGAAACGACCAGCGAATCCACCGACTGCCCGATCCGGCGGTGTTTTCCCACAAGGTCCTTTTTGACATGCGCAATGATCGCATCGGTCACCGGCAGCGCCACATCGCTCTCGAGGAGTGTAATTTCGAGCTCTTCCAGTGCCTCGGCAAGCTCTTTTTCGGTGATGATCAGCTCGCGGTCGATGATGAAGGTCCTGACCTTATCGACAAACGTTGCGCCGGCAGGGGCTGATACCATCACGTCCGGGTCAGGAGCCGACGGCGGGGCAGGCGGCGTTGCCCTAGGCTCTCCCTGCGGGGATGCAGCTGCGGCAGCCTGTATGCTCCCGGACAGCCGGGCACGGGCAGCCTGTAACCGATCCCGAAGCCCCCCGAACATCCGCCCCTTCCTGCCTTACTCGTCCGGATCGACAGAGGCAGCTTTGGCACCACGTTCGGCCTGCACCGACTGCTGGTACCCCTGCTCGATCCTCTTTGCGATCTCGTTCATCTGGGTGCGGAGCCGGTCGAGCGCTTCTGCCACTCTCTTCTCCGATGCATCCATCTCGGTGATCCGGTCTTTTAAAAACTCGACCGCGTCCCTGTTCGTCCGCTCGACGATCACCTCGGCACCGATATTGAGGAGGACCTTGTCCGGTTCGGGCACTTTTGCGCGGACGCTCGCCCCGCCGCCGATCTGCAGCAGGACGGTGCTGTCATCTGCTTCAAAAAGGCCCTGCAGGGCTTCAATCCCGGCGAGCGCCTCCATCCTCGCGTGTTCCATCAGTTCCAGCTGGCCGGCAAAAATCTCCGCCTGCTGCCCGTACTGCTTGAGGTAATGCTCAAGGGACAGCAGCTCACGCTGGTCCATTTGTTCTCCCTTATTCACCATCATGCACCCCTGATAAATTCGTCTTCCATGGCTGGCAATATCCCTCGTATCTCTCTAAACATATGGGCTGGCGGTGTTATATTGTTAATGGAACGGTTCAAAAAGGGGTGATGGCCCTCTGCAAAACCGCATCCGGAGCCATGGCGGGATTCAACGCCGCGATGTGCCGGCAGGTACCGGGAGCAAAAACACCGGTCCGGGCTCACCGGTGCATGGCCTCGTTTTTCATCCGGCTGGAAAGGTTTACCCGTTCGACGGCAATCGCGGCCTGGTTTGCAAACGCCGTCAGGATACGCTCCTGCTCGTGGGTGATGATGCCATCGGGTTCGGCGGGCTTGACGCCGAGGATCCCAAGCACTCCCTGCGAGGTCTGGAGCGGGATGTACCGGAGCCGTGACCCGTGGAGCGTGTCCGTGTCATAGCCGGCGATTGCACCATGCCTGTATGCCCATGTCGCAACCGCCATCTCATCCGCATCGAGCGTGAGATCCGGACTTGCAGAATGCATCACGAGATGATCTCCTTCCGGCAGGACGAATGCGCATTGCCACGTGAATATCTCGTCAATGTGTTTCCCGACGACTGAGATGATTGAACCATTATCCACCGCACTGGCCAGTTCCTGCGAGAGCGCATACAGGGTGCTGGTCTCGTTCTCCTTACTCTGTGCAGCGAATGCATGCTCACGGACCCGTGCAACGAGCAGGCTGATCAGGGCACCGACGCCGATCATGCCGGAAAGGGTGATGAAATACTCGATATCGCTGACCCTGAACGTGAAGAACGGGGGAATAAAAACAAAGTCAAAGGCCAGTATCCCGATCACCGCAGTAAAAATTGCCGGACGCATTCCCCAGCGGTAGGCAGCGACAACAACGGCAAGGACGTACAGCATCATCAGGTTCGCCGGGGAGATGATCGATTTGACCAGCCACCCGATGATCGTAATGATGGCGATGAGCACGAAGCTGTTGATGAACCCGTGCGGGGGCGCTGCGGGTAGGAGCGTCTCCAGTTCAACAATTTTCTTCGGGGGGCTGTCACTGCTGCTGATGACATGGACATCGATCGTGCCGCTGTTGTGGATCAGCTGATCGACAACAGAGCCGAATACAAACTCCTGCCACCGCGGGCGCAGGGTTTTCCCGATAATGATCCGCGTTATATTATGTTTATGGGCATACACGATCGTCGTGTCAGCCACATTCAGCCCAAAGACCGTTGCTGTTTTTGCCCCCAGCTTCTCTGCCAGCTGGAGGGACCGCCAGACCTGCTCCTTTGCCTCTTTTTTAAGGCTGCGGTGCGACGGCGTCTCGACATAGATTGCAGTCCAGCGGGCGTTCATCCGGTCCGCCTGCCGCCGCGCAACCCTCACCAGCCGTTCCGAGAGCGGGCCCGGGCCGACGCAGACGAGGATGTTCTCCTTTGCCGCCCATGGCCCGGAGATCGCACGGATCTGCATGTAGGCGAGCATCTGTTCGTCGATCCGTTCGGCAGCCCGGCGGAGCGTGAGTTCCCGCAGGGCATACAGGTTCCCCTCGTTGAAGAATCTCTCGATGGCCTGGGCGGCAAGTTCGGGGACGTATACTTTGCCTTCCTTCAGCCGCTGGATGAGTTCCTGCGGCGGGAGGTCGACCAGCTCGATCTCGGACGCCTCGTCGATCACCCGGTCCGGGATGGTCTCTTTTACGGTGACGCCGGTAATCTGTGCGACGACATCGTTCAGGCTCTCGAGGTGCTGGATGTTGAGCGTTGAATAGACATCGATCCCGGCATCGAGAATCTCCTCGACGTCCTGGTACCGCTTCGGGTGGCGCGACCCCGGCGCATTGGTGTGGGCAAGTTCATCGACAAGGACGAGCTGCGGTTTTATGGCGAGAATCGCATCGATATCCATCTCCGGGAGCTTCACATTGCGGTACTCCACCAGCTTTTGCGGGATCGCATCCAGCCCGGTCAGCAGCGCCTCCGTCTCCGGCCTGCCGTGGGTCTCGACGTAGCCTATCCTGACGCCGATTCCCTCGTTTTTGCGCTGGTGCGCCGCTTTCAGCATCCCGTAGGTCTTGCCCACACCCGCCACGTAGCCAAGGAATATCTTCAGCTTCCCCCGCCGTTTCTGCCGCTCCTCGCCCTGCACGCGGGCAAGGAGGGCATCCGGATCAGGGCGGAGTTCGGGAGAGACGACCATAAGCATGGTTCACACACCCATGAGTACGAGCAGCAGGTCAATAACCTTTATTCCAATGAACGGTGCGATAAGCCCGCCAATGCCGTAGATGACGATGTTTTTTCGCAATGCCTCTTCTGCGGTCATCGGGCGGTAGGCGACCCCGCGGAGCGCCAGCGGGATTAAAGCAACGATGATCAGCGCGTTGAAGATCACGGCGGAGAGGATCCCGTGCCGGAGGCCCATGACATTGAGCGCCGCGAGCGACGGGTACGTGGACATGAAGGCGACAGGGATGATGGCGAAGTACTTTGCCACGTCGTTTGAGATCGAGAACGTGGTCAGGGCTCCCCGGGTCATTAAAAGCTGCTTTCCGATCTCCACGATCTCGATCAGTTTCGTGGGATTGGAATCGAGGTCGACCATGTTCGCTGCCTCCCGGGCCGGCTGGGTGCCGGTGTTCATGGCAACCGCGACATCGGCCTGTGCCAGCGCCGGGGCGTCGTTGGTGCCGTCACCGGTCATGGCAACCATCCTGCCTCCCGCCTGGTACTCACGGATCAGCCGGAGCTTGCTCTCCGGTGTCGCTTCCGCAAGGAAATCGTCCACTCCCGCCTCGGCGGCGATTGTGGCAGCGGTGAGCCGGTTGTCCCCGGTGATCATCACGGTCTTGATCCCCATCCGGCGCAGCTGGGAAAACCGCTCCTTGATCCCGCCTTTTACAATGTCTTTTAAGTGGATGACCCCGAGCGCCGTCCCGTTGCTCGTCACGACAAGCGGCGTGCCGCCTGCCCCGGCGATTGCATCCACCACCTGTCTTAAGTTTGCCGACACCGGTCTGCCGCAGCTCTCGATGTGCGTGAACATGACGTCTGCTGCCCCCTTCCGGATGTGAATGTCGCCATAATCGACACCGCTCATCCGTGTCTGGCTGGAGAACGGGATGAACTGCATCCCGGCCGCCGTTTCCGTTGCACCGACTGTCCTGCCCCGCAGCCCGTACTTCTCCTTGACCAGCACGACGATGCTGCGCCCCTCGGGTGTTTCATCTGCGAGCGATGCGAGCTGCGCCGTCTCGGCGAGGTCCAGAAGGACGGTCCCGTCAACCCGGACCAGGTCGACTGCCTGCCGGTTGCCGAGCGTGATGGTGCCGGTCTTGTCGAGCAGCAGCACGTCCACGTCCCCGGCAGCCTCGATCGCCCTGCCCGAGGTCGTGATGACATTGCGGCGGATGAGCCGGTCCATGCCCGCGATCCCGATCGCGGAGAGCAGCCCGCCAATCGTTGTCGGGGCGAGGCAGACAAACAGCGCGACAAGCACGGTGATCGTGACCGGGACACCGGCTCCCGCGGTTTCGACGCTGTACTGCGAGAAGGTGTACAGCGTTGCGCATATGACGACAAAGACCGCGGTCAGCCCGACAAGAAGGATATTGAGCGCGATCTCGTTGGGGGTCTTCTGCCGCTTTGCCCCCTCGATCAGGCTGATCATGTGGTCGAGGAACCCCTCGCCGGGGTTCGCGCTCGCCCGGACAACCAGCCAGTCGGAGAGGATCACCGTGCCACCGGTGACG
>Ga0315277_10011406_pt1 | contig 11203 bp, 16 predicted proteins | sample YL17G05_15_MG_FD_203695 | JGI IMG/M metagenome (GOLD analysis project Ga0315277, IMG submission 203695) | Sediment microbial communities from Yellowstone Lake, YNP, Wyoming, USA - YL17G05_15 | ecosystem: Environmental > Aquatic > Freshwater > Lake > Sediment | place: USA: Wyoming | collected...
CGCCTTTCTTGCATCCTCTGCCCTGCAAACATCCCCTTTGCTCATTGTACTAATTGACCACACCGGTTCATAGGCTATGGATAATTTAAAATCTGATTTAGATTGTAAATTACCTTTGAAAGCATTTTTTAATTGAGAGGATAAAACTTGTTTTGTTTGGCCAAGTTTTCTTTGTTTTCCAGTCTCTCCGATGCATAAAATTGGGAAAAGACCTGCTTTTAGAGCATCTTTTAGTTTTTTATTTATCATTTCATCTGTTTCGCCAAGATTAATTCTACGTTCCGAATGCCCGATGATTACATACTTACAACCTATGTCTTTTAGCATTTTAGGAGAAGTTTCGCCCGTAAAGGGCCCTGAATCCTGCCAAAAACAGTTCTGTCCGCCTACGCCAAAGGCTACGGCGGATCCACCGTAGCTCGTCTTTTGACGAGCGGAGGCGGACGAGCCAATTAAACTCATTAGCCATATAAAAGGCGGACAGATAACTAATTCCACGTTTTTTAGGTTTTTTGCCCCCTTTTTAACAAAATTAAAAAGCTCCTGAGCCTCTTTTTGAGTTTTAGGATTCATTTTCCAATTCGCTACTATTAAAGGTTTCATTTATAAAAGCGAGGGGTTTTCCGAAAACTGTCTCTTCCGCCTTCGGCGGATAAACTCCGGCTGGAATAGATTTGCCTATGGCGCTTGCCACGCATAATCTGAATAGAATAAGGATTTGTGCGGGGTCAGTTTGAGGAAATGCCCGAGCGATTATTCTATAAACATTAATTATTGTTTTCTTAAATATTCTGCTGCCTTTTCAGGTTCAATGGTTGAAATTTCCATTCCTGCTCCTAATTCAAAGCCTGCATGGATTGAGGTTTTTGGCAAAATTGTAAAATGCCAATGATAAAATAGGTATTGTTTTCTGTCGGCAGGAGCTGTATGCAAATAAAAATTATAAGATGGATTGTCAAGACCTTTATAAAGTTTAAATAAGGCTAGTTTTAAGGCTTCTGCCAATGCGGGTTTTTCTTTTTCAGTAATCTTTTCAAAATAAGGAGAATGTTTTTTAGGAGAAATAATCACTTCAAAAGCTACCTTTGATGCAAAAGGACAGAGTACCATAAAGTATTTATTCTCAAATATAATTCTTTCTTTTGCCTTCCTTTCCCAGTTTCCCATCTGACAATAAAGGCATTTTTTATGGGCTTTATAATATCTTTTTGCACTTGAAAGCGCATTCTGCAAGTCCGGGTCAATCAAAGGAGTGCTTATAATCTGAGAGTGAGGATGATAAATTGAAGCACCTGCTTCTTTTCCATGATTATGAAAAATGGCAATATACTCTACAAAGGGCTTCGACATTAATTCCAAATATCTTGCCTGATAAGCATCAATTACCTCTTTAACTTGAGTAATAGGCAAGAGTGCCAAATGCCTGTCATGATCGCGAGTCACCAGTACTTCATGAGACCCAACTGCATTCATCTTTTGATAAAATTTCCCGTCCATTCTTTTGTGCAGCCCATCCCCCCTCATAAACGCTGGGTATTTATTGGGAACGACAACCGTTGTCCAGTTTTTTGGGATTTTATCACCTTTCTTAAGAATTACTCTTTTTGCTCCAGAAAAAATAAGGGTGGGCGCTTCCTGGTTTTCTATCTTACAAAATGGACAATTTTCTTTTGGTACTTTTTCTTTCTTTTCTTTTTCTTTAAACATCTCTGGTTTTCTTGCTCTTCCTGTGGCAATTACCACCCAATCTTTAGAAACCATATCAAGTCTTAATTCTGAAGGAAATTTTATGTTTGATTGCTTGGTTTTTTTGGCTTTTGACATTTTTGAATTCTTAATTATATTTTCCTAAAATGCTATTTTCTTTAATTTTTAACATTTCTGAAAGCATTTTTATCATGCCTTTTAGTTTTACCCTGCTATTTGGATTATTTACCCAACGAACTGGCACCTCCTTGATTTTATAACCCATCTTTTTTCCAATAAGCAAAACTTCTGGGTCAAATGCCCAGCGGTCAATTTTACATTTTGGTAGAATAGCTTTGGCCGCTTCTGCGGAAAGTCCCTTAAATCCGCATTGAGTATCCCAAATTCCCCAGAGACCTACAATTATCTGGACAAAAAGATTAAAAGTATCTCCCAAGATTACTCTATAAAAGGGCTGAGGAGGATCGAGTACTGCTCCTTTTGCGTCCCTTGAGCCAATAACTATGTCAAATCCTTTTTCAAATTCAGGCCACATTTTTTCTACCTGGTCAATTGAAGTGGAATTGTCACCATCTGTAAATAGCCTGAAATCCCCTTTTGCCTCCAAAAGTCCCTGTCTTACAACAAAACCCTTGCCATGATTAACTTTGTTATCAATCAGTCTTAAATTCTTAATTTGAGGCAATAGTCCTTTAACAATATCTGATGTATTATCTTTTGAGCCGTCATTAACCACAATAATTTCGTATTCGTACGACTGTCTTCTCAAATATCCATCAATTATTTTCAGAGTATTTGAGATATTATTTTTTTCGTTATAAGCCGGAATAATAACTGATAATTTCATAATTTAGTTATTAGTCAGTAGTTAGGCGCTAGCTGTCAGTAGCTAAATGTTTAAGGTTTGTTTATTATATCATTTTGAATCATAAAAAACAAAAAGAGCGTCGCTGAGACGTTCTTTTTCCCCTTATGTGCTACGTGCGTAGTTCTAAGGTTTGCTGGCTTGCTGACCGGACATAAGTCCGCGCTTTGTCACCAATCACGGTGGGTTACCCAGCACCCAAGCTTAATCCTCTACGCTAGGATTAAGCGGGTTCGCCATCTCTTGGCCAGTTCGCACTTATGGAGTTTTTCAAGGACCATGGTCCCCTCCCACCTTACGAGTTAATATAAGGTAGCTACGACCTTCGATGAAGAGAGTAGTAAAGTGCTCTCTCCGCGGAACCTCGGGCTTCAGTTATTCTTTCTGAAGCCTGTGCCCACACTGAGGACAAAAGCTCGCCTCCCTGGGCACTTCGGCATAGCCACAGTTCTCGCACCCAAGACGCTTACCACACTTCGGGCAGAATTTCGAGTCCGAAGTAGTGGTGACGCTGCAGTGGCAACACCGGATCGCATGAAGCTGAACCTTCCCGCCCTTGGCCTGCTTAAGACCCTTTAGAGCGGCCAGCCCCAGCTGGACATCTCGCCAATCCTCGCACCCTTCACAGGTGCAATCTGGTGGATGCCCGAATGGATTCTTTTCCATCTTCTACTCTCCTTTCCTTGTGTTTTGACGGTTAAATAATTCTTACCATCCGATGTTTATATTATACCATTTTATCAAATTTTGGTCAATACTATACATCTTTGCTCGGTAATCGCTATTGTATGCTCAAAATGACAGGATAAAGAATCGTCTGCCATCTTATATCCCCATTTGTCCATTTTTTTAAGATTTGTTTTTTTGCCCATTGTAACCATAGGTTCTACACAAATCACCATTCCTTCTTTTATCTCAGGGCCTGTTTTTCTTTTTCCATAATTGAAAATTTGAGGATCCTCGTGAAGCTCTCTGCCTATTCCGTGACCGCACAGATCCCTTATCACGCCAAATCCTTGCGATTCAATATATCTTTGAATTGTATTACCCAGGTCTCCAAAGGTAATTCCAGGTCTTATCCTGTTTACAGCCAATTTTAGAGATTTTTTTGTGACCCTTATTAGCCGCAGGACTTCGTAATCTACTACTCCTATTGGCAAAGTAACCGCCATATCAGAATGATACCCTTTCCACAAAACTCCTAAATCCAGGGATAGGATATCCCCTTCTTTTAAGATTCTTTCTGAAGGTACTCCGTGCACTACTTCTTCATTGAGCGAGGTGCACAAAGTAGCAGGAAATCCATCGTATCCCAAAAAAGAGGGTTTTGCTCCGGCATTTAAAATAAGCTCGTGTGCGATTTTGTCTAGATCCTTTGTCTTTATTCCTGGCTTTACTTTGCTTTCTAATTCCTTCATAATTTCTGCCAAAATCTTTCCACTCTCTGCCATAATCTCAATTTCTTGTTTTGACTTTAGGATAATCATTGCTATAAAAAATCAATGTTTAACTCTTTAGGTTAAACATTGGGATTTAAGATTCAATTAAAATAATCAAAAGGTTATTTTTCAAGATGCTTTAAGATATTAGAGAATACATCTGAAACAGATTGCTCGCCATTAATTTTAAAAATTTCGATTTTTTCTTTTTTAAAATAGTCAATTAAAGGAAGGGTCTCTTCCTGATATACTTCAAATCTTTTTTTTATGATCTCAGGCTTGTCTAAAAATCTCTTTACCAACTTTGAACCATCCAGGGGACAATTAGCAAGATTTATTGTTTCCTTATTATAAAGAATTGGATGTCGCACTAATTCACAAATCTTTCTATGAGAATTTCTCCAGATTGACTGCTTTACGCTTAAATCCAACAAGAAAATTTTTATACTTGCCTTTCCGTATAATTTTTCCAAAAGAGGAATGATTTTTTTGCCTTCTTCCAGTCTCCTGGGAGAAGCAGAAAGCACAATCTCTTTTTTATCTTTAGCCAAATTCTTTATCCTTTCTTTTAGTAAATACATCACAAAGGCAAGATTGCAAAGTTTTCCTTTTTCCCATAATTTTTTCTCCATTTCAAAGTAATATCTTTTACCCTCAACCTCTACAAATTGTCTTTTTTCTTCCTGGATTGCTCTTTCAATCAATTTACTTGTTTCTAAATGATAAAGGTCAAATTTATCAGCCAAAAGCCCTGCCTGAGTTCCTTTCCCAGAACCTGGAGGGCCTATTAAAATAATTACTTTTGACTTTTTTATCATAATTCTGTCATTTGTGAATATGCTTTTATTTCTTGATAGGTTTCCATAACTACGGATACCAAAATCATCAAGGACGTTCCACCAACTAGAAACTGAAAGGTCATCACGCCTGTTATCTTTCCCACTATTGAGGGTGAAAGAGCAATCGTGCCCAAAAATATAGCTCCTACGGGCAGGATCCTATTTAAGGTATAACTTAAAAAATCAGCAGTGGAAGAACCGGGCCTGATCCCGGGAATAAATCCTCCTACCTTTTTAAGATTGTCTGCTATGGTCTTTGGGTCAAAAACAATTATTGTATAAAAGAAAGTGAAAATAAAAACTAAAATAAAATATAGCACTCCGTAAGCCAAAGAGTTTTCAAAAATCTCCAGAACTTTTTGCGCTATTACTCCGGCTAGTCCCTTTGCTCCAACAAAAAAGTTGGCAATCATTCCAGGAAGGGTTAAAAGCGAAAGCGCAAAAATTATAGGCATTACTCCTGATGGATTTATATTCAAAGGCAGATAAGTTTTCATTCCACCGTACATTCTCCTTCCTCTAACTTTCCTCGCATAAGAAACTGTGATATTCCTTCTTGCCTCAGTAACCATAACCACTCCGCAGATTATTATTAAAGAAGAAGCGATAAAAATTAAATAATACGGAATTTTTGAAGGATTTGATTTTAAACCGTAGTAGAATTGTAAAATATTCTGCGGAAATCTTGAGATAATTCCAGCGAAAATCAAAAGTGAAATTCCATTTCCAATCCCTCTTTCAGAAATGAGTTCACCCAGCCACATTAAAAATACAGTTCCAGCAGAAACAGTAAGAATTGAAGATGCCAGAGCAAGAGGCGACAAATTTTGGATTACGCCCTGTCTTTGAAGCAAACCCAGCATTGCGTATCCCTGAAAAAGAGCCAAGGGCAGGGTTAATATTCTTCCGTATTGGTTAAATTTTCCTCTTCCTGCCTCCCCTTCGCTTTTATACATTTTTTCCAGGGCAGGAAAAATCATTGAGAGTAACTGTAAAACAATGGTAGCTGTAATGTAAGGGCTGATCCCCAGAAGAGTAATTGAGAGATTTTCTAAGGTTCCTCCTGAAAAGATATTTAGCAGTCCAAAGACCTGAAATTGTTCAAAAAACGCCTTTAATTTTGCAACATCCACTCCGGGAATAGGAATATTTGCCATTATCCTAAAAACAACAAAAATGAGTAAAACAAATAAGATTTTGTTTCGTAAATCTTTGATTTTAAAAACCCGAAAAATATCTTTTAAGAACATGTTATTTATTGTTAGTTAGCTAAGAGGTTTTACGGACTTGGCAATTACCTTGCCGCCTATTTTTTCAATCTTTGCTTTTGTAGACTTTGAAACTTGGCAATCTTCAATTACCAGTGCCTTGGTTAAAATTCCTTTTCCTAAAATCTTAACAGGCCTTAATCCTCGAATTAAGCGTTTTTTTAATAAAACTTCTGGATTTATTTTATCACCTTTTTCAAATCTTTTTTCTAAAATTTTAAGATTCAAAATTTGGGGATTTGCGTTCAATCCCTTAAATCTATAACCTCTTTTTTTGGGATATTTTTTAATAAATTGACGAATAACAGGCCATAATTCTGTGCCTGATCTTGATTTCTGACCTTTTTTCCCCTTTCCTGAATAAGTGCCACGCTTTCCGCCACGTCCAACTATCTTTCTTTCTTTATTCTTGTGTTTTGGATGTAATTCGTGAATTTGCATGATTTTAGTTTACTTTCTTAAGCTTGCTAAGCGCTGCGATTGTTGCTTTTGCAATATTTAATTTATTTTTGGTGTGACCCAGGAATTTTGATGACACATCTTTAATTCCAGCGAGCTCACAAATTATCTTTACGGTCCCTCCGGCAACAAGTCCCCTTCCTTTCTTTTGGGGCTTGAACAAAATTCTAGCTGCACTAAATTTTGCTTCGGTTTGGTGAGGAATGGTATTGCCCACAATTGAAATTGAAATTAAATCTCTCTGAGCTTTCTTTGTGGCTTTCTCAATTGCCTGAGCTACATCGCGCCCTTTTGCAACCCCCATGCCGACTTTTCCGTTCTTATCTCCTACTATTATTATTGCTCTGAATCTAAAACGCCTCCCACCTGCTTTCATATGAGCAATTCGATCTAAATCCAGAAGCTTTGATTCAAAGCCTTCCTTCAGTTCTGTATGCCTCTGAAATGAAGGTCTTCTACCGGGACCACTTTGTGGAAATCTTCTATTTTGTTGTTGTTGTTGTTGTTGATATTCTTCTACCATATTTTAATAATTTGCAATTTAAAATTTTAACCCTCCCTTTCTTGCTCCATCAGCCAAGGCCTTTACTCTTCCATGATATTTATATCCTCCTCTGTCAAAAACTACTTTTTCAATTTTTTCCTGGAGAGCTTTTTTGGCAATCAATTCTCCGACTTTGTGGGCAAGTAGTGTTTTTCCCTTTAAAATTTCTTTTTCCTCTTTTACTCCCTCGTCCTTACCTTTCTTTGCGGTTTCAACCGTGGAGGTTGTTTTCTTTTTTCCTTTTAATCCTTTGTCACTTACGCTCAAAAGAGTTTTTCCAGTTTCATCGTCAATTAATTGGGCATAGATGTATCTTTCTGAACGAAAAACACAAAGTCTGGGAAATTTGGCATTTCCTGAAATCTTTGCCCTTATTCTCTTGTGGCGCATAATTCTTTTTGCTTTTTTTATGCCTTCATTCATAATTTTATCAAGTTAAATTATTTTTACCCGGTCGTAGCGACTGTTTTCTTCCCTGCTTTCAATTTTATTTCTTCTCCGAGATATCTTATTCCCTTTCCCTTATAGCGATCGGGAGGTCTTATTTTTCTGATTTTTGCTGCAATCTGGCCAACTTTTTCATTATCAATTCCCGAAACTGTAATAATATTTCCTTCTGCCGAAAACTTAATCTCTTTTGGAGTCGGGATTTTTACCAAGTGCGAAAATCCAACCTCTAAAACCAAATTCTCTCCTTCAACTCTTGATTTATATCCTACTCCTTGGATTTCTAATTTTTTTTCAAAACCCTGGCTTACTCCTATAACCATATTTTGCAAAAGTGCCCTCTCTAAACCCCAAAAAGCCATTGTATTTTTGGTCTCCATCTTTGGGGATAAAATTATTTTCCCCTCTTTGCTTTCTACTTTTATTTCAGGCAAAATCTCCCTGAAAAGTTCACCTTTTGGGCCCAAAATTCTTACTTTCTGTCCTTCAATTTTGACTTCAACGCCTTGTGGTATTAAAATTGGAAGTTTTCCTATTCTGCTCATATTTTATTTATTACCAAATTTCGCAAATTATTTCTCCACCTAATTTCTTTTTTCTTGCATCTTTGTCTGTCATTAGGCCTTGAGAAGTAGATACGATTGCAATTCCAAATCCTCCTCTTACAGATTTTATACTGCTGATAGGCAGATAAATTCTTTGGCCGGGTTTTGAAATTCTTTTTAAACCAAGAATGGTTGGACTTTTGTCGACATATTTTAAATCTATTTTAAGTTTCTTTTTATCTCCTTTCCCCCCTTTCTTTACAGTTTCAATAAATCTCTCTTGTTCTAATATTTTTGCAATTTGATATTTAATTTGTGAGAAAGGCACAAATACCTCAGTCTTGGAAACTGCCTGTGCATTCCTTATCCTTGTTAACATATCTGCTATTGGATCTGTCATAATTTATTTTTAGTTTATAGTTTTATGGTTTACCAAGAAGATTTCTTCACGCCAGGTATTAATCCCTTATTTGCCATTTCTCTAAAACAAATCCTGCATAATCCAAATTTTCTCATATATCCTCGCTTTCTGCCACACTTAAAACAGCGTCGTACAATTCTGCTACTGAATTTGGGTTTTCTTTTTGATTTTGCAATTTGAGATTTTATCGCCATATTTTTATGATTTTATCGGGAATCCAAGAAGCTTAAATAATTCTATGTTCTCTTGGCGCTTTTTGGCATTGGTTACTACTGTAACTTCAAAACCAAAGATTTCTTTTGCTCTTTCTGGTAAAATTTCAGGAAAACAAATATGTTCTTTTATCCCAATGGTCATTTGCCCCTGTCTGTCAATTGAAGATTCCTGAATTCCTCTAAAATCTCTTGACCTGGGAAGAGCAATGTAGATCAGTCTCTCCAGAAAATCATACATTCTATGGCCTCTTATTACGGCTTTTGCTCCAATTGGCAATCCTCTTCTAACCTTAAAGGCTGAAATTGACCTTTTTGCCTTAGTTAGAACAAGCCGCTGGCCGGCAATCAAAGTCAGGTCGTTTAAGAATGCTTCTTGAATCTTTACTCTTTCTTGCGAACCCTTTCCAGAAACTTGCCTCCCAAAACCAATATTTAAAACTGCCTTTTCAACTTTCGGAACAGCTAAGGCATTTTTATACCCGAATTTTTCTATCATTTTCGGAACTACTTCGGTTTTATATTTTTCTTTTAATTTAAGCATGTTAAGTTTCACTCTCACACTTTTTGCAAATTCTTGTTTTTATCTTTTTCCCGCCCTTTTCTATAAATTTATAACCTATTCTTGTGGGTTTTTTGCACTTTTTACAAATTAATTTTGTATTTGAAACAAAAATCGGGCTTGGAATTTCTAAAATTTTTCCTTTTTCTCCTTCTTTTTTAGGTCGGGTAGATTTTTTGGCAAGATTTATTCCTTCAACTATAATTCGATTTTCCTTTGGAAAAACTCTTAACACTTTTCCAGTCTTGCCCCTATATTTTCCTTTTATAATTAAAACTGTGTCGTTTTTTCTTAATTTCATACTAATTCTTCCGCCAAAGCGGCGATTTTATCAAAACCCTTGTCTTTTAATTCCTTGGCAATCGGTCCCCAAATTCTTCCTCCTTTTGGGTTTTTGGTCTTTCCTTCTAAAATTACACATGCATTATCATCAAAACGAATATAAGAACCGTCTGATCTTCTTGTGGCTTTTTTTTGCCTTATCATTACAGCCCTCACTATATCGTGTTTTTTCACTAATTTTCTAGGTTCGGCTTTTCTTACCACTCCTACAAAGATATCTCCAATTCGAGCGTACCTTGCTCCCTTGCCCCCCAAAACCTTAATACACCTTAGAGTCTTTGCTCCGGAATTGTCAACTACATCTAATGTTGTTCTAAGCTGAATCATATTTCAATTTAAAATAAATTCTAAATTTTTTTGGTAACTCTCCATGACTTTTCTTTGCTCATTGGCCTACAAGCTTCAATTATCACCTTATCTCCTATCTTATACTCGCCTTTTTCATCATGGGCTTTATAGGATTTATGAACCTTGTATCTTCGCTTATACTTGGGGTGGATTTTTATTCTCTCAACTCTTACCACTACTGTCTTTTGCATCTTATTTGAAACCACCTTTCCTTTTAATGACTTTTTTGCCATTGTTTTATAAAAATTATTTTCTATTAAGATCTGTTAGGATCTTTGCAATTTCTTTTTTTATTTTTCCAATTTCTTTATAATTCTTTAATTTCCCTGCATTCAAATCAAAACGCAGTTGACGAATTTTTTCCCTTTTTTCTTTTAAAATCTTTTTCTGATCTACCCTTACAGTTTTTTTTGTCGAATTCTGTTTTTTCATCTTACTACAAATTGGGTTCTAATTGGTAATTTTGCTCCAGCTTTCTTTAAAACTTCCCTTGCCTTTGTCTCGTCTATTCCCTCTAGCTCAAAAACTATCCTTCCTGGAGTAATTGGGAAAACATATTCAAACACCTTACCCTTTCCCCCGCCCATCGGAAACTCAGTTCCCTTTGTGGTAATAGGGTGTTGAGGGAAAATTCTAATCCAGAGCTTACCCTTTTTCTTTAGGTTTCTTACCATACACATTCTTGCCGCCTCAATCTGACGGGAAGTAATCCATTTTGTCCCCATGGCTCTTAAACCATAAGAACCGAAAGCCAATTTGGTTCCTCTTGTCGCCAGGCCTCCTGTTTTACCCTTTTGAGATTTTGGATGTTTTAATCTTTTTGGTTGAAGCATGCTGTTTTTTAAAGTTTTTGGCCTTTATATATCCAAACCTTTATTCCAATTATTCCATAAGTACACAGGGCTCTTTCTTCTGCATAATCAATCTCGCTTCTTAGGGTTTGGCGAGGAAGGCGTCCTTCCTTTAACCATTGTGTTCTAGCCATTTCTACCCCATCTAACCTGCCCGAAACCTGGACTTTTGTTCCTTTTACGGTTTTATTTGCCATAATTTTGCTTATGGCTTCTTTTAAGGCTCTTTTGTAAGGAGTTCTTTTTTCAATTCTCTGAGCAATCAACTGGGCCGTAAGCGGAGCGGAACTCCATGGGTCTTTTATCGTTTGTACGTCAATCTTTAATTGTTTTTTCTCAAAAAGCAGTTTCTGC
>Ga0315277_10011407_pt1 | contig 11203 bp, 8 predicted proteins | sample YL17G05_15_MG_FD_203695 | JGI IMG/M metagenome (GOLD analysis project Ga0315277, IMG submission 203695) | Sediment microbial communities from Yellowstone Lake, YNP, Wyoming, USA - YL17G05_15 | ecosystem: Environmental > Aquatic > Freshwater > Lake > Sediment | place: USA: Wyoming | collected...
CTGTTCGACGAAATTGCGTCCACGGATTCGTGACACACTCATACCCACGTGACTTCTCTCGTTGATCGCGGGTCATGGAGAGAAACAGAGCTTGTTCGATGAAGTCATCAAAATTATAGGTAACTGTCATGTAAGCTCTCTGGATAAGGGGAAGGCACGCTTTTAGATACGGGTGTTCAGTCAGAGCCCCCCGAAGATTCTGCGGCGCGTCAGCGTAGAGATACTTTCGCACAAGTTCGCGCCATTCTGATCCAATCCTATACTCGATTCTGCGGGTATGGTGCTGATCCGCATCTATTTTGGCATATCTTCGCTTGCGATAGTGCTCAAACAGCATTTCAGTTTGGTAGGGGGCACCAGTGTGGGGGGGCGCAACGCGCAGGAGTCTTACGCCACCTACACGCCTATCACGAGCAAGAGAATCAACGAGGGCCCCCCATGTCGGAATGTTGAAGCTGTCACTGATTCCTGAGCCGAAGACAAAACCGAAACGGGACGAGGACACCTGTTTCCGGAGATGAACGACGGGGCGCGCATAGCGCCCTAAGACGGAAGCATGGACAGGGCGAAGTTGCGGCATTTGTCATTCCTCAGGAAAGAGAGTTAGTTGGTCGTGCGGAGTTCCCAGCCTTTCCTCCTTGTACCATCTGGGAGGTGCAAGGGACCTGGATGGTGCTGGTGCGAGCCCTATTGTGATATCAACATAGCGCTCAAGGACGTCAAGGAACAGCGGGTCGTATTTATAGTCGAGGAAATCAAGATTCCAAAGGCCCGAAGCACGGATACGGCGATCTGGGCTGAAGAGACCAAGCCATGCCGTGGTGGGCGAGTCGATCGGACCCGCCGGGCCGACGAGCAATCCAATTAGATTGCGCTCTAAGTAGGCACGGTCACTCGCCGGACTAGACTCGTCTTCGATGGCGAGCCAGAGGATGCTCATTGCTCCGATATAACGGGATACGGCTTCTTCGAGTGGCTTTTCTTTGTCCCGAACCTCTCTGTCAGCGACCTGGCCTTTTCCCCAAGAACGGGTGGCTAAACTTGTATCCTTTGCCGCCAAGGCTGCGCCAACATGAAGCCTGAAGATGGAACTGCGGTGATTGCCAAGTCCGTCACCAGAGCCACGGTGGGTGCGAAGTCGGTTCCAAAGCGTAGCCGTTGATCCCCGACTGACACCATGTGTGCCAACGCGCACCACCCGGGGTTGGTGCAGAACTGCCCGGCACTCTCCCGGCTCAAAGAAGAAATAGAGACCGCTCCTTGGCCATTTCATGCGGCCGCTGCACTCAACCGTGGTCCGCTTCCCGCCCAGTCCCGCTTCAAGTTTTCTCAGACAGCCGTATAAGTGGTCAAGATCGCGTTCTCGTTGCGGCTGACAAAGCTGCTGCGTCAGCCACTGCAGTTGCGTGCCGATAGGCTTTCCCTCGAGCGGAATCTCGACAAGACAACCGTGCTCCTTAAGCATTGGAAGTAGGAACTCGCGATAACGAGCTCCTGCAAGAATGGTTAGTTTGTCGCCACATTCCAGCTTCCGCTCAAGCTCCTGCCAAACGCTCGCCGCCCATTCTTCTCTTTCTGCATGGGATTTAGTGTTTAGAGTTTCCTCATACGGCTCGATCACCTGGTCCGGCGGAACTAAGCCGTACTTGGCCGAGAGAATGTACCATCTATCACACCGGGACTGGATGTATTCGCGGGCCTTGTTGAACAATGGGGAATCATATAGGTCTTGTGCTTCTGTTGCGTATGCACGCTTTCGGCTGACACAAGATATGAGACCCACACAAGCCATTTGCTACTCGCTCACTGTCTTGTTGCTGGCGCTCTGCCAGGCATGATCGTGCAAGATGCATGCATCGCATTCTCCACAAGCTGATATGCCTTGCGATGTGAAGCGCGGTTGGTAACAGCTCCACGTATCCCCATGGTGAAGCCCGAGCCGAAGTGCCTCCGCTGCGATGTCAGGCTTCGACATTCCTATAAGGGGAGTAATGATCTCTGGCCCTCTTGGGATGGCCCAACTGTTCATAACCTTGAAGGCATCCACAAACTCTGGCCTACAATCGGGATAGCCGGAGAAGTCAACAGCGTTGATACCGATCCATACTTCTGTGGCCCCGGTGCCTGCAGCTTCTGCACAAGCTAGGGACAGAAACACCGAATTGCGCCCCGGTAAGAATGCGGGAGAAACACCCGACCGGATCTGATCAAGCGAACGACCTGTGGGGATCTCTCGTGCTGGTTTATCCCATTCAACTCGCAACAGTCGTCTCTCAGCTCCATACTTGCGGCATTGCGCCGACGCGTACTCGAGCTCAATCCGATGGCGTTGACCATAGTCTATGCCCAGGCTGATTACCTCGCGTTTGGCTTCAATGGCCATCAAGAGGCAGAGGGTAGAATCTAAGCCTCCGCTGTGCAGGACTATCGCTTTCATGGTGCTGATCCGTTTCTTTCAGCCGCTGGCTTTTCGGAAGAATGATCTTAACAACCGTACTACCGGGCCTTGAACGCGTGAACTCTCCTGAAGCCTCTGCCGTATCGCACGGACTGTGCATGCGTGACCCCACAGTTCCCTAGCGTCAGGGCAGATTCCTATGCTGGTCGAGTTCACAGGCCGTTAATGCCTTTCTCAAATTAACACAAACGGTCATACGCCATCCAATTCATGTGTGTGGCCAAATCCGGTTCTGGAAAAACCGGAGCACCTAGTCGCTGCGAGTGGATTTTGGGCGGGCTTGCCTTCTTGAGAAAGAACCTTGAACTGGGGTATTATACAGCACGTTTCCAGTGTGGTAGTGGTCGCTGAATGTGTGTCGTTCCTGGGGGAACAAGACGCACTCAGCTTGCGTGGTTGGATGCGTGTCCTGTTGCGGAATCGTCCAAGGTACGGGATTTGCAGGCTTGCATAGGCTAATCTTCTTACGACAGTTTTTCTGCTCGCCCCGTGACATCGGCGCCGTGGCGCCGAGTTCCAGGGCATTAGCGGAACTGATCACAGAAGCCGCTCAGGTGCATAATGCCGCCACCGTGGTGGAGTTCGGCCCGGGCACGGGGGCGATTACCGAGGTCATCCTCCGTAAACTGCGGGATGACAGTCAGTTCTTCGCCTTTGAACTGAACCCGCGTTTTGTCGAGTTCCTTCGTAGGAAATGTCCGGACGTTCGCGTGATCCACGACTGCGCCAGCAACACCAGAAGACATCTTGAAGCGGCCGGTCTGGAGTCTTGTGACTGCATTGTCTCAGGGCTGCCCTGGGCCGCGTTCGACGAGCAGCTTCAAGACGAACTCCTGGACGCGGCGCTGGACGTGCTGAGACCCGGCGGCCGGTTCACCACGTACGCCTATCTACAGGGAGCGTGGCTTCCTGCCGGAAGGCGGTTCCGACAGAAACTCATCGACCGATTCGCCGAAGTTCGACGAACCCGCACCCTCTGGTGGAACCTTTTCCCCGCATTCGTTTACTACGCTACCAAGTGAGCACAACCTTATGTCGCTAACCGTTTAGCAGGCGACGCCGGGAGGCAACGCGTCATGAAATCAGCGCTGATGGTCTGGGGAGGATGGGCCGGTCACGAGCCCAAGCAATGCGTCGAGGTGTTCGCACCGATTCTCCAGGCGGAAGGGTTCGAGGTGACTGTCTCGGACACCATGGACGTGTACACGGATGAGGACAAAATGAAATCCCTGAGCCTCGTGGTCCCTTGCTGGACCATGGGGCAAATCTCGTCGGAACAGGAAAAGGGTCTTCTTTCCGCCATTCGCGGCGGCGTGGGGATCGCGGGATGGCACGGCGGCATGTGCGACGCCTTCCGCGTCAACACGGGATACCAGTTCATGACCGGCGGACAGTGGGTCGAGCACCCCGGCGGCATCATCGACTACATCGTGCACATCGCCAAACCCAAGGACCCCGTAGTCGCCGGTCTGAAGGATTTCAAGATGCGCTCCGAACTGTATTATCTGCATGTCGACCCATCCAACGATGTCCTGGCCACTGTCGCCGTCGGCGGCGAAACGTACCCCTGGATTGCCGGATGCGTCATGCCGGCCGTGTGGAAACGGGTGTACGGCGACGGCAGGGTGTTCTATTCTTCCCTGGGGCACGTCGCCAAGGATTTTGAGGTCTTCGAGTGCCGCGAGATCTTGAAGCGCGGCATGCTGTGGGCGAGCCGCTGAACACGGTCAACAGAGAGGGAACGTCGAACATGAAGCCTGTTAAGGTCGGCATCATCGGTTGTGGAAACATCTGCGACATCTATTTCACAAAGTGTAAGAGCTTCGACATCCTGGAGGTGATCGCGTGCGCGGACCTCATCATGTCGCGCGCCCAGGAAAAGGCCGAAAAACACGGCATCCCCAAGGCGTGTACGGTCAAGAAACTGCTCGCCGACCCGAGCATCGAAATCGTCGTTAACCTGACGGTCCCAAAGGCCCATGCCGAGATTGCCCTTGCTGCGCTCGATGCCGGCAAGAATGTCCACAGCGAGAAGCCCCTTGCCGTAACCCGCGAGGACGGCCAGGCCGTCCTCAAACTCGCCAAGGAGAAGAAACTCCTGGTGGGCGGCGCCCCCGACACGTTCCTGGGCGCGGGCATACAGACCTGCCGCAAGCTCATCGACGACGGCTGGATAGGCGAGCCCGTCGCGGCCACGGCCTTCATGCAGTGTCACGGCCATGAAACCTGGCACCCCGACCCCGAGTTCTTCTACAAGGCGGGCGGCGGGCCCATGTTCGACATGGGGCCCTACTACCTCACGGCCCTCGTCTACCTGCTAGGGCCGGTAGCCCGCGTCAGCGGCGCGACACGCATCACGTTTCCCCAACGGACCATTACCTCCAAACCGAAGTACGGCGCCGTCGTCACTGTCGACGTTCCGACCCACGTCGCGGGGACGATGGACTTCGACAACGGCGCCATCGGAACCATTATCACCAGCTTCGACGTGTGGGCCCACAACCTTCCCTGCATAGAGATTCACGGTGCCACCGGTTCGTTAAGCGTCCCCGATCCCAACGGATTCGGCGGCTCCGTGAAGATACGCCGCGCAGGAGCGCCCGAATGGCGCGAAGTGCCTCACACCCACGGCTATGCCGAGAACAGCCGCGGCATCGGCGTCGCTGACATGGCTTACGCGCTCCGCTACGACAGGCCGCACCGGGCCTGCGGCGAACTCGCCTACCACGTGCTCGACCTCATGCAGGCGTTTCACGACTCCTCCGACACCGGCAAGCACATCAAGCTCAAGAGCCGTGTCGACCGTCCCGCGCCGCTGCCCCTCAACCTGCGCGAAGGACAACTGGACCAATAAGGAACGCGCTGTATTGACATCAAGGCGCACAAGTGCGAGCGTGGGGGAGAGGATGTGCCGTTTCTGACATGGGGGGCGTAGGCCCCCGATTCCTCGGCGCCAACCCATCCAAAGAATGGTAAGGCCCCGGCTTACTCGTGAGTCAGAGGCGGAGCCCCGTATTCCGTGCTGAAACGGCAGGCTTACTTGAACCGGTCCCGGATGGCGGCCAGTTGATCCGCCAGAAGTGTGTTGAGGGATTCCTTCGAATCCGCATGCGACACCGCGCGTTGCGGTTCTCGCGCCCTTTCCGAGCGGCGAGGCGGGCGCCTATCGGTCGTCCTGTCTCTGCCCCTGTCTCCGTCCCTGCCTCGGTCTCTGTCCCGCGCCGGCGGTGAGGGGCGTCTCCCGTCTTCCTGCTTCGGACGGCGTTCTCTCTCTGCCCGACCGTCGTTCCGTGTATCAGGTTGGCCGCCTCGTCTCGGCCTGCTGGGCTGTACCGCCGCTGGCCGTTCCGTCGTTCCTTCCTGAGGTTTTACCTCTTCTCTCCTCACGGGCGGCTTGCGCGGCCGTTTCTTGACGTGTGTCGACACGGCTTTCATGGAGAGCGAGATACGGGGAACGTCCTTGTCGAGCTTGATGATCTTGACCTTGACAATTTCGCCCACCTTCACGATCTGACGCGGGTCGGAAACAAACCGATTTGCCATTTGGGACAAGTGAACCAATCCGTCCTGGTTCATCCCGATATCTACGAACGCGCCGAAATCAGTGACGTTAGTGACGACACCCTCCATCTCCATGCCTTCCTTCAGGTCGTCAAACGAAGTGATTCCATCAATGAACCTGGGCGCGCGGAATCGCTTTCTGGGGTCGCGACCGGGGCGAAGCAGTTGCTCGCGAATATCCTTGAGCGTATGAGGCCCGGCTACGCCATCCGTGAACTTCGAGAAATCCACCGTCTCGATCAGGTCCCGATTGCGAACAAGCTGCCCCACGCCCACATTGAGCGATGCCGCTATTTTCTCCACCACGGGGTAGCTTTCGGGGTGGATGAACGTAGCATCCAGCGGATTCTCCGCACCGGGCAACCGCAGAAAACCGGCACATTGCTCAAAAGCCTTCGCGCCTATCCCGTCCACTTCCTTGAGCTGTTCCCGCGACTTGAATCCTCCGATTTCGTTCCGGCGCATGACGAGGTTTTGGGCCGTGCCCATATTGATGCCGCTGACGTACCGCAGCAATTCCACGGAAGCTTTATTCAGGTCCGCGCCCACTAGATTCACGCAAGAAACGACAACGTGATACAGCCCCTCCCGAAGCTGCCGTTGATGGACATCGTGATGATACTGCCCCACGCCGACTTGTCGCGGCTCGACTTTCACCAACTCAGCCAACGGGTTTTGAAGGCGCCGCGCAACGGAAATCGCCCCGCGCATCGACGGGTCCAATTCCGGAAACTCCTCTCGGCCGGATTTGGACGTCGCATAGACCGATGTCCCCACCGCATTGACAATCACGCATAGAATGTCTTTCAATGCATGTTTGGCAATCAACTGGTTGAAGAACTGGCTTGTCTCCCGCGCGGCCGTGCCGTTGCCAACCGCAATCGCCTTGGGCCGGTATTTCTCCACCAACTCCAGAACCGTTCTTGCCGCGCCCTCCGCATCACTCTCCGGAGGATGGGGTTGGATGGTCCGCGTTTCCAGAAGGCCCCCTGAGTCGTCCACCACCGCGAGCTTACACCCGGTACGCAATCCGGGTTCCACCCCCAGCACTACGATAGGGCCGGCCGGCGGTGCGAGCAGCAGGTTCCGGGTGTTTTCCTCGAACACGCGGATCGCTTCTTTCTCGGCCCGTTGCCGCACCATCTCGATCACGTCATGTTCCAGAGCGGGACGCAGATGACGGTAATAGGCATCCTCCAACGCCTGGTGAAGGTGCGGCTCGAACGACGATCCGGGCTGCTCGACGTAAAGGGCCAGGACCTCCGAGAACACCTGGTCGTCATGAATGGTAAGGTCCATCCGCAACACGCCCATTTTCACGCCGCGCAGAATCGCCAGCATCCGGTGGGACGGAATCGTGGCAACGGGTTCGGCGAAATTGTAGTAGGCCTCGAATTTGGTCTTCTTCCCCTCGGCATTCTTAGTCGATCGCGACGTAATCCGGCCTTCTGTAAGCATGTGAGCGCGAATCATCCCGCGCACCTTCGGGTCCATGACGATGCGCTCGGAAATGATGAAGCAAGCGCCCTCCAGCGCCTCCTCAACGGAACTCACGGCTTTCTCGCTGCTTATGAATCCAGTGGCCAGTCGCTGGATGTCTTGGTCGGCCGGCGCCTGATTCAAGAGGCGCTCCGCAAGCGGTTCCAGCCCCTTTTGCCTTGCCAACGTCGCCTTAGTCATGCGGCGATTCTTAAAGGGAAGATAGAGGTCTTCCAGCGACGCCTTGTCTTCGCAGCCCTCGATCATGGCCCGTAGTTCGTCCGTGAGTTTGCCCTGCTTCTCGATCGTCTGGAGGATGGAATTCCTGCGGTTTACGAAGCCCGTGAAAAAGGCGTTCCTTTCTGCAACCATGTCCAGTTGCGCCTCGGACAGATTCCCCGTGGCGTCATTCCGGAACCGCGCCACAAAAGGTCCCGTCGCGCCGCCGTCCAACAGCTCGATGGCCTTGGCTACCTGACTGGCATCTACCGAAAGCTCGCGGGCGATCCGTTCGACAAACTTCGTATCAATCATAAACTTCAGACTCCGTTGAGCGAATTACAGGGCGGTCAGTGTAACAAAATCTCAGCGTCCGCACAAAATGCACTACGTGACTTTCGTTCACAGACGGCCTCTGGACACCGTGGGGATGCCGTGTTGGATTCGATCACATCAAACCGATACAATACAGCGCCTTCGCTGCCATTGACTGTCGAGAGAATGGACGCTATGCCTGCAAATGCGGATGGTCGACGCATCGAACGCCGATTCAACGCACTGACCAATCGGGAACGCGCTGCGATTAGGATAACTCTCCTGCTCATCCTGGCCGGTCTGGTCTTCGCCCTGGGAGAAATCAGCGTCCGCCTGCAAGGACGCAAACCGTGGGTCGCCAGAACGGTTCGCGGGATGACCATCGAACCCGGGGGGAAGCTGTTCATGCGGCACCCGACACTCGGGTTCACCCACATCCCCGGCGTCTTCAAGGTCACTTTCCCGGACGGGTACACGTACCGCGCCACCCATCTCGAGAACGGTCTCCGCGTCACCCGCCCGGACGCCGGAACACCCAGCGGCAAGCCTGGAATCTGGGTTTTCGGATGTTCGTTCACTTACGGAATGGGACTGAACGACACCGAGACCTTTCCTTGGCTCTTGCAAGAGCGGTTTTCTGACTACGAGGTCGTGAATTTCGCCCAGTGCGGCTACGGGACGGTCCAGGCGCTGATCCAACTCCGCGAAGCCATCGCGGCTCGAGGAATACCCCGCGTCGCCGTGCTCACTTATGCGTCCTTCCACGACGAACGCAATACGTTGCTCCGTCATTGGCGCAAAGCTTTCTTTTACTACAACACGCTCGGCCCATTGCAGCAGCCGTACGCGCGCCTCGTGAAAAACGGCCGGTTGCGCATCCAACTCAGCTCCGCGGCGTACCGCCCCTTCCCCTTTATGCGCTATTCCGCCCTTATTCACTGCATCGAGGAGAAGTACGACCTCTTGATGGAACGGTACGTCATTCACAGCCATGAGGTCACGAAGGCGCTCATCAAGGAATTCGCCCGCGAGTGCGCTTCCCGGAAGGTCTCCCTCGTCGTCGCAGGAATCTACAGATCCCCCGAAACCGCCGATGTCCTCGAGTTCTGTCATAGAGAAGGGATTCCTGCCATCGACATCGCAGTGGACTACGCGAGCGACTCCCGGTACAACCTCTTACCCCACGACGTGCATCCCAACATCGCCGCGCATCGGGCTTACGCTGAACATCTCGCGACGTATTTGAGCAACGTCCTCGGCCAGGCCGCGGCGCCGCTATGACACCTTCACCACAGAACCCGTCTCGATTGACTCAACGGCGCCGGCAAGCACTTTCTGCGCGGCCAAGCCGTCCGCCCCGCTGCCATCGATCGCGTCGGGTGAACACCTCTGGCTTATCTGTTCGAGAAACCAGTCGATCCGATTCCGAAACGTGTCCGCGAAGGTCTTTTCCGCCATGTGGCCGAAAACCGTGTTTGTGATCACGGTTTTCTCCATACTCCCCGCCGGATAAAGCGTCAGTTCGCTAAACAAGTCCTCCAGAACAAACCGTCCCCCCGTGCCCGCCACTTCGCATCGCTCCATCGGATGACCCCGCTCGATGTCATAGCTGCCCGTCAGCCCACCGACTACGCCGTTGGCAAACTGCATGTTGAAATGGGCGGTGCTCCAAATCTGCCGCCCCGGCGCCTTCGCCGCGAAACACTGCACCGCAACAATATCTCCGCAGAAGTAGCGCATGATGTCCACGGTGTGCGGATGCAACGCCTTGATCTGAAACCAAGGTGAACTCTCGGTGGGATTCTTGATCCACATCGCCATGTTGACGAAAAGCAGGGTTCCCAACCGGCCCTCGTCAATCCACTGACGCGCCTTTCGGGCTAACGGCGTAAACCGGTGGTTCAGATTGATCCCGTAGCAGAGCCCTTTCTTCTTGGCCAAGGCCACCATCTCTTCCGCCTTGGAAATCTCATTGCATATGGGTTTTTCACCCAACACGTGGCACCCCGCCTCGATCGCCTGCATCGTAGGCTCATAGTGGTCGCTGCCATACTCGTAGCCGCCCGTTGTCACGCTACATAGGTCCGGCCGCAATTCGCGCAGCATGCCGGCCGCGTCGTAAAACGCCGGAACGCCGAAACGCGCCGACGCGGCGTCCGCGCGCTCCTTGATGACATCGCACACACCCACCAACTCCGCTAGCCGATTGGCCTTGTAGATGTCGGCGTGAAGATTCCCAATAGGTCCCATTCCAATCACAGCTACACGAAGCACGACACACTCCTGTCACAGAATGTTTCCGGGTAATGGTTCAACGCGTGGCATTCTACCGCGCCCTATCCATCGAATCCAACCATTCGAGTGATTTCGGCCACGGTGCGTTCCGCACCACGCACCACGTCCACGCGTGGTGTGGATGACGTTCGGAATGACACCTCAAGCGCTGCTTCCCCTCGATCTCAATGGCAAGGATCGCTTGACGAAATTACTTCTTCGGCTGTATCACGTTCGCCGGCGGTTCTCGCCCTGTGTTACACTTCGGGTCATGGGAATGTCGCCGCAATTAGAGGCGCTGTACGAGCCGGTCCTGCCGCAACTGAATGAAGTGCGCGACATGGTGCGCGCGTTTTGGGCCGATGCGCTGCAGCTTGTCCACGGCCCTGAATTGGACTCCCCCGACGTTACCGGCAAGATGCTTCGGCCCGCCCTGTGCCTTCTGTCCGCAGGCGCCCTCGGCGGACGAGACGTCAACCGCTTCTCGGCTATGGCCGCGGCGTTCGAGATTCTCCATCTCGCTGCGCTCACCCACGACGACGTGATCGACAGCGCCCACTTGCGCCGTGGCGCCACCTCCCTCAACGTCCTCTGGGATGACCATGCCGCCGTGTTGGGCGGCGACTACCTGGTTGCAAGGGCCACACTCCTGTTGGCCGCCTATAATTCATGCCCCCTGATTGCCAACGTGGTCGAGTCCGTTTGTCAAATGGCGGAGGGGGAGCTTCGCAGTTTGACGTGGAACCCGCGCACCGTGACGCGTGAAGACTGTGTCCGTCTCGCGGAACAAAAGACCGCCAGTCTGTTTGCATCGACGTGCACAGGTCCCACATTCGTCCTGGACACCGCTCATCGCGAGGCACTCCATCGGTATGGCATGGGGTTCGGGATCGCGTT
>Ga0315277_10011410_pt1 | contig 11202 bp, 6 predicted proteins | sample YL17G05_15_MG_FD_203695 | JGI IMG/M metagenome (GOLD analysis project Ga0315277, IMG submission 203695) | Sediment microbial communities from Yellowstone Lake, YNP, Wyoming, USA - YL17G05_15 | ecosystem: Environmental > Aquatic > Freshwater > Lake > Sediment | place: USA: Wyoming | collected...
AATTTATGGCCGCTATTGAGCTCGCCATAGACATCACCGAGCGTAAGCGGGCGGAGGAGAATCTAAAGAAAGCTAAAGAAGAAGCAGAAGAAGCCAACCGGCTGAAAAGTGAATTTCTGGCAAACATGAGCCACGAAATCCGCACCCCCATGAATGCCATCATCGGGATGACCGGCATCACTTTAGATACAAATCTGACCGGCGAACAACGAGAATACTTAAACATAGTCAAAGAAAGCGGCTATGCACTTTTGGGGCTGTTAGATGATATTTTGGATCTTTCAAAAATAGAGGCTGGTCAGATGGGGTTAGACACCATTGACTTTGACTTGTGCACCACTATTGAGGGGGTGGCAGACACCTTAGCCCATCGTGCTTCCAGCAAGGGGCTGGAATTGGCTTGTATGATCCACCATCAGGTCCCCACGCTTCTACGGGGCGATCCGGGCAGGTTAAGGCAAATCTTGATGAATTTGGGAGGAAATGCCGTTAAATTTACTGAAAAGGGGGAAGTGGTAATCCGAGTGGAGCTTTCGGAAGAAACCGAAGACCAGGCAACACTTCTTTTTTCCGTTACCGACACCGGAATAGGTGTCCCCAAAGACAAGCAGGAGAAGGTCTTTGAGAGCTTTGTCCAGGCCGACGGGTCTGCCAACCGCAAATATGCAGGCACCGGGTTGGGACTATCCATCTCCAAGCGATTGGTCCAGCTTTTGGGTGGTAAAATCGGCGTGGAAAGTCGACCGGGCAAGGGGAGTCGTTTCTGGTTTACCGTCACTTTCGAAAAGCAGAAAGAATTCAAAGAGATCTCCCTCACCCTTCCTTCTGATATACGCGGCCTGCGGATGTTGGTGGTAGACGATAACCAAACTAACCGGACCATTTTGGTCAAGATATTGGAGTCTTTTGGCTGTTTTGGTGAAGAGGTGGAAAGCGGCACAAAGGCGCTTCAGATGTTGAAGAAAGCAGTGGGTAAAGGAAAGTTCTTTGATTTGGTATTGTTGGATATGCATATGCCGGAGATGGATGGGGAACAAACTTTACGTGCGATCAAGGCTGATCCGGAGCTTAAGGATGTGCAGGTGGTTATCCTCACCTCTATAGGGATACGTGGAGATGCGGCCCGACTGGACGCTTTGGGTTGTGCCGGATACCTGACAAAACCAGTCAAGCAGTCCCAATTATTTGACACTATTATCACCCTCTGGAGCCAGCAAAAGACAGTGGCAAAAGAAAAACCGAGCACCATAGTTACCCGGCACACCATAGAAGAACAGAAGCACCGGAGAGCTCACATACTCTTAGCCGAGGACAATCCTATGAACCAGAAATTGGCGGTCACTCTGCTTAAGAAGGCGGGCTATTCGGTGGATGCCGTGGAAGATGGGCGAATGGTAATAGAATCTGTTAAACTGAGAGCTTACGATCTTATCTTGATGGACGTTCAGATGCCTGAAATGAATGGTTTTGAGGCTACCCAGGCAATCCGTGCAAAGGAAGGTGAGGCAAAGCATACGCCCATTATTGCCATGACAGCCCACGCCATGAAGGGGGATCGGGAGCGATGTTTACAAGCGGGCATGGACGATTACATCTCCAAGCCCATAGAGCCCCAAGAGCTTTTCGATGCCATAGAAAAGTGGACTAAATCCCAGGGTAAAGAGAAAGACCTTTCACCTTTTACCTTACACCTTTCACCCCAGAAAAGTGAGGTTGCTTGCAGTGAGTTTATTGAACAACGTGAAATCCATGGGATCGAGCCTATTGATCTTGAATCCGCCCTGCGCAGATTTGAGGGGGACAAAGAATTTTTCAAGGAGATGCTTCAGGAGTTTTTAAGCTATGTGCCGAAACAATTGGATAAATTAGCTGAAGCGATTAAGACGGGTGAGGCTAAGGTGGTGGAAACGGAGGCGCACAGCCTAAAAGGCGCTGCCGGTAATCTGGGTGCCCAGCCTATTGCCGACCTTGCTCTCCGACTGGAGTCTTTGGGACGTACAAAAGATTTAGCCGAGGCAAAAAAGATAATCGGTAACCTTAAAGCTGAGCTTAAACGCTTGGAAGAATACTCTAACCGATCATTTAAGGGGGAAATTGCACTGAAATCTTAAATGGTTCGATCCTGTTCGTCACGGACGCCTCGTCCGTGATGGAGAATTGATTGGTGACGGACGAGGCGTCCGTTATCAACGAGGAGGAATACCTCACAGCTCATTTAACAGCTGATTAAACAGATTAAGTAGATGTCAGTAATTCATATCTTCAGATCTGTTCAGCCTGCTGTGCATTTGTTTAATCAGCGGTGAATGACTCCATCAACTCAACGAACGAAGAGCTTTTCTGAAGATTTTTGAAGTGTGGGTCTAATCGGACCTCAAATTTGGATGGGCTTAGGGGAAGTTTCAAAGCTTGTTTTAGAAATCCACATGCCTTTTCCTCTTCCAGTCTCAAAGCATAAAAACGAGCGAGATCGTATAGAATAGCACCATTTCCCTCAGCCAATTCTTTTGAAATTTTCATCGCCTCCTCACCCTTATCCTTCTCCCCTAAGGCTAAGTAAGCCAAACCCAAAGTTGAGTGAAGATAGGGGTTCTTTGGATCACTTTTAATTTTGTCGGAACATAGCTGGATAGCTTTTTGGTAGCATTCCTCCGCTTTCTGGTTATTATTTAGCTGTTGATGCACCAGTCCCAGGAAATAAAAAGCTATAAATTCAAAATATCCTGAATCAATTGATTTTTGAAAAGATTCCAAAGAATTATGATAATCTTTCTTAAGGAGATAAACCCAGCCCAAATCCACGTAAACATTGGGATCACATCCGGTATCTATGCACTTTTTGAATCTCTCTAAAGCCAAATCTAACTTACCTAATTTCAGAAAAGTGCTTCCGATATAATAAAAAGCAGTGCTGTAATGTGGTGCTACATCTACAGCTTTGTAGAAAGCTTCTAAGGCTAAATCATATAGCTGTTGGTCATAGTAGGTTATTCCCACCAAAAGAAATGCTTCCGGGTCAGTCGGTCTTATCTCTAATGCTTTTCGAGCCCATCTTATCGCCTCCTCATAGTTTTTCAATTCCTCGTATATCCAGCCTAATACCCGACAAGCCTCATAAAAATTCGGCCTTAGATATATCGCCTCCTTAAACTCTTTGATAGCACCCTCTGTCATCTTTTTGAACATGAAGACCCGACCCAAAGAACGGTGCGCCTCCGGCGACTCCGGGTCTATCTTCAAGGCTTTCTGGCTCGCCCCTTCCGCTTCATCCAGTATGTGAAGGGAACGATCGTAATAGGCCTCATACTTGTAAACGTAGGCATCGGCTAAGCCAGCGTAAGCTAAAGCATAATCTGGGTCGATTTCTAAAGCCTTCTCATACAATTTTATGGCAAACTCAACCTCCTTTTTGCCCGCTTTCCAGTAATAGTCCCTGCCTTGCAGGTAATAATCATATGCTTGAACGGAAAAAGTCGGCTTCTTTTCCATCTGTATGATCTCACTGAGCTGAAGCTTCACTCTAAGTGCTCGGGCTATCTTGCGAGCAACCTCAGCCTGTAGGTCAAATACGTTCTTCAACTCTTCATCGAATCTTTCCGCCCAGACATGAAATCCATCCGCAGTTTTTATCAGCTGTACATTAATGCGCAGTTGGTTATCAGCTTTTCTTACTGAACCTTCCAAAACAAAGTCAACGGATAACTTTTTGCCAGTTTCTTTTATATTAATCTGCTGACCTCTGAAAGGAAGAACATCGGACCGGGATAAAACCCTTATACCCCCAATACTGCATAAGTCGGTGATTATGTCCTCGGTCATCCCGGCTACAAAATAGTCATCTTCCATTCTTCCACTCATATTCTCCAGATACATGACTGCTATGGATGGTTTTTTTGACTCTTCTAACTTTAGCTTTGTTTCTGCTTCCTTCTTGTACCAGAGGTCTTGATCTTTTTGTAATCTTTTTAAATCTGCCAAAAGCTCATCTATGTGCTGATATCGAGTCTGAATTTCTTTTTCTAAAGCTTTGTCAATGATCTTTTGGAGTTTGTCAGGTATTCCGACTTTGAATCGGGCTAAAGGCTCCGGGGTCTCAGTCAAAATAGAGTAGATTAACGCGGCTGGGTGCTCTCCTTTGAAGGGCATCTGCCCAGTTATCATCTCATACATAACTACTCCAAAGGAGAAAATATCGGAGCGGGAATCCAAAGGTAAGCCCTGCGCCTGTTCAGGAGACATATATTCTAGAGTTCCTAAAACTGTTCCGCTAACTGTTAAACCAGGAACATCCTTCAGCTTGGCTAATCCAAAATCGGTTATCTTGGCAACTCCCTCCGGGGTAATCATTACATTATCAGATTTGACATCCCTATGTATTACACCTTTTTTGTGAGCGGCATTCAAACCCTCTGCTATCTGGGTAGATATATTCAAAATCTCCTCTATGGAGAGGGTCTTTTCTTTGATCAGTTCTTTTAAAGATTTGCCTTCAATGTAAGCCATGAAGATAAAGCATTCACCCTCAACTTCATCTATCTCGTAGATGGTAGCAATATTCTGATGGTCCAAAGCAGATGCGGCTTTGGCTTCATGGGCAAATCTTGTCTTGGCTTCTTCGTCACACAAAAGATGTTTTGGCAGAAACTTTAAAGCCACAATCCGATCCAATTTAGTGTCTTGAGCTTTATAGACAACCCACATACCGCCTTCGCCCAGCTTCTCCAAGATATTGTAATGTGAAATGATTCTGTCTCTCATCTCTTATTTAGATAAAAAATTCTCCTAGTATACTTAATTAAAGAAAAATTTTCCGAATGTCAAACGAAAAAAAGGGGAAAAATGGATCAGAATTTATTGGTTTCACTCCTGGGTGGATGTTATGGGCGTGTTGAGAAAACCCCCAAAAGGAGTGCACCCCGCCTTTGGCGGGGTGCGGTTTTTCTCAAAATCTGAGTAGTTGTGTGGTACAAAGACATTTGGATTACAGGAAATCGCAAAAGCAAGCTTTTGCATTCCAAAAACCACTTTTTCAAAAGTCCTTTGTCGCCCACCCTGCTCAGATGGGTCCCGTCTTTGGTGGGAATGCCGTGGGATGATAATATCCACCGGAAGCAAGAACAAGCTCACTACACTATAATCACCTTTCCCATAAATACTGCATTGTTTCTTTCACCATTGAGGTTGGAACGATTTTGCTCTTTGCGGTGGGAAGACAGCGGGTAGGGTGTCAGAACGGGGTTCTGGCACCTCGGAGATGTCAAGAGAAAAAATTACTTTTCCACTACTTTAAGAAACGAAGGATGTTCCTGTAGTAGCTTGAAGTGTGGGTCTAATTTTGCCTCTATGTGAGAGGGAGATAAGCACTTGTCTAAGGCTATTTGTAAAGTTTGAATAGCTTTATCAGGCTTGTCTTGCAATGCATAGATTCTTGCCAGATCGTATAAAATAGCACCGTTTTCAGGATCGAGGGAGACGGCATATTCTCCACGTTGGGTGCCTTTTTGATGCTCTCCCAGGGAAGTATATGCCAAACCTAAAGTGGAATGAACATATGGATTTTCAGGATCATCCAAAAGTAGCTTGTTAGATAGTTCGATGCAATGCTCGTAATAGTCTTTTGCCTCTTCTTCCTTGTCTTGAATCTTAAAGACCAAACCCAAGCAATAGTTAGCTAGAAACTCAAAGCCTCCAATTTCGATATATTTCTTGAAACTGGTAATGGCTTTTTCAAAATCTCCCTTAAAAAGATAAATCCAGCCCATGTCCAAATAAACGTTAGGATCACCACCTGCTTTGATGCACTTCTGATACATCTCCATCGCCTGGTCAAATTTACCCTGCTTCTGATATGTATTTCCGATATCATAGTATGCTTGTGCATAGTCGGGAGCCACTTCAATCGCCTTGAAAAACATTTGTTCCGCTTGATGGTATTCCTTTTTATCGAAATAGGCAATCCCTAAGAGGCGATAGCTTTCCCTATCTGAAGATCTTATCTCCAAAGCCTTCTCTGCGTAAGTAATAGCTTCATCACAATTCCTCATCTCTTCATAAATCCACCCCAAAGCTCTGTAGGCTTCTAAATAGTCAGGTTTTAATTCGACGGCTTTCTTAAATTCATTTATCGACTCCTGATAATTTTTTTTCTCTTTATAAACTCTTCCTAAAGCTCTATGAGCCTCCGGCAAATCGTAATCCAAAGCCAGTGCCCTTTTGCTTGCTTCTTCAGCTTGATTCAAAAGATGCACCGATCTATCGTAATAGGCTTCATACTTATAAACATAAACATCAGCCAGCCCCGCATAAGCTAAGGCATATTGAGGGTCCACCTCCAATGCCTTCTTATACATCTGTATGGCGATCTCGAGATCCTCTTTCCCCAGTCTCCAATAATAATCTCTTCCTCTTAGATAATAATCATAGGCTTTAATACTTATGGTGGGCTTTTTCTCAATCCGCTGAATCTGACTTACGGTGAGTTTGATCTTCAGCGCGGAAGCTACATTTTGGGAGACATCTGACTGGACTTCAAAAACATCCTTGAGTTCCCGATCAAACCTTTCTGCCCAGACATGAAATCCGTCTGATACTCGTGTAAGCTGCGCAGTTATCCTTAACCTGCTATCTGCTTTTCTAATTGAGCCTTCCAGGATGTAATCGACATTCAAATTCCTGCCGATCTCTTTTGTGCTCACTGTTTTTCCTCTGTAAGGCACCACATCACTCCTTGAGAGGACCTTGATTTTGTCTATCTTTGAAAGGTCGGTGATGATATCTTCGGTCATTCCAGCCGCAAAGTAGTCATCTCCTCTGCTTTCCCCCAGATTCTCGAAATAAAGCACTGCCAAAGAGGGGGTGGTTGGTGCTTTTCGACGTGCTCCTGGCTCATACTCTTCTCCTACCTTGCGTAAATCGGCTAAAATTTCCACCATAGATTGGTACCTTTGCTTCGGTCTCTTCTGCAGAGTTTTTCCAATAATTCTTTCAAGCTCTTCCGGTATTTCCTTATTTAATTTTGTCACTGGCTCCGGATCTTCATTAAGTATTGAATAAACGGTCGCCTGTTCATATTCACTCCAGAAAGGTAGCCTTCCGGTTATCATCTCATACAATACCACGCCAAACGAAAAGACGTCGGTTCTTTCATCTATGGTGATTCCCTGAAGCTGCTCCGGCGAGGCATAAGGAAGAGTCCCCATTATGCTCACTTGACTGGTAAGGCTGGGGGCACCTTTTAGTTCAGCTAATCCAAAATCGGCGATCTTAACCTTCCCATCTGGCGTCAGCATTATGTTGTCGGATTTAAGGTCTCGATGGACAATCCCTTTTTCATGTGCGGCTTTAAGTCCCTCCGCTACTTGCATGACTATATTAAGCGCCTTTTTTACTGAAAGAGCTTCTTGACCTATAAGACCTTTTATAGACTTCCCCTCGACAAACTCCATGGAGATGAAACACTTGCCTTCAAACTCATCAATCTCATAAATGGTGATTATGTTCTGATGATTTAGTGCCGAGGCGGCCCGGGCCTCGCGGAAAAACCGGGCTTTAGCCTCCTCATCGAAGGCGAATTGCTCCCCCAAAAATTTTAAAGCGACCACCCTTAGGAGTTTAGTGTCCTCTGCTTTATAGACCACACCCATCCCTCCTTCGCCTATCTTCTCTAATATCTTATAATGGGAAAAAACTGTGCCTATCATTTATTCACAAATCGAGAAACAAGCTTAATTTTATATTTAATAATAAGACTAAGAACTTATTTTGTCAAGAAAAATAGAGCGTGCAATAATGTATATTGAGGAGCTGTTGCTTACCCCACAGAGACCCGTCCAGAAAGGAAGCCTCCGACCAACATGAAAAGCCCCAGCTCTTTTTAGAACCGGGGCTATGGCATCATTACGGAGTTTCTATCTTATTTTAGAACTAACAACAAGGCGGCGGTCCACCTATAAACAGATAGTTGATCAAGTAAACCACATCAGAGACATCTATTTTTCCATCAGGATTCACATCTGCTGAAAGCATACAAACTGGTTCAGGACCGCTTATGAAAAGATAATTTATGTTGTGTCAGGACCTCAGTCCTGACACTTTTTAAAGCGCCAGCTACCAGGATTCCACCAAAGGCGGAAGAGTAGAACTCTTGACACAACTATCAAAGGTCAAGCTGAAGCTTGACACTCTAAAGAATTGGATATGTCAAATTATTCAATCCGCTGACGGATTTTCAAATACCTGCTTGAACACCTCCAGCGCCTTGTAAATATCATCTCGGTTGACATCCAGATGGGTTACACATCGGATTTTGGTTTTTCCGAAGGAGACGGCCAAGACACCTTTTTCTTTTAATTTCTCCAACACATCCGCTACATCCATGCCGCTTTCTTTTATCTCTATGACCACAATATTGGTCTGAACACTTTCCAGATCCACATAGATTGTGGGGATTTTTGATAACCCTTGGGCTAAGGCTTTGGCATTCCGATGATCTTCGATCAAGCGATTGAAATTGTTCTCGATGGCATAAATCCCAGCGGCGGCGATTATCCCCACCTGTCTCATCCCCCCACCAAACATCTTCCGATTCCTTCTGGCAATTTGGATAAAATCCGAAGTTCCAGAGATAACCGATCCAATGGGCGCGCCCAAACCTTTAGAAAGACAGACTGAGACTGAATCGAAATGTCTGGCATATTCATCTAAAGGAATTCCGGTGGCGATGGTGGCGTTCCAAAGTCGGGCACCATCCAGATGTATTTTGATTCCAAAAGGCTTTGTAGCTCCCCTTATTTTTTTAATCTCCTCTAATGGGTAAATTGTTCCGCCCGCCCGATTGTGCGTGTTCTCCAAACAGATCAAAGTGGTTTGCGGAACATGAATGTCTTCGGGGCGGATATGATCCAGAATCTGCTGGATAGTCAAGACTCCTCTTTCCCCTTTTAACGGGTTTAGTTGGACTCCGCAGAGAACCGAGGGGGCTCCAACTTCATAGTTGTATATATGCGAATCCTCCTCCAATATCACCTCGTCCCCCGGCTTTGTCTGTGATTTTATAGCCACCTCATTTGCCATGGTTCCGCTGGGGACGAATAAAGCTTTTTCCTTGCCCAAAAGCTCCGCCACCATCTCTTCTAACTTTTTGACGGTGGGATCATCCTCAAAAACGTCGTCTCCCACCTCGGCTTCGGCTATGGCTTGCCGCATGGCTTTGGATGGTTTTGTCACCGTGTCACTTCTTAGGTCTATGATTTTTTGATTCATTTTCCTTAAGAAACTTATAAGGGAGGTCGGCTTCCACTATTGTTAGGCAGACTTGATGTGTACTTCTGCAGGAATATGGTTTAGAGTTAAATCTTTAAGATCAAGTTTTTTGCTGGCATTATCTATATCAATACCAACTAAATTACCATCTTTATCATAATCCAAGATAATCCCAGGAGTAACTTCTCTGCTCTCAGCACTACTTTTAGAAGATAGATCAATATATAAAGAATCCGTATCCGGATAGTAATTTAATTTCATAATTTGACGTTGTCCCAAATGTCTGTGATGACCATAAGATTTATGGATCTACCAAAGAAGGGGGGCTTTGCGGTTCGACTTTGCTCACCGCCCTGAGCTTGTCGAAGGGCCGAAATCCTTGAACGTCCGACAGAAACGTCGGACGCTACGGTTTCGGTAGCGCCCGACCTTTGTTAACCCTGAGCATAGTCGAAGGGTGTCGGGCGTAGATCTCTCTTACCCCTTCTCAAAAATTCCCGTTTTTTCTATCACATACTTTTGGGACAAACCCTAATTTTAAAAGCTACAATTTGACCATGTTGGTGGCTTGTTCTCCCTTCTCCCCTTGGGTGATCTCAAATTCGACCTCATCTCCTTCCTTTAGGGTTTTAAATCCCTCTCCTTGGAGAGAGGAGAAATGGACGAATATCTCCTTCCCATCCTCAGAAGTAATGAACCCATAACCCTTTTTAGGGTTGAACCATTTTACTACTCCTTTGGGCATGATTTGACCTCCCAAAAATAGTGAAACGTTAAACTACGTTTTATATTCGCAGCAAGATATGCATGACCAACCCGCTTATCAACGGAACCGAGAAATTATCATCTATGGGGAATGGCATTGCCTCAACCACCGTAGCTACAAATGCACCCATTACGCCTATCCACAAAGGAAGCCCGGGAACAATCAGGGCCACCAGGACGCACATAAAAAGGCAAGCCCAGCTTCCTTCAAAAGTTTTCTTTTTGCTTTCGTTTTGTCCCGTCTCTACGTCGGAACGAGCAAAATTCCAGTTGATTTTGAGTTTGCCATATTTTCTTCCAATCAAAGCCGCCGCAATATCGCCCAGGATGATGAAGGAGATCGAGGCAATGGCGGCACTTTTGTCAAACAAAAGTATGCTTAAAACCGAGGCGGTAAGTATGTAGCTGGAACCGGTGAAGTTAGAATCCTCATGCTCCCTTAACATTGGTCCTATGAGTTGATTCAAAAAACCGTGAAGGGGAAGCCTTTTAAGCCGGATTATGTCAAGCCCGATCGAACCCAGGGCGAAAGGGGTAAGAATCAATAAAGATAAAAACTTGGGCAAAAGGAAGTAACCGATGGGAATGACCAAGGCTACTAAGTGTGTTGCCTTTCTTTTGAATTCGTTGTAAAATGAAATTTCCATTTATGCTGAATGAAATCGAGCCTAAGCAGATAACAGACAAAAGTTCTTATGGATCTTACCCATCTTTTGCCGGCTGTATTTTTATCATCCTTCAGGTTTATCCAGCTGAGGCTCTTTTAGTAGCTTTTTATCAATCCATATTTTGGCTTCTTTGAAAAGTGAGTTCTCCCAGTCCTCTTGGTATTTCCTTATTTTCTCCCACTTAATATCCTTTTCGATCTCCGGGAGGATGTCTTCAAAAGTTTTCCCCTCTTTTTCTTTTTCCACCACTTTTATCAGATGAAAACCCCACTTGGTTCTCACTGGTTCACTCACCTCTCCTTCGTTCAAGCTCAAAGCTTTTTCATAGAAGTTTTGGGGCATCTCGTCTTGGGTGATAAAGCCTAAGTCATAAGCTACATCTTTGATCTCCGACTCGCCCGGATAATACTTTTTCGCTAACTCCACGAAATCCGCCCCGTTTCTTATCTGATTCAGAACCTCCACTGCCTTTAAGGAATCATCGAAGATGATATGATAAACGTGAACC
>Ga0315277_10011411_pt1 | contig 11201 bp, 8 predicted proteins | sample YL17G05_15_MG_FD_203695 | JGI IMG/M metagenome (GOLD analysis project Ga0315277, IMG submission 203695) | Sediment microbial communities from Yellowstone Lake, YNP, Wyoming, USA - YL17G05_15 | ecosystem: Environmental > Aquatic > Freshwater > Lake > Sediment | place: USA: Wyoming | collected...
TGAGCTTGGGGCGACCGCACTGACCGGGCCTTACCAGACCGTTTGTGTTAAGTATGCCGTGGCGGATTACTTTCCTCCTTCGAGGGGACAAGTTGCGCATACGATGGCACGGGCACTCGTGTTTTGAGATCGAGGGGAGCGTCATAGTCGTCACTGACCCGCACGACGGGAAATCATTGGGGATCTCGCCGCCACAAGTGAAGGCGGACCTGGTCCTCGTGTCCCACGACCATTTCGATCACAACTGTGCTCATCTGGTCAAGACACCCGATTCCAGCGTCATCACGAAACCCGTGTTGACGGTCGAACACGGCGTGCGCGTCGAAGGCATCACTGCCGATCACGATGATTACGGGGGAGCGAAGAGGGGCAAGATCACCATCTTCAAGTTCGAGATGGACGGCACTTCGTTCTGTCACCTTGGGGACTTGGGTCATAGGCTGGACGAGTCCCAGATCGACAGGATTGCGCCTGTGGATTTCCTTTTCGTGCCGGTCGGGGATGTCTTCACCGTCGGGCCTCAGACTGGCAAGTTAGTGGCTGACAGCGTTGCGCCCAGGGTCGTCGTGCCCATGCACTACAGAGTTCCGGGGCTCGGCATGTCGATACAGCCAGTGCAGAGCTTCACGAAATTGTTCGACCAACGCCAGATCGTCAAGGTTGGCAACGAGGTGGAGTTCACCCGAGACGACCTCCCCGAGTCTGGAACTGAGGTCTGGGTATTCTCTCCGTGATACCTGCTCAATAGAGTACGAGCCCATCCTCGAGTCTTCCGAGTTCTATCGGGGTCGACCTTGCCCCCACATACGCACCTTTGCTGTTGGCGACCGCGCACGCACCGAGATAAGGAGTACCGTAATTCAGGGTCGCTACACTGGCGGGGACCTTGAAAAGAGACGATAGCTCCCGCAGCTCCTCCTCCGTCGTTCTCGGGTGGCAGACCACCCCTTTGTTCGTCGCGACGCAGGCTGACCCAACTGTCTCGACCCCTGCTATCCTCCTTCTCTGGACCTCCACGCCGAGGACATCCTGGACCAATCTCACAGTGTAGATTGATGCCGCTGGGTGGATGACAGCCGCGTGGTCATTGGCGAGAATGTTGTTGCCCGCAGCGTTGAGCTTCTCCTCCATCTTTGCGACTCTGAGTTCCTTAGGGAACTTCGAGATCTCCTTCTTCTCGGCGAAGTTGGTCACAATCACACCGTTGGAGTTCATAGCGACGAGCGAGCCAACAATGGTGCAGCCTGCGATGTTCGTCGATATGATGTCGACACCTAGAGTATGGGCTACGCCTTTCGCGGCTTTCGGCTCCACAGTATCACACAACACGGCGAATCGTTCGCTAGCTGCGCAGTATACCCCAATGTAGGGATTGCCGTTTATGTCCCCCAACCTGAGCATCTATCCCCTACCCTGGAAAATTCATTCTTCTGGGAGGGAGACCTCAATCAGGCCGTCCTCGAACCTGATGGCCTTCACGCGCACCTTGCTCGGCGGATGCTCTATCCCCCTGGACCATATGAGCTCGTTGAGTTTGAAGTCCAGCCAGATCTCCTTCTTGTCCTTCTCCTTGTCCTCTTCGGAGGTCTTCTCCATCATATGCTTTCGAACGTACTCCTTGATCTCCTTGATGGCCCTCGGCGCGCGCTTCGTCTTCGGGACCACTTTCGTGACTGTCAGGGGAATTGTGAAAACCCTCTCCAACTCTTCGACCATGTTATGACCTCACACCTTTAGTTTCGTCCTTCTCCAATTTCTTCGCTTGGGGTGCCTTAGGAAGGCCCTGTTCGTCCTCTGCATGACCCAGGCAGGGACCCTTCTGTTGCTTTTGGTCGCCGCCAGCAGTCTGAGCTTTCTCGCGTGTGGCTTGTGTTTGGCCATCCGGTCATCTCCTCTCGATCTTGATCTCGCGCTTCTTCGGCATGATCTTGCGCAGTATCTGCCGCAGGGTGTAGTCGTCTATCTGCTGCGTCAGCCTTCCCGACTGGACCAGCATTATCAGCTGGTTCTCAACGGACTCGACGACATCGGGACGCGTCATGCGAAGGTTGGCCAGCCGCTCTCGCGCCTCTGGCGTCAGGAGCTGGCGCATGAGCATCTGCTTCTGCGCGTCCATCTGCTTCGCCTGTTCCTGGGCGACAGATTCCTGCTGCGCTCTTAGCTGGAGATCCTGCATCTTCCTTTGCCTGAGGGCATCCAGCTCGTCTTCGTCAGCCATGTCCACTCACTCAGAGGTACTTCGTGAGTTCTGGGTTCTGGGCCGCCATCTCCTTCAGGATCTGTGTAGACATGCCGTCTATCATCTTCCTGGCCTTGGCGGTCACGACCCTCCCTCCGTCCTTCTGCTTCTGAACCAGCTGACTCTTCTCCAGCTGCTGGACTGTCATGCGAGAGATCGAGCGGGAGCCACGCACGGCTCTGTTGGGCTTGGAGCCTCTGTCCGCCTTGCCACCGAACATGGCGGCCAGGTGTGTCGTGCCAATGGGGCCCTCGACATATATCTTCCTTAGAACCGCCGCGGTCCTGACGTGCCACCAGTCGTTGCTGACTGGACTCTTCTCCCTGTGCCTTCCGGTCTTGACGAATGCTGCCCAATCGGGCGGTGCGATCGTCTCGACCTTCTTCAGCTCCTCCGCTAGCTTCGGTATGAGCTTTTCAGCGGGCACATCAAACGCAGTAGCCATCGAGATTCCTCAGTGAAACGCGATTTTCCAATCGGCTGGAACACTGCCGCCAATGGCGGCAAATCGCGGATAAGTTGGTACTCATATTTAAATGCTTGTTGGCTAGAGAATATGCCAGAGCACGCATCCAGGAGCTCGCTGACAAGTGATTTTCGATTCGGAGCGGGCAAGGGTTTTTGATTGGCGACCTCTTTGCAGAGACGATGAACACTGTTGTAGGCATCACCGGTGCCTCAGGAATCGTCTACGGCGTGCGTCTTCTGGAGAAGCTGCCTCCGACGAAGACCGTGATAGTATCGGACGACGCGGAGAAGATAGCCAGGCTCGAACTTGGAATCTCAAGAAAGGATATCCGTGAGCTAGCAGATTCTTACTACGGCAACGACGACATGTACTCGCCACTCGCTTCTGGCTCCGTCAGATTCGATTCGTTCGTCATAGCACCCTGCAGCACTTCCACGATGTCAAAAATCGCTGCCGGAATCGCAGACAACCTCATCACCAGGATCGCCTCGGTCGCCCTCAAGGAGCGCAGGAAGCTGGTCCTGCTGCTGAGGGAGACACCTCTGTCCACGATCCATCTGTCCAACATGGAGAGACTGTCGCAAGCGGGAGCAATCATCATGCCGGCGAGCCCGGCATTCTATCCACGGCCTCGCAGCGTGGACGAGATGGTGGATTTTGTCGTCGGCCGGGTCTTGGACGAGCTCGGGATCGACAACGATCTCTACGCCAGATGGAAGGGCGTGACGCCCTCTACTCGTAGTCGTGGATCTCGTCGAACTCGTCGCTGACGATCTTGAACTGGGCCTCCGACATCTTCTTCTTGTCAAGGCTCAGAACGATTGTAGAGCCGTGGATAGCCGCCAGGTCGTTCAGCCTCTTGATGAATGCCAGGACCTTGTCGAACCCGTTCAGCTCTGTCAGAGTATCGATGCCTTCGATCAGAATGCCAGCTTCCTTCGATGTCATCATGAATGTCGACGCGATCTCCATCGGGTCGCCGTCCAGGTCCTTCGGGTTGATGTTGTCGATGTCCGTCGAGCTATCGGAGAACCACTTGACCGACACTTCCCTCAGGTCGTACTCGGACCTGATCTTCCCTGGGAACTGAATCGTCAAGCACATGGCGGGTCTTCCAGACAGTCCTATTGCGCGGATCATCATGAAGGCGTTCCGCGGATCCTTGTCTACCACCAGGTAGTTCCTTCCCGCCTTGATCTCCTCCTGGAACGCGCCGCACTTCGTACACTGGACCGAATACGAATCCTCAGTTCCGGAGTACATGAAGGTCTCGCCGCAGGCTTTGCACCTTATCGACCTGGATCGCTGGGGGAACAAGGGTTCTCCACAACTAGGGCATGTCTGTGCCTTCTCGGCGCAGTTGACGTGCATGGCGGCGTCGCATGTGCACTGGAACATGTCCAGTCCAGCCTCGATGGGCATGTAGCAGACCTTGCAGAGTATTTCGCCCTCGCCCTCTTCCCTCTCGATGAGAGCCTGTTTGACCTCCACGACGGATTCGTCGGGGATGGATAGAGCGGCCTTGTTGTACATGCTTCTGGCGAACAGGTGTTCTGCTATGATGGCGAAGGGGACCAGCAAGTAAAGATATGCAGCGTAGACAAGGGCGTTTCGAGACGCGAAAGAGAATATGTACGGCACGAAGTACAGCACAACCAAGACCGCCACCAACACGATTGCGAATATCCTGACGGACTTGAGCGGCTTCGCGTTCTTCCTGAACTTCTTGGGGTGAAGCTTCTCGAACTTGTCGAAGTTGCTCCCAGGTATCCTGAGTATCATCAGACACCCGAGGAACAGCACGACGAAGGATATCTGCTGGTTCTCCTTGACCGAGAACGCTTCGTAGGACACCGTGTCCTGAGCGGAGATGCTTGGTCCGACGCTGCCACTAAAGGAGTACCACAGCAACTCGCCGAACGGGTTCCTCATGGCGCTGACACTGCCTTGGCTCAACTCAGGGTTCGATAGGCTTCCGAGCATGATCGTCGTGACGCGCTGCTTGATCACCAGAGCCCCGACGTATGAATAGCCAGTGGCATCCGCAATCGACCCCGCAAACGCGTCGTATGCTCCCTGAGCGGTCTCGATCACCTTCGATTCCATCTCGCCAGAACCGTCGAAATCGACCTTGAGGACTATCGGCAATGTGGCGTTCCATTCCGATCTCACGAGGCCGCTCGAGTGGTCTGCGATGAAGCCACTCGTTCTTCCGGTGAAGTTTGTCGCCGACTTGATGGCGATGCCCCAGTATATCTTGCCCACAAGAGCGCTTGAGAACGCGTTGAGGAGCGTCCCGGTCTCGTTTGCGTCGAGCCACATGTCTCCGTTCGCGTCGAACCATCTGAAAACGGCGGTCCTGAGCGCGACCGCAGGGTCCCCTGCGAAAGTCAACTCGACGCTGCCCGAACCGTCAATAGATGTCAGGCCGGACATGAGCAGCTTGCATTCAACCCTCATCACGTTGCTAGGATCGGGCTGAGATGAAGCGCGTGGTGCGACCACGGTTGTCATGAGCACTACGGATATAAGGGCTGCCAAAAGGACCGACTTGAATCGCATGGTACCGACCGATGATATCTAGGTAGCCGTGTCTTAATGATTTCGCGCCTTTTCGTCCCGTCTGACCCGCTGGAGCCTCCCTGGGGCGTACCAATTCCACTTTTGGAGGAGCAGCATGATTGCGGGGACGAGGTATATCCTGAGGATCATGGCGTCAAGCAGGATGGCGAAGGCGAGGCCGAATCCGAACTCTCTCAGCAGAATCGTCTGGGACAGCATCATGGATCCGAATGCACCTGCCATCACGAGCCCGCACGCGGTTATGATCCCTCCAGTGCGCTCCACGGCGGCCGCAATGGCCTTCTCGTCTGTCTTGCCCTTCAGCACTTCCTCTCTTATCCGGGTCGTGAGGAATATGTCATAGTCCATGCCGAGACCCATGGCGACAACGAACAGTATGAGAGGCATCATCCACAAAACGGGGCTACCAAACCCGAACTGGAAGATCAGCATCGTCATTGCGATCGTCCAAGTCACGTTCAACAGAACCGTCAGTATGAGTCGCAGCGGGATCAGAAGCGACCCCAAGACAAGCAGAAGGACCACATATATTCCGATAAGCACGACGACCCTCATCGTAAGGAAGTCTTGAGAGACAGTTCCGGAGACATCGGACATGGCGGCCGTCGACCCGCCGACCAGTATGACCGCGCTCCCGCCGAAGATGCTGCTCTCCGCCTGCGGATCAAGGGCTCTGACGGTATCGATGGTGTGGATCGATTTCGTCGTGAAAGGCTCGTCCTGCAAGACGACCGTGATCATGACCGTCCTGTTATCATTTCCTATGGAACTGGCCATGGTCATTTCGTAAGTCGCCCGCTCGACCCCAGGCAGCGAATCGAGATAGGTGCTGTTCACCGGCCTACCGAAGGGTCTCGTGGGTCCGGAAACGCTCCTGATATTGCTCTGATCGCTCACGAGCACAGAATACTGTTCCAGCTGCACTGCAGCAGTGAGATTCAGGGTGCCATTCGCCTCCAATATCGAATGATCGAAGCGAACCACGATGTAAGTGGGAGTGATTGTGCCTTCCCCGAATCCTGCTCCGAGGGCGTTGATCCCCTGCTTGCTCTCGGCGTTGGGCAGGCTGGCCATGAAATCGTAGCTCGGTACCAGCGCGAAGTAGAAGTAGATTGCAGGAACCGATATGACGAGGGCCGCCAGAACGATTGCCTTAGAGTGCTTCAACGAGAACTTCACGCTCTTCCTGAAGTAGCCGCCGCCTCTCTCGTCCAGGGACTTCGCCCTCAGCGTCGCCTTGGCCATCGTGTTCGGCCAGAACACCTTGTCCCCTATGAGCATCAGCAACGATGGAAGCATGGTTAGTGCGAACAGAAGTGTGATCCCGACTGCGGCCACAAGGGCCATGCCCATTGACCGTACCATGCTGTACTGGCTGATCATGAGCGCTCCGAAGCCGATCATGACCGTGGCACCACTGGTCGCTATGCTCTCGCCTGCCCACATGAGGCTGGTCTTGACGGCCTCTTCTTTTTGTTTCCCAGCTATGCGCTCTTCCCTGTATCGGGACATTATGAAGATGCAGTAGTCAGTTCCAGCGCCAAGCATGACGACTAGAATGAGCATCGTCACGCTGTAGTGGATTTCCATGACGTAGGTGCCCAGGATGTAGATCACTGCGGTGGTGAGTAGGTAAGCCATGCCAATCGTGACCAGCGGTATCCACGGCGAGAGCACCGATCTGAAGAAAAGGCCGACCAGCACGACGATGAGGATGACTGTGAGGGGGTCCACTCTGCTTGTGTCGGTGGCGACCGCATCCATGGTATCCACTTCGAGCGCCGCGTCGCCTGTGACATAGACCGTGTATCCGGGGACCAGTTGCTGCTCCTGCCTTATGAGGTCGCGAACCACCCTGACGTCGTTTTGGGCCTCGTGCGACGAACCTCCGACCGACAGCGAGACGGCCATTAGCATCGTGGTGTTCGCGGCTCCTGAGGTGGGGTCAGTGTTGATGAACCGAGATACAAACACATCTGGCACATTGATTGGAAGCTGGTCAATCGCGTGGCTGAACACCACCTCATGCGCGAACGCCATCACGTCTGCGGCAGCAGGGGTTGGACCAAGCTGCCAAACGTCGGATACGAATGTCATGTCAGCCCCTATCTGGATGGACATCGCGCCGATAACAAACGCTTCCAGCGCAAGTTCCCGCTGCTGCTGGCTCATGTCACGGTAGTACTGAACACTGAACGTGTGCGCCACGTTCAAGGCGAACTTGCCCATCTCGCCAGGAACGCGGCTGAAGTACGGGTCCGCCGCTGCAACAATCAAGTTCTGCAGCTCCCAGGAGTCGTTCGTGTGCGTCTGCAGCCAAAGCGGGTAGAAGGCTTCTGCGTAGCCAGTAACAAGCGCGACCATTGTATCGTTCATTCCAGACGCGCTCAACTGAGCTGTCAGTCCGCTGATCACCGCACTCTGAGCCTCCTGATCCGTTCTTCCAGCCATCAGCAGTTGCAGATGGGCATCGACTGCATCGAGTGGGATCTTGTAGACTATCTGAACCATCTGACTGGTCTGGTCGTTCAGTGCGTACATCCCAGGAGCGCTCTGTTCGACAACGCCAGCGATGTATGTCTCAAGCACGCTGTAGACATAGTCAACGCTGATGACTCCCTGGATGCCGTTGTCATTCCGGATGTTGTTGTATAGACTCGTGGAGTAATTGCGGACATCAGGAGATGTGACGTCCGAGTTCTGGATGACGATCATTATCGTGCTGTTCGCAATCTGGCCCGGGAAATTCTCATCGATCAGATTCTGCGCCTTGATGGCCTCTAGCTTGTTCAAGTTCACTTCGGTCTCAGAGTAGACGACGACATCATTTATCTTGAAAATCAGCGGGAAGGCATAGAAAAGAATGATGAGCCAGGCGATGATCACAAACTTGTAATGTTTGATGATGAAATCGGCGAGCTTGCTGAACATAAACCAATCACCAGCGTCACTGAATGGGGGAGGCCTGAGCGATGTAGCACCCCGAAGATGCTCTCCCTCTATATTCCTTTCGATTTACCATGCTTGCCGAGAGAGTCATCATCCAAGGTACACAGCAGGGCGCCCCGGCTTCGCGAACCTTGCCTTTCCTTTGGGATCCGTTCTGGCCGGATCATCTGCCGAAAACACCAACACCCGGTAGCCCAGCTCCTTCTCGAGGAAACTCTTCGCCTTGGTCAGCACTGAGAGCTCATCGATCCTTGTGGTAAGAACCCGGCGTTCCTCAGGCGAAGTCTTGGAGAGTTCGGACACGAGTTCCTTCGCATAGCCCGGTATCTCCTTCTTCGATTCGGGCGCTTGTGTCTTGGCCATCGCGATCTTGATGAGAGAGGATATCTCAGGCTTGGAATTCGGATGCGCCAGTGCTTCCGCGAGCATGTCGTGCTTCCACTTCGGAGCGACCATGATGACAGCTTTCTCCGGCTTCATGTTGGTGACCTTGACAATCTCGGCGACATCGGCAATCAACCGTTCTATGAGGACCTCCTTGGCCTCCTCCGCTAAGGACGACTCGGTGACAGCTCCCGGTCGGAGCTGCGTAGTCGAAACGAATCTCTTCCTGCCGACCGATTCCCACATCTCCTCAGCGATATGGGGGGTCACTGGCGCCATGAGCGGTATCCAAACCTCAAGCGCGCTCATGATGGCGCGCTTGTTCTTCCCGCCACGCCTGAGATACCATCTTATGTCCTGAGGGATCTCGAAGTAGACGTCGTTGGAATATGATCTGAGATCATATTCTGCCATGTACTCGTGGAGTCTCACGAGCCTGGTCTGCATCTTCGTCTCGAGCCAGGTGTCGACCTCAGAGGTGGCATTTGTTCCAACAGACGACAACTCCTGAACCAAGGACCAAAGGCGCTCCAGGCGGTCATGGTAGCTCTCGACCTTCTCGTCATCCCAAGCCACATCCACATAGAGTGAGGCGATGTGCGCGTAGAACAGCCTCATGGAATCGACGCCGAACCTCTCTGCTGCGTCTGGAATCGGCTGCGCGCCACCCTTCGACTTCGAGATCTTGCCCCCCGTGGACGTGATGTACCAGTTGACAAGGATTCCTCGAGGCCAATGCTGAGGCCTGAGCACTGCCACATGGTTCATCAGGAACACTGGGAAGTGCACGGTCATGTGCTCCTTGCCGCCCAGGTTGATGTCTAGAGGGTACCAGTACTCAAACTCCGATCTGATGGACTCGATGACTTCCTTCGCGAACCCGGTGCTGCTGACGACGGAGGAAATCTCGCCCTTGCCCAGAAGCACGAAGTCGAAGAACTCCTCGTCCATCCGCTCGGCCTCGATCGCTCCCTCGTTCGCGTACTTGGATATTACATAGTATACAGGGTAGAGCGTACTGTCGGCGATCGCTTCGACGATCCATTTCTTGTCGAACGGGAATTTCGTGCCGAGCCAGTTGCCCATCCGCACACAGGCCCTCTCGCGGTACCATTCGAGGACGTTCTGGATGTTATCGTGGTACTCTCTCGGAAGGATGTTCATCGTCAGCGCGTGTTCTTTCGATCTAGCCGTGAGCGCAGGGTTCGCATAGTCGATGAACCATTGGTCAGGGATCTTCTTAATCAGGACCTTGCTGCCGCATCTGCACAGGACCTCCTCGGATAGGTCGTGGAACAGGTCCGCCTGACCCGTAGCGAGCATCTCCTCCCTCATCGCATCCTTAGCGCGCTCGACCGGTTCGCCAGAGAACCTGCCACATGCATCGTTCATGACTCCCTTGTGGAACCCGCTCTTGTAGACCTCCTGCGTCGCATCATCAAGCTTCGGGTCTGCAAGCGATTCGATGCCCATCTTCTTGGTGATCTCGACCGCAGGCAGCGGACCCCAGCCAGGTGTGTTTATGATTGGTATGGGGGCTGCCTCCTCGATCATCCTGTCGGTGACATCGTGTTTCTTCCTGAGCTCTCTGTCCTTCTTCAACTCGACGAGACCAATCCAGTCGACTGGAGCATCAGACGGAACGCTCATCACAAGACCCGAGCCAACGTTGGGGTCGCAGAGTGTGGATGGGAATATCGGGATCATCTTGCCGGTGTACGGGGCCTTGCATCGCTTCCCCATCAACGAAGACCCGTTCGCAGAGCCCTTGATCTCCACTCTGTCCTTCTGGAGCTTCAGTTTCTCAGCGGCTGGCCGGCTCGTGACCCATGTCTCATCGCCAACTCTGACATCGACGTACTCCACGTCAGGGTTCACCCAGAAGTTCGTCAGGCCGAACACCGTCTCCGGACGGAGTGTCGCAGCGACAAGCTTGCGGCCGTCCTCGAAGTCGAACTTGAGAAGCGTGTACTCCAGGACCTCGGCGTTCCCCCCCTTGGAGATATCGGTTTCGGACGCGTCGACTGCCACGGGTCCGTGCTCGATGCATGCAGCTGCATAGTATGGCTTCTGGATCAGGAGTCCGACGTCCATCAGCTTCCGCATCTGCCACTCAATGAATCGGGAGTAGTCGGGGTAGATGGTGCACGTGAATCTCCGCCAATCTGACATGAACCCGAAACGTTTCCAGTAGTCGTTGATGTAGACGCTGTTGAAGAACCTCACGACCTCCATCGGGTCCGACAGCGAATGTATCGTCTCATCGGTGCAACCGTTCGCTTTGAGCAAATCGACGACAGATGCGTCCCCCCTTTCGACCTTCTTGGCGAAGCTGATGGCACCATTCCCGGTCGCGTGGGTCCCCACAGGAAAGAGCACGGCGTGGCCAGTCATCATCTTGTAGCGAACGACGGCATCGGAGAACGTATATCCGCGCATATGCCCGACATGGAGATAGCCGGTCACTCCAGGGTAGGCGAATATCATGAAGAACTTCTTCTTGTCCGGCTGAGGAACGGACTCGTTCACCTTCGCGTCGTACCAGGCATTTCGCCATTTCGCCTCGATCGAAGAGAA
>Ga0315277_10011412_pt1 | contig 11200 bp, 33 predicted proteins | sample YL17G05_15_MG_FD_203695 | JGI IMG/M metagenome (GOLD analysis project Ga0315277, IMG submission 203695) | Sediment microbial communities from Yellowstone Lake, YNP, Wyoming, USA - YL17G05_15 | ecosystem: Environmental > Aquatic > Freshwater > Lake > Sediment | place: USA: Wyoming | collected...
AGTCAGAAAAGCAACAGAGAAAGAAGTTAAAAAACTGGCAAAAGAGGGCAAGATAAGTTATCAAAACCAAGCAGAACTCGGTCACGATGTCATGTATTCAGTATTAAGAGTTCCCATTATGTCGCTGGCTTTGGAAATGATGAACAAGGAGGAAAAGACCAAAAACAAAATGAAAATCATCGGTCTTGATGACGAAGGCGGAGCTTCCGTTTATGAAGGAAAAAAGGTCAAAAAGGTCAAAGATGTCCAAAAATATTTGACAGGCGAGGCAAAACATGACGGAGATTGATATAAAGCTAATGGAGAAGATTAAGCTCCTTGAAAGCGAGGACTGGGAGATAGAAAAAGTCATAGCGGGAGAAAGGTATATGGGGACAAGGGGAGACTACCGTGCAGAAATGGAAATACGCCTTTTGCATAAACCAGAGAAGATAAAGGAGGTGAAGTAAGATGTTGGAATTAAAGAAGTTGTCGTTGACGGCGGTTGAGTTTGCAGTTGGTGACTTGGTGGTAACGAAAATGGGGGATAACGCATATTTCATCCAGAAAATCACGAAAACGCTGTTGCATAAGCATTGTGTGTTTCATACCGTATATTTGTTTGGATGTCAGAATGATGTTAAGTTTTACGAACATGAAATTCATGGAAGAAGAACCGTTTACAGGTTTAGCCGTTGTGAAAAGGAGAAGCAATGAACAAATGCAAAATATGTGGGCAGGAGATAATATCAGAAGGCATTTGCTGTGAATGTAGCAACAAAGCCTATGATTTGGGCATTCAGGAACTTTTCAGAGAAAAAGAATACAGAGATAGGATTATTAAGGGGAAAGTATGACGACAGACGCAGAGATAAGGTTAAAAATGAAAATGTGGGATGGCGAAGAATGCCCTTACTGCGGTTCAAGAGTTATCTATCTTTGCCCTGTTCATGGTTGGTCTTGCAGACTTTGTGGCAAAATGGAGAAGGCGAAGGTATGTTAAGAGTAGTAAAGCCAAAACAAAAGACGCATAGTGGTCGTTCTTTTGGCGAATGCAAGGTATGTGGAAACCAATTCAAATTAAAGCGTAAGACAAAGCACAGCCATTTGAAGATTTTATCTGGTGTAATATGTTCCAAGTGCGGGAAGCCAAATCCATCCACCCAGAAGAAGGAGGAGAAGGTATGAAATGCAAGAAATGTCGGACAGATATGCTGATGATTATCGAAGGAAGCGTGATACTTGGAACTGGCGACATAACAACATATTATGTCTGTCCCAAATGCGGAGAGGAGTGGAAGCCATGAACGACCAACAGATAAGTTATTTGAAAAAGAGATTAGCTATGCTTGAAAAGTCTCTTAAGGAAAGGGAAGATGCAATTCAAAAAGCCCGCCAAGACGAAAGGGAGAAGTCAAAGAAACAACTTGATGTTGCTCATACGCTACTCGGAAAGGAAACCCTTATAAATAGAGAATTGGAAGCCGAGGTAAAATCACTCAATAAAGACTATCATTATTTACAGAATAAATGTGAAAGCCAAAGAGCCGAGAACGCAGACCTGAAAAAACAGTTGGAATATTCAAACAAGTGCTTCCAAAATACGGAGAAGGAACTGGATAAAATCAAGTCCATAATGCAGAAATCTGACAAGTTCCGTGCTTCAATGGTAGAGGAGAATATAAAACTCAAGGAACTTCTGCGAAAACAGCAGATTCTTACTGTCGAGGCTGTAGATGTGGCAAAAGAACTCGAAGCGAGATGGGGGAAGCTGGAACTTAAATTCAAATCAGAGAGTTATTATAATGGAGATAGGGTTTTGGCTATAATCAAAGAACTCTCCCCCGATGGCGAAGTCCCTAAAGGTTCACTGGAAATACTTTCTGTAAAAGAAATAAAGGATGCGAAAGACTTCGGAGATGAATTGTGGAAAAAGCCAAAGTCGAGGAATTTCAATTGGGAAGAACGGAAGGAGAAAGCATGATAATTGACAAAATCATCGAAAAGAAAGACCTGCTTGCCTATATCAACTTCAGGAAGAAGGTTCTCGGAATGGAACAATACCTGATACCATTCCAACTCAAGCCGAAGGACAGGGAGGGGGCTATAAGGCAGGTCAAGGGAAGGGTGAAGGAACTCCGCATGATGTCAGAAGTCATACATGGTGATGTCAAAGCACACAGCAAGGAAATGTGCAGGAGATTTTATGAATTGAAAAAAAAGTCGGAGGTGAAAGTATGATAATTGACAAACTTTTCGACAGGGAAGGCATTATTGACATAGTTATCAAATGCCTAAAAGCCAAAACAAAGGGGGAAAGCCTCGATATTATGAAGGAAGAGACAAAAAAATTCACAGAAAGCGAAAAAATAGAAATGGCTTATATTATTGGCGTTATACACGGGGCAGACGAGGGGGTATATAACAGAAAAGAAAGCGAAGAATTCCTGAAAAACTTGAACCTTCGCATGAAGTTGGGTGAATTAAAGGAAAGTATGAATGAAAAAAACAAATGCTGTGGAGGGTGAAACAACATGAAAAAAAGAAAAACAGAAGAACGGGAAATTGTAAGGTGTGGCTTTTGCGGAACTGAACATTATATAGAGGATGATTGTCCGAGTTGCGGGTGGTAAAATGAAAAAAATAAATCCCAATTGCGATTATATTGTCGCTTCCAGAGAGAATTACGGCAAATGTTTAAAGAGGAAGTGCATCTACTGTAAAAACCCAGTCTATCCTATGGATAAAACAGTTGTGTATGCAAAGAAAACACTAAAAAATCCAAGAAGAAAAAGTTTATATGCTTTGAGTGCTTCACGCAACGCTATGACGAAAAGAAACACAAATTAATGATAACACCAGAAACAGTTAAAATGTTCGGCATATCAAAAAGCGAAATCAGGAAATTCACAAAAATATTGGTCGAAGCTGAAAAAGAAGAAAAAAAGATAATAGCAATAGCGGGATGATTATTATCAAGGTGAGCGAGAAAACCCACAGCCTTTAGGCGTGGGATGAGAGCGAACAGGTGGAATATGCAAAGAGCAATAAGATTGAAGATAGAAAATCAGGATGTGAAGGATACGGTTGAGCAGTATTTCAAAGCATACTGCTTCTGCATAGACAAAGGAACGGAGATGCACACAGCGAACAAGAAGAAAATCCATAATGCAACATATTTCCCGTTACGCAAGATATATCCAACCATTCCATCAGCACTCTTGCAGACCATCCGAGATGTGGCTTGCGAAAACCTCAAGGCTGTCAAACTCAAGGTTAAGCCAATTCCGAAGAACAAATTCATTCGCTATGACAGACGGACATTCTCATATAAGAACGGCATAGTGAGTCTCTCCACGATAAATGGAAGACGGAAATTCCAGATAAGTCTTCCTAAGTTCGCAGAGAGATACAACTCATGGGACAGCAAAGCGGGAACAGTCACTTTGCGAGATGGTCAGTTGTGGCTGAATATAATCTTCAACAAGGAAAACCAAATCAAAAGTCCAGATACATTCATAGGCATAGACAGAGGGATAAACAAGATAGCAGTCTGCTCTGATAACTCGTTCTACAACTCGAAACAACTGAAGTCGGTCAAGGGAAGATACCAATTCCTCAAGGCAAAACTTCAGTCAAAAGGCACAAAATCTGCCAAGATACACCTGAAACATTTGTCTGGCAGAGAGAGACGGTTCGTTAGGGATGTGAACCATGTAATCAGCAAGCAGATAGTGAAGAAGCCATATGACTGCTTCGTTCTGGAAGACCTGAAGAATATACCGAGGAACAAAGGCAGGCGGTTCAACAGAAAACTTGGTGGATGGTCGTATTTCCAACTCGGCAATTTCGTGGATTACAAATCCGAAGAACTTGGAAAGACAACTATCAAAGAAAATCCAAGGCACACAAGCCAGATGTGTTCCAGATGCGGACATATAGAGAGGTTGAACAGAAAGGGCAGTCGGTTCAAATGCAAAAAGTGTGGCTTTGAACTGGATGCGGATTTGAACGCATCGAGGAACATCGCCAATTTGGGTATATCCCGATTTGGCAGGCTGAATGTCATCCAGCCAATCGTGTCGGTTAACCAAAATGAATACAAGCCAGATGCAAGCCCACACTCTTCAGAGGTGGGTAGATGACAAGTGCGGAAGATTCCCCGTAATCATTACTGATGATGGAAATGTTGCGTGGTGTGCTTTAGGCTGTGGAAAAACACTAACCAAGGGGGCTATAATATAATCGTCATCGAGGAGAAAGAACTATGAGCTATTATGTGAAGGACATAGAATTTTTGAGGAAACAGGTTCGGTTACTTGCAATAGTGACGGTTGCTTTAGCCATAGCTGTCGTCATATTATATTGCGGAGTAGTTGCCAATGTCACTGTAGTTGGCGTAACGATAGGAACGAAGTCTGGTGATTGGGAAAATGGGACATGGGATTGCGACCAGTATAAGGATACGGACACGGTGCAGTCTTGTTTCCTCACACTCAACGAGCCGAGATATAATTGTAGCATGACCTTTTATTACAATTACAAGATTTGCGAACAAATTGGAGAGCAGTTGGTAAACAAGACCGTGAGTATTGATGAATGCAAGTATTTGGTCAACAACGAAGGGGCTGTCGTGATTCATTTCAATTATAAGCAGGAATGCGTGGAGTGGACATGGAAGAAATACAAGAACGCAGACATTAAGGTGAAAAAATGGGGATAGGATTAACTGGTGGCGTATTCAATATCGTAGGGGCTGTGATGTGCAACCTGACGAAAGATGAAATGGCTATCAGATTTTGGATTATTATTGTCCTTTTAGGAATAATATTCATATCAATGAGTGGAGAGAAGGAGGGAAATTGTGGCACTCAAAAGGGTAAAAGTTCGTTGTCCAGTCGTTGACCATGCTTATCAAGATGAAAAGGGCAAAATAATAGCTTGGATTGTCACATCTGAATCTTGGAAAAGGAGACCTTTGAAAAAGTCAGAAGGGAAGGAGATAAAATGATAATTGGAATGATTTGCGAGAAATGTAAAGAAAGAATGCATCAGTTTGAAATCACAAACCTCACTCCGAGCATATTCGATGAAATGGTGCGGGAAGTGGTGTTTGGGCATGGAAGCGACCAGAAATGCAAAAACAGGGTGAAATTATGGATAGTGGAACAAAAATGGAAATAGCAACCTGTGACAACTGCGGTCATAAACAGGATGCAAGAAAGGGTTTTGAGTGCGAGAAATGCGGAGGGCAAACATTCACGGAAAAAGAAGAGAAAGAGCTTATAGCAGAAAAGCCGTCAAAGTTTGTTCCCTTAAACAAAAACGAGGATAAATGTGGCAAGAACAGACATCTCAAACAAAGAATACATGAGGGAATATAACTCAAAACCAGAAACAAAGTCAAAGGCAAAAGAAAAGTATGGAAAGCGTAAACAACGCAAAAAGGAAATCTGGTTAAAGGTCAGGGGATGGTAAAATGCCTGAAGAAAAGCAAAGCAATCTGATAGGTGAATACCTACCGCAATATTCAAGCTATAAGGCGATAGTAGGCAAGGTGCTGAAGGAATGCCCAGAAACAAGGGGAAATGACAGCCTGCTCATCAAAAAGGTCGTGGAACACTGCTTCAAATACGAACTCAACCCGCCAAGCTATGAGACAATAACGAGGGCGAGAAGGAAATTCAACGAGGAAGGGCGATTTTTACCAGATAACCAGACAATTGAGCAAAGGAGAAAAAAGGAGCAGTTTTTCAGGGAAGCAGGCAAAGAGGGACTACTTTAATAGTAAGGTATTTAAACCTTTTCACTAAAATAATAGTTATGTGTCCAAAAACTGCGTGTTCAGTTGTCGGATGCCAAGAAATACACTACTCTCATGGCTATTGCAGAAAACACTGGGCAAAAAACAAATATGATACAGACCCCGTTTTCAGGGAGGCAAGAAAGAAGTCATCAAGGAAATGTTCCAAAAAATATTACTACAAGATGCTGGAAGAAGACCCCAAATGGAATACGAAGAGACAAAAGAAATACAGGAAAATGCACAAAGACAAATTCAATTACATACAGTGCAGGTATTATTTCAGAAGACTGACTTGCGAGCAAAGGCTGAAAATGATAACCGATGTGATGAAGGAGGAACACTATGGTAAAAACATCATACCAATGCCTGCTCAAAAGCAAGCAGTTGAGCAAGAGCGAGCTTGAACTGCACCATTGCTTCAAAAGGCAAAAGGGAAGGAACAAGGGGAGAGTCTGCAAGTATTTGGTGAACATATGATTATGAATGGAAAAAACATTGTCATCTTGGCAGTCGCAAGAAAGGTAATCTACGATATGATAAAGAAGGCGGAAAGGGGGAAAACATGAAAGAGGATTTAATATTATGCGATGAATGCAGAGATAGGATATACAATGCAGAATGTCATGTATTACAGATGAGATTCATCGTCACAGAGAACATGGATGAAGGTGTCCAATATCATTTTTGTGGGGCAGAATGCCTTAAACATTTCATCGCTAAAAAAGAATTTGAATCCAGATTTTACAGATTCGGCAAGCCCAAAACAGACAATGCGGAGGGGAAAACATGAAAATAGGCATAGTCGGCAACAGGACAGGCTGGACATACGAAGAAGTGAAAAAGCAACTCGATACACTCGGAGTTTACAAGACAGATATGCTCATTAGCCACAACATAAGTCTTGAATCGAAGCAGAAATACCTCGACAAGTTTTCTTCTTTGGAAAAAACATTAAGCGATATTGAGGAGAGATACAAATGATGCCCAAAATACGCTTTTCGCACAAATATTACAAAATGCCGACACAGGAAGCAATAGAAAAGGGAAAGCACACCTTAATCGGCATCCAGATACATGAAGATATTTACAAGCTCCCAGAGGAGTTCCTTCATTATGACGCATCTTTCTGGAACGGCAAGGAGACGGAAGAATACCCGATACCGCTTGGCAAAGGCATTGTGATTTTCATTTTTACTTGTTATGTAGCGGAAAATAAGGTTTGGACGAGCATCAGAAGGTGGACACCTTGGAAGGAGAAATATTATCGTGACTTGAAAGGAAAAGAAGTTGAAATCGTCATAGAGAAGGGGAAGGGATGAGCGTGTATATGGAATGTGATAGGGAATGTTATGATTGCGAAAATAGAGAATGTCCATATCTGCCATTGATAATAGAAGCAGAGTTAATTACAAGAGAAATAAAGGAGAAGGCGAAGCAATGAAAATTAATACAAGCAAATTTACAGAAAAAGAAATGGATATATGGAAAAATGGAATAGATTATGGATTAGCGATGGCTTCAAATATATTTCTTTGCCAAGCACAAGATGGCTTGGAACTGATAAAAATAAAAATGGAAGATGAAGATATATTGTGGAAATTCGTGGAATGGAAGAAGCGAAAGAAATGAAAAATAATTTAAAATTGTTCGGCAAACTCACGCTAATACAGGCGTTAAAATCAACAGGCTATGTGTGCATCATAGTTTTCATAATCAATGTTTTGGTGGCAATGATGATTAATTGGATGAATATCAATGCACTTGGGTCAAACTTAATATCAAACATAATTTCTTGGCTGTGGTTCGGTTTATTCGCAATCTTTGAAAGCAGAAAACTGGAAAATTTGAATTCTGGAAGCGGGAGGGTAATAAGATGAAGAAAGGGAAAAGGAAGGAAAGGAGACAGAACAGACCCAATTGGAGAAAGGTTGACGGTCAATGGACGAAGGTGGGGAACACATGAGCTATATGGCAGTTTATTTGATAATTGTTGGTATAATAGGGCTTTTGTCAATTCCTATTATTGAGTGTTGCAACCCATCGTGGTTAGTCACGCTTATCGGTGTCCTTTCAACGATTGCGTTTGGTTTGGGATTATACCGATTGATAGTTATCGGAGCAAACAGAGGCGAAGGGATGAACAAGAGTGGAATAAGGCACGATTCTTATTGTTCCAGATTCAGTAGTTCCTTCTCTTCTTGCCTATCCGATTTAAAGTGGAAGTGGTTTCTTTGGAGAACATTCAGGTCATGGGAACATCATAATAAAAGCGTGTATAAAAAATACTGCAAAAAGGGATTCCACCAGTTAAACAGAATGGTGCAAATTTTGTGGCTTCCAAACAAAAAAGAATACAAAGTCGAATATCTGAAATGCCCCTATTGCAACTACCTGTTTTTCTCAACAGTTGAAGATAAGAGGCTATATCTTGCTTTAACTGGAACGCACAGAAAGAAGATGTTGCAAGCGTTTGATAAAATAAGGAAACAGAGGAGAGTTCGGAATGTTTGAAAGAAAACTTGTCACAATCAGAAAAGTGTCAAAAATCCTGCCCATAGAAAATGCAGATTTGATAGAACTTGCCCTGATAGACGGGTGGCAGTGCGTAGTAAAAAAGGGCGAATTCAAAACAGGGGCTTTTGGGTTGTTTTTCGAGATTGATAGCTTCCTTCCCATTGAAGAAAGATACGAATTCTTGAGAAAATCAAGCTATAAAAAGTTGCCTGACGGCTCTGAAGGTTTCAGGTTGAAAACAGTAAAATTAAAAAGAAAATTAAGTCAGGGATTGCTCCTTCCTTTAAGCCTGTTCCCCGAAATCAAAAAACCCGAAGTTGACAAGGATTACGCTGAAATATTGAAAGTAGTAAAATATGAGCCACCGTTACCTGCCAATTTGAGAGGAATCGCAAAGGGGCTGTTTCCGTCATTCATTAAAAAATCAGACCAAGAAAGGATACAGAACTTGCCCGAATTTTTTGTAATCCATAAGGACATGGAGTTTGAAATGACAGAAAAAGAGGATGGAAGCTCTGCCACCTATTACTGTCTGGATGGGGCATTCGGATACTGCTCAAGAAACCTCGAATTGAAAGAAGAGGGAGAAAACACATACCTCAAAATAGCACAGGAACTCGGCTTAAAAGAAACCTTTTCGCAACTCACAGGAAAATTTTCGCAAAGCAAAGGAAATTTCGCAATACAGGGAGAAATAGTTGGAGAGGGAATCAACAAAAATCACTTGAAAATAAAAGGTGCGGAATTCCATGTGTTCGACATATACGACATTGACACGCAAAGATTACTATTGCCCGAAGAAAGGATGTTTTTGATTAAACACATGAACAATCCTAAAATCAAGCACATCCCAATCCTGAAGTCAAGCGTCAAAATATTCCAGATTTGCAAAACAATGCAGGAATTACTCGATTATGCAAAAGGGAAATCATTTTTCAACCCAAGCACAGAAAGAGAGGGCTTGGTTTTCAAATCACTCAAATTTGATGATAATGGTCAGGTAATTTCCTTCAAGGTCGTCAATAATGATTACTTGCTGAAATCTGGGGAATAAGCATGAATAAGAAAGAAAGAAATTTGTTCTTTATGGCGAAGGGCGGTAAAGAGTTATTCAGAGTCGGCTCTATAGTGTTATTGTTATTTTCATGGATTGGTCAGGGAAAGCTCGGCGTGGCACTAATATGGCTTCTGATATGGATTTTACTTGATGAATCAGACAGGAGAAAAATATGGAAAAAAAGGAAAGCATGAAAGTCGAGCAAATTTATGTAGAAATTGATGGATTATTGATACCACTCGACATGGAAAGGGTAAACAAAGATTGGTTAAATACATTGGAGAAGCAACTATGTTGAATAAAGTAAAAACTGGAAGCAATATGTATGAATTTTTGAACGAAAACGGTAAAGGATATACTTGGAATATTATTAAGGGAGAATGCACAGCCCACAACTGTAGTTATTGTTACATGAAAAAGTTTAAGGTCGGAAAATTGCGTTTTGATGAAAAAGCACTATTCGACAATCTCGGCAAAGAGAATTTTATATTTTGCGGAAGTTCGACAGATATGTGGGCTGGAAATGTCCCTGCTGAATGGATAGTGTTGGTGTTATCAAGGTGTAACGAATGCCCAGAAAACACTTACCTTTTTCAGACAAAAAACCCAAAGAGGTTTGAAGAATTCTTGCCGATTTTGCCACCTAAAACCATACTTGCTACAACTATTGAAAGCAACAGGGATTATAAAGTGTCATCAGCCCCACCACCGCTTAAAAGGGCGGAAGATTTCATGGCTATTGACTGGAAAAGGAAAATGTGCAGTCTTGAACCCTTAATGGATTTTGACTTGGAAGCTATGACAACAATCATCAAGAACATCAAACCAGAATTCATCAGCATCGGTGCGGACAGCCAAAAACACAACTTACAAGAGCCATCACCAGAAAAGGTCAAGAAGCTGATAGATGAACTTGCAATTTTCACAAGAGTTCATGTTAAAAACAACCTGAAAAGGATAACAGATAAATATAAAATGACAGTGGGCTGTGGCAAAATAGTCAAACATTATTACGACCCGCATCCGTGCAACGAACTACTCAATATTGGTTTTTGGAAGTGGTTAAAATGCGGTGAACAAGACCCCTGTTTGCCAAACCACTTGGTTTTATGTAAAAAATGCAAGGGAAGTGATGTAAAATGAAACTGCTACATGAAAAGACGATAAGCGAATTGGTATTGTTTTGGGCAGATGAATATGGTGGAGATTCAGTATGTTTAGATGAACTCAAACAATGGATAATAGCAATAGTGAAGAATTGTAATATTTGTTCCAAACACAGAGGTTGCAAGCATGAATGGATTGACGACCCGAAAACTCAATTTTCACCGCCGTTATATCTCTGCGCCAAGTGCGGAAAGCGTGATATGGATGACGATTTGAAAGGATGCGAAGGGTGCAAGAGGTTTATGGAAATGTTTGAACTTACCGAGGAGGAGATTTCCAATGACACTAAAACTGATGATTAAATCATTATCCCATCCAGTATGGAATGACAAGAAGAAGCATTTAGGTCAAGAAGTAATAGGATGGTATTGTGACTACTAAACTTTATAGGAGGTGAAACATGAAATTAGCAATAGAGGTCAACGAGATACCGAAAGAAGTCATGGAAGAGTTCGCACACATAGTAACGCAGTTCGTCAACGAATACTTTGAGTTCATAAAAGCCGTCAAAATAGAATACGAAGAGGAACTGCTGAGGAAACCGCTTGTGATACCTTACCAACCGTTGCCATTTGACGAATGGGTTAAAAAACACCAGCCGATATACCAATGGCAAAGGAAATGGGATTTTGAGAAGTATTATTGCGAGAAAACAAAGAAGCCACATAAATATCTCA
>Ga0315277_10011414_pt1 | contig 11199 bp, 13 predicted proteins | sample YL17G05_15_MG_FD_203695 | JGI IMG/M metagenome (GOLD analysis project Ga0315277, IMG submission 203695) | Sediment microbial communities from Yellowstone Lake, YNP, Wyoming, USA - YL17G05_15 | ecosystem: Environmental > Aquatic > Freshwater > Lake > Sediment | place: USA: Wyoming | collected...
CTTCCGATCTACTCAACCGCAAGCATTTCATGGATGACCCGGGTGTAGCCCAACGGTCGGGGTTAAGAATTGGAACTCCTGGGGAGGCACTGAGTTGGATACAGAAGCAGTTATCCACCAAACATGTAACTGAGAAGACTATGGATTTGGGTGAATCTCGTCAACGAAGTCTTATTTTTTTAGGGATTTCTACGGAATGGATTGACCTATTGATGGAGGTCGGAGTGGAAACTGTTGATGAGCTAGCACAGTGTAATGCCACGAATTTATCCAATCGTTTGAAGACTGTGAACGAGGAGAAAAGGCTCGTGAGGAAAATACCTAGATTGAGCCAAGTGGAAGAATGGGTGGACAAAGCAAAAAAAACCCGCGTTTGATGTTTTAATATTCATTTTTGTCTTTGTAAAAGTCTGTGTCGTTGATGAGGTAGGGGTTTCTGAAGGCGAAAGAGTTATAGCTGCCGCGGATGGAAAGGGATGGCGGAAGCCTATAACCAAATAAGGTTACTAAAAACCCGCCATGACCTGCTTTCTACCAGCCTGATCTCCTCCTCCGTCAATCTGTATAACTCATAAACCAGGACATCGATCTGGGCGTCGGTGGACATGATCTGGAGCTGGAGGTAGGTTTTATCGGTGGGGGTTTTGGCACTGGAAAGCTGCTGATGCAGGCTTAGCTCGGCGCTCTTGCGGATATATTTCGGGGTTCCATCGACGATCCAGGGGGCGTCCTCTTTCACCTGATCCTGATGAGATGTCAGCGTGCGGTCCTTTACGTTCCCCACTTTGGTGGCCAAAAATACCTTGCCGCGGTGCTTTTTTAACGCATGCGCGAGCAGGAGCTCATTTTTACCGGCGCCGTAGGCATCGGCGGTATCCCAAAAATTACAGCCCAGCTCGATGGCGCGGTCCAGCACGCGCAGGGATTCGTTATCGTCAGATGGGCCGTAGGACTGGCTCAAGCCCATACAGCCCAGGCCGAGCTCGCCGACAAGTGTGTCACCGATTTGTCTTTGTTCCATCATATTCCCTCCATAACGGGGGGAATTATAATACTAATTTTGTCCGAATTGGAGAATTGTTTTATACACAATTTAGTAAATAATAATGGAGGAGAGACCGCAATAAACGAAAACACGACCGAATGGTTTTCTACAGGTTTTGATCAGTAACTATCTTTCCAAATTCGAGGTTAACCATGCAATCGGGGAAGGTCCATTGTTTACAATATGTTATTCCCACAAATGCAAAAGTGATTCAGGCGAAGCGAAAACACTACTTTGTACTACGGATCGATGATGAGAAACCTTAAAAGATTCGCATTATTCCATAAACCTATTGCGGATTAGAACAAACACGCTATAATATTTGTGTGTGTATCACCTACAATTTCTAACGGTGTAATTGAAATCGAGGTCAGATACAGAGAACGTTATACAGAAAGTTTCTGTTACTGAGACATCAAAGGGATTTGACGATCTAAAATCATGATTATTTCGAGCAAATCCTAACTGGCGTTGGGATTCAGATGCCACCAGAAACCAGCGTATCTATTGTTGACTTAAAAATTACCAAGAATGAAGCTAAACAAATAGATATTTGATAATATAAATACTTTAGAAAAGAGACATATTATGCCATTTCCCGAATCGCATAGGGTCAGGTTTAAAAAGAATCCTTTACGTCAAGTTATTTGTCAATTGAGATTTCCACCGATATTAAAGATTGATACAGGAATTCCAGCCGATTTTCAAGATAGAATTCGAAATTCATTTCCGAATTTTTCCGAAATATCGGAATGGAAAATAGAATTTCCAAAGGTCATTGGTGGAGCCTTACCCCCCGAGATTGCAGATCAAGTTTCCCAATCCGCCGGTAATAAGAATTATTCATTTTTAACCGAGGATGAAAAAAATAAAATAAACCTAACGCGAACGTTCATTGCTTTATCTACTATCAATTATCATGTTTGGGAAGAATTTAGATCAATGTTAGAAAATATCCTAAAGATTTTTGTTGATATATATAATCCTTCCTATTATTCTAGAATCGGATTAAGATATATAGACATAATTACAAGATCGGAGCTCGGGCTTAAAGACGTAGATTGGAATTCACTACTTAAACCACACGTCCTTGGTATTATCAGTGATCCTTATGTCGGTAAAAATGTAGAGGATTACGAGAGTAAATACCTAATTGGATTAGAAGATGGGGAAAGTATAGTAAGAATTATTTCTAAACTTATAAATAACGAGCCAACAAATGAAGATTTATTTGTAATAGATAGTGATTTTTTTGGCACACAGAAAATTGCACCGAATAATGTAATGGAACTTCTTAATTTTTATAACACAAGGGCATCGCGCTTAATAAATTGGGCAATTTTACCGCGATTATTTGATGCTATGGAACCAGAAGATATATGAAAATATTAGATCAAGGTACCGACATTACTACCTCAGGAAGTTATTCATCATCCCCAAATATTACTAACGAAACATCAGGCAGCCAATTCGATATTAATTTCACTCCATCTGTACAAAATCTGGAATGGTTAGAATCAGCTCTAAATATAGTTCGCCAAGTTAATAATAGAGATGTAAAGGCAAATGCAATTAACTTATTAGCCGTTTTTAAAGAAATATTTACAATCCTTAAGCAAGCTGGTTATGATATAACCCGATTTCCACCGTTAAGGGCAATTCATCTGGATGATGATTCCTTGTTAATTGAATGGGTATTTACTGATATTCGGATAGGCTTCAGCTTTGAAATAGATCCAATAAAAAATAGTTGGTATCTAGTGACCAACAAAAAATTGGAGGAATTAAGTGAATCAGGGTATCTAACTAACGATAATTTTAAAAGCGTTGTCCTCCGAATATTTGACTTTGTTCTAAAAAATTCATAATTATAAATATGAGTTACCCCGATAATTGTATTAAAGGTGTTCCCAATGACAGTTTTATTATAAAGGGAGAAATCAGTCCTCACTTGTTCTACTTCGATAGTCGAGATTCTAGGCCTGACGGCTGGACAGAGCAATCGATAAATTGGCAGGATGATGCTGATGCGATTCAATTTACCTTAGATCAAACGAAAAATGGAGAAATTCATTATAAAATTGGTATCGTTATTATACAAAGATCTGAATTAGACAGAATTCGGGATAGATATAGACGTATAAATATATTTATTTATGAAAGACAGATGCTTATTGATAACAAATATCATGGGAATATGTTACTTAAAAATGACGAAGTAGAAAAACCATTGATGAAAGCAATAGCAGGTACTTTATTATTCTATTCAGAATTTAAACCCAGATATTAATCTTAAAACAAACTCGTGTGCAATCCGTGGACAACCAATAGTTAAATATGTTAGATATGTAACTCGTGAAGCGTAAAAATCCGATTTTTTATGCTTTTTAAACGGCTAGAAGTAAAACAGGTGTTCTGTTGAGACGCACATAAGGGCGCTTTTGTCTGTGGATCAAGTGGATGCGGGTTCGAGCCCCTTTGCCCAGCCCATACAACTCATACACCAGGGCATCAATCTGGGCATCGGTGGTGTCGATCTGGCGGTTGAAACCGCGCCTTTGAAAACTACAAAGTTATCCTTCGCTGACTGGCTTGTAGTATGCAAAACAAGCAACTACCTACCCTCCACCAGCTTGATCTCGTCATCCGTCAGACCATAGAGCTCACATGTTAGGGCATCAATCTAGTGGTCGGTGGCATCGATCTTATATTTTCCTCGCCAATTCAATAACTAATTGATCAAAAATATAATCAGCACCCCAAGCTTGTGCTGCTGTAAATGCCACTTTCCTCCTTTGATCACTATTTAATTCCGATTGAGGTTTATAAGCTAAATCGTGATTCGCTTCAGCCCAAGCATGTTCAAATAAAGTCACTATTTGCAATTCAAAAAAGGTTGGACAGTGTTCTTTAGCAAGATCTGGGGTAATGAATTCTTTTGGAATAAACAAGACAAGATGTTTTCCTTCATAACCAAATTCTTTAACTGAATCAGGTATGATAAGCTGTTCTTCAATAGGAGCTAAATACTCCTTGAGGTGTTGACAAATAGGTTCAACATCCGATTTGTAGAAAGTAATAACTCGTACTCCAATTTGATCTTGAATTTGACTTAAGGGTTCTGAGTATTTTAGAAAATCACCTTCTTTTTTGATATATGCTTTTCTTATAAAGCTATCAGGTAATTTTGCACGTGCGGATATTCTGTCGATTCTAGGGTAATCAATAAGCAATTCTTTAATATTGTTCTCCAATTTACTCGCAATTATTATGAGAACGTTTTTGTATCGATATTGATACAAATTTGATAGCTCATCTTCTGATATCATTTTCGCCCTTTTATAATCTCATCAATAATTTTGCCTTCAGTGGTAAAACGAGTTATATGCAATTGTTCGTTAAGCGTTTCTTTATGAAAACATTGATCAAACAAATTTGGTGCCGCCATTAGTATTCCACCGTTGTCAAGCTCTACGCTTGTAAACATAACATGTTTCGAAAACTCATCAGCATCCAGAATGAAGTGATCGTTTGCTAAATCCTTATAAGGCAATTGCGACAACAATGTATCCTTTGCGTCTTCAGACAGATAAAATCTTTCAATCATTTCACTCACAGACACATTTTGTCCGACCAAACCAAATGATAATGTGGTGAATGCGATCAATTGTTGTTTAACTTCAAGATTTGTAGCCTTTTTTGATGCATCGCGAATAGCAACAGCTAATGTTTTTGTTCCTTGTTTTGATGTTGTTTCAAAATCTGATATTAAAAAACCATGAATCCAATAATAAGCAATTTGTTGATTTGTTTCATCAAGTTGTTTGTCTATTGCAGAACCCCTCCAAAACCCTCCCTCTAAAGATTCGTCATTATATAAGGCTGCTTTATATGATTTAGCATTTTTCATAAATATGCGTTCAATGAATTCCACTCGTAGGGTGTCTTCTTGAGCTTCCGCAAGGACACCCTCCTCTGCGGGAAATCTAGACAATACGATCTTTATGCTTTTACCATCATTTCCAAGAATTATAAAAAAAAGTGCCAATCCTGGTTTTTGTGTAGTACATTCGCGCAATCCTTCAGCTAATATTTTGCCGTTCTCGAAAGTTGGATTTTTGATAAACTCAATTATTTTGTTACGGGCTTCATTGTTTTGGGATCCATCTGCTCCCATTAAAAATCGAATGGGAATACAACATTCACTATCTGATTTTTCATATACAAAATTTAGCATGCTGTATAAACGTCCTGCAAGAGGTAACATTGTACCTTTTACATCTGGTGGACTCTCTAAATTTTTTCCAGGAGAGACTAAATAACTGGCAATATTTGTGATTTGCATAATTTTTCCTTTCACTTAATTCAATCAACTTTTATGTTAGGCAAATTGTTAATCAATTTTTATTGAAATTGACTTAATAACCCTACAGGTGGGGATTTTAATTGCTTTTGTCAAATTCGCATCTCTCCACCAATTTGATCTCCTCGTCCATCAAACCATATAGCTCATACACCACGGCGTCGATCGGAGTGTCTGTGGAAGCGAGCCGTTGATACATGAGAGTATAAACGCATGAACTAGATTGGTTATATAAATAATCATGTTTGACACCCAATTCCGTCATGATTTCCATCAAAATTGTGCGGATCCGGTGGAAGAACTCTAAAATCTCGATAGGGAATATCACGACAATCAAGATCAGGTGGGGGAGAAGGTATACATACATCAGGATAGGAGGGATCACAATTACCCCCTCCACGACCGGGAGTTGTTGGAAGTGGAGAAGGAGTTGGTGCCCATAAACCGAGTTTATTCAATCGGGCAAAATCCTCGGCTTCAGAGAAAGTATTGGAACATGATGTATCCGGAGGATACCGATAAGCTGTTGCAAGGCCAGATCTTACTAATTCATAATTTACAAAAATATCTCCGACAATAACATAGCGAAGAAGTCGATCATACTGATCAGTTTCAGAAACATCACGCACGAGAGTTACAGTCTTCCCATACACCAGATCAGTATTTCTTGTAGCAGATGGACCGTATCCAATATCACCTTGTTCTGGAGTATCCATCCCAATATATCGCAGTGGATATATGTTCCCATCATCAAGTTTAACATTAATAGTGTCACCATCAGTCACACCAACGACGTAACTAACCTGATGAAGAGTATCTCGCGGAATACAGGAGGCAATATTATATGGTAATGTTGGGGATGATAATGGAGTAATCGTTGGGGTAGGAGTAATAGTCGGAGTGGGTGTAATTGTTGGTGTAAGAGTAATTGTGGAAGTATTGGTCGGAGAAGGGGTGCGCGTTATTGTTGGTGTTTTTGAAGGTGTAAAGGTGAATGTAGGGGTATGAGTGTTGGTTGCTGTATATGTAGGAGTAACAGTTGGTGTTAAGGTGTGTGTAGGTATAGAAGCCCCTATCATTGAAACGGTTGTTCCGGCACCTAAGACTAGAAAGAATAGAGGAAATAGTGTTATTACGCCAGCTGAGGCGCCAACAATAAATTTGCTAGAAGTTGAAGAACCTAAAACAAGGCTGTGACGCAAATAACTCAGCGGGGATATTTCCGAGTAAAGTTGAAGTTGATTATTTAAATCTGCTGCCTTTTCTTTATGAGAGGATAATTTCTCTTTAGCTAATGATTCAGCCAGGTCATTATCAGTAGCGAGATGATCAGATCGTTGTTGAATTGAAGTTAAATCGAGCTCAAGGTCGGTCTTTGCTTTAGCTTCTTCTTCTTGGATCTGAGAATGTTGCTGAGAATGTTTTAATCTGATTTGTGCTTCAACATCTGGAGGAAGTCGGGTTGGTTTTGAAGCAAAAAGACCTGCTTCAACAAGTTTTCTCCACTGAACTACACTTGTAACTTTTGATTCACCAAACCCTTGAATGCTACATATCCTTTCAGATGAAACGTGAGCTGCACTTGTAATACCATTTTGAGTTAGTCGTTCTTTAAGTTTAGGTCCAACACCCGGGATATTTGCATCTACTATTGAGGCTAATCGCAATCCATGGCTTATATGTTGATTTTGCAAGTGCGCAAGACTCGAAGATATTTCATTGCTCTCAGATAATGATATCTGGCTATGACGATTACTTAGATGCTGAATTTTTTGGCTAAATTCATTCCTGCGCTTAGCCAATGATGAATTATTATTTTGAATGATCGTTCCTCTTCTCTTCTCATGGTGATCAATATCAATCGAAATGTTATTAATTTCAGTTTTTAATCTCTTTTGTAATTTTAAAAGATGACGCTTTTCCTTCACCTCTTGTTGTTGACTATAAAAATAACTCAGGATTATAAATCCTAATAATGATATACAAAGAGGAAATAGAATAACTAATAATAGAGGAAAACTTAAAGGATGTTCAGATAATAACAAAATTCCTGACTCAATAATAAAAGCAAGTAGATTTATTGCTATAAGAATATAAATAACATAACGTGCGATTGGAGAGAATTTATTGAATTGTTTCGAGATCATAATATTATTCCCCAGGTCAGTTTATAAGAATAAATTGACCTTCAGAATTATCTAAAAATATTCGCATCGACCGAAGTTCGTTCAGATTTTTTACCTAAGCAAAATGATAGCTGGCTTTATCCCCACAGTTCATGTCTGAATATGGATAATTTGCCTGCGATCAATCTTTATATCTCAATTAAAAGCATCCCTTATATCATATTAGCATACACATGTCCTCTAAACAGTCTGTTAAAGATTAACAATATTGTCCATTTTGCGTTTTTCAGCCCGTATATATGGAAATATATTTTTTCTAATCTTTCGTGGCCTCTCTTTCGTAATGGATTACTCACCGTTGATCTTTTATGAGAAATCTTAAAATATTGCGAGTTTTGCGTAAACCCCTTGTAGATTAGAACATGTGTGCTATAATATAAGGGGGGGGATGGGTGACGAGCGTTCCTGGCAGGGAGAAGAAAATTTGAGGTTAGTGCGCCTGGTATGGAACGTTGCGATCATTAAGTAATCTCACAATACCCAAAAAAGGAAACATGGACGAAGAGAATAAACTACCGATGTTATTCAGCTTTTACTTTGGTGATTCGGCGGCGTCTGCACAACGAGGCGCCTCCAGACGGCTGAAGAAGTGGAGCCGGGCGTTCGAGACGTGGATGGCGGAGCGCAGGCGGGATACCCAGAAGGATACGGTCAAGCAGGTGGTGATGGCATGGAGGCGGCTGGTGAGACATAGCGGCAAGATGCCATGGGAGATGGTGAGGGAGGATATCGAGCAGCACAGCGCCTGGATGAAGGAAGAAGGCTTCGCGGCAAGCACAATCAACTGCTCAATTGGGATCATCGCCAGTTTTTACCAGTGGTGCGATGAGCAGCGGGTGGACACCGCCTGCGAAGCGGGCTTTAACCCGGCTAAAGAAGCCACGAGAATTAAGATCAGGCGCTACGAGGGGGCATGCCTATGGAGCCGGGAGGAGGTGGGGGCATTCCTGGACCTGCTCAGCAGGGATGGGTCGGAGCTGGGGAAGCGCGAATACGCGTATTTCATGGCACGGCTGTACCTGGGAGTGCCTTTGAAAAACCTGCAACGACTCAGGTGGGGGCAGATCGAGGCGGAAGAGGCGGGGGCGTGGGTGAGGTGGAGGGAGGAGGGGGAGCGGGTGAGGCTCCCCTGCCAGGTGTGGCAGGCGATGAAAGATTATTTGCGGGCAAGCGGCAGGCTGGAAGGGATGAGGGCGGGGAAGTATATTTTTGCCCCACTGGCAGAGCCGGGAAAGGAAGTGACGGGGGGAAAGGCGGAAGACTGGCTGGAAGAGAAGCCACTATCGAGCTCAACAATCCTCGGCAGCCTGAAGCTGTATGGAATGAAGGTGGGCATCCCGGAGGAGAAGCTGACGCTGATGGCGCTGCGCCGGACGGCGATCAGACTGAGGATGGACGAGGGTGAGAGCCTGGAGGGGATGAAGATTTTCATGGACAGCAAGGAAGAAATAAGATTCACAAAATACAGACTAGGCTGGCTACCGGAGATGGCGGGAGAAAGCACGATCGTTGAGAAGGTGTGGAGCAGAGAGGTGGAGGTGCCGGTGAGGAGGGCAAAGCCATTCAAGGAGGGGGAGAACACCACCCATGGGATTTACACCCACAAGAAGGACATACAAGCAGTGAGAGAAGTGATGGCAGAAGAGATCCAGGGGATGAAGGAGGAGACGGCGTGCCTGAGGAAGCTGATGAGAGGACTGCTCGAACGGGAGGGGGATGAGATGCGGTTGGTGGAGGCATATTCACAAGCCGCCCAGAGGCTGGGGTCGCTCATAACGGCGAGTGAACCATTGGAGAAGGCGAAGGAAGACCCGTGGGCAGAGCAGTTTTTGAGCTTTTTGGATCGAATGGAGGAGCGCGAGGGGCGTCCACCAGTCAGCCAGGGGATTCGGGAGAGGGCATTGGGGGTATCGTCGGAGGGGATGGAAGCAAGCGGCATGGTGACGGAGGAGATTGCCACGATACGACTGCTGCTCAGGAACGTTTACTTGAGGGCGAGGCAGGGAATCGAGACACGGGAATACCTGCGGCTGGTGGACCTGTACGGCCAGGGGTGCGTGAGGCTGGGCAGGCTGATCAAGATTGGCGGAGGCGATGGAAACAGCAGGTTGGTGAAGTATTTGCAGAACATGATCGATGAAGCCCTCCGGGAGGTGACCGAGGAGTTGGGGTTGGACAGGTTTGATGGGCAGAGCGTAGAAACTACACCCAGATCAATGGTTGGCTTGGAGAGGGTAATCACCACCTGCCCCGACTGATGCGCGGTTTAGCGCTTACGCACACTCATGTATGGAGGAGACCCAATAGAGGGATGACGTGGCAGGATTTACAGGGAGGCTGAACGAGGGGTGAGGATGCGGTTGGGATTAAGTCACCCTGACCGCCAGATCATGATATAAGCAAATCAACAACCAAACAGGAATTGGGTAATATCCGGTTTAGCAATTTTTCTATAGACATCTATTGATTATTTAGGAAGGTATGTTAATAGATGAAGGTGAAGACAATTTTACTTTCGTCATTTGAAGGAGGAAAGCGATAATATTTCTCGTCCTCTTAGCGGCAAATACTCTCCCTAACGTCCCAATTAAATTTGCTTCATTACTACATTTTATTGCTTTGATATTGTCTGTGTAGCGATCGCCCAGGATTTCTTTAATCATTTCATTTTCAAGATATATATTAACTGGATATAGATCAATGTCATGCGAAATGCTAAAGAGTTTGTAGGAATAGTTCCCAAGGGCAGGTGCATTTATATAGAATTCATACTTAAAATCCCCTTTGTCGAACAATTCATCACTATTCCCAACAATACCTACCAATCCATTTTTAGTCATTTCCCCAAGGTAAGATGCTTGCTGCTGTAGTATTACAACAGGAGTATTAAGATCAACGCTTGTAGTGATATCTTCAGGCCATAGATTTTCCATTTTATATTCCTCCTATCCATCAATTATAAAAAAATTGAATATTAGTGGTAAATGATCAGAAACTTGTGTTGTATCTGGCAACCCGTGATCATTTAAGAATGAAATTTCGCCAACAGAGGTTCAAACTTATGAATCAATAGATTCAAAACGCGACAATAATTCAGGTTTTATCAAACCTTGAATAAATATATTCCAGTTTAGATCAGCAGTTATAATTTTCCGTGAATGTCCGATCATTTTATTCCTATTATTATTCACCCTAGCTAACTGTGTACATTCCGGTGCTTGGCTTCCATCATTCCAATTTATTTTATACCCGAAATCGTATTACGGAGTTGATATTAAAATCCCATTCTATAGCTTAAACACTGCCATTCATCACAGGTTATATGTTTCGCCTCTGGTAGGTCGATATTCAGCCAGACTCCCTCTTCACCAGCCTGATCTCCTATTCTGTCATGCCATACAGCTCATACAGCAGGGCGTCGATCTGGCGAATGAAACTACTACCATTTGAAAATCGCAATTTCAGCTTTCGTCGATACGATATAGATTGTTATTTCTTCAAACCAAGCAGTTGGGAAAAGAGGCGGCCTCGTGGAGTGGCTAAAATATGATTGATGCGCTCCATACGTTTAGAGATAGCAGTAAGTTCACGGGTTTGGCTTGCAT
>Ga0315277_10011415_pt1 | contig 11199 bp, 7 predicted proteins | sample YL17G05_15_MG_FD_203695 | JGI IMG/M metagenome (GOLD analysis project Ga0315277, IMG submission 203695) | Sediment microbial communities from Yellowstone Lake, YNP, Wyoming, USA - YL17G05_15 | ecosystem: Environmental > Aquatic > Freshwater > Lake > Sediment | place: USA: Wyoming | collected...
CCCATTAATACCGTCAGAGTAATTAATAATAAAGGCATGGATTATTTCCCCCTGCAGGCCTTAACGCAGATCCCGCAGACATATTGGTCAACTAAACGTTGTTTCTGGAAATCTTTCAATTTTTCAAAACACTTGAGATGATCGAAATCCGACGGATTTTCCCCTATTGCCCCGCAGGGACAGGCCTCAACGCAAAGCCGGCAATCCGCGCAATCTTGCCTTGCCGGCTTATCCGCCTTTAAAGGCATATTGGTAAGGACGGTTACCAAACGAAACTGGGAGCCGAACGCCTTATTTACCAGCAGGTTATTTCTGCCTATCCAGCCTAAGCCGGCGAGATAGCCAATTCTTTTATGCGAAAGGTGCGCCTTCTGCGCCTGCCAGTCGAGAATCTGCGATGCCGGTATCGCTAAAGCCCGATAACCCTTTTTCCGGATGTAGCCGCAGACCCTGAGTGCCGCCTGGTCAAGAAATGCATTGACCGTGCGGTAGTGATGAAAATACAGCCGCGTGGGTGAAGCCTCAATATCTTCCAATATGCTTTCCGATAACACTGCCCCCAGGCATACTGCCCGGTCAATCCCCTCCAGCGCTTTTTGCGAAATCTGGAATTCCTTATTTATCCTGCCGACATCGGCGACCCCGAATAAATCCACACTTAAGGCCCCGCAAAACCTTTTGAGGCCGGTATAATTTTCCTCTCCTCTACCCATTCAACTTCCTTAAGGAAACCATCAAAATAGAAATCGCCACGGGCGTCACCCCGGAAATCCGGGATGCCTGGCCTAAATTTACCGGTTTAAATTGATTTAATTTTTCTTTTATCTCCCGCGAAAGCCCGGTTATCCGGCTATAATCCAAATCTTCCGGCAGCCTTATTTTTTCTAAATTCTTGAACCTCTCCACTTCCTTAAGCTGCCGCTGGATAAAACCAAAGTATTTTACCTCAATTTCTATCTGACGCAAAGCAAATTCTGGGATGTCTAATCTGACATGGTCCAGGTGGCTCAAGCCCTCTAAATTTAACTGCGGCCTTTTTAAAATCTCCTCCAGGGTAATTGTCTTTTTTATCGGGGAAGTCCCCAAATGCGTAAGACAGGCGTTGACTTGCGGCGTGGGCTTTAAACGGGTAGTTCTCAAGAAATCAATCCCTCGCCTGATGGCCGCGGCTTTTTCTTGCGCCTTTTCGTAATCTTCTCTGCTTACCAGGCCTGACTCATAACCGATTTTTCTCAGGCGTAAATCCGCATTATCCTCGCGTAGAACCAGGCGGTATTCTACCCGGGAAGTAAACATCCGGTAAGGCTCGGCTGTCCCCTTTATGCTTAAATCGTCAATCAAGACGCCGATATAACCCGTAGAGCGGTCAAGCACAAGCGCGGGTGCATTCCTTATCCTTAAACCGGCATTAATACCGGCGATCAGTCCTTGAGCAGCTGCCTCTTCATAGCCGGTAGTCCCGTTAATCTGGCCCGCGAGATAGAGGTTCTTAATCAATTTCGTCTCTAAGGTGGGGTAAAGCTGTGTCGGCTCAACCACAGTATGCTCTATGCCGTAGCCGAAGCGGATAATCCTCGCCTCTTCCAGGCCTTCAATAGAACGCACAATCTTAAGCTGCACATCCTCGGGTAAACTGGTAGCCAGGCCGTTAGGATAAATTCTCTGCGTAGTTAACCCCTCCGGCTCCAGGAAGATCTGGTGCCTCTGCCGGTCGCTGAATTTAACCACCTTGTCTTCAATCGAAGGGCAATACCGCACACCCGTCCCTTTAATTATCCCTGTGTACAAGGGCGACTTATCCAGGTTGTCCGTAATAATCTTGTGGGTAGACTGATTAGTATAGGTAATATAACAGGGGGCCTGTTTCTGTTTAATCTCTCTGGTAGAAAATGAAAAAGGCTTCGCCGGATTATCGCCTTCCTGGATTTTAAGCCTGGAGAAGTCAATGGAATCTTTATCCAGGCGCGGGCAGGTGCCGGTCTTAAAACGCAATACCCTGAAACCTAATTCTTTTAAATTGCCGGATAAGCCGATACTGGCTGGTTCGTCTATCCTGCCGGCGCTAAAATGGGTCAGGCCCAGATGAATCAATCCGTCTAAAAATGTCCCCGGGCAGATAATCACGCAGCGGGAATAAAGCTCTTCACCCTTGTCCGTAACTACACCGGCCGCGCAGCCGTCTTTTATCAACAGTCTCTCTGCTTCTGCTTCTTTGACGTCGAGATTATCCTGCCTCTCAACGGTTGCGCGCATGTATTGTTTATACATCTCCATATCAACCTGCGCGCGCGAAGACTGCACTGCCGGGCCCTTGGAGGCGTTGAGAATCCTAAACTGGATGCCGCAGGCATCCGCGGCCTTTGCCATCTCTCCACCTAGGGCGTCTATCTCTTTTACCAGCTGCCCCTTCCCCACCCCGCCGATTGCCGGGTTGCAGCTCATTGCGCCTATCGTCCCGAGGCTTAAGGTCAACAGCAGGGTCTTACACTTCATCCGGCTGCAGGCTAAGCTTGCCTCAATGCCGGCGTGGCCTGCGCCTATCACTATGACATCATAATCGTGCATAGATACTCCGTCAAAAAATACAAGGGGTTCCCCAGTACCCCAGTACTCCAGATTTGTTCCGATACGCTGGGGACGCTGGGCAACTGGGATACTGGAGCACAACCAATCTATAACTTTATATACGCTATTCCCGGGCTGACTCCATAAGGAGGGGCATTATCTCCCGGCCTTTGAGCTCGCCGAGCGAGCCGAGCGCGGCTGCCTTTTCGGAAAAACTTAATGACCCGTCGGGCTTGATATTGGCGCCGGCAATGAGTAAAGGCACAGGATCGGCAGAATGGGCTTTAATCGCGCAAACCGTAGAATGGTCGGCGGTAACTGCGATAACCGTATTAGCCATATCCAGTTTAGGCAGAAGGTTGGCAAAGAAAAATTTGTCTATCGCCTCGATAATCTCTTTCTTCTTCTGAAAATCCCCGTCGTGGGCCGGTTCATCCGGTCCCTTAATATGGACATAAATCCCGCCGTATTTCTTTATCGAATCGAGCGCAACCTTGCTCCAAATCGGATAATCCACGTCTAAGTGGGCGGTTGAAGAAGGGATATCGATTACGTCTATGCCGGTTAAGAGGGCAATCCCCCTTTCCACGGGCATTTGTACAAACGAACCAAATTTTATATTATAGAGGCTGCTTATCTTGGGGAATTTAGGCAGGCGGTCTCCGGCATCGCGCGATAAAATTACGTTTGCCGGCAGTTTGTTTTCGGAGTTCCTTTTCTTATTCAGCAATGATTCATCCAAAACCTGGTGCGACTTTATGGTAAACTCGTTTAACAATGCAGCTGCTTCTTTTGCCTCGCGGGAATTCTCATATCCGGGCATGGGTAACGATTCCGCGACGCTGTTGGGGAATTTCTCCTTGGCTATACCGAATACGCCTTCCCGGCCATAGGCGGGGTCGGTATTGGTTATCCAGCCGGATAATTTAGTGAGTGTGCCCCTTATTACCAAAACGCCGCGATGGCCGATGGTATTTTTAAATTCGAAGGTTGCGTTCGAGAGGGTAACTTTTGAATTTATTTCCTTGGCTAAGGCAGTCGCCTCATCGGTGGTAAGGTTTCTTCCTACCCGGCGGTCTTTGATGATCTTGCCGTCCGCCTCCACAGTGGCAAAATTGACGCGCAGCGCTAAATCTCCGTCGTTTATGGTTAACCCTTCGGCAAACGCCTCCAGGGGGCCTCTGCCGGTATAATATTTGTGCGCGTCATACCCTAAGAGGCTGATAACCGCAATGTCGGATTCCGGGGCAATGCCTTTGCCTACGGGATAAACCAGGCCGGTCCTTCCCCTCTGCGCCAGCCGGTCCATATTAGGCGTAGCTGCGGCCTCAAGAGGCGTCTTATTATTTAACTCCCTTAAGGGCAGGTCGCCTAAACCGTCAAGGACAATATATAGTATCTTTTTCATCACTATTTGGTATTGCGTATTGCGTTGTGAGTATTGCGTAAGTTGGTCACGCAATGCTCAATACTAAATACTCAATACGCTATACGCTATCTCTGTTAACACTTTGAAAATCCGCAGACATGGCACTTAACGCAGCCTTCTTCGTGCCGTAAGGTACCGCTGCAGTCAGGACAGACGCCCGCGATGTCTCCGTGTAACCCGATATCCGTGCCGATACTTTCGTCATCGTAGGAATGCTTCATCGCCACCTTGGCAGCCTCCACGACAACCGCCGATTCCTGCTTATTGACCAGCCTTCTCTCGACAACCCGGGCAATGGCATCGGCGCAGGAAAATATCCTCCCCCCTTTTTCCCATGATGGGGAGGGGCAACGGATGTTGCGCAGCTGTTCAATAATCGATTTTACCTCGATTCCCGAACGAAAACCTAGAGAGACCAGCCTGCCGATTGCCTCCAGCTGGGACGCGGCACAGCCTCCGGCCTTGCCCATCTGGGTAAACAACTCAAACGGCTTTTCCTCTTCGTCGATATTTATGGTCACGTAAAGATTACCGCAGCCTGTGGCAACCTTAGTCGTGGTGCCGATAATCACTTCCGGCCGGGGACGGGGGGCAATCTCCTGCTTAACTTCGTTTACTGTTTTTTTTTCTTCTTTTTTCTCGCTGGACCTAATATTTAAAACCTGCTCTTCGCGGCTTCTGTCGCGGTATATGGTTATGCCCTTGCAGCCTAATTCATAAGACAATAAATACGCCTTTCTCACGTCTTCGATGGTCGCCTCGTGGGGGAAATTTATCGTCTTGGAGGTGGCGTTATGGACATGCTTTTGAAACGCCGCCTGCATGCGCACGTGCCATTCGGGTGAAATGTCGTGGGCGGTTACGAATAACGACTTTACGTCCCCGGGGATACCTTCGATATCCTGTATGGAAGCGCTGTCGGCAATCTTTTCCATCAGCTCCCGGCTGTAGAAACCACGCTCCCGGGCAATCTCTTCGAATAAAAGGTCTACCTCCACCAGTTTATCATTGTCCATTACGTTGCGGTAATAGACAATCGCGAATAAAGGCTCGATTCCCGATGAGCAGGGGCCGGCAATGATGCTGATTGTCCCGGTGGGGGCAATGGTGGTTAAGGTGGCGTTGCGCACTAATAAGGAATTATTCCCGCGGTCATAGATGCTGCCTTTGAATGCGGGGAATGTCCCTTTCTCTTCCGCCAGCTCGCGTGATTTTTTAGTCGCTTCATTCAGGATATAGGACATTACCTTTTCGGCGAGGGAAACCGCCTCTTCGGAATTATAAGATATGCCTAAGCGGATCAAGAGGGTTGCCCAACCCATGACTCCCAGGCCAATCTTGCGGGTCAACTTTGTGGCATGCTCTATTTGCGGCAGGGGAAACTTATTAACGTCTATCAGGTTATCCAGAAAATACACCGCCAGGCGGGTTACCTGCTTTAATCTATCCCAGTCAATCTCATAACGCAGGCCTGTTTTCTTATACAGCCGGGCTAAATTTATCGAGCCTAAGTCGCAGCTCTCATAAGGCAGGAGCACTTGTTCGCCGCAGGGGTTTGTCGATTCATACGTTCCTAATTTCGGCGTGGGATTGAACTCATTCATCCGGTCAATAAAAATAATTCCCGGCTCTCCGTTCTTATGCGCCTGCTTAACGATTAAATCAAAGACCTCTTTTGCCTTGAGGCGCTTGAGCTTGTTTTTCGTGCGGGGGTCGATTAAATCATACTCCTCGTTGTTCTCCAGCTTTTTCATAAAATCGTCGGTGATGGCGACGGAAATATTGAAATTGGTAATCTCTTTATTGTTTTCTTTGCAGGTGATAAATTCCAGGATATCCGGATGGTCTACCCTTAATATCCCCATGTTGGCGCCGCGACGGGTGCCGCCTTGCTTTACGGCTTCGGTTGCCGCATCATAAACCTTCATAAAAGACACCGGCCCGGAGGCGACTCCGCCGGTTGTCCTGACCACCGCGTTCTTTGCCCGCAGCCGGGAAAAGGAAAAACCAGTACCTCCTCCGGATTTATGGATCATCGCGGTGGCCTTTAAGGTCTCGAATATGGAATCCATGGAATCTTCAATGGGTAAAGTAAAACAGGCGCTGAGCTGGCCGAGCTCCCTGCCAGCGTTCATCAGGGCGGGAGAGTTAGGCATAAACTCCAAATCTTCCATAATCCGGCAAAACTGCTCCTTGAGCTGGCTCACTTCTTCTTCGCTCTTGCCGTAGAGCTTATCCGCCGCGGCAATTGCCTCGGCTACGCGGCGAAACATCTGCGCGGGAGTTTCAATTGCCTTGCCCTGCTCGTCCTTCTTCAGGTATCTTCTCTCCAGCACTCTTAGCGCATTCTCCGATAATTTCAATTCCATTATCTTCCTCCCTGGATGCCGGCTGACCCGTTAATTAATCTACACTCTAAATCCGGATTATAATCCTTTTAAAATATTTTGTCAAGGACAAAAATACAATATATTGTGTTTTCAGAATAGTTTTATACTACAAGTTGGGTAGGGGGTGATTCAGGCTGGCCTTTAAGCCTTCCTATTGTTAAAACCCGGTTCAACTATTAGTCGCGGTTTAAACGGTAGCTTAAGCAACTGCCCGGCAGGATTCCCTGATAACTAATTCTGCGGGCAAGATAACCTTTTTAATTGTTTTCTCCTTTCCGCAGATCAGGAGATTCAAACGCTTAACCGCTTCCTCCGCCATTCTAATCAAAGGCTGCTTAACCGTAGTTAAAGCCACCTGGCCGTACAGGCCGGAGGGGTTATCGTCAAAGCCGATAATCGATAAATCCCCGGGAATATTCTTTCCCTTTTCGCTTGCCGCTGCCATCACCTCCAGGGCCATAGAATCCGAAGCTACGAATATGGCCGTGGGAGGCTGACTTAAGGCCAACAGGTCTTCCGCTGCCTGGCGCGCCTGGCCCCGGGAATAATCCGTCCTGATAATATAATCCTCGACGACATCAATGCCTTTTTCCTCCAGGGCGATCTTATAGCCCTGCAGCCGCTGCAAGGCTGCCTGGGTAACCAGGTCGCCGGTGATGTGGGCAATCCGGCGGTGCCCCAGGTTAATCAGGTAATTGACCGCTTCGATGCTGCCTTTCAGGTTATCTACCGTAATGCAGTTTACTTCCAAATCTTCAATATAATTATTTATCACCACGCAGGGGATTTTTTCGTCCAATACGTTTTCCAGTTGCTTTCGGTTTCCGATGATGTCGGCAAAAATTATGCCGCCTATCCCTGCCAGGGAGAGAGGGGTTTTCGCGTCGGTTAAATGCAGCAGCAAATCCAGCTTCAAGGTCTCGCATAAAGTCCCGATGCCGCGCAGGAGCTCTAATGCGTAAAAGGAATAGAATATGCCTTCGTAGCGGGGAATCACCAGGGCGATGACATTAGTCTTTCCCGTGGCCAATCTCTGAGCGAAAACAGAAGGCTTAAACTTGAGCCTTCTCACTGCCTCCAGCACCCGCCTGCGGTTCTCATCCTTAACCGAGGAAAACTTGTTGATTACCCGGGAGACGGTAGTAATCGATACTCCGGCAAGGCGCGCGACGTCATCTATGGAAGGTTTTTGGGAAGGAGTCTTTTTTAGACGGACCATTTATGAAGACGTATGGGTTGATGCGTTTTAGCAGACAACGCTAAGCCGCTATCAACACCCTTAAAATCAAATATATTATCTGACTATGTCGCCCACATTTATCGGGCCGGACGCCTGCTTTATATCGCAGGCGGAGACGTTCTTACGGGTCTGGATTACTTCTATCGTGGCAATCTTATTGCCGTCGCGATAAACGCCGAAATTAATTCCCGGCTTTAGCCCGTCCTGTTCGCCTAAATCAATAATCACAAAATTATTTTCTCTGTTCACCGCCAATACCTGGGCGGTATATTTTGCCGGCGACGGCGCCTGAGGCGCGGAACGCACGATTATCGGAGGCAGATCCACGGAACTTTTTTGCGAAGAAGGCGTAAGCTGAGTTCCCTGCTGAATCTGCTGCAAATCTTCTTTTACGTCCATAACCTGGGTAAGCTTATATTCCAGCATCTCGCTCATATCCTTGATGCGCTTATCAAGATCTGCCTTCGCCAGTTCCGTATCCGAAAGCCTCTGCTCTAAAGACGCCTTCTGGTTGCTGAGAGACTTTAACTGGCGCAATAAAACGAGGTGCTCATTCTTCAGCGACCCTAGCTCCTCCTGGAACTTGCGCTTCTCCTTTTTCTCTCTCACCAGCTCGGAGGAAAGGCTGTCGGTTATTTTTTCGGTATAAGTGACCCTGTTATCTAATTCGCCCTTATCCCGCGTCAGGCTGCTGACCTCCAGATCCATCGTCGCCTTATCCCGTTTTGCCTCTTCCAAGACTATCCTTAGATCGTCCGCCTCTTTTTTGAGGTTGGCAATCTGCATCTCCAGGCCTACTTTTTCTTTCAGTATTCCCGCCCAATAAGCATCCTCTGCCGCACCCGCAGGCGCAGCTGTTTCAGCAACGGCCTGGACCTTCTTCTCTCTTAATTGTTCGATCAGGTCGCCCTTTTCCTTAACCGATAACTCGTATTTCTTCTCCAGTTGGCTCTTTTCTTTAGCAACCCTCTCCAGGTCCTTCTCTATCACTGACAGCCTTTCCGACAGCCGCCTCTTGTCTTCCAGCGCCAGATTGACCTTCTGGACCAAAACCTCATTCTCCTTGGTCAGGCTCTCCCTGGTATCGGTATACTCCCGCATCAATGCCTGTTTTGAAGCGATAGTAGAAAAAAGGAATAAAGAGCTTACCAGTAATAACCCTATAAGTCCGATGAAGATAAATCTTACCTTCTTGTCCATTTTAGAAATAATACTCTCCACCTTCACCTCCTTGAAAGAGGTATGAGTTATTTCTGACTTACAATTGAGCAAATATCTGGCGCATTACCAGGCTGGCTGCCCCCTGGGCTACGGCATTTTCTCTCAACTGAGAAAAGATGATTTTTAAATTCTGAATCATCTCTCTAAACGCCCAGTCCTGCACTGCCTGCCTGACTACTTCCAGAAAATCATTACCCGCTTCCTCCAGGCCGCCGCCGATAACTACAATTTGGGGATTCAACAAGTTGACCAGATGGGCTATCTTTATCCCCAAACGTTTTCCTGCCAAATCCAGGGCTTCCTTGACCAGGGGGTTCTTCTGCTTGTTGGCCAGGAAAACCGTCTTTAAATCTACGTTTTCTATGTCGTTATCCGCCAACTCCAAAATCTCTTTGGCTGAACCCTGCCTCTGCAGCAGCCTGCTCTTAACCTCCTCCACAATCCCCAAGTCCATTTCCCAGCGCTTGAGAAAACAGCTATTGCCCAGCCCGCAATTAAACAGCCCACTCTCTTTATAGTTGTGAATCGCCACCTCGCCGGCAAAACCGTCTGTTCCCGTATAGAGGCGGCCGTTGAGGATGAAGCCCGCGCCCACGCCGGAAAACATATAGAGAAGATTGTCTATCCCCTCGCTTAAGCCCAGCCACTGTTCGCCGAAACAGGCGGCGGTAGCGTCGTTTTCAATAATCGCGGGGAGGTTGAACTCTTTCTCAATCAGGTCCTTAAGCGGTATATTTACGGAGGCATAGGTGTAGTTTTTATTTATCCTTTCCGGCCAATGGATCGACCCGTCTTTCCTGTTGACCAGGCCGGCGATGCCCACACCGATACCTTCTATATTTTCGATGTATTCTTTGGAACGTTTCAAAACCTGGCGGATAATCTCCAGCAGGCATTCGGTTATCTCCTTTACCGAGGCGCGCGGCCTGTCTATCTGGGTCTTGGTAATAATCTTTCCCTTGGAATCCATCAGCAGGCCTACCATGTTCATCAGGTTCAAGCCCACTCCCACCGCATAAGCGGCCCGGGGATTAAGGTCTAAAAGCAAAGGCCTTCTACCGCCTTCGGATACATCAAACTCTTTCTCGCATACGACGTTATTCTTGATAAAATCTTCTATGTAATTAGATATCGTAACCACGTTACTGCCGATCTTCTGGGAGATATCGGGACGGCTGATCGGGCCGGAGCGCCTTAATATTTCCAATATCGCGATGTTACGTTTTTCTTTTTCGCTAAAAAATTTCTCATCCTGGAATTTCAAATTTTTCATACTGTAACGATCCCTACGCTTCCTCCGTGGCTTTTTCTCATAAGTACACCGCACATTAAGTACGATGAGCTAGAAAGTTTATAAATATAACTCTAAATATATTAGCTAACAATATACTATTAAACAATACTTAAGTCAAGTATTTTTAATAAGTAATGGAAATAGAAACGTTAAAAACTCAACGGGTCGATAGCCTATAGTCCATAGTCCATAGTCCATAGTCCATAGTCCATAGTCGACAGTCCACAGCCTAAAACTTTTACTATAGACCATAGACTGGGGAACTGGGCAACTGGGAACTGCGATTACTCTACATCTACGAGGTCAATGCTGCGGTCGATAATTCCCGAGGGGGTAACCACAACCAGGTTTATTTCTTTGGTTCCGGGATAGGAATAGGAAGTGGTAAATTCAGGCTGGTTAACAGCAGCAGCGGTTGAGCCCAGATGGCCGGACCATAAATAATTTGTTTCTATGCTCATGCATCCGCTTTCGGGAAGAAAAGTATTGGCGCTGATGCGCGTATCTGCGGCCTTTGATATTATATATGGCCGGGAGATTAAATCTACCTTGGTCATATCAAAAGACCCTGCCAGGGAAGCATCAAGAAATGCCTTGAGATTATATTCCAGCTCTCCGTCTTTTTCTAATTCTTTCAGCCGCTGTTCTGCCAGCTGCCGGGTATCACCGAACTCTTTGCCCGCCAGTTGGATTAATCTCTGGTAATATTCTTTTGCTTTGACAAAATCCTTCTTCCACTGCCGCAGCAGGCCCAGTTGATAAATACTTGAGATAACGTAAGGATTCACTCCGGGCTTAGCTGCCAATTTTTCAAATAGGACCTCCCCGCGTTCGGGGTCTCTCAATACGTAGGTACTGATAATGCCGCACTTAAACAGGATTTTATCCGCCTGGCCAATGCCGGGGAACCTCTCCAATAAACGCGTATATTTATCCAGCGACTCCGCGTAAAGCCGGGACTTTTCTAAATTATAAGCGCGCAGATAAGCGGTTTCTTCAGCTAAGGCGTCCACTCCCGTCAATTCCTCTATTTTGCCGAATATCTTCTCCGCATAATCCG
>Ga0315277_10011417_pt1 | contig 11198 bp, 10 predicted proteins | sample YL17G05_15_MG_FD_203695 | JGI IMG/M metagenome (GOLD analysis project Ga0315277, IMG submission 203695) | Sediment microbial communities from Yellowstone Lake, YNP, Wyoming, USA - YL17G05_15 | ecosystem: Environmental > Aquatic > Freshwater > Lake > Sediment | place: USA: Wyoming | collected...
GAGAACCAGGCCGTCGATATCATCCAGCCCGATCCGGAGACTTCCGGCGCGCTGCTGGAAACCAAGCGCATCGCCGATTACGCCGACATGTTCGGCATCCCGACCGTCCTGCACTTCGCCGGTTCCCCGGTGGGCTGCATGGCCAGCGTCCACCTGGCGTGCACGCTCAAGAATTTCATGGTGATGGAGAACCACGCCATCGACATGCCCTGGTGGAGCGACCTGGTGCTGGGCGCGCCGAAACCGATCGTGCAGCAGGGCTACGTCAGCGTGTCGGACAAGCCCGGCCTGGGCATCGAGCTGAACGAGGCCGTCATTAAGGAGCACCTGCGCTATCCGGGCTACTTCGAGCCCACGCCGATGTACGACGACTTCATCGTCTCCGGCTTCCGCCGCGTGGGGCCGTGGCCGCACTTTGACGAAGACGGGAAGTGGTGCAACTGCGTGACGTACTAGACACGGACAGCCGCCGGCGGTTTCTCGACCGGTTGCGGCGCGAGACCTTCGACGTTCTCATCCTGGGCGGCGGCATCAACGGAGCGGGCCTGGCGCGCGATCTTGCCTTGCGCGCGCACGTGGCCCAGGTTCCGCTCGCCCTCGCCCTGGTGGAACAAAATCACTTCGCATCCGGGACCAGCGGCCGGAACTCGCAGCTCATTCACGGCGGGTTGCGCTATCTGAAGTACATGCAGTTCGGCCTGGTGCGCGAAGCGTTGCGCGAGCGTGCCACACTGCTGCGGCTGGCCCCGCGCCTGGTCTCGCCGCTTCCGTTTCTGATTCCGATGTACAGCCGGTTCGACCGCTGGTTCTACGGCGCCGGCCTGCGGCTCTACGACTGGCTCGCGGGTGCGCACCGCGTGGGCCCCCAGCGCCGGCTGACGCGGGGCGAGGTCGCAGCGCTCGAGCCGGGCCTGGCGCTCGAGGGGCTGGCCGGGGGCGCCGTATTCTATGACTGCAAAGTGCACTCGGCGCGCCTGGTGCTGGAGAATGTCATCGATGCGGCCGGCCACGGCGCGGTGGCCGTCAACTACACTCGTGCCATGGCGCGCAGCCGCGCCGGCGGCGTCTGGAACGTCGAACTGGAAGACCGTCTTTCGGCCGAGCGTTTCTCCTGCCGCGCCAAGGCGTTGGTCGACACCACCGGCGCCTGGAGCGATGCCGGCTCGCTCCGCCTGGTGCGCGGCTCGCACCTCATTCTGCCGCGTCTGGGAGCGGGCGATCACGCCATCGCCTTCTTCGAGCCGGCCGGCCGGATCGTCTTCGTCATTCCCTGGGGCGAGGACCGGCAAGTGACCCTGGTCGGCACCACCGACGTCGATCATCATGCCGGTCCCGACCAGGTGCGCATTTCGCGCGAGGAGATCGATTACCTGCTCGGCATCGTCCGCGGGCTCTTCCCTTCGGCGCGGAATCTGAAGCCGCTGGCCGCGTTCAGCTCGTTGCGGGCGCTCGCCGGCGACGAATCGGGGTCGGCCACGGCGGCCAGCCGCGAACACCGCATCTGGCGCTCGGATGACGGCATCGTGAGAGTCGCGGGAGGCAAGTACACCACCTACCGCATCATGGCCGAGCAGGCGGCCGAACTGGTCCTGCCCGAGATCGCCCCGGAACTGGGCGGGTTGAAGGTGACCGCGACCACACCGCTCGCCGCCGGCGACTGGCGAGGGATGCCGGAAGCGGAGAGAATCGAGCGCGCCGTGCGGCGTGAAATGGCGTTGCGGCTGGCCGACCTGCTGTTCGTTTCCACCTACTGGGGTTACGAGCGCGCCTGGACCGCGCCGGAGCTTGCGCCTTACGCCGCCGCGATGGGCGCCCTGCTGGGCTGGGATAATGAGAAGACCCGCTCGGAGATCGGCGACGTGTTGAACAGACTGAGCATTCCGGAGCCCGCCGAATGAGGGCCTGGTCGCGCCGCTTCGGCGAGGCCTGCGCCGCCGCTTACCGCGACAACTGCCTGGGCATTGCCAAAGGCGCTGCCTACTCGTCCCTGCTGGCCTTCTTCCCGGTGCTGACCACCATCGCGGCAATCCTGGTGCAGGCCAACGCCGACGCGGTTTCCCGCACCCTCATGCGACTGTTGTTCGAGGCCGTGCCGCCCGGCGCCGAGGGACTGCTGTTGCAGAACTTCATCGTCGGGGGACCGCGGCCCGTTTCGCTTCTGGTCACCGCCACCCTGCTGGCTGCCTGGGCCGGCTCGGGCGTCACGATGAGCCTGATGGAGGGATTCCGCGCCGCTTACGGTATCCCCGAGGGGCGGCCGATGGTGGCGCAGCGGGCCATGGCTCTGTTCCTGGTGTTCATGTGCGCTCTTCCGGCCGTGGCTGCCTCCGCGGCCGTTCTGTTCGGCCAGAGGACCGAGCGCTCCGTCCTCGGCTGGCTGGGCCTGATTCCTGCCGGGCAGCAACTGCGCGGCGGAGTCGAGCTGGCGGGGCAGTTGTCCCGTTACGGGATTGCGCTGGCCACGGTGGTGCTGGTGACCGCGGCGCTCTACTACTTCGGGCCCAATCGCCCCCGCAAGAGATGGAGCGAGGTCTGGCCCGGAGCTGTGGTTGCCACCGTTCTCTGGTTGCTGGCGACCAGCGTGTTCGGCTGGTACGTGCGGAACATCGCCAACTACAACGTGCTCTACGGAAGCATCGGCGCGGTGGTCACGTTTCTGGTGTGGACCTACGTCCTGGCCGTGATCGCGCTGGTGGGTTGCGAGTTCAACGCGCGGCGCGGCGCCGCAGAACGACGCCAAACCCAATAAGACCGCCGCCGATCAGAGCCAGAGTGGCCGGCTCGGGCACTGGGTTACACAGGATCGACGTTTCGGAGAAATCCGTGCCGTACTGGAAGCGCACGTTGCGGATCTCGGCGCTCGGATCGAAGCCGGCCGGAGCGATGAATTCGAACACCGCGGCGTACTTGATGTATGGAGCGTTGCTCTCGAGGCCGCCGTTGCCCGTGGCGGGGTTGTCGCCCTTGGGCGCCAGCGAGAAATTGCCACCGCCGACTGCAACCTGCCCGCCCAGGTTCTGGGCGGTGTCAAACCGATCGGATTCGCTAAAGAAACCGAAACCGACAGCGCCGATGCCGTAGCGGTGGCTGCCGGAATTGTAGTGATAGGCCCACTCGCCGCCGACATTCGGATCCGCGGGCGCGCTACAGCCCGGGTCCGTCGGATAGATGAGACAACTGCCGTCGTCCACACGCGCCCACTCGGGTGTCAAAACCGGGTTGCTGGCGGTGTCGAAGAATACCCCGCCCAGCATGTCGGTGGGCGTCAAGGCGTCGGCCATCGCCGTGTTCCGAAGCGTCACGTACAACACGTTGCCAACCATCTTGAATCCCAACGTTGCCTGCCGGTTTCCCGAGGAGCCGAGGAACGTCACTTCAGTGGCGAAAGCGCTCGCGGCGGCGAACGCCAGCCATAGGACAATGCACACCGCCCGGCGCGGGGCGGATCCCAAAAAGCTGCGTGCCTCGTTTTTCATAGCGGTAAGAATCAGCCTATCCGGTCCAGGGGAAAACACCTATGGAGCGTCAGTACCGAAGGGACTCGATCTAGGGCTAGTACCTGATCCCGGCTGTGCCAACTGGCTCCCCTGGTACGCCGGTACCTGGCGGAGTTCAGCGCCTGAATGGCAAATGTCGCGCTCCGGCTCGCTTCCCGCTTCTCCTTGGTTGTCTGCAACAGATGCCGTCTGATAGCTCTTGCGGACAGCCCGGGCGGCCGCTCTCCGACGGGGAAGAAAGGGGTCAGCCTGGCGTGGACCCTTTTCCCCGGCCCCGTGCGCGGCTGGTCCATCACCCGGAAGATCCGCGGGCGATCCGAAGATGCGCTTCAGGTCCGGCAGGGCTCGCTCCACGCCGCTCCGCACGAACTCAACATCCGGGGCTGCCCCGGGTCGGAATGGGATGAGAGCGAGAACAACCGCCGTGCCGGCGGCAGGTGTCGCGGACGTACATCGCCGCCTCGGCCGGCGAGAGGGTGCGCGCGGCAACCACGGTGCCTCCGATCAAGGCGATTCCACACCGCCCGCGGTTGGCGTGCGTGACGACGCTATAATGCCCAGATGAGCGGAATCGCCGACCTGCTGGAACGCTTCCGCCGGGGAGCCGAACTGGTGGCCGTGGCCGCCACCGGCGCCGCCGGGGCGGAACTGGACTGGGCGCCCGGTCCGGACAAGTGGAGCGTGCGGCAGATTCTGTGCCACCTGGCCGATTCCGAACTCGTCGGCGCCGACCGCTTCCGTCGCATCATCGCGGAGGACAATCCTACCATCGTCGCCTATGATCAGGACGCCTGGGCGCGCAATCTCGACTACGCGCGGCGCAAGGTCTCGGTGGCGCTCGAAACCTTCCGGCGGATTCGCGGCGGGAACTACGAGTTGCTCAAAGATGCGCCCGAGCCGGCCTATGAGCGCGCCGGCACGCACAGCCAGCACGGCCGCCTGACGCTTCTCCAGATGGTCGAGATCTACGCACGGCACGCCGAAAGCCACGCCGCGCAGATCCGCGACGTGCGGCATCAGTACAAGCAGTGGCGCGCCGCGCACGATCCAGGCAAAGCGGAAAGTTCCGCTTCCCGGTAAAGCTGAAAGTTCCGGTCTCGGCTGCGCCGGATTTGCCGCAGCGCGGCGGCAACTTCTCGGCGCTGCTTCCTCTGGGGTGCGTCTGTCGGATCCAGGACCCGTTCGCGGGAGGATCTTCGTCGGGCTCACCCTGATCTTCTGGCGCCGTTTGCACAGGGCGGCATGCCTGCGGCCAGGACCACGTATCCCTGCGTGGTGGGATTTGTCTCCCGACTTGGACAGCCACCAAAGCGATTCGCCGACCAACAGGACAAGACAGGAGTCATGTCCCACGGCGCGGCATCGCCGCGACGAAGTTCCGCGGGATGGCAGGACAGCCAGGCGGCGCGGCCTTCAGGCCAATGCCGCATAGTCTTGCCTTCTAGTGGGGCAGGCGCTTTCGCCTGCCTCTTGTGGGCTCAATGACTTGGCAGGCCAAAGGGCCTGCCCCACGGGGGCTGATACGAAAACTATGCGGCATTAGCCTTCAGGGTGTGCCCCAGAGGGGCAGATTACCAGTGGGGGAAGGAGCCACTTGACTAGTTGATGCAGTGCGGTGCGGGATTTGAGCAGGGACGAGAGGGCGGTGGCCACCGCAGGCAGCACGCTGAGCGCCGGACCGAGGGATTGGCGGGGGATGCGCGACTCCCATCTTCTCAAACAGTTCGGGGGCTACGAGAGGCACGGGCTGGATTCTTGGTCACTTTTGGTCACGGGCGAGCGCAAGTTCCGCCTTGTCCTCGCAATCGGACGCAAACCCGGGCAGAGGAGGTAAACCGTGCCCAATCAGGCGTGTGGAAGAAAATCAGTGGAGGCGCGGAGCGGATTCGAACCGCTGAATAAAGGTTTTGCAGACCTCTGCCTTACCACTTGGCTACCGCGCCTTTTGGGGAAAGCCCCTCTCTGCAAGATATCGCGTTCGCGGCCCCGAGGTCAATCCAGGCGTGCTATCATAATCGGGAGAAGGAAAGGAATCCTAGTCGAATGAAAGCAGGGATTCATCCCGCCTACAACGAAGCGAACGTCATCTGCGCGTGCGGATCCACGTTCCGGACTCGCACCACCCACAAGGGCGACATCCGCGTGGAAATCTGCTCGAGCTGCCACCCCTTCTTCACTGGCCGCCAGAAACTGATCGACACGGAAGGCCGCGTCGCGAAGTTCGAGCGGAAGTACCAGCGCGCCCAAGCGAAGAAGAGCGCCTGAGCCGACGTTCCGGCAACTGCAAACCGGCCAGCTTTGCGGATGGGATGCCGGGTGAAGAACCCGGAAGCGGATCAATGTCTTCCCGGCCCGCTCTTGGACTTCTCCATGTGCTTCTCGCGCTCCTGCCGCATTTTGTCGTATTCGGCTTGCTGGGCGGGGTCCAGCATCGCGCGGATGCGCGTCGTCTGGTCGTCCTGAATCGCCTTCATTTCGGGACGGTCCTTGTCCCGAAGCTGCCGAAAGCGATCCCGCGTCGTGTCCAGGATCACGTTAAGCTGGGCAACCTGCTGCTCACTCAGCTTGAGGCGTGACCGCATTTCATCGACGTACTTCTTCCGGTAGTCTTCCGGCGGACGCCGCGGGCCCCTCGCGTCCACGATGGTCGACGTATAGAGCCGGTAGCCTGCAACTCCCACCAGCGCGCCGGCGGCGAACGTCACCACGGCGTAGACCGCGACGGCCAGTTGGGACCGTTTCATTGAGCGTTGCTCTCCGAGGCCGGGTCGTGATGGGTGATTTCCAGGAGGGCCGGATTCTCGGTTCCGCTGTCGTCATCCAGGACGTCGACGTAGGTGGCCAGATACACCGGCGAGACCTGCCGCGACGGCATTGCGACAAAAACGGCCATCAGCATGGCCAGCGCCGCGGCGGCCGTGACCAAACCCCTCGCCCAACGTCCAAACGATAGAGCAAAACTTCGACGGGCATCGATCGACTGCCAGAGGGCCGGCATGAAATTCGGCCCCGGCTCCGGGTCGGGACACGCGTCCCGATAGCGGAGGAGCAGTCCGTCGAGCCGCCGTTCAAGTTCGGGATTTTCAAGAATGCTCTTCTTTTTGAATGGCATAAGCACTACCCGGCTTCGTCTGTCTGGGCGCCGCCCTCGGCTGTCCGAGCAAAAGCCTTCAGAACGCGTTGTCTGGCTCGAAACAATCTTACCTTCAACGCATTCTCCTTTACCCGGTAAATCTTTTCAAGCTCTTTCAGCGACAAGCCTTCGACTTCCTTCAGCGTCAGCAGAATCCGGTCCTGAGGTGAGACTGCCTCGAGGAGTCCATGCACGAACTCCCGAACTCCGGCACGCCGCTCCAGTTCCAGATTCGCATGACTGCTTGCCGCCGCATCGGCCAGCACCATCTGCTGCTCGGAGAAGTCGGCCATCCGGGCCTCCTTCCGCCGCCGCTGCCGCCTCAGATAATCATACGCCGCATTCACCGTCAACCGATACAGCCAGGGCTCGAAAACCTCGGGGGCCCGAAGCTGATCCAGCGAAAAGTACAGCCTCAGGAGCACTTCCTGAGCCACGTCCTCCACGTCCTCGGGCCGTCCTATGAGCCGGGCGATCGTTCCCAGGATACGCTTCCGGTAGGCCGAAACGACTTCGGTGAACGCGGCGTCATCTCCACGCTTGGCCCGTTCAATGAGCTCGAAGTCAACCAACATGCCGGCACGAGAAACCGACACCTCCCGGTCTCTGAACGACTCGTCAGAAAAGGCGCGTCGGCTAACTGTCAGGTTACAAAGGATGCAGGCAAAACGCAAAGAGGGGGCGAAAGCCGCCCGCACGGGCGTCAGGATAAGGCGCCTGGCGATCAAAGCAGGGGGGGCGGCCCAGAGGGCACCCCGGCTCGCGCGAGGGGGGCGCCTGGCCGGGGCGCCCTCTGGGCCAGGCGCCCCGGCCGGGCCCAAAGGCCGCCCCACCACAAGCCCGGCGGCGTGCGCCGCGCCTGCTCGTCCCCGCTCACGGCCGCTTGTTGTACTGCTGGTACAGCCGCAAGTGCTTGTTGTCGAGGCTGATCTCGCGCCCGTGGATGAAGACTTGCTTCACTTGCGTCCTCACCTCGAGCGGATCGCCGTCGGTCACCATCAGGTCGGCCCACTTGCCCTTGTCGATGGAGCCGTACAGCTCGCCCACGCCCCAGATCTCGGCGGCGTTGAGCGTGATGGCCTTGAGGCCCGCCTCGCGCGGCAGGCCGTAGGCGACCGCCTGCGCCGCGTTATAGGGCAAGTTGCGCGAAAACGAGTTGGAAAACGTCCCCAGGGCGAACTTCACGCCGGCCCGGTCGAGTTCGGCCGGAAGCGTGTAGGCCGCATCGTAAGGATCGTCCTCGTTCAATGGCGCGGTCAGCGTGGGGCCGAGGATCACCGGCACGTTCTTGGCCTTGATTTCCGAGGCCAGTTTGCCGGCCTCCCGCGGCTCGGCCAGAATCATGCGGATCTTCTCCTTTTCGGCGAACTGCAATGCCTCGCGGATGGCGCGCTCCCGCACGGCCACGATGGCGACCGGAAGCTTGCCTTCCAGCACCGGGATCATCGCCTCGAACTTCACATCCGTGCGAAAACCGGCCGGCCCGGCGAGCTTGGCCTGCCGGTAGCGCCGCGCCGACTCGAAAAACCCGCGCAGATCGGCGAGCTTCTTGTCGTAGATGCGCTTGGCTTCGGGGAACGGCACGTTTCTCCGGCTCTCGCTGGAACCGCGGCCCCCCGCCGTCTCGATGAAGGGGAAGTGCAACACCATCGCGGCCGAGCGGCGGATCTCCATCTCCTCCCAGGTCCAGCCGTCCAGATGAACCAGGGCGGCCTGGCCGGACAGCATCCCGCCCGACGGCGTCGACACCACCGTGGTGATGCCGTTGGCGCGCGCGACGGGAATATGCTCGCTGGCCGGATTGATGGCAATGATGGCGTGCAACTGCGGATTGAAGTCGCCGATTTCGCTGACGTCGCTGGTTTCCCGAACCGAGCCGACTTCCGCCAGGCCCATCTGCGTGCCCGAGTCGATCAGGCCCGGGTAGACGTGCAGACCCTTGACGTCGATAATGCGGACGCCCTTGGGCGCCGCCACCTTCGCGCCGACCTCGGCGATCTTGCCGCCGACCACCAGCACCGACCCGCCCTCGATGTCGGCGCCGGAGACCGTGTGCACCGTCGCCCCGCGAATCAGAAGACTGCTATCGGCCGCCGCCAGCGGCAGCGCGCATGCGAGAATCCAGGCCAGCGTTCTCATGACGGCCTCCTTGTGGGAGAACTCTTCTTTTGCTCTTTTTCGCGCTCTTTCTGCCTGTCGCTGAGCGCCTTCTTGCGCGCTTCGCGCTCGGCGCGGCCGCTGACGTCGCGGTCGCGGTCGAAGTACATCTCGCCGTCGATAAACACCTTCTGCACGCGGGCGAAGCTCGACAGCGGGTGCTTGTCGTAGATCACCAGGTCGGCGTCCTTGCCGGGCTCGATCGAGCCGACCCGCTTGTCGATCTCAAGCTGCCGGGCCGGGTTGATGGTGATCAGCGCCAGCGCCTCGGTCTCGTTCAGGCCGCCGTACTTCATGGTTTTGGCGGCCTCGGTGTTGAGGCGCGTGATCAGGCTGGCGTTGAGATCGTCGGAATTGAGCGATACCAGCACGCCCTTGCGCATCATCAGGGCGGCGTTGTAAGGGATGGCGTCGATGGCTTCCATCTTGTAAGCCCACCAGTCGCTGAAAGTGGTAACGCCGGCGCCGTGCGCAACGATCTCCTTGGCGACCTTGTAGCCTTCCAGGCCATGTTCGAACGAATGGATTTTGAAGCCGAGTTCCTCGGCCAGCCGCAGCATCATGAGGATCTCGTCGGCGCGGTAGGCGTGCACGTGGGTCATCCGTTTGCCTTCCAGCACCTCGACTATCGGCTCGAGCTTCAGGTCGCGCCGCGGCGGCGTGGCCTGGACGCCGCTCTTCACCTTGGCCTGGTAATCGCGCCAGGCCTGCTGGTACTGTTTGGCTTCGACAAACGCCTGGCGGATGACGTCCTCGATGCCCATGCGGGTGGCCGGATAACGCGGCGTCGTGCGCATCTGGGACACCCCCGACCCGGAGCGTTTCGGGTTCTCGCCCAGAGCGAATTTCAGTCCCGGCCTGGCGCCTTCGAACACCAGTTCCGCGGCGTCCCTGGTCCAGCGCATCTTGAGGACCACGGTGGTGCCGCCGATCGAGTTCGCGCTGCCGTGCAACACGTGCGCGGTGGTCACGCCGCCGGCCAGGGCGCGGTAAATCGAGATGTCCTCAGGGTTGATCGCGTCCTCGATCCGAGCCATCGAGGAAACCGAAATGGAGCTTTCGTTGGTGCTCTCCGAGGCGATGTGCGTGTGGGCGTCGATGATGCCGGGCATCAGGTACTGGCCGGCGGCGTCGATGATGCGGGCGCCGGGCGGAACCATCACCTTTTCACCCGCCTCGACGATCTTGCCGTCGCGGATCAGGACCGATCCCTGGAACGTGCCCTTGGTCACCGTCAGCACCTTTGCGTTCTGGATCATCAGCGGCTGGGCGGCGATCGCGACCCCGGACAAGGCCGCCAGAGCGGCGATAAGAACGAGATGGTTTTTCATCGCGCCACCTCCTCGGCCGGCGGCGTTTCGGGCGCCGGCTCGAACTTCACTCCGTCGATCAGGACGAACTTCACCTGGGTTTTCTCCTGGAACAGATCGCCGCTGGTGACCAGCAGGTTGGCGATCTTGCCCGCCTCGATCGAGCCGATCTGGCCCGCGACGCCGTAAATCTCGGCCGCCGCGAGCGTCATCGCCCGCACTGCGTCGTCCTGCGAAAGACCGGCGTCGATGGCTCGGCGCACGGCGCGCACGGCGTCGCGCGGCCGGTCGATCTTGTCGGTGTAAAAAGCGAACTTCACGCCCGCCTTGGCCAGCGCCGCCGGGGTCGAAGGCGCCTTGTCGCGCAGTTCGAGCGTGCGCAGGCTCTCGGGTTGGTCGGGGTCGGCATCGCGCGATTTCTCGGGCCACTTCAAACTCACGAGAACCGGCGCGCCGGCCTTCTTGAGCAGGTCCGCGGCTTTGTAGCCTTCGTGCGCGCCGTAAACCACGGCGGGTTTATTCACTTCGGCCGCCAGCCGCAGGACGCGGTCGATCTCCACCGCGCGCGTCGCCGGCAGCAGGATGCGCGGAGATTCGAGCCATCCCTCGGAGGCGCGATCGTACTCGGGCCGCCGCGCTCCCGCCGGGCGCTTCTCGTATTCGAGCCTGGCCTGGCGGTAGTAATCCGCGTCAATGTTCATCTGGCGGATGTAGGCGAGAATGCCCATGAGCGATCCCGGAAACCCGCCACCGCCGCCAAACCCGAAACTGGTGGGGAAGGCAAGGTACTGTCCCACGGGAGAGGCCACCACCATCTGCGGCGCCTTCTCGCCGGCCAGGTTGATCACCGCGCCCTGGCCGGCGAAGATGCCGGTCATCGGGAAGGTTACGGCGGTGGTGAAGCCGGCCGAGCGGGCCGCTTCCAGACGCCGATCGGTTGGCTTCACCAGGTCGGCGGCGCGCTGCCAGCTTGTATTCGACGGGCGATCCTCGGGGCCGCGGGCCGGGGGCGGGGCGCTGGGATCCGGCGTCGCGGACGGCGCCGGGCGCGGCGTGGCCGAGGTGCGTCCCCCCACCGGCGCGGCCGCCGCCGCGGCGGCC
>Ga0315277_10011418_pt1 | contig 11198 bp, 8 predicted proteins | sample YL17G05_15_MG_FD_203695 | JGI IMG/M metagenome (GOLD analysis project Ga0315277, IMG submission 203695) | Sediment microbial communities from Yellowstone Lake, YNP, Wyoming, USA - YL17G05_15 | ecosystem: Environmental > Aquatic > Freshwater > Lake > Sediment | place: USA: Wyoming | collected...
CGGTGTCCCAGTGCGTGAGGTGCCCGCGCGTGATGATTGTGGCCTTGAGTTGCTGGATAATCTCCGCGTCGACCGCGCGGGGCAGGCTGACGCCGGACCAGTAGCCCAACGTGATGGCAATCGGGATGCGCACAAGCCAGGAGATCTTCGGGATGAACCGCGTGAAGTAGAGGGCGCCGATGATGGCGATGGCAATCAGCCAGACCTTGGTGCCGAAATGCGAGTTGCCCGCGACCGGCGCGAACAGGCTGGGCACCAGCACCTGATGCCAGTAGATGGTGATGGTATAGCCCACGGACAGGCCGACGTACAGGTGCTCGGCGATGCGGTAAAGCGGGTTCTCGCGGTAGAGAAACGAGAAGATTGCGAGCGTCAGGATTGCGGCGATCCAGACCCACGGGTTGGTTGCGACGTTCACGACTTCCTCCTGCGGGTGGCGAAGAAGGCGATGTTGCCGATGATGATGAATGCGATTATGGCGAGATGGGCTGCGCTCTGCGAAGACATCGCTTCGGTACCTTTCATGCGTAGATGCCAGACTTGGCCGTTTTGGGCCATCCGTTCCTCGACGAGTTGCTCATACTCGGCCGCACCTTTCATTCCGCCCAGCATTCCGGAGAACTGGCCGGAGTTGAGGTAAGGGTAGAAGTCGGCCGCGGACACGGCGGTGATGCCGCATCCGAGCCTGACCCCGAACTGGGTCTGGGCCAGGTTTATCCAGGAGAGCGGGAACGCCGAAGCGGCGATGGATACGAGGATCCCGATATCGCCGTAGTTCTTCAGGTGCTTCATGATCGGCAGCGATTCGGTCTTCACTCCGTAGTAGTCAACCGGAAAGACCTTGGCGATATTCTCGCCCATCCCGAGGATGACCGTGACGGGCGGCGTGCTCCAGCCCCAAAAGGCATAGTCCTCGCCGTTGATGACCGAGTCATCGTGCGTGGTCGCGCGCGCATTGAACTCGGCGGTCACCTGGCGGAGCGCGTCCTCGCCGAGGCCCAGCCCGGTGATGACCATCGCCAGCATTCCGACCCGGTGGTGCGTCGCGAACGCGTGGCGCAGCAGCGCGACCAGCATCGGCTGAAGCTCGGCCTGGGTGTCCGGTCCGTAGTCGATAGAAATCGCCAAGGCCTTATCCTGGGGCATCGTGTCGATGAACTGAAACAGCTTCTCCGTCGGCGGACTCGGCCTGGGCTTGATGTAGAACGGGAATATCAGCGGCAGCATGACCACGAGCCACACGACAAGGTAAATCCAGCGCCGGTCGATGGCCTGCAGTTTCTGCCAGAAGTTGTGTCTGCCGGTGCCGTCTTGCGCCGTCACTTTCCGCCTCCCCCGCCCAGCCACCCGCGCTCAATGCCGAGGACTATCTTGAGCGCCGTTGCGAAGATGCCAAGCTGGATTCCGAAATTGATGCCGCGCTTGGCCGCCATGTTCGGCACGGCCAGAATCCACTCCGCAAACGAGGGCAACGGGTGGAATATCATCCGGCCCAGCGGGACCGCGCCCAGCATCAGGATGAACGCCGCTGCCAGCAGCAGCGTTGCTTCGAGGTTGCGGGCGCGGAACGCCCGGTAGGCGGCCGAAGCCATGAAGAAGGCGAGCAGGGAGAACATCGTCGCGCCCAGCGGCACCAGCATGTTCGTGAACAGGGTCTGGATGTGGAAGGAGAACCCGGCGATGTGCGTGGGCAGGATGCCGGGTTTGGTCGGGTCAAGCCCTCCGAACACGCCGATGACGGCGCTGACGACGAGCGTGATGATGGTGATGTAGCTGTACGGCCAGTTCTCCATCTTGCGCCTGATTTTGATAAAGTGGTGCTGCAGAAGCGAGCCGACCCCGAGCACGAGGCCGAACGCGGTGATGATGCGCTGGACGTCGTTGCGCATGGCCGCGTCCGCAGTCTGAAGCGCGTGGTGCGGGATGAAGAAGGTGATCGCGCCGAAGATGCCGGTCAAGAGAACCAGGATCAGCGGTAAACGTCTCTGCATTTCGCCTCCCTACAGGTACTTCAGCACGGGCACGCCGGCCAGCAATGCCAGCAGTGTCGCGACTACGATTACTCCGACGATGATGGCTTTGGAGTAGTCCTGGCCCTTGATTGCGCCGAGGAGAAGCGGCTCGCGGGAAAGGTAGGCCGACGCGGCGTAAAGTTCCTCACCGATGAGCGTGTAGTCGCAGGCCGTGATGAAGAACGGTAGCTGGGTTACCGCGTCGGTGCCGGCAATCTGGACCGCGCCGGTTGCCGCTCCGGTCTCGGCCAGAATCAGGGCCTCGGCGTAGAACATTCCGATGAGGAAATTCGTGGCCGGTTTCTCGCGGGTCATGATGCCGTCAACCGCGGCGGCATAGGCGAACTGCGCGTCGGTCACAAAGAAGACGATGTCCTGGTTGAAGGCGTCGGGTCGTCCCGCGGTGGTGTACGACTCCTTCACCATTTCCCGCGCCACGGTATAGACAATCGGGTCGGCGGTGGGAACAATAAGCGGCGTGCCGAACTTGGCGGTCTTCTTCGCGACCTCACCCAGGATGTTGAGGGCCGCTATGGTCGCGACGTCCGCGATGCTGGAGATGCCCGGCACATACAGCGTCGGCCTGCCCATTTCAGTCGCGCGGCCCAGCGCCTCGTCAACCGCGTCGAGCCCGGAGATGCGGCGGATGAACAGGTTCCGGCCTTGGCGGGCGCGGTTGATGAAATACACAAACATGAAGACCAGGACCGCGGTACCGACCAACGCGGGAATGGTATCGGTGTTGAACCACTGCGGAGAACTGGCCGCGTATGCCGACGGAGCGGATTCGGCGCTCTCGGTTGGCGCGACTGCGATGACCTTGTACCGATAGTCGGTTCCGTCCGTGGCTTCGCCATCCGAGTACTCGGCCGCGAGCCGGCCGGCAAAGCGCAGAGTGTCCCATGTCGTGTCGCCCTTGGTCTGACGCAGCACGTAGTAGCCGGTCACGCTTGATTCCGGGGATGGGGCCCAGGTCACCGCGATGCTGCCGCCGCCGTCATTCGGCACGTCGCGGGCGGCGACGCTGCCGGGCGGGGATATGCTGCATAGAAGCAGCGCGACAATGCAGGATAACGCCAACTTGCCTCCTAGTTGCTGCCGTCCGACGGCAGCGAAAGCGGGCGGTTTGGTCTCATCAGGTCAGCAAAGGTGCTGCAGCGATGCGTGAGTCTATTGAAACCCGGGTGTGGGTCAACAACCGCAGGCCGGATGCACGCCGGCAGGGCGGAGGGCTACTCGGTCCAGCGCCGGCGCTCGCGCTCCATCTGTGCGAGGTAGCGCCGGGTCACGCCGGTCGGGTACTTGCCGTTGAAGCAGGCCGCGCAGAATCCAGGCACAGCCGAATCGCCGCGCACTGCGGAGACCAGGCCCTCATACGTCTGATAGACCAGGGCGTCGGCGCTTATGACCCTGCGGATCTGCTCGACGGTCCGGTTCTTGGCTACGAATTCGCCGCGCGTCATCATGTCGATGCCATAGACGCACGGGCAGCGGAGCGGCGGCGCGGTGATCGCCAGGAAGACCTTGCGTGCACCGGCCTCACGCACCATCTGGACTATCTCTCTTGAGGTCGTGCCGCGGACGATTGAATCATCGACCAGCATCACGTCTCTGCCCTCAACCTGGGACCGGACCGGGTTGAGCTTCTGCCGGACGGAGAGGGCCCGCCGGTCCTGGCCGTGCATGATGAAAGTGCGGGCGATGTAGCGGTTCTTGATCAGGCCCTCGCGCAGGTCGATGCCAAGGGCGGTGGCGAGCGAGCTGGCCGCAGCGCGGGCAGTGTCCGGCACCGGGACGATGACGTCGGGCTTCAGTCCCTGGCGCGCGACCTCGAACGCAAGGCGCTCGCCGAGCCGCAGCCGGGCCTGGTAGACCTCGATGCCGTCGATAACCGAATCGGGCCGGGCGAAGTAGACGAACTCGAAGATGCAGGGCCGCGGCGTGCCGGGACGCACTTGGCTCCGGTGCACCCTGCCCTTGAAGTCCACGAAGATGGCCTCGCCGGGCTTCACATCGGTGAACCCATGGAACCCGAGGCGGTCGAAGGCAACGCTCTCGGACGCGAAGGCGCACTCGTCGCCCTGCTGCGCGAAGACCAGAGGCTTGATGCCGAACGGGTCGCGGAAGGCGAGCAGTCCACGCTTGTGTATCAGCGCGACGACCGAGAAGGCGCCGTGGACCCGGTCGAACACGCCCCGGACCGCCTTGAATACTGCGGTCGGGCTGAAGCGTTTCAGGTTTGACTGCTCCAAGCCCTCGGCAAAAACGTTCAGCAGCGGTTCGACGTCCGAACAACTGGTAAGCTGGCGGAAGTCATCGAACATCAACTCGCGGCGCAGGTCGGAGTAGTTGGTAACGTTGCCGTTGTGGACCATCGCGATGCCGAACGGATGGTTGACGTAGAAGGGCTGGGCATCTTCGGCTGAGCCGGGTCCGATGGTGGGATAGCGGGTATGGCCGATGCCGGCATTGCCGGTGAGGCGCGATAGGTTCTTCGGGTTGAAGACACTCCCGACCGTGCCGTTGCCCTTCTTGAGGTGAAACGTGCCGTCGGAAGTCAGGACGCCGGCCGAGTCTTGGCCGCGGTGCTGAAGTGACAGCAGACCTTCAACGAGGTCAGGGCCGACCTCGCGCCGGGTGATGAGTCCGATCACTCCGCACATTGATGTATGTTACCGGCGGGATGCAGCAAAGTCAAAGTCCTGCCACCGGCCTCAGACTCCGCGGCCATCGAAGTCCGGCGTATATTCGCGTTTGGCTGACGAGTGGTCTTGCGCAAAGCCTTCCTCAAAGTCCAGCTCATCGAACCGTCGTCTGACGTCCTCGTACTCTTCGGTCGACAGGCGGCGGTTCATCCCCGGGAGTTCGGCGGCGCGGTGGACCGGGTAGTACTGGGCCATGAGGCTGACGCTGGTGCGCGGTCCGAGGTCATCGTGAATCCACTTGAGTAGCTGCTTGCTGTCATCGGGATGGCCCGGCAGGACAAGGTGCCGGATGATGATGCCCTTCTCGATGATACCGTGTTCGTCGTACCGGTTCCGACCGACCTGCCGTTTCATCTCGGTGATTGCGGCTGAGGCGAATCGGAAGTAGTCGGGCGCGGACGAGCAGGCCCGGCCGAGTTCATCCGAATAGTACTTGAGGTCAGGCAAGTATACCTGCACCAGCCCTTCGAAGCGCGCGACAGCTTCGGCCTTCTCATAACCATTCGAGTTCCAGACGATGGGAACCTTCAGCTTCGCGCGGGCGCGTTCGAGAACTGGGAGCAACTGGTCGGAGTAGTGCGTGGGTGAAACGAGATTGATGTTGTGCGCGCCCTGCTGCTCGAGCTCGAACATGATGGCCAGCAGCCGCTCGGGTGTGACCTCGCGGCCCGGGCCGAGCTGGGAGATCTCGTAGTTCTGGCAGAACCGGCAGCGGAGGTTGCAGTGGCTGAAGAAGATGGTGCCGGACCCGCGCGTGCCGGAGATGGGCGGCTCTTCCCAGTGATGGAGCTGGGCAAGCGAGATCTCGAACCGGTCGGTTGCTCGGCAGACGCCGAGCTCCGACGAGCGGTCAACACCGCATTCGAAAGGGCACGCACAACAAAGCACAGCATATTATACAGAATGGAATGACCAATGGCCAAACCCCAATGACCAACCCAGACTGGGTCTCGGGCATTTCGGCGTTGGTTGGTCATTGGCGCTTGGGGTTTGGGCGTTCTCGCACTCGGTGATGTTTGACAAGTCGCACGCGTCGGCTAGCTTTGACAGGCATGAAGCCCGTGAGATTGCAGAAGTACCTCGCATCGGCCGGCGTCGGGTCCCGCCGGCATTGCGAGGAATTGATAAACGCGGGTCGGGTGCGGGTCAATGGGGCGCCAGCGAAGCTTGGCCAGTCGGTGACGCCAGGCACGGACCGGGTCGAATACCGGGGCCGAGAGGTAGAGCCGGAAGCCGAGAAGGTGGTCGTAGCGGTCAACAAGCCGGCAGGGTATCTCAGTGCGTGCTTCCGCGGCAAGGAAGAAGGCTGGTTGGTTACGGAACTCGTCGACCTGCCATTTCGACTCTACCCGGTGGGCAGACTCGACCGGGACTCTGAAGGTTTGTTGCTGCTGACGAACGACGGCGACCTCGCGCTGGAACTGACCCACCCGCGCTACGGTAAGGAGAAGGAGTACGAAGTCGAACTCGACCGGCCGGCCAGTCCGGAGCTGTGCGAGCGGTTGCAGAAGAGTGTGCAGTTGGCCGACGGGCCGGCACGGGCGGTTCGTGCCACTCTCGTCGGGCCGGGCCGGCTCAGTGTCGTGCTCGCAGAAGGCCGCAAGCGGCAGTTGCGCAGGATGCTTGAGGCGCTGGGATGCAAGGTCGTGCGCCTGCGGCGGGTGCGGATTGCCGGTCTGCGACTCGGCGACCTGCCACTAGGCAAGTGGCGACGGCTGAGTGCGCAGGAGGTTGTCGAGAAGCTTGGTAGACACGGGTCGAAGTCAGAGGTCAGAAGCAAGATTGCAGAAGGCAGAAGGCCGGGAAGCGGTGAGCGGTAAGCGGATAGCGGTCGTGGTGTGTCTGCTTGGGCTCTGTGCTTGGGCTCAGCAGCCAGTGCGGGAGCCAGTTGTGGTCGAGCCGCCGGTGCGAATTGGGCTCGCGCTCTCCGGTGGGGCAGCGCTCGGGTTCGCGCACATCGGCGTGCTGAAGGTGCTTGAGCGAGAGAACATCTCGGTCGTAGCGATCTCGGGCACGAGCATGGGCTCGATCGTCGGCGGCCTGTATGCGGCCGGGTACAGTCCGACCCAGATAGAGAGCCTTGCACTTCACGCCGACTGGAACCGGCTGTTCAGTTCGAGCGTGCCGTTCGACGCTAGCTATCTGCCCGAACGGCAGCAGGCGCAGCGTTACGTCCTACATCTCCGTCACAAGGACTTCGTTCCCTTCTTCCCGAGCGGGCTCATCTCCCTTCAGAATGTTGAGTTCCTGCTGATGCGGCTCCTGGCGGACATCGAGTACAACACCGGCTATGACTTCGACAGCCTGCCGATTCCGTACCGGGCCGTTTCGGTTGACCTTGTTTCGGGTGACAAGCAGATAATGAAGGACGGCCGCCTGGAGCAGGCCATCCGCGCGAGCATCGCCATTCCGGGTGTGTTCGCGCCGGAGAAGCTCGGCGACATGGAACTGGTGGACGGTGGAGTGCAGCTCCTTCTTCCCGTCGAGGTACTGGACAGCATCGACCATTGGCTCGGCCTGAGAATCGCTGTGCTCACCACGAAGAAGAACGCCGAAACGGGCTTCTCCCTGGTCGACATCGCCTCCCGGAGCATCGACCTGACCGGGGCAGAGGATCTCAAGAGGCAGCTGTCGCTCGCCGACGTGTTGATCGAGCCCAACGTGGACCCGTTCACGCATTCTGACTTCGCCAAGGCCGCGGGCCTGATTGCCGCAGGCGAGTCGGCGGCCGAAGCCGAACTGCCCCGCATCCGCGAACTCATCGGCGCGCGCCGGCTGTCACGACACCGGAATGCCGTCGTGGCGAGGCCGTTGTCTGTCGTACGAGCGGTTCGGTTCGAAGGTCTACACGTGACTCGGGAAGGGACGGTGCGAAGAGAACTACGGACTAGGTCGGGTGATTCTCTGCAGTTCGCCCGCCTGATCGACGATTTGGAGAGGCTGTTCCACACCGGGCTGTTCGAAGATGTCAACTACCGGTTGGAGCCGGCTGCGGGCGATTCGGTGGATATCGTCGTCGAGGTACAGGAGCGAGCCTATGGATTCTATTCGCTTGGCATCCGCTATGACAACGCCGACGACATAGCACTTGGGTTGGAGGTCGGACAGGGCAATCTCGGCGGATCGGGGGCGAGCGTGCGGGCGGCGCTTGACCTCGGCGATCCGAACGAGGCCAGACTCGGGCTTACCGGCACTCGCCTGTTCCAACTGCCGTTCGGCTACCGGCTGGACGGGTTCTGGGGCTCGGTCGACCGGTCCTACTACGAGCAGAGCCAGTGGCGTGGAATCTACACGGTCGGCTATCGCGGCGGTGTGGCAGAGGCAGGCTACATACTGGGCCGGAATGCGTTCTTCAACTTCGGTCTGAGAGGTTACCGGGCAGACTACCGTTTGCCCGATACACTTCCTCGATGGGACTCGTTGCACGCGAACAAGCCGGAATGGGTAATCGGCCCGACCTTCAGGCTCGAGACCAACACATTTCGGGATGTTGATTTCCCCACTGCGGGTATGGAGTCGCGGCTTGAGGCGCTGTCCTCAGCCACCATGCTCAAGGGAACTTACCAGTTCCTAAGGCTCAGTTACTCGGCCGAACGGGTCCTGCCGGTCTCTTCAAGGCTGCTCTTGAGACCCGCACTGGATGTCGGCGCGTCTCTGGGGGAGTTGGCGGGGGCCGAGCAGTTTCGTACCGGGGGTGCCGGGTTCGTGGGGTTCGAGCCCGACGAGTTCACCACAGCACAGCGGGCGGTTGTGCGATTCGGGGCGGACTTCCGCCTGTTCCACCTGTTCGGGCAGGAGAACTACCCATTCTACCTACAGGCGATAGGCAACGTCGGGACATTCGAGCCATGGAACGAGGTGCTGCAGAACTCGGGCGTGCCGTCGCAGTTGCACTGGGGCATAGGAACCGGCCTGCGCACGAACACCCCGATTGGACCGGCTCAGTTCCTGCTGGGAGTTGGTGACTTTGGCGGGAAGCTGCCGGCCCAGCGGGCTCAGCTGGCTTTTTACATATCGGTCGGCCGGGAGTTCCGGTACACGAGGTAGGACGCTCGACGCCTCACGCCCTACGCTCCACGCCAGTGGTCGCAAACCGGCGTCCGGCGTAGGGCATCAAGCGTCATGCGGCGCGCCGCATGCGCGCACACACAACCCGCAGACATACTGGCTGACGTAGCGCTTACTCTGGAATTCCTTGAGCATGGCGAAGCAGTCGAGATGCCTGAACTCAGCCGCAGTCTCGCCGATTGCCTTGGCCGGGCAGGCCGCAATGCAGGCGCGACAGGAAGCGCAGCCATTCTCGAGCGGGCGGTCGGGTTCAAGTCCGAGGTCGGTCAGCACCGTCACAAGCCGAACCTGCGCGCCGAATCGCTGCGTGACCAGGAGATTGTTTCGGCCCAGCCAGCCGAGCCCGGCCCCAACCGCAATGCGCTTGTGTGATAGGTGACCCCGCTGGTTCTGCCAGTCGACGAGTTGGGACGCCGCGACGGGTAGCGCCTGCGCGCCAAGGTCCTGGATGAGCGTGGCGAGGTCAAGTGCCAGCCGGTCCAGTGCGAAGTTGACCTGCCGGTAGTGGTGTTCGTACAACTGGTTCGGATGGTCCTCGAGCGTGCCCAACACGGCTGGGGACAGGTGCAGCGCGACACTGACGGCAAGCGGCAGCTCACGAATCGTCTGTCTGGGCAACAGAAAGTCGTCGGTGCGGATGTCGAATAGTCGGCAAACCCCGAATCCAACCGCTCCCCGACTCCTACACAGTTCGGCCAGCGCCTCGCGGTTACTGCTGAAGGCCATATGTTCTCCTTGAAGCCTCAATGACCAAGCGCCAATTCCCAGTTAATGCCCAATTCCCCAATGCGGAAAGCCGCATTGGGCCTTGGTCATTTCCGCATTGAATGGTCATTGGGGCTTGGGACTTGGTCATTTGTTCCTCAGGTATGCCATGAGAGCAAACACGGCTGCCGGCGTGATGCCCGGCATGCGCTGTGCCATGCCGACCGACGCAGGTCGGTTGCGTGTCAGCCTTTCGCGGACCTCGTTTGATAGCCCGGGGACGCGACTGAAGTCGAACCTCTCCAGAATCGCGATGGACTCCAGTTCCGCGAACTGGCCGAGCTGACGCTTCATCCGCTCGATGTAGCCCTCGTACTTCACCTCAAGCTCGACCAGTTCCTGAACTGACGCGGGTAAAATGGGGACAGTCCCCTTGAGCGCCTGCGTCCGACTCGGCGCGGGACAGTCCCCGTTTTCTCCTGGTTTTGCCCTCGTGGGACTGTCCCCGTCTTTTTCTGCCATATAAATCAAGTCACTCCACGTCACCTCCGGCCTGCGTAGCAGTTCAACGGCCGGCACTGACTCCGCAATCGGTGTCGTGCCCAGCGCCTTCAGTCGGCGGTTGACCTTCGGCGATGCCTTGATGCGCGCCGAGTTGAGCCAGTTCGTCGCTCGCTCGCACTGCCGTTGCTTCTCCTGGATGCGACCGAACTGCTCGCCCGTGAGCAGGCCAAGTTCGTGGGCGCGGGGGCCGAGGCGCAGGTCGGCATTGTCCTCGCGCAGGAGCAGGCGATACTCGACCCGGGCCGTGAACATCCGGTACGGCTCGTCCGTGCCCTTGGTGACAAGGTCGTCAATCATCACGCCGATGTACGAGTCGGCTCGGGTCAGCACCAGTGGCGGCTTCTCCTGCACGCGTAGCGCGGCATTGGCTCCGGCTACAAGCCCTTGGGCTGCAGCTTCCTCGTAGCCAGTCGTGCCGTTTATCTGCCCGGCAAAGTAGAGGTTGCGGATGGGGCGGGTTTCAAGTGTGGGGAAGAGCTGGGTCGGGTCAGAGTAGTCGTGCTCGATTGCGTACCCGGGCCTGAGCATCCGGCAATCCTCAAGACCTTTGATGGAATGGAGCATCCGAAGCTGAAGATGAATCGGCAGGCTGGTCGAGATGCCGTTCGGATAGCACTCGACCGTGTCCGTACCCTCGGGCTCGACGAAGATGTGGTGCCGGTCGCGGTCGGAGAACTTCACCACTTTGTCCTCAATGGACGGGCAGTAGCGCACGCCCCGACCCTTGATGACGCCCGAATAAAGCGGCGACTGCTTCAGGCCTGCGCGGACTATCCGGTGCGTCGTCTTGTTGGTGTAGGTGACGTAACAGCTCGCCTGATTCCGCGGCGGCTCGTTGGTCCAGTCTGAGAAGGGCACCGGCGGCTCGTCGCCATCCTGTTTCTGCATCGCCTTCAGGTTCAGCGACCGCAGGTCGAGTCGCGCCGGGGTACCGGTCTTGAACCGGCCGATGTTGAACCCCAGCTCGCGCAGGTTCGTGCCGAGCTTCTGTGCCGGAGCTTCGCCGAGGCGTCCGGCCGGGAAGCTCGTGAGACCGATGTGGACGAGGCCGTTCAGGAACGTGCCCGGCGCAAGCACGACCGTCTTTGCTCGGAGTTGCTCGCCGAGTTCGGTCTCGATGCCGACGCACGTCTTGCCACGCACC
>Ga0315277_10011419_pt1 | contig 11198 bp, 10 predicted proteins | sample YL17G05_15_MG_FD_203695 | JGI IMG/M metagenome (GOLD analysis project Ga0315277, IMG submission 203695) | Sediment microbial communities from Yellowstone Lake, YNP, Wyoming, USA - YL17G05_15 | ecosystem: Environmental > Aquatic > Freshwater > Lake > Sediment | place: USA: Wyoming | collected...
TCATGGGCAATGTATATGAGCAGCGCTTCAAGGATATATGGTTTTCAGAGAGGTATGTTGACTTCAGGAAAAAGGCCCTTCAACCAAAAAAAGGAATATACCCCCTTATGAAATACTGCAAAAATGATTGCCATGATTTTTATTCGAACCTAAAAGTGTATAAAATTTTACACCCTTTGAAATCAAGGACAATATTAAGAAAGGTTGGAAAAAACAAAATTGTAAATGAATAGTGATTTTCCAATGGAAGCAGCAGAGAAATTACAATTTGCAATGAATCTTGTGAGCGCACCGAGAATACATAAAGGCCCTGTTCAAGTGAGCCTTGACTTAACGAGCCGCTGCCACATGAATTGTATTTTCTGCGGAGCCTGCAAGTCTAAAAATGAAGAGATGGATTTCTCAACTGTAATGCGTCTTGTCAGGGATTTCAGCTTGCTGAAAGTCAGGCAAGTTATGATCTCAGGTGGAGGAGAGCCTTTACTTTATCCTTTTCTTTTTGACACAATCGAGGAATTGAAGAAAAAAGGCATAAGAGTTGGAATAACTACAAATGGGGCTGAATTGGACAATAGCAGCATATCGAGACTCATCAGGTTGGGTGTTGACCTAATAATTTTTAGCATAAGTGCTTATGATGAGCAATCATATGTTAGCATACGCAAATCAGCAAAAGTTGACTTTCGCCTTGTTGTTAGTTCCATGGCTAGCATACGAGCCCTTAGGCATCGGCTGAATGTAATCAAACCTAGGATAGGCAACAGTCACATAGTCATAAAGGCCAACCAGGCTCATCTTACTGATATGATGAACTTGAGTAAGCGTTCGGGCGCAGACTTTGTTCACCTTCAGCCCCATTATTTGTTTGTGAAGCATGACGAATCATTGCTGCTGACTAAGGAAGAGATCCTGTCTGTCCTAAGACGTCTCTTACCGCATGAAAGCGCAATCCATTCAGGAGATGATATGTACGCAAAGCGCATCAATTCTGTTTTTGCCACGCAAGGAGTTTATCATAATTATTTGGTCCAACAAGTCCCATGCTATTTTTCTGTTTATTCAACCAAAATTAGAGCTGATGGCAGAGTCTACCCATGTGCATGCAAGCGGGTTCCTGAGATGGAGTTGGGAAATGTTAGATCTGAGAGATTTAAGGAAATATGGTTCTCCAAAAGGTATACGGATTTCAGGATAATGGCCATGATTGCATCAAAAAAAAGGTACCCACTTCCAGATTATTGCCAAAACTATTGCAACTACTTTTATCAAAACATGAAGATTTTTAAGAGAGTGAATCAATTGGGCTACCTGAAGGTAAAACAAAAGGTAAATTCGCTTAGGCTGATGAAGGTGTGAGATGAAGGTCCCACTGGCAAAACCGTACATTACCGACGCTGAGTTCAGCTCCGTTAAAAGCGTTCTCGAATCAGGCCAGCTCTATCACGGTCCGATTGGCGAACAATTCGAGAAGAGATTTGCCCGCTATATTGGCACAGAGCATGCTGTATGCCTTAACTCAGGCACGAGCGCCCTCTTCTTGGCAATAAAATCCCTTCGAAAAAAAGGTGACATCATTGTTCCCAGCTTTACTTATGTTGCGACCATCAACGCTATCATCACCAGCAGTTGCAGGCCTGTCTTCTGCGACATTGGCCCCTGTACCTTTAATCTTGACCCTGCTTTGATCGAGGAGAAAATTACCAGACAAACCATCGCCATATTGCCTGTCCATTTCGCAGGTCTGAGCTGCGATATGAAGCCAATAGCCGAAATCTGCGAAAGACATGGTCTAAACCTAATCGAAGACTCTGCCCATGCAATCGGCGCCCAATTCCAGGGCAAAAAGACAGGCTCTTTTGGCACAGGCTGCTTCTCTTTTGACCCGTTGAAGAACATGACCACAGGTGAAGGTGGGATGCTTACAACAGACGATGCCAGTATAGCCACATACGCACGTCTGCTAAGAAGTCAGGGGATAAACAGAACCGTTGGCACGTTTCCGTGGCACCGCGAGTCTGTTGTTGCTGGCTACAGCCTTGGCATGCCTGAGGCCTCTGCTGCTCTTGGCCTTGTCCAGCTTTCCAGGCTGGATGAGATGAACGCATTGAGAAGGCGAAACGCCGAGTACTATGCTAAGCGTCTTGAACACGAGGAACTCGAACTTCCTTTGCGCTCCGACAGCCACACCTACCAGATGTTCAACATAAAGGTTGGTAGAGCCATCGACCGCAACAAGTTTGTTATGCATCTGCGCAATCATGGTGTTGAAGCCTCTGTGCACTTTGACCCTCCTGTGCACATGATGAAAATTATAAAGCAAAAAGCGACTCTGCCAGTTACCGAGGACGTTGCTGGCCGGATTGTCACCTTGCCTATGTATCCCCAACTGGCAACAGAAGAGATGGATTTCGTGACAGAAAAAGTCAAGGAAGGTCTAAGACTATGCCGGCTGCCATAGCTTTCTTCAGTCTCCGTTTTCTGCCTTGGAGCGAGACCTTCCAGTACGAGCTGATAAGGAACATCAAGAGCTACGAGCCAGTGTTTCTTTGCCGCACAACAGAAAACCTCGACAGGTTTCCTCTCGTAAAAGTGGAAAGCATGTCATCTTTGTCCACGCCGCGCTTCCTTTATAACTCAATTTCTCTGAAGCTTTTCAAGCACTGCGATTTCTTCGAACAAGTCGTGAGAAAGCACCATATTAAGATTCTGAACGCCTGCTTTGGTGACAGGGCTCAGTATCTCCTCAAGCTCAGTCGCGCTTTCAGGCTGCCACTCGTGACTTTTTTCTATGGGGATGACGCAACGCGCATTCCAAGGAGGAATCCTCACTTCTACGATCAGCTTTTCAAGGATGGCGACCTGTTTGTTGTTTGCTCAAAAAGCATGGTTCCCAGTCTTGTATCTCTTGGCTGTCCAAAGGGGAGACTTCAAGTGCTCCACAAAGGTATCGACCTCAACAAATTCAAGGCCTTGCCAAGGAAAGTAAGCCAAAAGATAAGGCTTATTAGTGTCGGTCGGCTTGTGGAGAAAAAAGGATTCTCCTACCTCATAGAGGCATTTGCACAGGTCGCAAATTCAAACGTCGAGCTTACCATTGTTGGTGATGGTCCCTTAAGGAACGAGCTCGTCAAGATGGCTGGTAAATTGCCTGTTCGATTCACCGGAAGTCTTTGCCATGATAAGGTTGCAGAGGAGCTGCTCCAGCATCACATTTTTGTCTCTCCTGTAATAACTGCTTCTGATGGCGCGCAAGACATCATTCCCAATACATTGGTAGAGGCCCAGTCAACCGGAATGCCTGTGATAAGCACAACGCTCCCTGGCAATTCCGAGGCGGTGCTCACCGGAAGGACTGGCTTGTTGGTTCCTGAGAAGGATGCGAGTGCACTGGCAGCAGCGATGCAGCATCTGATTTCAGATCCGACCTTGTGCCAGAAGATGGGACGGCTCGGCCGTAGGCACGTTGAAAAAAACTTTGACATCCAAAAGCAGGTGATGAAGCTGGAGAAGCTCTACTCAAGCCTGCTAATGTGAGAGTTGATTCTTAGGATATAAACCTGCCTTGCCACGAAGGTCACGAAAAAGGCAAATGTCGTTGAGATGACGGCTCCGTATGCACCATAAGTGGGTATCAGCGCAAGGTTGAGCATGACGTTCAGGGCTACTCCGATTGCAGCAAATATGGTGTGCTCCCTCTGCCTGTTGACTGCAAAAAGATAGTGCCCGTTGAGTGTGTTCAGCAGGAAGAATAAGATTGTCAGAGACAGCATTTGCAGCAGGAGCACTGATTGTTTGAACATGTCGCCAAAGACCAGAAATATGAGTGGCTTGGCAAGCAGAATTACGCCCGCTACAATCGCAACTGCTGCCAAGAGCATCAAGCCAAAAGCCTTGCGATACGCGTTGACAAGCCCCTTCCTGTTTGAAACCCAGAATCTTGAAAACTGCGGGTATAAGGCCATCACAAACAAGGGCGGCAGAATCTCGACGTTCTTCACGATAGTATATGCTGCCTTGTACAGCCCAGTGACCTCACTTCCCTTTAGATAAAACAGCATGAGCATGTCCGCATTATAGACGACTAAGGCGAATAGAAAAGCCATCCAGAAATAAAATCCATCCTTGAGAAGGCTCTTCCACATCACAAAGTTAATCATGAGCTGTGGTCGGTATTTTTGGCATGTAATCCTGATAGCCACAGCCAAAGCAGCCATATTCCCAAGAACAAAGGCCACCATTAGGCTTAAAAGGCCTCCGCCCTTAGCCAGAAACACGACGCCAAGCGCAACCGTAACCACTGATTGTGCTATCTCTACCATCGCCTGGTACTCCATCTTCTCAAAAGCCCTAAATACAGAGTTAAAGATGATAAGCAACGACATGCACAGCATTATCAGCAGCGAAAGTAAAAGCGCTGCCTTCAGATTCCCGACAGTCGTGATATAGATGGTTGCAAGTACTGCAACTACTGCGAAGGCAATGAGTCTAATTGCAATTACGTTGCCAATGAGCGTCGCTGATTGCGCTTTGTGCCGCGCAATTGTCCTTACAGTCAGGTTTGTGAGGCCAAGCTCCGTGAAGGGAAACACGATACTGATAAACGCAAAAACAAATGCATAATTGCCAAGTCCATCCACGCCGAGTTTCCTCGCCATAACCATCATCAATACTAGATAGAGCAGCTTGTTGACAACTTGCGAGACAGACAGATAAAAAGTATTTCTGAAGATTTTCTTGAACGCTCTCATCTTAAAAACAAGGGTACCATATTTCCCCAGATCATTGTCACGATAAATGCTAGCAGAAAACTTGGTACAAATGGAATCCCTTCCTTGATTAGCACCCTTCCAACTTTTTTCTGCTGATGAAGCCGTATTAAGGTCCTGATCTGCTCCTTGCGGATTCCTAGGTCCTTGGGTCCGCAGATGTTTTTTCCTCCGATGGTTATTGGCTTTGCAATCCAGTCGCCCTCCGTAAGCTCTTCTGGCTCAACCCACTTGAGCATGCACGACTCCTCCACTGCCTTGATAAATACCCAGAGATAAAGCATGAGGTATGCGAAGACCGCCAGCACAAGCAGCAGCAGCCTCTGCCATTGGTTCAGAAAAATGCTCACGACAAGGCTCAGAGCCACTCCGCTAATCACAACTAGTCTCAGCCTCCTGAACTCGGGTTTTGAGAGCTGCTCCTTTGCCTTCTTGGAGAAAATCTTTCTGCGCCTTATGGCGAGCACGACGCTCCACACCAAGCCGTACATCGCGCCGACAAATAACAGGTTTATGAGAAAGCCAAAGAAGAAATCCGCAAAGCTGAATTCCAGCCCAAGCAAGGCCCCCAGGCCCATCAGCATCTTGCTGTCTCCTCCGCCCCACTGCCCTGCATAAAACATGAGATACGCAAGAGCCAGACCAACCCCAAACCCAATGACGCCATTTAGCAGGAAATTGAATTTCCACATCGTGATGGACAGAATCAGCCTGGTTCCAAAGCCTGCTGCAATCAGGCTGAAATTGAGCCAGTCAGGTACCTCTCTTGTCCTGATGTCAGTGTAGGAAGCTATGACCAGGCTCACAAAACAGATGGCCAGTGCAAATATCATGCAGATTGTTAAAAGATAAAGCTTTTAAAGTTTTTTGTATTATATTAAGGTCACGACACATGGCGGAGGTAAAAGAGCTCTTCAGGATCAAGGAGGCCATGCTGAAATCCAAGCTGCCGAAGCACCTGGCCTTTACAGTAGAGGACGGAATAAGGACTGCGGAGGAGCAGGAGATTCCTGTCAACGAGCAGCTGAACAAGGATTTTTCCCTTGTGCAAAACGTGATTTTGACAGGCTTCCAACTAAAGATTCCTGTCCTCACCTTTCTGCTGATGCCGGAGCACCTGAAGGATTCTCCGCACTTCTCAATCCTCATGGACTGCATAAGCGAGTTCGTGACAGAGCTGTCGCAGTGGAGCTACATCAATGATAATAAGGTGAAGGTATCTGTTCTTGGAAAGTGGTACGACCTTCCGGGCCGCGTCGTCGAAAGCATCAAGAAGGTGCTTGAGGAGACCAAGGACTACGATGGCTTCTTCCTCAACCTCTGCGTCAACTACGATGGCCAGGAGGAGATTGTGAGCGCTGCTCAGCTTATTGCACGCCAGGTCAAGGCAGATAAGCTCGATCCCTCTTCGATCACCAAGGAGACGATTAAGGAAAGCCTTTACAGCTCGTATTTTATTCCTCCTGACCTTATAGTCAAGACAGGCACAAGGAGAACATTTGGAGGCATCCTGCTTTGGGACTCGACTAACTCAACCATTTATTTTACCGGCAAGCCCTGGTCAGAGTTTTCCAAGAAGGATTTTCTTAACGCAATAGAGCTCTACCAAAAGCAATCTTTTTAAGATAGTCGGCTTTCTTTATTCTATGCGCGTTACGGATATCAAGGCTCTGCTTCCTGAACGCCTCTTTGATATTCTGTCTCAGCAATATGACGAGCTAAGGCCTTGCCAGAAAAAAGCAATTGATAAGGGTTTGCTGACCGGAGCGAACCTGCTGGTCTGCACTCCGACTGCGTCCGGCAAGACTCTTGTTGCGGAGATGGCTGCACTAAAGGCAATTCTTGACGCAGAAGGAAAGGCTCTCTACATCGTCCCTCTCAAGGCGCTTGCAAGCGAGAAGTTCAAGGATTTTGGCAAGAGGTACGGCTCCTTGTGCAAGGTTGCCCTCTCAATCGGTGACATGGACTCCGCTGATACCTATCTTGAGGACTATCAATTGATTATCTGCACTTCAGAGAAGCTTGATTCGCTGCTTCGTCACAGGTCGCCTTGGCTCAGCCGGGTCGCGGTTGTCATAGTGGATGAAGTGCACCTGCTTAACGATGCAGGAAGAGGTCCTACTCTTGAGATTCTGCTAACAATTATGCGTCATCTGCTGCCGAAAATGCAGCTCATCGCCCTGTCTGCAACTATTGGCAATCCTCACGAGCTTGCTAAATGGCTCAATGCAAATCTCGTCCTTGACAGCTGGCGGCCTGTAGAGCTGCACCAGGGTGTCTACCACATGGGAAAGACTGAATTCTACTGAATCTTTAAAAATGCCTGGTATATTTCTCATGGCATGCCTTTGTCACCTGAAGAAATCCAGACAATCATTGACGCTTACGAGCCATCGGGCAAAAGCCTCACTAAGGCTTCAGAGCTCACCGGCTATTCCAAAAACGCAGTCAAGAGGTACTGGGCCTTGCATAAGCTGGTCCCGTCACTGGCCCCAAAGGGAGGTAATCGGCCTCCGCGACTTGATTGCAAGCTTGACCTGCAGCCCTGGGAAGAGGCAATAATAAGACATGCTTACAAAACTTACAATGGCAACCCTGAGGCTGCGTGCCGGCATCTCAAATACAGGCGCGCTGTTGTGGAGCTCTGCTGGCAAAAGCATGGACTGGAAGCAAAGCTCGTCTAATGAGTTCTGCACAATGATGGTTGCGCAGCCACCACTTTATCTGGTTTGACGCGCCGGTTGTCAAGTCTGAGAACAATTGCGGAGTCTCTCCCTAGATTTCTCCAAAAGCCTCTCCAATCAATGTAACGCTCGTAACACTAAGAACAAAGCTCACCGTTGACATAATGACAAAAGGTCCTATCAAGCTAGGCAGCCAAGCAACAACAAGCAAGCCTGCCGGTAAGGAGATGACAGCCGCGTATAGAATTGAAATAATCCATGCCTTGAAATATTTTATTGTAAAAGAGCTCTTCAGGACTGTGCAAACTGCAAAAGCCTTTTTGAAATGGTTTTCCTTTGCGTAGTTAAGTATACCACAAGGCACTATGTATATTGTCAGAATTCCAAGCAGCCCAGATGCCACAAGCCCTATTCCAACTGCAAGGCTTGTCTCACCTGTAAGGATCAGCCAGAGCGCCGCGAGGCCAAAGCAGATGGACATCACAATTGCTGGCAAGAAATAGAGCAATCCTATAATGGATATCAGAAGCCCCTGCACAAACAGGTCTTCCCAGTCCTTCCACTCAGGTAGCTTGAACTGCTTTTTCATGGCAGTCTTGGCACAATTCAGGATGTATCCGTAAGCAAACAGGCTTGTTACAAGGCTCACAAAAGGCACCATGAACAGCAGCCAGCCAACTGCAAATTTCTTCATGTCCTGGAACGGCCTCTGGAATGCCGCAGAATAGTGCATGTCAGCCTCTTTTTTTGCAGTATCGTTGTTTCTGCATTAAATACTTTTCGCAAATATCCTTGCCAGGTGCTTTTTTATTGCACGATAGCCCTGAGAAGTGTCAATGGTGACGTGAGGCTCGCTTATTGCCTGAAAGTCCTTCTTTTGCCTGACGTAGATCTCCCACCTGCCATCAGAGACGGATTTCCTGTGAAACCTCTTTTCAAGCCGTTGCTTTACAATTCGCTCATCGCAGATACAATGCACTATTATGAATCTGGCATTTGCGGCTGCCTTTTTAGCCTGCTCCCTGTGCTTACTTAGCTTGAATGTTGCATCAATTACGCACGAGCTTTTCGTTAAAATATCGCTGGCTCGCTTCATCGCCTCACTATAGACTATGTCAGTCAGGTCCTTTGCGTACAATCCCTTGCCATACGGAACAAGCACATTATTCTTTGTATGTGTCATTCGCTTTCTCAAAATATCTGTCCTTAAAATCCTCGCTCCATAAAGCTTCGCAATCTGGTCCGCAACATAGGATTTTCCAGTTCCGGTGAGGCCGCAGACAATGAAGAGTGTCTGCTCCGAAGAAAATCTTCCAGCGTACTCATTGGCAAGTGCAAAGTACTTCTTTGCGAGCTCGACTGTGCTTCTTTTGGCGTGCGATTCTTTGAGCAGGAAGCTTGTGACCTTGCCCCTGACATATGCCCTGTAGCATTTGTAGAAGTCAAGCAAGCCCAGCAGGTCCTTATCTTTGCTGTACTCCACGTAGCAATCCACAAAGAACTGCGATAGGTCTCGACTGCCCAGAAAATCAAGGTCCATTGCCAGAAAAGCAACGTCGCTTGCGACGTCAGAATATCTGAATCGCTCATTGAATTCTATGCAGTCAAATATGTATATCTTGTCCGAGACGCAGATGTTGCCGGTGTGCAGATCCCCATGGCAATCCCTGATTTTTCTTTCGCGAATTCTTTTTTCAAAAAGCTGCCTTTTCCTCAGGAACGCGTCCGTCGCGTTGAGTATTGTGTCAAACTGCTCTCTTGTGATTGTCTTGCCGATGAAATCTTTTGTCTGCGCGAAATTCTCGTCAGTGTTGAACTTGATTGCTGTGGTCTCTCCGAACCTGCTTATCCTGCGGTTTGTCTCAGCTTTCTTATGGAATCCTGCAATGATTTTTGCCAGCTCCTTGACAGTCTCTCTGCCCAGCTTGTTCTCCCTTACAAGTTTTGTCATGATTTTGTCTTGCGGGAACTCTTTCATCTTGACCGCATACTCCAAAACCTTTCCCTTGCCGCCTATCTCAATCCCTTTTCCCTTTTTTGTTATCGCAACAATGCCAAGGTAGATGTCCTTTGCGAGCCTTCTGTTCAGACTGATTTCCTGCTCGCAAAAGTACTTCCTTTTCTCAAGGGTTGTGAAGTCAACAAATCCAAAATTCACGGGCTTCTTTATCTTGTACACGAATCTGCCAGTCAGAACCAGGTAGGATATATGGGTCTGGATTATCCTGACAGATTCCGGATGGCCTGGATAGATTCCAGGATTCTGCAGAAGCCGATAAAGCTCTTGTTGCTTCATATCCTTGGCAGTGAGAATTTGCCTTATTTAACCTTTTGCAAAACAGCTGCTCTAACTGATTTTTAGAACAAGTGGTGAACCGATATAGTATCTCTTTGGTTCTGCCAGCTCACTCCATCCAAGGTATGGCATAAGAATCATAGTTGCATTTCTTCCAAATGACTCGAGGCTTTCCCGCTCGTAATATTGGGTAATCTTTTCTCCAAGCACCAGTTTGCCTCCCTTGATAAAGGGGTCGTAATAATCCTTAATGGTTCCTGAATCGTTTATTTGCATTTTTACCGATAGGTAATCATAATCCATTCGAATGCTCGTTTCATAGTTGACAAATGTCATGTTGACGCTTTTTATCTTGAAGCTCCCGTCTGTCTCATTTTGTGTCTCGGCCCTGGCAGAAAAGCTATACTTAAACACCTGGCGGAAAAAAACTTTCCAATTGTACACCAGTTTTGTTTGGTTTGAAAACGCTTGAATGCTCATATTGGGCAAAGTGTTAATGCCGCAAAAGTCCATGATTTTGTCTGCGTATTCAATGAGCAGACCCTGCTTTCTTCCTATGTCTGCCTCCCAATTCGTAAACACGTGCTCTTGCTTTTGGTTCGCAATCATGGTGCGACCAAAGTTGATATCCCATTCAGGCCGAATGTAAACCACTGTATCTTGAGTGCAAGGAACCTTGAGCAAATAAAGGAACGACTCCCAGGCACCCTGCCAGTATCCATATTGGTCCATAATCATCGTAAGGAACTCATATTGCGGTATTTGACCGTGTCTCGTTTGCAGCGGCCTCTCTCTGACAATGACATCTATCCAATTCGATTGTATTCCTATGTAATCCTTGTAATCATATTTCGGAAGTATTCTTTGAAGCTCCTCCCTGCTAAGGGGCCTTGTTAAAAAATGCCAGCTCGTCTCGTTGATGTAGTAGCGCCAGCCATCCCAGTTGTTCGCTCTGGCAAAATCATAAAAGTCGCCACAGCCCTTGTTTGTGGAGCTGTTTAGCAGCTGGATAACAAAGTATTTATTCGCAAAATCCGAGGCAATAATCTTCTGTCCCTTGCCCCTTAGCTGCTTGAGGTAGGGCGTGTCGCTCGTGTCTGTTCTGAAGATGCGCTGTTTTGCAGTCATGTTGTTTATGTATTTTGTCAAGGATTCGATATCAAAACTTCTCCCTGGCAGCAGGCCAGAAGCATCTTCCAGTTTGGTCTTTTCAGTCTTTTCATCGTTGTCGCAGATGCTGTTGTTATTTTGGTCAAGACAGCAGCCTGTTGCATATCTGATATAAGGCTCGTTGCAGACAACCAGCTCCTCGTGCAAATCCGAGGTTACATGGCTGGTTGGTATTTGTGTGCAACCAACTATAAAAAATAACAACAGAATGCAAGCAACTGCATATTTTCCCAACATAACACCTATTGCTGTACAAACTCTGCCTGGCCCTGTAATCAGGTT
>Ga0315277_10011421_pt1 | contig 11196 bp, 5 predicted proteins | sample YL17G05_15_MG_FD_203695 | JGI IMG/M metagenome (GOLD analysis project Ga0315277, IMG submission 203695) | Sediment microbial communities from Yellowstone Lake, YNP, Wyoming, USA - YL17G05_15 | ecosystem: Environmental > Aquatic > Freshwater > Lake > Sediment | place: USA: Wyoming | collected...
TTGTCCAATCTCGCCGTGGCCAGGCGCTTGCCGTCGGGACTGAAGGCAACGGAGTACACCCACCCAGCGTGTCCCTTGAGCGTCAGCAGTTCGCGCCCACTTTCGCAATCCCAGACCTTCGCCGTGTTGTCCAAACTCGCCGTGGCCAGGCGCTTGCCGTCGGGACTGAAGGCAACGGAGTGCACACACCAAGTGTGTCCCTTGAGCGTCAGGAGCTCGCGCCCGGTTTCGCTATCCCAGACCTTCGGCCTCTTGTCCCCACCCTCACTCGCCGTGGCCAGGCGCTTGCCGTCGGGACTGAAGGCAACGGAGTATACAGTTCCAGTGTGTCCCTTGAGCGTCAGCAGTTCGCGCCCGGTTTCGCTATCCCAGACCTTCGCCGTCCTGTCATCACTGGCCGTGGCCAGGCGCTTGCCGTCGGGACTGAAGGCAACGGAGATCACACCGTTAGTGTGTCCCTTGAGCGTCAGCAGTTCGTGCCCACTTTCGCTGTCCCAGACCTTCGCCGTGTCGCTCGCCGTGGCCAGGCGCTTGCCGTCGGGACTGAAGGCAACGGAGTTCACAGTCCCACCGTGTCCCTTGAGCGTCAACAGTTCGCGCCCAGTTTCGGCATCCCAAATCTTGGCCGTCCTGTCGTAGCTTCCCGTAGCCAGACGTTTGCCGTCGGGGCTGAAGGCGACGGAGTACACACTATCTGCGTGTCCCTTGAGCGTCAGCAGTTCACGCCCGGTTTCACTGTCCCAAACCTTCGCCGTGTTGTCATCGCTCGCCGTGGCCAGGCGCTTGCCGTCGGGACTGAAGGCAAGGCAATTCACATCCGCAGCGTGGCCCTTTAGCGTCAGGAGGTCGAGATTGCAGAGCCATTGGAGCCGCCCCCATTCCCAGTTGCGGTGTTGTTTCGGGGCGGCCGCCAGGAGCTCGCGCGCCAGGGTGAACCGCAACTCTTCGATGCGCTTTTCGGCCAGGGCGATATTGGAGTAGTAGAGCAGCTGTTCGGCCAACACACGTTGAATTCTTTCGCGGTGCAGGCCATAGCCCAGGGCGATGGCCAGGAGCAGAAGGACCGCGCCGGCGGCGCCGGCGATGGCAGCAAGTCTTCGGCGGCGGACGGCGGCTCGATGGGCGGCCTCGCGCTCGGCCAAGGCGACGCGCCGTTCGGGTAGCGCGCGGAGATTCTTCGCCAATTCCACGGCGGTGGCGAAGCGGTCGGAGGGGGTGCCGGCGAGGCAATGGCGAAGGTCGTCGCGGAGGAGCGGGTCGCGGATGTGGCGTTCCCAGTCGGTGGTCATCGGTTGCGACAGGTCGCCGATGAGCATTTGATAGAGAAGGACGCCGAGCGAGTAGATGTCGGATGGGATCGTCGCAGCGTGGCCGGCGAACAGTTCCGGAGCCATATAAAGACGCGTTCCCGAGCCCGTCGTGCTTTCGGCCAGTGCGCCCACCGTCTCCGTAAACCCCGCCGCCGTGATCCCCGCGCGGTCGAGAATCAGACGGTCAACCAGTTGGCCGATCCCAAAGTCGGTCAGGCGAATCTGCACCGAACCGTCTTTTCTCTCCTCGATCAGAACGTTGGACGGTTTGATGTCCTTGTGGATGACGCCGACCGAGTGCGCCGCGGCAAGTGCGGTCGCTGTCTGGGCGACCAGCTCGAGTCGCAAGTCCATCGGCACGGCGTCGAATCCGCCGCGTGCCTTCATCCAGTCCGACAAATTGCCGCCCGCGGTGTATTCCAGCTCCAGGTAGTAAGGCGCTTCTTCGAACTGAACCTCGTGAAGCCGCGCAATGTCGGGCCGCTCGCCGAGGACTTCTTTGATGACACGGAAAATGGTCATCTCGCGCTTGAGAGAGCGCAGGCGGTCGGCGCGAAAACAGAACTTAAGGACCCGTTGTTCTTTCGTTCGCCGATGCCGCGCGAGCCAGACTTCACCGAATCCGCCCTCGCCCAATTTTTCTTCGAGCTCCCATTCGGTCCCTGGGACCACCTGCTCGACCGCCGGTCGCCAGCCAAGTACCGGCTCGGTCCCCGGCACCGTCGCTCGCTTTCCCGCCTCGCAATCGCTGGGTTGACGCAGCGGCGCCAGACTCGTCTCGCCCACTTCGCAGACCGCCAACGGCTCGTCGAAGCCCTTAAGCAGATAGGGGCCGTGACTCAGCCACGACAACTCGCCAACGCCCGGCAGCGATTGGCCTTTGAGAATCTGGCGGGCGTTGTCGAACACCCCGCGCGTCATCAGAATCTGGCCGCCGGCGGCAAGGGCGGTCACGCGCGCGGCCAGATCCACCTGCATCCCCAGGATATCGCGAGCCGGCCCGCCTGCGCTTTCTTCCTCAATCATGACTTCGCCGAGATGAATTCCGGTTCGCACACGGAAGTCGGGTCGGCTCTGCTCGGCCAGTTGGCGCAGTCGTGTTTGGGCCAGCAACGCAAACCGTACGGCATCGGATGGTTTGGCGAAAACCAGGAAAAACGAATCGCCGGCCGTCGAAACCTCCTGCACTTCGGAGAATTCGGCCAATGTCTCGCGGATCAGAGCGTTGTGGTGCGCCATCAGGGCCGACGCCGGCAGTTCGCCCATCGCACTGCGCAGCGCCGTCGAATGCTCGACGTCGGTGAACAGAAGCGCCAGGAGCGCCGTGCGGTGGCGTTTGCGAAAGTCCTCAACCGCCTGGCGCTGGTCGGTGGTCAGCTGCAATTCAGGATTCGTCGCCACGATCCCCCTCAAGTTGTTAGACCAGAGGCCGACAACCTGCTATCCTAGAAAAAAGGCCTCTCCAAAGCGCCGGTATGTTATTGCACCCCTCTGTCGGCGTTCCTGCCGTGGTGGGATTCCATTGTGAAAATAAACGGGCCAAGCGCTTGCGTCAAGGGCTATGTCGCGGCGACGCTGACTTTCCCATCCAAATCTTTTGACAACGGCTATCCCATTCGGTATTCGTACCATTCTTGGAGATGTTCACAAAGGGTGACGTTTCGGAATTGTTTCTCAGCGAGCGGCGAGGTGTCAGCGGTGCGAATGAATGAATGGGTTGGTTTCCATCGGCGGGGCTGTCGGGCAGTTCTCTTCGTGGCTCTGCTTACTTTTTGGGCTTGTTCCCCGGAGAAATCGAAACAATCTGATCCGAAGCGGTTCCGCTCGGGCGTGCCGGTATCGGTGGCCGTCGTCTCGGTGACGCAGAAAACGGTGCCGGTGCAGATCCCCGCCATCGGATACGTCGAGCCCTATTCCACGGTATCGGTCAAAGCGCAGATCGAAGCGATTCTGAAACAAGTCCACTTCAAGGAAGGCCAGGACGTAAAGGCGGGCGATTTGCTGTTCACCATGGATGCGCGACCCTATGAGCAGGCGCTCGCGCAGGCCGACGCGAATCTGGCCCGCGACAAGATTCAGGCGGAAAACGCCAGACGGGACGCGGAACGGGATGCGAGCCTGTTCAAGAGAGGCATCGTGAGCGAAGAGCAACGTGACCAAACCCGGGCCACTGCGGCCGCCCTCGAAGCCGCTATCCAGGCTGACATCGCGGCGGTGGAACGGGCGAAAATCAATCGGGGCTACTGCACGATTCGCTCGCCTATTGATGGGCGCACCGGCACGTTGAAGGTTCACGAGGGCAACCTCGTCAAGGGCGAGGACGTTCTGGTGGTGATCGTCCAGACCGTACCCATCTATGTCAGCTTCTCCGTGGCCGAGCAGCGCTTGCCGGAGATTCGAACGTATATGGCCGCGGGGAAACTCAAGGTGGAGGCCGCCGCTTCCAAGGATCTGGCCAACCCGGCTGTCGGGGAGCTATCGTTCGTGGACAACATGGTGGATCCCACACTGGGAACTATCCGCCTCAAAGGGACTTTTGCGAACAAAGACAGGGCGCTGTGGCCGGAACAGTTCGTCAATGTCGTGTTAACGCTGACCGAACAGCGCGACCGGATCGTGGTTGAAGCGCGGGCGATCCAGAAGGGCCAGCAAGGGCAATATGTGTTTGTTGTCAAGCCGGATTCCACGGTCGAGATGCGCCCCGTGGTCCTGGATCGCATGTTTGGCAGTCAGGCCGTCATTTCGAAAGGGCTTGCGGCCCGCGAGAAGGTGGTGAGCGACGGCCATTTGCGGCTGGTGCCCGGGGCGCGGGTGATTGTCCAAGATGTCGCCACGACGCCGAGCACCTCCCTTCAAGGCCCTGCACGGGGCGAAAGCAAGTAGCTTCGCCCCTCGTGGGCGTATTGCTCTGAAGAACGATCGGAAATACGCGCGCAAGGCGCTGAGCTACGACGTTCGAGAGTTGATCTTGTGAATATCGCAGAGCTGTTCATTCGCCGGCCGGTTATGACGACCCTCGTCATGCTGGCGATCCTCATCTTCGGCATCATGGGCTACCGGCTCCTGCCGGTGAATGATCTGCCGACCGTTGATTTTCCGACCATCCAGGTCTCCGCCAGTCTGCCCGGCGCCAGTCCCGAAACCATGGCATCCGCCGTGGCGACGCCCCTCGAAAAACAATTCTCCACCATCGCCGGCCTGGATTCGATGAACTCGGCCAGTTCTCTGGGCAGTACCCAGATCACATTGCAGTTCACCCTGGAGCGTGATATAGATGCCGCCGCCCAGGACGTCCAATCGGCGATTGCCAAAGCCGCGCGTCAATTGCCCCCGGATATGCCCACGCCGCCATCGTATCAGAAAGTCAATCCGGCCGACGCGCCCATTCTCTTCATCGCTCTGTCCTCTCCGGCGCTCCCGCTTTCCGATCTGGATGAGTATGGCCAAACGGTCATGGCCCAGCGCATTTCCATGGTCAGCGGCGTGGCGCAAGTGAATGTCTTTGGCTCGCAGAAATATGCCGTTCGCATCCAGCTGGATCCCAATGCCCTGGCCTCGCGCGGCATTGGGATTGATGACGTGGCTTATGCCGTTCAAAAGGCGAACGTCAATCTGCCGACGGGAATTCTCTATGGTCCCTACCAGGCTTTCACGGTGCAGGCGAACGGCCAGTTGACCAATGCCGCCGCCTATGAGCCCGTCATCATCACGTTTCGTCACGGCTCTCCGGTTCGTCTTGGCGATTTGGGCAAGGTTTTTGACAGCGTCGAGAATGACAAGGCCGCGGCCTGGTATGTGGACTCCTCCGGCGCCGAGCGGGCGATCATTCTGGCCATCCAGCGTCAGCCGGGAACCAACACCGTGAAAATTGTTGACGATATCATGCAACTGCTCCCGACCTTCCGGGCGCAAATTCCTGCGTCGGTCTCCATGAACATTCTGTATGATCGTACGGAGTCAATCCGCGCTTCGGTCGAGGATGTGAAACTCACCCTCTGGATCACGCTCGGCCTGGTCGTCTTGGTCATCTTCCTTTTCCTGCGCAATCTTCGTGCGACGGCCATTCCCAGTCTGGCGTTGCCGTTCTCAATTGTCGGAACCTTTGCCGTCATCTATCTGATGGGCTATAGCCTGGACAACATTTCGCTGATGGCGTTGACCCTGGCCCTGGGATTTGTGGTGGACGACGCCATCGTCATGCTCGAAAACAATATTCGTCACGTCGAAATGGGGGAAGAGCCTTTCCAGGCGTCGCTGAACGGCTCCAAGGAGATCGGGTTCACGATCCTCTCCATGACGCTTTCGCTGGTCGCTGTGTTCATTCCGGTCCTGTTCATGGGAGGAATTGTCGGGCGACTGTTCCGCGAATTTGCCGTAACCATTGCGGTGGCGATTCTGTTTTCCGGATTCGTCTCCCTGACTTTAACGCCCATGCTATGCAGTCGCTTTCTGCGACCCGCTCGCGAGATTCATCACGGCCGACTGTTCAATGCGTCGGAGTGGGTCTTCCAACTGGTTTTGCGCCTGTATGGGGTAACCCTGAAGTGGATTTTACGCCATCCTTTCGGCACGATGGTGGTTTTGGTCCTGATTCTCTTCGCGACGGTTCGTCTGTTCGGCATGATCCCGAAAGGATTCATCCCCACCCAGGATACGGGGCGAGTGATGGCCCAGACCGAAGCGGCCCAGGGGATTTCCTTCGAGGATATGGTCCGCCATCAGCAGGCCGTGGCCGACATCATTGGCCACGACCCCAACGTGGATTCCTTCATGTCGAGCGCTGGGGGTCGAGGCGGAGGGAGCAGCAACTCCGGCTCCCTCATGATGCGACTCAAATCCCGATCGGAGCGAACGCTTTCGGCCGACCAGGTGATTCAGCAACTGCGAGCCAAACTGGCCAAGGTCCCCGGAATTCAGGTCTATATGCAGGTCCCTCCGCTCATCCAGATCGGCGGTCGCATGAGCCGAGCGCTTTATCAGTTCACCCTCCAGTGCCCCGACACGGAGCAATTGTACGAATATGCTCCCCGGCTCGAAGCCGCGATGCGAAACCTGCCAAGCCTTCTGGACGTCTCCAGCGACCTGCAAATCAAGAACCCGCAGGTGGTGGTGGAGATTGACCGCGACCGAGCCTCCGCCCTGGGAGTCTCGGCCCTCCAGATCGAAGACTCTCTCTATTACGCCTATGGATCGCGCCAGATCTCGAACATTTTCACCCCCAACAACCAGTATCAAGTCATTATGGAGGTGCAACCGCAATACCAGCGGGACCTTTCGGCTCTTCCTTTACTCTATATCCGCTCGGCGACCGGCCAGTTGGTCCCCCTGGGCACCGTCGCCACACTGACACAGAATCTGGGACCGCTGACAATCAATCACTCCGGCCAGATCCCCTCTGTCACCATCTCGTTCAACCTGGCGCCTGGGGCGTCGTTAGGGGGCGTTGTGGAGGAAGTGCAGAAGATCGCGGACTCGACTCTGCCTTCCACCATCAGCACCCGCTTTCAGGGCACCGCCCAGGCGTTCCAATCGTCGGTCAAGGGTCTCGGACTGCTTCTGATCATGGCGATTCTGGTCATCTACCTCGTGCTGGGAATTCTCTACGAGAGTTTCATTCACCCGCTGACCATTCTATCGGCTCTCCCGCCCGCAGGATTCGGGGCTTTGGTGACCTTGATGTTCTTCGGCATGGACCTGAACATCTATGCCTTCGTGGGCATCATCATGCTGGTGGGCCTCGTGAAGAAGAACGGCATCATGATGATAGATTTTGCCCTGGAGGCGCAACGGAAGGAAGGCAAGAGCGCCCTGGATGCAATCCACCAGGCCTGTCTGATCCGGTTTCGCCCGATCATGATGACCACCATGGCCGCCTTTATGGGCACGTTGCTGATCGCGATCGGCATCGGCGCCGGCGCCGAATCGCGCCGCCCGCTGGGTCTGGCCGTCGTTGGCGGTCTGGTGTTCTCGCAACTGCTGACCCTGTACATCACGCCCGTTTTTTACATCTATATGGAAGCGTTGCAGGAAAGACTGCGCCGGTGGTTTTCGCGCGCCGGAAGAAAGATATGATCCGGACGGTTGGGGGTTCACGCTCTCGCGTGTTCCTTTTTCCAACCGAAAGGATGGACTCCGATCGGATTCGCGTGGCAAAGCGCTGTCATCTCGCACCGCTCCGAAGAGGCGTCGAAATGGTCGCGGAATTACCTTTCCTGATGCGGACCTACCACCCGCCCACGATTGGTTTCGTGCGCGGTCGCGGCGCGTATTTGTTCGATCGCAAGGGAAGGCGCTATTTGGATTTCATTGCGGGTCTTGGCGTCAACATCCTTGGCCATTGCCCACCCGCATTGGTCCGAGCGATTGTCAAACAAGTCAACCGTTTGATCCACGCTTCGAATCTCTATCGGAATGATCTTCAAGTGCGGCTGGCCAAACGCCTGTGCGAGGCATCGTTCGCTGATCGGGCATTCTTCTGCAACTCCGGGGCCGAGGCGATTGAAACAGCAATCAAGATGGCGCGTCTTTTTGCCTCCAAGCGGAGCGAGCGATGCCGGCGCCGAATCATCTGCTTCGAGGGATCGTTTCACGGGCGGACCTGCGGTGCGCTTTCGGCCACCGGGCAGCCTTCGGCGCGAAAGGGATTCGAGCCGCTGGTGCCGGGATTTATCTTTGCCCGGTTCAACGATCTCGCTTCGGTCGAGGCGGCGATAGATGAACGCACGTGCATGGTCTTGGCAGAGCCGATCCTGGGCGAAGGCGGCGTCATTCCGGCGACTCGTTCATTCTTGGCGGGCTTGCGACGGTTGTGCAACTCGCACGGCGCCTTGTTGGCCTTCGATGAAATCCAGTGCGGTCTAAGCCGAATCGGCGCGCCCTTTGCCTATCAGCACTACGGCGTGGAACCCGACCTGCTTGTTCTGGCCAAAGGGCTGGCGGGTGGGCTTCCGATGGGCGCGGTTCTGGCGCGCGAACCCGTTGCTTCGGCTTTTGAACCCGGAATGCACGGCTCGACTTTTGGCGGCAACCCGATGTCCTGCGCAGCGGCACTGGCAGTTTGCCGAAGAGTCTTGGATGCGCGCTTCGCAGAACGCGTTGCCCGTCTCGGTCGTTATTCCCTCGCTCAGTTGGAGGAACAGCTCGCCGACATGTCTGTCGTTCGCGACATTCGCGGCCTTGGTTTGATGATCGGGATTGAGCTCAGCGAACCGGGTGCGCCTTACGTCGAGGCTTGCCGCCGGCGGAGGCTGTTGATCAATTGCACAGCAGACCGCGTCCTGCGCTTGCTGCCGCCGCTAATCGTTTCGGAGCAACAGTGTCGAGCCGCCGCCGCTGTTCTTGCAGCTGTGCTCGAGGGGAGAAAGTAGAACGGTGCCGGTGAATGCCTGACGGCTTGCTCGCAGGTGATAGAGCGTATTATGTCGGTTGAGGGGATTTCGTTGCGCGCCGGACCAGCCGGAGAAAAAGAGGAACTTCTTCTCGGCCGATGTCTCCGAACAATTCGGTCAAACGGCGAAGGGCATAAACCTCGCGTCCGTTCATCGCCATCGCCTGCCATGCGGATGGGTCTTCGAGCAATTCCGCAAGACAGGGAGGCAGGTTTTTCTCAGCCCTCAAGATTTCGCGTAGCTGTTCAGGATTCTCCAGGGGCAAAATAGTCTGGTCCAAGGTATCTTCGGCTTGGCGCTCCAGCAACTCCCGGACAACTGCCAGATGGCCCTTCATTTTTTCGTGCAGTTCGCGCATCTCGCGGAGTGTCTCAAGCGTTTGATCTTCTTGTCCCGTCAGCAGCCATTCGATCGTTCTGCCTCCGAGTTGCGCCACGCGCATATAGAACTCGACGGAGGCGCGGCTTTTTCCCTTTTCATATAAGCTGATCATGTTCTGGGAAATGCCGAATTGCCGGCCGAATTCCCGTTGGCTGAGACGACTCTTCTTGCGGATTTGCCGCAGCCGTTCGCCAATCTTGGCCCAATCTATCAAATCTTCGCTACTCACAACTCCCTCGCGCTGGAAATCCATCGAAAAACCCCATCGTTTTCACACACTTGACTTATTCTGTTACCTAATTTTCCATGAGTAGTCAAGGGAAATCCCATGTCCGTTGACCATCAGGGAGACACAAGAACCAATGCACGAAGAACACGATTCAGTCGAACTGCAAAGAATGGCAGGGTTCGGACCGATGTGAACTACCGCGTTTCTGTGAGTTGATGTTACCCATCATTCTGTAAGCTTGATATCATTCGTCTTGGGTTGACATGATAATAAGGTTCATACGTATCAATACTATGGATTGAAAAGATCGTTTCGTGCATACGCCATTTTTGGCTTGACGCGCCAAGTCAGAAAAAAGCACTATCCTTATGATTGTTTGGGTCGCTAGGAAAGTGGTTGCCAAGGAAGGCGCCGCTGGGAGTTATCGCCAACCAAAGGAGGGGAAAGAAAAGAATGGAACCGATCATGGAGAACATACTGGGAAGCCGGATCGGGGAATCGCGCGAGAAGCTTGGGATGACCCAAGATCAGTTCGGCGCGCGCTACGGTGTGTCGGGACCTGCGGTTTTCAAATTCGAAAAGGGCTACGTGAAACCTTCACTTGATCTATGGCTCAAGATGGCCCGCGACTGCGAGATTCCTGAGAAGAAGGCTGTTCTCATGTGGATCAAGGCCAAACTGCCCCGCGAGTATCAGTCCTATGTTGACCTATCGAGCGTGTCCGTTTCCGAGCCGGCGGCTGCGTACGGGGCTGCGGCGGCGGAACGACCGAATTACGCGCGCATCGGCGAGCAGCGCGAATTGCGTCAGCGCCTGGCTGCGGATACGGCGCTCCCGGCGGGCATGAGGGCGATGTTCTCCGATGAGGAATTCTGGGCTTTGTATCATCCCTCCGGGCAGGAGGTCCAGTTGCTGATTGAGAGATTTGGCAGCTATGCGGACGCCAAAGAGCCTCTTTTCCGCGATGCGATCCGGTTAGTCCGTTCTTTTATCCGGTCGGAGTATTAGAAGCGGTTCGAGCGGTTCTGGTTTTTCTTACACGAGCGCTGGGGCGATTTGCGAATCGCCCCATTCATTTTTCGGTTCCCGCCAGGATTTCACTCCTCGACATTGAGCATTGGCCAATCGCGCGCAATCAAACCCAATGTGCGGTAGAGCAGTCGCGCGGCCAGAACATCGGGCGCGACCAGGCCCGCAATCGGCGCCAGCTCAACGATGTCCAACCCGATGATTCGCCGATGCCGCGCCAATTCCTCAATCAGCACAAGTGTGGGATACCATGCGAGACCCCCAGGCTCGGGTGTTCCCGTTGAAGGCATGATGGAAGGATCGAGCGCGTCGAGATCAAACGTCAGATACACATCGTCGGGCAAGCTCGTCAAAGCGTGATGGAGTAGTTGGACCGGATCGCTGGCCGCAAGTTCGCGCGCCGTGAGAGCGATGGTGGGCGCCGAGGCTGCGGCTTCCTCTTCCTCGCGACTCCATGCACGAACTCCCACTTGCACCACCGGCAGTCCCCATTCGACAACGCGGGCCATCACACAGGCATGGCTCCAAGCCGTTCCGTCGTACGCGGCGCGAAAGTCTCGGTGTGCGTCGAACTGGACGACGCCGAACGGCCGGTCGCCGCGCTTGTGGCGCAAGGCAAGAATCGCTCCCAATGTCACGGTGTGTTCGCCGCCCGCAAGCACGACAAATTTGCCGGCATCGAGCAGCGGCTCACACGCCTTGCGCACGTCGGCAATCATGGCTTCGGGTCCAGCCGCATTCGGCCGCACGGCGGGACACGTGTGAATCCCCACGCGATACGTCTCTCGCTGCAAATACTCATCGAAGAATTCGACCTGATGGGACGCCGCGATCAGAGCCGCCGGCCCGAAGCGCGCTC
>Ga0315277_10011424_pt1 | contig 11194 bp, 9 predicted proteins | sample YL17G05_15_MG_FD_203695 | JGI IMG/M metagenome (GOLD analysis project Ga0315277, IMG submission 203695) | Sediment microbial communities from Yellowstone Lake, YNP, Wyoming, USA - YL17G05_15 | ecosystem: Environmental > Aquatic > Freshwater > Lake > Sediment | place: USA: Wyoming | collected...
CCAGCAAGAATCGTCCGCGGATTTTTAGGCCGGTGTGTTCCAGCACGGTCAACGCGCCGTGGTGGATACGTTCCATCCCTTGAGCATCGAGAGCCTTCAACAGTCCTTTGAGCATCGAACAGCTCCGGACGTCCTGCGCACCACGACGACATGCTGTAGCCGCCGAAGTGATGAGGTGGACATCTTGTTTCTACCGGCAAATCACGTTCTCTCCGCCTCCTTACGTCGGCGGCTACAATTCTTCGCGAGAAATGCGCGCTATGCTTTGGGTTCGTCGCGATACCAGACCAGTTCAATGCTGGCGCCGTCGGGCGTCTGATAGAAACCCGCCACGGCGAATCCGGCGTCGAACGGCTCCAGCAGAACCTTCATGCCTTGGCTCAGTTCCGTGATCTGCTGGACGTCCTCCACGCGAAAGCCCACGTGCGGCATGTCGTGAAGCGGACCGGTCACGGGACTGTCGGGTTCGAATCGCAGCCATTCCACGCGGAACGGATGCTGGTGGGCCTCGGTGATCCAGACACGGGTCGCCGGCACAAATTTCTCGCCCGGCTTCTTGTCGGTCGTCGGAATTCCAACATGATCGAATTGCATAGCGTCCCTCCGAACCCGTTTGGGTAGGATAAGGATCTAGAAAGAACACAGGAAAATGAAACGAAGCCAGTCCAGCGAAGCGCAGCGAATGGGTCAAGCGCAAATTACTTGTGCGCACAAGTGAATCACGACGTGGGGTGGGGCGGCGTCGGCGCAGGTTATCGCCCCGCACTACTCTGACTTCTGCAAAAGGCTCTTCTGGTTGTCATCGGCTCGGACCAGATGGGAGTGCTCTAAGCGTGAACGTAATCTCCTGGGTGGCAGAGCGGGCGCCCGGCTGGCGGATGGGCCGCAAGGGCACAACGAGCGCACCGACCGTGCGGGATAGCCCAGTCTCGGGTCCGTTGGCATACGGATTGAAGGGATAAACAGGCCAGATGAGCTGGGCAGGTGCGTCCGTCGTCAACGTCCAACCGCCGTGGCGGATGAAGCCGCCCAAATCCTGCGTTTCTAGCTCGACGCGCTCCGCCCCCAAAACAATGCGCGATGTGCGGGTCTCCAACACCTCACCGGCTTTCAAACACAATTGCAGCGTCAGGTATCCCTCCTCCAACCGCCCTCTCTCTACAATGGTGAAGCGAAACACCACCTGAGTTTCGGAGCGTGTCTCTACCTCCAGCTCCGCGAAGAAGGTATTGTAGGCAAGCGCGAGCCTGTCGCCTCGGGTGCTTGCAGATTCTTCGACATCCTTGACAAGTGGAGACATGCGCAACCGGCTGCTGATAGGCAGATGAGAAACCTCGCCTCCCACTTTCTCCCGAAAGGTCGCCAGCTCCGGCTGCCGCTTCGAGTTGGCGCCGGTAATGATGAGCCCCAGCCGCTGGTGGAACACGCTCAAGTGCCCCTGGCGGTCCAGGTAGAACTGGTTGGTCACCGCCCGCGTGCTGATGAGACCTGAGAGGCACACCACCCAGGGACCGGTTTTGCGCATCGCCGCCGGCACGCTCAGCTGATGCACGTAGCGCGGCAGGTCCTGTAGGATCGGCGCGGTGGGACTCTCGCAAAAGTAGAGCGCGTTCTGCGCCATTCGCCCCAGCGTCTCATACCCAAGACTTCCCTCACGAAAGAACCCGGTGAGAAACTCGGCGTAGCGTCGTCCGTCGGGAAAGTGCGAAAAGCCGAAGTGCCCCCAAGGGCTGACAGACCAGTAGCGGTTGCGGTCATTGACGACATCCACCGGTGTGCCGTCCGGCCAGGTGAAGTTCTTGTGAAAATCCGTGGCGCGTCGCAAAGCATCGAGCGCTGCGGGGTCGTGGCTGTGCTCGTAATAAAGCGCCACGCCCGTGAACGTGAGGTAATTGTAGCCCGGCGTCGGCCCGGAGTCGTTGTGCTCGCCCCAGTAGCCATCGCGCGTTTGTTCCTCGGTGGCGAAGCGACGCAGCACGCATGCGCCGAGTCGTTCCCAATCGGTGTTGCCGAAGGTTCGGCCTGCAAGATAGACCGTGGAAGCCCACAAAGCGTAATGATTCGGTGAGGTGCGGATGAACGGTGACTGGTAGCGGGGATAGTCCACCCGCTCGGCAACATCAGCGGCCAGCGCCGCGACGTTCTTGTGCAGTTCCTGCCGCCAGCGCGCCCGGCGCGATTCCCCCAAATCCTGCTCCAGCAGGCGGTAGGCTTCCAGCCACATATAAGTGTCGCGGTGGTGGTCGAGGCGCAACTGGAAGTTGCCTTTCTCGCTCTCGCGCACCAACAGGTCGCCGATGTTCAGCGCGAGGCCGAGTTTCTGCTTGTCGCCGTGAGCCGGGTTCTCCGGGTGCGCTTTGGCATGAAGCACGGCGGCGGCAAGAAGGGCGCCTGGAAAATGTCTCGCATTGGGTCCGGCCTCGAGCGCCTTGAGGTCGGCGGCAGGTTCGTCCCTCAGGCGCCGCTCGACCCGCGCCAGCTCCGCCGCCATCAGATGGAAGTACCTGCCCGGCAACGCGGCGCCTGGAGCGCTGGGCAGAGTCGGCTTCGGTTCGTTCTCCTCAGCGGCCCGCGCATTGGAGGTGAAACCGAATGTCTCAGCGAGCAAGTGCCCGCCTGTTTGCGACCAGATCCAGACTGGCACGATGAGCGTTACAACCATTTTCCCCCACATGAAGCAAGTCTTCATCTCCGTCCTTCCAATCCTCGCTATGACATTCATGCAGCGGAGTCAGGCTACCCGGTTTGTCAGGACGCCGATCTTCTCGATCTCGACCTCGACAATGCCGCCTCGCCAAGGTGACTCTTGTAGTTCCCCGCCAAGGCAAGGATTTTGGACGGCTCACAGGGCCAAAGCAGTTCTGCCTCGTTGAGTGGATAGGTCTTTCCTGTTTCGGCGGGGGAATCGAAGAGATTCCCCTCCAGTTCCCTGACGCGATCTTCGTCCATGATTCCGTGGGCGGATTTTTCGCCGAACTTGAACCGGACATAGCGCAGGGAACCTTCTTTCTTCGAGGCAGTTCTTTCTTGTGCCTCAGCCGCTGACTGCTTCAGAGAATCCCTGTTCATCGCGGCCAGGACCGCTCCGACAGAAAGCCCGTGCAAAAGATGGCATCGCGAAATCTTCACGGTCTCCTCCTCAGCCGGTGTTGCGTAATGTCAAAGGGCAGCCACCGAAGGCAGCGGCTCCCATCAGTTTGCCACTCATGGTGGCGCAGAATCCCTTGTCCTTGGCCCATCAATCTTTCACGGCGCATCTTCTGTCAAGAACCCTCGACCGAGAGAAGTGAAAACGGGCACAGCGGAGTGCTGGCGCGACGGCGGTTCCCTTACTCTCGCTGGGACAAGCGAATCTTTTTCCGGAGAAGCGACACATCGGGGCCATTGCCTTTCAACCTCACTATCGTCTCGGCTAACGTCGTCCTGGCATTCTGGTAGTCTGCGGGATTTGTCAGCTGGTAGTCTCGCAGGTTATTGCCGAATTTGCCCGAAAGGTCGGTCAGCGCTTTGGCTCCGGTTTCGGCCAGGTCGTTGGCCCCTTGTTCTCTGGCTCTCGCAACCAACTTGTCCAAGATCCAGAGGTAGCAATAGTCTTCGATGCCATCGCGAATGGCTTCCAGTCGCAAGCTGGAAAGGAACGGTTTGGTAGCGTCCTTCTTCGAGTTGGGGTAGATGAGAGCATCCGTTCCCCCGCCATAGGCGCCGCCGACTATCATGCTGAACGGGTCCGCCCCCTTTTTGCGCCACGTGATGTCCAGCGCCCAGAATTCGCACAAGGTCAATCCGTGATACCACAGGTAGTAGTAGAGCCGGCGCACTTCGGTGAGCGAAAACGGAATGTAGTGTCTGGGTTCTTGGCCGTTTCCCGAACCCGTCAAGTAGAAACCCACAATGTCGCCTTCCTTTCGTCGCTTTTGGAGAAAGTCATAGTAGAGCCGGTCAAAATAGCTATACTGGGGGCACCAGACTGTGGGGTAAGGTTCCATTAAGGACGTAGCCGATTGGCACCTCCAGATCATCTCGACCTGGCGTTTTGGAAAGCCCGTGTCTTTCAGCACACCGATGTGTTGTTTCCATTTGGCCCGGTTCTGTTCCTGGTCGGGTCGGAGGTCCGGTTCGTCCCAGGTGACGAAAAATGTGGAGTCCAGCAGCCGTTTGTCTTTCATGTAGTCATACACCTGCCGGGCCATCCGTTTTTGGCTTTCCAGATCAGCATCCACGTAATTCGAGCCCCAGAACCAGGTCACCCACCAGAATTCCAACCCTTCTTCGATCATGATTTCCATGATCTCCTCAAAGCCGGGGTCGTCATACCTTAGGGGCAGACCGATGCTTCCCCGGTGCCGAGCGATTTCACGCGCGTAATGACGAAAGGCGGTTTTGTAGGCTTCCCACTTGGATGGACTGACCTCGAGCCAGTTGTTGGCAAAGGCATTGAAGTCATTGTAATACCAGACGTACACGGGGAACGATTCCGGAAGGCTGAAATCCCAGACGTGGACCTTGAGCTGGACCTTGGCCAAGGTCGTGTCGCCTGCCTTGACCGCAATCACTCCTGAGTACTTGCCGGAAGGGGTTTGGACCGGCACATGAACCGTCCACCCAGACGGGCTGCACACTGTTTGGCTTCAGCGCACAAGCCTCGTCCACAAGCAACGGATCGGGGTATCTCTTCGGCGTGTTGTCCGTAATCTTGCGAGCGGCTAGAACGTCCTTGGAGGAGATGCACGTTGGGGTGGTGTAGCCAACAAAGTTGTAGCGACAATTGTCGCGTGGGATGGTTCCTTTCCGGTTTTCGTGGACCAAATCGCTGAACTCAAGACTGACCTTCGCGATGCCGTTGGCACCGCCGATCAACACGATCTGCCCGGCTTCGTACTCATTTTTTGCTGCCGACAGATCAAGGGTATCGGATATTTTTCCGGTGAACGGTTCGTCGCAGAATACCTTTGTGAGTGAATTCTCGACACCGATCGTCAGGTCTGTGGCTTGAAAACCGGTTGGCGGAGGGCCTGCCGAGACGCTGGCGCTGACGACCGCGAGGAACGCGGCCAGCAACGAAGCATGGGCCAAACAGTGAACTTGGAATCTCATCTTTTCCCTCCTGTTCGGAATGTCCTCTCCTGCTGCCCTGTGTTCCCTCGCCAAAAAGCACCGTTCACTTCGGTAACGCCAAAATCCCGAGTTGCGGCGTCACCACCGTTGCAAGCGCCCGGTCTCCTCGCGAATGAACCCGCCGGCGTCGGCGTTCATCAGCTGCCGGTCGTAACTCGACGCCATGTTAACGCGATGGCCCAGCGCTTCGTGGAGACCCTCGAGGTTACACGTGCGCGCCAGCAACGAGGAAAAGTCCCAGTTGGCTTCGACGCGCGCGATGCCACCGTAAACCGGCTTGGGTGAATCTCATCGTGGATGAGCCGAAACAGCGCTGTCGGCGCGCCCGCTTGGAGTGGGATGATAGTTGTGCTTCGTTCCGAGTCGCGAACCGACGGGAAGGGCGGCGAAGGTTTCGCTGCCGCCGGCCGTTCCCGACCGTTTGCCGAGCTGGGGACAAACAACCACGCTGCCAGCAACCCCAACATCACCGCACCGGCACCCGTGCGGGCGATGTCCCAGCCGAACTTGCTCTTCGTCTTCATATCTTTCCTTTCGCCAGCAGGCGGCCCTTTGTAGTCGTCGAGAACGGCTGATGTCCGCTCGCTGCCCCCGACCCAAAATCGCTTCGCCACTTCGCCGAAAAGTTTCTGTCTGACTTCCAAACGGAGCATATAGATTGACTTCTCAGAATCGCGCCCATTCGTCCATGCTACAACCGCAGCCACTTCGCCGCGTTCTGCCAGCGGATTTTCTCCTTGTCCGACGCACTCGCCTCCAGCACGTCCAGCTTCAGCAGCGCCGGGTCGGGATAGCTGAACGGCATCCCGGACCCAAGCAGCAGCCTGTCAGCGCCCAGGTTCGCCATGAGCTGCCCGATTTCGTTCTCCAGCAGCGCACTGAGGCGCGAGATCTCGATGGCGTAGTTGGACGGCAAGTCACTGTCCTTGCGCCCCAGTGGCGAGTTCACGTAGCCGATACCGTTCAGCAGAATGAATCGCGCTTTCGGACACGCTTTGATCAACCCGGCAATCTCCTCCAGCAGTAGGTCGGGTACGTCCACCAGCCAACTGCGCTCGCGCTTGTCCTCCACGCGGAGGGGAATGGAAACGACCATCCCCCGCTCCGCCGCCGCATTCACCAAATCCAGGCAGCAGCGGTCGGACAGACTGTAGTTGTGCCACTTGGGATAGAGGCGCAGGCCCCTCATGCCGAACTCTTCATGGCAGATTTTTAGGTCGTCTCGCCAGCCGGCGTAGAATGGATTGATCACGGCAAAGGGAATCAGCCGATCGGAATGACGTTTCACCTCCGCCGCGACTTCCTCATTGCCTGCTTGCGCGTTGCGATAGGTAATGGCGGCGGCGCTGGAGACGACCGCCTTGTCAATCTTCTTGGCGTCCATCAAGGCAAGGAGCGACGCAGCGGTATTGTGGCGTAATTGGCGAAACGCGAAATGACCGAGGTAGGCATTGACATCAATAATCATGATTTTCGTCTCCGCAGGAGTTTTTCCATGTTCCCGCCGAGGATTTTCTCCCTGTCACCGGCGCTCAGCTCGGCCGCGCGGATACGGCCGACGCTGGCGGTCATGGACGTGTCGCAGCCAAACACGAGGCGGTCCACGCCCAGCACCCGCGCGGCCATTTCCACGACGCCTTCGTCTGTCGCGCTGCCGCTGGTGTCGAGGAAGACGCTCGGGGCGTTGCGCAGGGCCTTGATTGTCCACTCCCAATCGCCGCCGCCGGAGACGTGGGCGCAGATGAGCATCGCCTCCGGGTAGCGGCGGGCCAGCTCGGCGATGTGTCCGCTGTCGGAAATGCGGGGCTGGTCCTCCATAACGTAGTGCGAGTGCCCGGCGTGGTGCAGGATCGGCACACGCAGTTCGATCGCCAGCTCCACGATAGGAAAGACAACTGGCTCGGTGCAGGTGTATTCGTTGTAGAGTTTGACGCCGATGAACCCGCGCTCCTCGACGCAGCGGCGACTTTCCTCAAGCGCCTCGCGCGCGTAACCGGGATTGACGTAGCAGTAGCCCAGCACGCGGCCAGCGAATCGCCGCATCCCATCGGCCACCCACTGGTTGCACTCCCGAAAACCGTCCGCCGTCGCCGGCCGGCGCGGCGTGAGGATCGAGCAGCACAGCTGGTCAATTTCCAGTTTATCGGCTGCCTCAATCAGCTTGCGGTCGTCCGCTTCCCACGTTGCGCGGCTCCGATGGCGCAAGTGCGCATGACAGTCAATCACCTTCGTCTTGCGCGACGGGCCGGTCTTCGTGCCGGCGGCGGACTGTCCGCCTTCCGCGCCGCTGGCCACCCGACCGGCGGTAGATGTGAGTGCAACGGCCATGGCGGCCGAACGTTTCAGAAAAGAGCGTCGCGAAACGATCTGTTGAGATTCAGAGGAATCCATCGGCAGTCTCCTTCTCAAAATCCCTGTGTCCGACGATGCACGGATCCACCGGCGCGGTCACGGAACGACCTTGGCTTCGGCCCCGCAGGCGTTGTCGTGCACAAGGGTCTTCGCCGCAGCCCGCACGGCCTGCTGGGGCTGCGCGTGCCGCAGGAACCAGTTATGGTGCACGTCGCACTTCTCTTCCGGCACGCCGCGGATCACCACGGCCGGTTGCGGGGCGCGGAACGTGTTGTTGTAAATCTCGATGGTGGTGCCGGCGATGTCGGTGCCGTCCTCGCGGTCGCGGCCCCCGTGCATGTCGAAGCAGTGGCTCAGCGACTCGCCCAGCTCCACGTTGTTCCGGGCCAGGTAGCTGCACCCGGACCGGCCCGTGCCGGCGAGGGAGTGGCGGTTCCAGTCAAACCGGTTGTACTCGATTAGCGACGACGCCCGGTCGTGGCATACACCATAGCCGAGGCCGTTGTACTGGCAGTGGTGGATGAAGTTGTGGTGAATGCGATGGCCGCCGCCCTGTCCCAGCGAGATGCCGGCGTGCGCGAAGGCGGAGATATCGCAGTTGTCCACCTCGAGGCGAGGGTGCTGGGTGACGATGCCGTCGGAGGTAGGAAACTTGTAGTAGTAGGTACTGCCTCCCCCACCCGGCCCGAAGGACCGGCGGTGGTGGTCAAGATAGCGCTTCGGGCATGGCCCCTGGAGGCACAGCCCGGTGATGCGGACATCGGGACCGCCGGCGCGAATCATCACCGGCGTCTTCAGGGCGTCGCTGCTGAGGAGCGCTCCCCGGGAGCCGTTGTTTCCCCGCTCTCCCGCCAGGGTGACGCCGGCCGGCACCTCCAGGACGAGCTGCTCGATGTAGATGCGGGCGGTCAGATCAATCTCGGTTTCGCCGGGGATGAAGACGGTCTGCCCGGCGCGCGCTTTCACCAGTGCGTCGAGCAAACCATCCAGGTCCTTCACCACATAGTCGCCCTTGGTGACGACGCCCGTGTAACCCTGGCCTCCGCCAATCGTCCCCCGCTTATCCGCAGTGGCGCCGTACGTCGTCTCCCCGATCTTCACCCAGGTCGGTTCCTCCGCGGCTACGCGAACCGAGGCAGCGCACAGCAGCGCCAGCGCCATACCGTGTAGTTTGATCATCTCCGTACTCTCTTTTCATGGATAAACTGACTTATGGTGGCGGGTATCCCGACCGCCCTCTCCGCCTGTCACCGGTCCTATTTGTTCCGAACTCGTTCGACCAAATCACGCACCGTGCGCACAATCGTTTCCTCAATTGACGGCGCTCACAGCGGCTGGCCGGGGGCGATAGGCGGCTCCAGCCCCTGCGGTTCCTGGTCTTCCGGGACGAGGTCGAACAGCTCTGCGATGGGGTTGGGGATCACGCGCGGACGCCCGGTCTGGGAATCCACGTAGACCCAATCGGTTTCCCCTTTCGCCAGAACGGCGTTGTCGTCCACTCGCACGAACTTGTACTTTCGCAGAGACCGCGCCCCCCGGAAGTTGGTCACCCAGGTCAGCAGGGCTACGCGATCCTGGGCGTACGCGGCGCGAAAGTACTCGATCCGATGAGATCGCACGACCCAGGTCGCGCCTTCGGCCTTTGTCGCCCGCGTGCATCCCGCTTCCTCCGAGTGGAGGACCGCCGCCTCTTGCATCCAGCGGACATACTCCACGTTGTTGACGTGCCCATTGACGTCCACCGCCCCTGGGGGGATCTGGAAATCGTGCCGATAGATCCTTGGCATTTCGGAGCCTCACGTTCCTTGGAGTCTCGAACGATCCGATTCGATGTCACTCTTACCGAAAGTGCCCGATGAAGTGGCTACGAAGTCAGTTCCGCATCATGTGCCACGGGCGTCCACCTCCCAGCGGGCTTGTTCGCGAAGTTCCATGGTGCAATTCACCCCAACTGGTTATTCTAAAGCGACCAGCCGGCTCGATATTCCCTGCGCAGCGCCTCGTCGGCCTCCTTGTTGTTGCCAATCTTGCCGGCGATTGGATCGTACTCCAGCGTGCCTTCGAACTGCGTGGCGACATTGCCGAGCATGAGAAACTCGTTGAGCGGGACAGCGTAGTCGAAGTTCGCCCATGCCGGATTGCCGCCACGACAGGCCAGGAACCAATCCATTTCATGCCCGTGCGAGCGGTCCACGGTCTTCGGATCGTTTCTCTCGACATCCTGGAACTTGTCCTCGGGCAGGAGGCGGAAGGTGGCATTGTGGCCGGTTGTGTGAATCTTGCCCTTGCTGCCCACGAGCAGGGCGCCGGCAAAGTCAGGGTTCCACTTCTCTTTGTCGTAGCCTGGTTCGTTTTCGAGAGAGGTCTTGATCTCCTCGATGCCGGGTGCGGCGCCGTTGTACCAGGTAAACGTGATTGGCGGAAACTCGGCGCGCGCGGGAATGTGCCAGCGCACGAGCTCCCAACGCGGGAACGAGAGGCGGTTGATCCCCGACGACTTCGCCTCGATGCGCAGGGGGGGCTTGGCCGACTTGGCGGGGTCGCTCTGCCAAAGTTCATAGATCTTCAGCGCCATGAAGGCCAGGTTGGCCGTGTGGGAGGCCCAGTTGCCCAGTTGGCAGGTGCCGAACTCGCGCCAGTTGTGCCGGAGCATCCACTCGGGGTGGTAGGGACGGAACGCGGCGGGGCCCAGCCAAAGGTCCCAGTTCAAGCCCTCGGGCACGGGCGGGCTGCCTTGGGGCGGTTCCTTCTTGTCAACCCCTCCGCCGCTGTTCCAGACGTGGACCTCCTTGATTTCGCCGATCGTGCCATCGCGGATCAGCTCGAGAGCGCGGCGGAACTGGCCGCTTGCCGTACCTTGATTCCCCATGGATGTCGCCACCTTGTGCTGGCGGGCCAGTTCGCGCAAGGCGTGCGACTCCTGGACGGTGCGGGTCAGCGGCTTTTCGCAGAACACGTGTTTGCCCGCCTTGATCGCAGCGGCGGAGGCCACTGCGTGCGTGTGGTCGGGGGTTGAGACGATCACCGCATCAATCTCCTTGTGCATCTCCTCGATCATGCGACGGAAATCGCTGAACGTTTTCACCTTTCTCTCCGCCAATCGTTTGAACTCCGGGGCCGCCGAACGCTCCCACGGATGCTCGGAGACCGCAAAGCGCTTGGCGAGATCGGCCCAGCGGGCATAGGTCTCCGCGATCTTTCGGTCATTCACGTCGCACACGGCGACGACATTCTCCATTCTGGGGATTGTGTCCACGAACCAAATGCCGCGGCCCCCCACGCCGATCAGGGCAACGTTGATCTTCTCATTGGCCGGCGCACCGAACGCCGAGCGACTGTTCTTGAGAACAAGCAGGCCGGCAGTCCCACATGCGATCCTCGAAAGAAACCCCCGACGGCTGGCGGTTCTGCCCATCATTCCGATCTCCCTTGGGCTGAGGTTGAGTCACGCTTCGCACCGATTGTCTCTGTCGCCCACCATATCACTGTCGTTTCACGGTTCAAACATTTTCTCCGAGGTCGTTTGCCGCACCGACTTCTCAGTCGAGTGACTCAGCGCGAAGACCGCCGGCAACGACGGCAAGGACGAATCGGCGGTCCGCCCGCCGCATGCGGGGGAGGCTTTCACGATCGAGAGTGGTTCAAGCACTCATGGTGCTTTGGCTGCCGGTCGCGGAGACATGTATCTATCGCTGAGCGTTTTCAAGAACGACACAATCGCATCTTC
>Ga0315277_10011425_pt1 | contig 11193 bp, 6 predicted proteins | sample YL17G05_15_MG_FD_203695 | JGI IMG/M metagenome (GOLD analysis project Ga0315277, IMG submission 203695) | Sediment microbial communities from Yellowstone Lake, YNP, Wyoming, USA - YL17G05_15 | ecosystem: Environmental > Aquatic > Freshwater > Lake > Sediment | place: USA: Wyoming | collected...
CGAGGCCGACGCGCGCCGCATGCTCCGCGCGCTTTCCGGCTCGACCCACCGCGTCATAACCGGCGTCTACCTCGTCGATACCGAAACCGGCGCCGCCGTCTCGCGGGCGGTAGCGACGCGCGTCGTCTTCGAACGGATGACCGACGCCGAGATCGAAGCCTACGTCGCCTCCGGCGAGGCGCTTGGCAAGGCCGGCGCCTACGCCATCCAGGAAACCGGCGACAGGTTCGTCCGGAGAGTCGAGGGCAGTTTCACCAACGTCGTCGGCCTGCCCGTCGAGGCGGTCGGCGAAATGCTCGCCCGCATCGCCCGGCCCCGCCGCGCGGCGAGGTCCGCCGGCAAAGGAGGATGATGACATGCCAAGGACGGGGATATCCGCCGTGCTCGCGCTCTCGCTCATGGCAAGCGCCGCCCGGGCGCAGGTCGGCTCCCTTACGGTCACCCTCGATTCCCCGGTCGTCATGGAAGGACAGACCGTGAACGGCGTCGTCACCGGGTCGCTTGCGGGCGAAGCAGTCGCCGTCAGGTGGACCAACGGCTTCGGCGACGTCCTCTTTTCCACCACCGTCACCGCCGGCGGCTTCGAGCCCGCTCAAATCGCCTTCGTCGCCGTCGGCGCCGTTACAACGTCCACCACCGTCGAGGCTGAAACCGCCGCGGCGAGCGGCCTGGCCAATCTCACCGTGATACCCAGGCAGGATTTCCTGTGGAACGGATTCGTCATCGTCGCCGACAAGGCGCCTCTTGCCCTGTCGCGTAACGCCCTCACCGCCCGCCTCTTCGGCGTCCAAGCCGCCCTCGCCGCCGGCACCTCCGGCTGCATCGGCGCGGGGCGCGCGGGGCTCAGGGCGATCGCCGACGGCTTGGCTTCCTCCGGAACCCTCGACCTCCCCGCGGACGCCGTCGCCGCCGTCGCCCAAGACTACGAGAGAACCGGAAACCTCTCGCTCCTGAACCGCCTGCCGTCGCTTTCCGATGCCATGGAAATCGCCCGCCTCACGAGCGAGGTCTCTCGGCAGGCCGCCGACGTCCGCCGGGCCCTGCCCCTCGCGTACGTCGTGGCCGACGACCCGAGCGTCACCAGCGCCAACATGGTCCTCGACTACTCCTTCACGCCCGACGACCTGGCCGGCTTTCGCTCGTTTCTCTCCAGGCGCATAGCCTCGCCCGAATCGCTCGTAAGACACTTCGGCCCCGTCGCCCGCGACGTCGCCACGGCCGTCCCGAAAACCGCCCGCGCACTCAAGGCCGAAGCCCTTGCCGCGCCCGACGACCCTCTTGACGTCGCGGCGTGGGCGCTCCACCGCGAGTACATGGACGCGGCGCTCGCGGACGACGTGCGCGGCCTTTCTCGCGCCGCCGCTGCCGCCGCAATCTCCCCCGGCGCCGACAACGTCAACTGGAGCGTCCTCGTGCCCGTCACGGCTTTCACCGGCGGCCTCGCCCCTTCCGCCTACGGCGGCTTCAACTGGGCGCTGCTCTCCACCGTTTCCGACGTCGTCGTCATGTCCCCCGACGCGCCCTCGTGGGCGCTGCCGCTCGTCCGGGACTTCGAATCAAGAGGCAAGGTCTTCGCCCGCGTCGATGCCGGCAAGAACCCCGCCGCGGGCATCTGGCGCGCCGTCTCAGACGGCATGGCCGGAATTGTCATCGATAATTACGACGGCCTGTCGAAGAAACTCCTTGCCCGGGCCGCCGCGGCCGCAAGGCCCTCCTTCTCGCCGCCGAGTCCCCCCGGCGCGCCCCCCGGGCCCGCCCGTGTGCTCCTGCCGCCGCCTCCGGCCGTAGACCCGGCCGTCGAGGCGCTCGAGGCCATAAGCCGCGGCCAGGCGGACCTCCTGTCCCAGGCCCGGCGTACGGCCTCGGTCGCCATCCTCTACAGCCCCGCGAGCATTCGCGCCGGGTGGATGATCGATTACCTCGCCTCCGAAGGCCTCGCCCCCGCGCCCCCCGACGCCGGCGCGCGCGCACTCTACGCGTGGTCCCAGCTCCTCGGCGCGCTCGGCATCGACTTCATCTGGATATCCGCCGACGACGTCCTTGCCGGCACGCTCCTCCAGAGGCAGGTCACGACGCTGGTGATGCCCGAAATCTGGTGCGTCGACTCGGAGCTTGCCGACGCCCTTGCCGCGTATGCCGGCGCCGGCGGCACGATCATCGCCGACAACGGCGCCGGGCTCCTGGACGGAGAGTACGCCGCGTACTCCGTCTCGCCCCTCAACAGGCTCTTCGGCATAAGACGCCAGCCCTTGACCGCCGCGCGCGCGAAGCTCCTCGCCCCCGGGGCAAAGCGCGAAGCCGGCCTCTCCTTGGCCGACGCCGCTCTCGTGGCCGTCCCCGTGCCCGGCTCGCGCTCGTTCGCGGCCAACACCGCCGTCGCCACCCCCATCGGCAAAGGCGGCGCCGTGTACCTCAACCGCTTCGTTGAAAGCTATCTTGCTTCGGACGAAGCGGCCAGAAGCGCCCTCGTCGCCGACGTGAGAAAGGCCCTCGCCGCCGCGCGCGCCGAGCCCGCCGTGAGGGTCTTTCTGAACAAGAGGCCCGTCGAAGCCCGCGTCTCGGCTTACCGCTACGGCGACGCCGATGTCTTCGTCATCGAGCCGCGGCCGGAGGCGTTGGCCGCCGCCGCGCCCGCCTCGCCTTCAACTGCCTCGGACCTCGCCGTCGCGCGGCCGCCCGTCGCTCCGGCGGCGCCCCAGCTCGAATTGCGATTCAACCGCTACGGCTTTTTCTATGACCTCCGCGCCGCGAGACTCGAAGGCCGGCCTCTCGGAAACGCCGCCGTCCTTACGCTTCAGCCGCCTTCCTCCGGTCCGTTCATCCTTTCGCGTAGTGAATACGAGCTCACCGGCCTTGCGATCCGCCTCGACGCCGCCCGAGGCACGATCTATGTGACCGGCCAGGTGCAGGCGAATAACCCCCTCGGCTCCAGGCTCCTGCGAATGGAAATGTACGAACCCTCCGGCTCGCGCGCGCCGCAGTTTGACCGCACCGCCGTGGCCGAGAGGGGCACGTTCTCCGCGGCCGTGCCCCTTCCGGTAAACGCCGCGCCCGGCGTGTGGCGCGTCCTTCTTCGCGACCTCGAAACGGGAATGGCTTCCTGGGCCGACGTGGCCGTCCAGTAAGGGGGATTCGCGGCCGATGCCCGAGCCAAGCGCGCAGAGGCCAAAAATGCGACACGGCATTTTCTGCCTCGCGTCGGCCTACGCCGCCGGGACGCTTCTGGCGAGAGCCTTCCAGTTCCCCGCGTGGCCGTGCCTGGCCGTGCTCTTGGCGTCAGTGGCGGCGGCGGTTTTCTTTCTCGCCCGCGGGCGTCTCGCGGTTGCGTCGGCGGCGCTTCTCGCCGGCGTCGCCGCGGTCGCCGCCTATGCCTCGGCGCTTGCGCTTTCGACTCCGGCCGACTCGATAACCCGCGTCCTCGCCGCGGGCGGTCCCGCAGGCGACGGCGCGGTGCTCGCCTTTCGCGGGACGGTCCTCGGCGTCGTATCAGAGGACCGGCGCGAAGGCAGGCCGCTCTTTCGCTACCGGATGAATCTCGGCGCCGTCCGCCTCGCCGGGCGGTTTTGCCCCTCGTCCGGAGCCGCGTTTCTTTACGCCTCGGACGAAATCCCCTACGGCAGCGCGGTCGAAGGGACGGCCTTCTGGCGGCTGCCCGCCTCGGCGGCAAACCCCGGCGAGTTCGATTACCGGGCTTTCCTGGCTAATAGCGGCGTCGTCTCGATCGCCCGCGCAGGCGAAGGCACCATAACCGTCGTGGGCCGCTCCGCGGTCCGCGTCGCCGGGCGTTTCTCCGCGGCCGCGCGCCGGGAGCTTCTCGCGCGCCTCGACGCCCTTGGCCTCGGCGCCCAGGGGATCATCCCTGCGGTTCTTCTCGGGGACCGCTCGGACCTTCCCGACGAATCGAGAGACGCCTTTGTCCGAAGCGGCACCATGCACCTTCTCGCGATCAGCGGCATGAACCTCACCATCGTGGCCGGCCTTTTCTGGTGGCTCCTCAGGGTCCTCGGCGCCTCCCAGAAGGCTTCGAGCCTTTTCTCCCTCGCCGTGGCCGTTGCCTACATCATGATCGTCGGCGCCTCGCCGCCCGTGGTCCGCGCGGGACTGATGCTCGGCATTTTCTGCCTCGGCGTCGTCACCGACCGCGACACCCGCGCCCTCTCGGTCGTCTCGGCCGCCGCGCTCATAATGCTCGTCGCACAGCCCCTCCAGCTCTACGACGTCGGCTTCCAGCTCTCCTTCGTCTCCGTCCTCGGGCTTTTCTACCTGGGCGTGCCCCTCGGACGCGGCCTCGCCGCGCGCCTGAAGCGCTCGCGCCTGCCCCTCAGGTCCGCCGCGGCCCAGCTGGCCTACGGCATCGCAGTGTCGGTGGGCACGGGCGCGGCGGTGGTCCCGCTCACGGCGTACTATTTCAAGATCGCGAGTTTCATCTTCCCGCTGGCAAACCTCGTCCTGATACCGGCGACGACCGCAATGACCGTCGCGGGCTTTGTAGCCGTCGGGCTTTCCTTCGTCAGCGCCGCCCTTGCCTCCCTTGCCGCGCTTTCGGCCTCCGGCGCGGAGACGACGATCGTTGCGCTCGCGACGGTTTTCTCCAAGGTCCCCGGCGCCTATTCCTATCTGCCTGCCGGGCCCGCCTGGCTCGTCGTCGCCGCGTACGGCTTCCTCGCGGCCCTGGCGCTTGCGGCCGCGCGCGGCAGGCACGTGGCCGCGGTGATGCTTGCGGGGCTTGCCGCGTGCGCCGCACTCGTCTTCGCGGCGGTTCTGCCGGGCCGGTCGCATCACCCGGAGGTGTTTGCCCTCTCGGGTTCGCGCGGTCCTGCGCTTCTCGTCCTCGACTCAAAGTGCAGGACGGTGCTCTTCCTCGCTCATGATACTTCAGAGGCCGCCGCCGCGGCCACGATATGCCCGTTCCTTTTCGAGCGCGGCCTCATGAAGGTGGACCTGCTCGTCGAAACGGCCGGCTCGGACGCGCGCCTCCGCGGCGGCCTCGAGAGCCGCGTCGGAATGGGAAAGGTGCTGCGCCAGCGCCGCTTCCGCGTCCCCGACGGCCCCGCGGCCCCTCCCGCCGAGGACGGCGCGTTTACTTCATTCGGCCCGGGCGACGTCGTGCGCGGCCCGGGCGGCGTCGAGATCGCCTTTCACTCGCCGCGGCCCATTGACTTCTCGAATCCCGGCGGGGCGCATTTCGAGGGGCTTGTCGCCGACGTGAGCGTCGGCGGCCGCCGCGCCGTCGTCGTCGTCGACGCCACGGACGGATGCCTGGCGATATGCGGCGGCAAACTCGTCCCCCGCCCCGATGCCCTCTGCGTCCTTTCTTACCAGGGTTCCCCCGCCGCGCTCGAAGGCTTCCGCGCCCGCCTCGCGCCCCGCGCCTTCGCTATCGCCGGCAGGGACTTTGCGGGCGCTCTGCCTTCCGTCTCGATTAGCCTTGACGAAAAACCGGCGCCGCGCCGCATCATGCCCTGACCTCCGAACAAAACCCTGCTCGAAACGTACATATAGTCGACAATTGTGCTCTGTTGAAAACTTGGCACCGCCACAGTCAGGAAAAACGGGGACTGGCTTCGAACTTGTGCTTCATAGCGAAGCCCTGCTTCGCGGAGTAGCATTTCCGCGATTTGTAGGAAATTCGTGCCTGTCTCCCGCTTTTCCGTTCCCATCGGCAAGCACCCTTTGGACGCGCCAGATACTGTTTTCAACAGAGCATGACAATTGCATCATTAGTGTACAGCCGAACAATGGTGATTGGCTCCGGTGCGCCGTGCGCCCGCTTCCTGCGGCTGTTCGGAGCGCCAGTCGCCGTTTTTCCCTGTCGGAGGCTTCATGATCGAGCACGTCGCCAAGCGCGCGCGTTTCACCGTCACCGGCAACGTCCAGGGCGTGGGGTTCAGGCCTTTTGTCTACCGGATCGCCGTGCGCGAGGGGCTCGTCGGCTTCGTCTGGAACGACTCCCGCGGCGTCACAATCGAAGTCGAAGGCCCCGACGACGCCCTTGCCCGCTTTGAAACCGCCCTCCGCAGGGAACTCCCCCCTCTCGCGAAGATATTGACGCTCGTCCGGGAGGAAATCCGCGCCGCCGGCGAAACGGCGTTTCGCATCGAGGAAAGCCGGACGCTTGAATCGCGCTCAGCGCTCGTCACTCCCGACAGCGCGACCTGCGGCGACTGTCTCCATGAACTCTTCGACCCCGCCGACCGCCGCCACCGCTACCCCTTCATAAACTGCACCAACTGCGGCCCGCGCTACACCATCATCGAGGACATCCCTTACGACCGGCCGAAGACCACCATGAAGGTCTTCAGGATGTGTCCGTCGTGCCAGGCCGAGTACGACGATCCCGCTTCGCGCCGCTTCCACGCCCAGCCCAACGCCTGCCCCATCTGCGGCCCGCGTCTGGAACTCCTCGATGCCTCGGGCGCGCACATGGATGCGGCCGATCCCGTGAGGTTCGTCGTCGACGCCCTTGCCGCGGGAAAGATCATAGCCGTAAAAGGCCTCGGCGGCTTTCACCTCGCCTGCGATGCCGGAAACGCCGCGGCCGTCGCCGAGCTTCGCGCCAGGAAGCGCCGCGAGGAAAAGGCCCTTGCCATCATGGTGCGAGACCTCGCCGCCGCGCGTCGCGTCGTCAAGGTCTCGCCCGCCGCCGCGAAGATCCTCACAAGGGTCGAGCGCCCGATAGTGCTGCTTCCGAAGAACCCTCGAGCGCCGATAGCCGAGTCAGTCGCCCCCAAGTCCAAATACTTCGGCGTGATGCTGCCCTATACGCCGCTTCATCACCTCCTCATGGAGGGGCCGTACCCCGCCCTTGTGATGACCTCCGGAAACGTCTCCGACGAGCCTATCGCAAAAGATAACGCCGAAGCCGTCCTCCGCCTCGGCGGTATCGCCGACTATTTCCTCGTCCATAACCGCGATATCCGCGTCCGCGTAGACGACTCCGTAGTCGCCGTCTTTCGTGGCCGCATCTACCCCGTGCGCCGCAGCCGCGGCTGGGCCCCCGGCCCCGTTATCCTCAAGAAGCCGTCGCCCGTGGAAATCCTTGCCGTCGGAGCGGAACTCAAAAACACCATCACCCTCGTCAAGGGCGACCGCGCCTACGTGAGCCAGCACGTCGGCGACTTGAAGAACGAGCTTGCCTTCGACAGTTTCCGCGATTCGGTCGAGGCGCTCCAGCGCCTGATGGAGGTTCGCCCGAAACTCGTCGCGTGCGACCTTCACCCGCTCTACCTCTCCACGCGGTACGCCAGGTCGATGGGCCTCCCGGTCGTCGAAGTCCAGCACCACCACGCCCACACGGCGTCGATAATCGCCGAATATGGGGCGGGAGGGCGCGGCGGGCGCATCATCGGGATTTCCTGTGACGGAACCGGCTATGGCTCCGACCGCGCCGTCTGGGGATGCGAGATCCTCGAAGCGTCGCTTTCCGGTTTTCGCCGCCTTGGCCACCTTCGATATGTGCCGCTTCCCGGCGGCGACGCGGCGATAAAGGACGCCGATCGCTCGGCCTATTCGCACCTCGTGGCCGCGTTCGGGAGCGATTCCGCGATTCCGCCCCTGCCGGCTCTCATCCGCCTCGGCGAATCAAGGCGAAAGATCCTCCGCGACATGATCGAAAAGTCCGTCAATTCGCCGCCGACCTCAAGCCTCGGCCGCCTCTTCGACGCGGCAAGCGCCATCGCCGACGTCTCCCACGAGGCGACCTACGAGGGGCAGCCTGCGATAGAGTTCGAGGCCGCCGCCCGGCCTGGCGTCGACGAGGCATACGCGGCGTCGCTTGAGGAAACCCCCGAGGGCTTTATAATCGACCCCCGGCCGCTTGTGCGTGCGCTCTCGGCCGATGCCGCGGCCGGCGTGGATGCCGGCCTTGCTTCCGCCCGGTTTCATAACGCCGTCGCGCACTTTCTCGCGGCCGCGGCCCGCCGGGCGCGCGATTTGACCGGCCTTGGAACAGTAGCCCTCAGCGGCGGTGTCTTCCAGAACGAGTATCTCCTTACGAGGCTTCGCGTCGCCCTCGTAAGAGACGGCTTCAAAGTCCTGATTCACCGTGAAGTCCCGACCAATGACGGCGGCATATCGCTCGGCCAGGCGGCCGTCGCCGCCGAACGCGTCCGATTGAAGATGGTAAAACTGTAGGGGCAACCTTTACCCGCCTGTGGAGGGGGCATGTCGCCCGGGAAAACGGGGCTCCAGCTGCTCTGTTGAAAACTTGGAGCGACACGGGCAGGAAAACCGGGGACTGGCTTGAATCTCCGCGATTTGTAGGAGATTCGTGCCTGTCCCCGGTTTTCCGTCTGCATGCGCAAGCGCCCTCAAGCGCGAGGTGCGCTGTTTTCAACAGAGCAGGCTCCAGCTTATTTCCCTCCCCCTTGGGGGGAGGGCAGGGAGAGGGTCATGGAGTACACCTGCATGTCGCCCGGAAAATGGGGCTCCAGCTCATTTCCCCTCCCCCCATGGGGGAGGGCGGCCTGGCACTCGAGGGGAGCAAACGATGAATCTATTTCCCCTCCCCCATGGGGGGAGGGCAGGGAGAGGGTCGATGGTTTTCCACTTTCCCTTCAGGAGAGGGTCGGGGTGGGGAGGCTGCTGACGGCGCCTGACGAACGTTCTGTAGGGGCACGGTGCGCCGTGCCCGATTTCTCTTGGAGTAACTATGTGCCTTGCAGTCCCCGGTAAAATCGAATCCATCGACGGCGACACGGGCGTCGTCAATATCGAAGGCAACCGCGTCCACGCCATGATTTCACTCGTCCCAGAGGCGCGCGTCGGCGACTGGGTCCTCGTCCACGCCGGGCTTGCCGTGACGGTCATGAGCGAGGCCGACGCCGCCGAAACCTTGAACCTCATGCGGGAAAAGTATGCCGTCGACGAGCCTTGAAAGCCTTCACGCGGACGTCGCCGCAGCCCGCGAACTCGCGGCGAAGATCCCCCGCCCCGTCACCCTGATGGAAGTCTGCGGCACCCACACCGTCGCCATCTGCAAGAGCGGCCTTCGCGACCTCCTCCCAAAGGAAATCCGCCTCATAAGCGGCCCCGGCTGCCCCGTATGCGTCTCGACTCAAGGCTACATCGATGCCTGCATGGAACTGGCCGCGTCCGGAAAGGTTACGCTCGCCACTTACGGCGATATGCTCCGCGTGCCGGGAACGAAGCTCTCCCTCGCCGAGGCCCGCGCCCGGGGCGCCGACGTTCGCGTGGTTTATAGCGCCCTCGACGCGCTGACGCTCGCACGCGCGCACCGCGACAGCGCCGTCGTTTTCGTCGCCGTCGGTTTCGAAACGACGGCCCCGGCGACAGCCTTGGCGGTGAAGTCTGCCGATGCCGAGGGGCTTCGTAACTTCCACGTCCTCGTCTCCCACAAGCGCATAATCCCCGCCATGGCCGCGCTCGTAGCCGCCCCTGACCTGTCAATCGACGGCTTCATATGCCCCGGTCACGTCTCCGTCATCATCGGCCCCGAGAGTTACCACGCAATCGCGAAGGCCGGCCGCCCATGTGTCATCGCCGGCTTTGAAGGCGCCGACGTCGCGCGGGCAGTACGGATGATTCTGGAGCAAATCACGGCAGGCCGGTCAGACGTGGAAAATGAGTACTCGCGCGCCGTGAAACCGGGCGGAAATCCCAAGGCCCTGAAGCTCTTCAATGACGTTTTCGAAGTGGCCGACGAGGACTGGCGCGGCCTTGGCGTCATTCCGGCGTCAGGATTTGCGCTCAAGGGTAAGTACCGAACCTTCGATGCATTAACGGCTTACGGCGTTACGATTCGACCGGCGCCTGAGCCCAAGGGTTGCCTCTGCGGCCAGGTCGTCCGCGGCGCGGTCGACCCCGAGGACTGCGCGCTTTTCGGCACGGGCTGCACGCCGGCGCACCCGATTGGCCCCTGCATGGTTTCCCGCGAAGGCTCCTGCGCAGCCCATTACAAGTATGCGAGGCGGGCCGCCGGATGAATGACGCCGACAAAATTCTCCTCGCGCACGGCGGCGGCGGCGAACTCACCGCGAAACTCGTTTCCGAGGTGATCTTCGCCGGCCTCGGCGACGCCGCGCTCGGCAGCCTCGATGACGCGGCCGTACTCGACATCTGCGGCCCGCAGGCCGTAAAGACTTCGCGAAGCGAGGCAGGTCGCGGTGCTGCGGCGGCGCCAAGGCTCGCATTCACGACGGACAGTTTCGTCGTGAAGCCGTTATTCTTCCCGGGCGGCGACGTCGGCCGGCTCGCCGTTTGCGGCACCGTGAACGACCTCTCGATGCGCGGCGCGCGGCCGCTTTTTCTGTCGCTGGCGTTCATCATCGAAGAGGGGCTTGAGATCGGCGTCTTGCGCCGCGTCGTCGCTTCGGCCGCGGCCGCCGCGCGCGAGGCGGGCGTCAAGGTCGCGACGGGCGACACGAAGGTCGTTGAAAGGGGCGCAGCGGACGGCCTTTTCATAAACACCGCCGGCGTGGGCTCAGTCCCCGAGGGAGTGGAGATTTCACTTTCCGGCGCGCGGCCCGGCGACGAAATCCTCGTATCCGGCCCGGTGGGCAATCACGCGATAGCCGTCCTCGCACAGCGCGAGGGGCTTGCCTTCGAGACGACCGTGGAAAGCGACGTTCGGCCCTTGAACCGCCAGGTCGAAATGCTCATAGCGTCGGTCGGCGTCGGGGTTCATGTGCTCAATGATCCGACGCGCGGCGGCCTCGCGGCTTGCCTCAATACGATCGCCGCGTCGGGCGGCGTCGGCATAGAGGTCGACGAAGCGTCTATCCCCGTGGACTCCAGCGTCGCCTTTGCGTCGGAAATGCTCGGCCTCGACGTCCTGGAACTCGCCAACGAGGGCAAGTTCGTCGCGGTCGTCGCGCGCGGCTCCGCGAAGAAGGCCTTGGATGCCCTGCAAAACCAGGGACAGACACCTATTTCGAGGCCCGCGATTATCGGACACGTCACAAACGGGCGCGGCGTGACGCTTGTGACCGCAAGCGGCGGAAGGCGAATCCTCGAAATGCCTTACGGCGAGGACGCGCCGAGGATATGTTGACGCCGCGCGCGTAAACGTAAAAGCGAACTGCATGCGCGGCCGTTTCGCGAAGCTTCGGCGCGCCGTACAAGCGATTCGCGGCTTCATATCGCGCGTCGAATTGCGACCCCGCGGCGGTCATATCGATAGTGCGACAATGCCCCGAAAAGTGAGGCCTTTCCGGGCTTTCAGGCCACCTTGGC
>Ga0315277_10011431_pt1 | contig 11189 bp, 11 predicted proteins | sample YL17G05_15_MG_FD_203695 | JGI IMG/M metagenome (GOLD analysis project Ga0315277, IMG submission 203695) | Sediment microbial communities from Yellowstone Lake, YNP, Wyoming, USA - YL17G05_15 | ecosystem: Environmental > Aquatic > Freshwater > Lake > Sediment | place: USA: Wyoming | collected...
CACGGAGCTGGGGTGGCTGGCGGTGTGGCTGACGGTGGCTCAGGCGGGGCAGCTGCTGCTTGCGGTGAGCAGCTCTGCGAGCCCGGTTGCCTCCGGCCCCGCGATGCAGGCGGCCGGGCTGCACCTGCTGGCGGCGCCCCCTGCGGTGCTGGCGGTGTGGTGCGCGAGCAGCGCGGTGGCGGCGCGGACGGGCACCGACGCGCTCGCCGGCTTGAGCGGGCTGTGGCGGCGGGCGCCAGCAAGCGGGCTGGCGCTGCTCGCCGGGGGCCTTTCTCTTGCGGGATTCCCTCCGCTGGTCGGGTTCCAGGTGCAGCGGCTGCTGGTCTCCGGGCTCGTGGACCAGAGCCGGCCGGTGCTGGCGGCGGCGGTAGTGCTCGCGGACGTCCTGCTGGCAGTGGCTGTGGTCAGCGCCTTCCGCCGCGCCTTCCTCCGCGGGGAGCCGCCTCCTCCGGTGCGTCCGGCACCGGTCTGGCTTTCCGTGCAACTGGCAGCGCTGATCGCCGTGCTGCTGGCCCTGGGCGTCTGGGCGAGCGCGACCGCACGCTGGGGCGAGCTGGTCTCGAACGCCATCACGTTGGCGCCGCCATGACCGCGGGCCCGGCCTCGACGATCTCCGCTCCGGTGCTCCTGACGATCATCGCGGGCGGCGGGCTGCTGGTGCTGGCGACGGCTCTGGCGCTTCGCCCTCGCGCGGGCGCAAGCGGCTTCGGCTGGATCGTTGTTGCGGGGATGGGCTGCTCTCTGCTGGGGCTGGCTTCGCCGCTGCAGTCGCCGGGGGGGGACGGTCTGAGGGCCGGGCTGGTGCACCTGGTGGCAGTGCTGCTCGCGGCGCTGCTGGGGGGACTGTCGGCCCCGCGCCGCGGGGCTGCGGAGACGCCGACGAACGCCCTGGGAGTGGCGGCCTGGGGGTGTGCCTGGCTCACGCTGCTGGGGTTTCCGCCGACGGTGGGATTCCCGGCGAAGGTAGCCCTCTACCGGGCGCTGTTCGGGTGCGGATGGGGCGGGCTGGCGGCACTGGCGATGGCGGCCAGCGCGGCGGCGCTGGTGCCAGCGCGATGGGGGCTGCGGTCTCGCGCGCGGGCCCTCGAAGGCACCTGGGCGGCAGTCGGAGTGCTGCTGGTCGCGCTGATCCTGGCGCTAGGCCTCTACCCGGGGCCCCTGCTGGATTTGCTTGGGGGGATGGGGGCGGCCGCCGGCCCGGCGGGCTGAGGGGTTGCGCCGACGCTGGATGTGTGCTAGGGTAGGTAGCCTTCGCCGCCGGGGCGCCGTGGTGTGAGGATGTGTCGGCGGCTGGGCCAGGGACAAACCAGCACGGAGAGGCTACCTCGCGCGCGCCTTGCCCCGCAGCCGCGACCGGGCGAGTGCGCGGCACTGCGCAGGCGCGTGCGAAGCCGCAGAAGAGGCCATGCAGAGTCGCAGCAAGCTGTACCTTGTACTGATCGCAGTCACCCTCGTTCTCCTCGCATTCACGTCGGTCTGGAGCAACCCCAAGAGCGCCGATCTCGAGGCGCCGGCGCGCCAGGGGGCCGGCGACAGCGCGACCGCGGCTGATGACAAGCAGGCCGAGACGGTCGAGGCCCCGGCGAAGCAGGAGGCCGAGCCGCGCTACTACACGGTTCGCAAGGGCGACGCGCTGTCCCGGATTGCGAGGCGGTTCGGGGCGACGGTGCGCGCGCTGGCGCAGGCGAACAGGATCCGGAACCCGGACCGAATCAAGGCCGGTCAACGTCTGACCATCCCGACGGCAGGCGCGGGCGCGAACCAGGACGGGGCTGCCGGGCGCGACCGAGATAGCCTGGTGGACACGGCGCTGAGCTATCGGGGGGTGCCGTACCGGTATGCGGGGATGACCTCCCGCGGGATGGACTGCTCGGGGCTGGTGGCGAGGGTGCTGAGGGCCCACGGCATCCGGGCGCCGCACAACTCCCGGGAGCTGTTCAAGCTGGGGAAGCGGGTAACCCGGAAGGAAATGCAGCCGGGGGACCTGGTCTTCTTCCGGACGCGGGGCCGGACGATCTCGCACGTGGGCATCTACATGGGGGACGGGAAGTTCGTGCACGCGTCGAGCGGGGGCGGGCAGGTGCAGGTGGACACGCTGGACACGGGCTACTACGCGAGGCGGCTAGCCGGGGCGCGGCGCCTCCCCTAGCCCGTCTTGCTTGGCCTGCTGCTCCTCCTCGCGGACGCGCCGGCGCTGGTAGCCCTTCTTCCCTCGCTTGGTGGAATGGAAGCGCTCGGGCGGCACGACGGCCCGGGCGAAGAGCCGCAGCACGCGCTTTTGCTTCTTCGGCACGGCCTGCTCCTTCCAGAGAGGGATTCGGCGAGGGGGCAGAGAAGTCATGCCGGAAATCCGCGTGGGGTTGGCGGAAGCTTGGCGGACATCGCTCTCCTGATCCAACGGTTGGCGACGGCTCGCGATCTGCCCGCGCCGGAGTACATGACGGAGCACGCCGCGGGTATGGATCTACTCGCGGCGGTGACAGACCCCATCCTCCTGGCCCCAGGGGCCTATGCGACGGTGCCGACCGGCATCCGGATTTCCGTTCCCGTGGGGTACGAGGCGCAGGTGCGGCCCCGGAGCGGGCTGGCGGCAAAGCACGGCGTGACAGTGCTGAACGCGCCGGGGACGATCGACGCCGACTACCGGGGAGAGGTCTGCGCGGTCCTGGTGAACCACGGCACGGAGCCCTTCGAGGTGAGGCGCGGGGACCGGGTCGCGCAGCTGGTGGTGGCACCGGTGACGCGAGCGCGGGTGGAGCTGACGGAGGAGCTGGACGCCACGGCGCGGGGGGGCGGGGGCTTCGGCCACACGGGCCGGTGAGGCAAGAGGTGGGGGCCTTCGTCATCGGGATCGGCGGGGGCAGCGCGTCCGGGAAGTCCACGATTGCGGAGGAGGTGCGCCGACGTCTGGCCCCACTCGCGGTGCAGGTGATCAACCAGGACCGGTTCTTCTGGGACGCGGCGCGCCTGCCGCGGCACGCGAACCGCGCCAGCACTCGGGTCTGGCCTGACCACAACCATCCGAGCTCGTTCGACGCAGCGGGCCTCCGTTCGGCGCTGCGGGAGGCGCGGGAGGGAGGGGCGGACGTGGTGATTGCGGAGGGCATCCTGGTCCTGTGGGACCGGGAGGCGCGCGAGCTGATGGACCTGAAGGTGTTCGTCGAGGCCGATGCCGATGAGCGGATAGTGCGGCGCATCCGCCGCAATCTGGCGGCAGGGGGCGACCTGGACGCGGTCTGCGACTTCTACCTCGACTCGGTCCGGTACCGGCACCGGGAGTTCTGCCAGCCGACGCGGGCGTGGGCCGACGTGGTGGTCCCCGGTGGGCAGGACGAGGCCGACAGGAGGGAGGAGGCGCTGGGGGAAGTGTGCCGACAGGTGTGGGCGGCGAGCAGGGGGCCTCGGGCCGGCGGCCCCGCGCCGGGATGAAGGGCGAGATGCGCAGCTTCTACGCCGATCTGCACATCCACATCGGGCGGACGAACTCGGGGCGTGCCGTGAAGATCACGGCCGCCCGCGATCTGACGTTCGCGAACATCGCCCGGGAGTGTGCGACGCGCAAGGGGGTGGAGATCGCGGGTGTCGTGGACTGCGGGTCGCCCGCGGTGATCGCGGACATAGAGGGGCTGCTGGGCGCGGGCGAGATGGCAGAGCTGACCGGCGGCGGCCTCAGGTACCGCGACTCCACGACGATCCTGCTGGGGTGCGAACTGGAGACGGTGGAGGAGGGCGGGGGGGTCTCTCACCACGTGTCGTTCTTCCCCGGGATGGAGCAGCTCCGGGCCTTCGTGGGGCTGCTGAGGCGGCTCGTCACGAACCTGGACCTGAGCTCGCAGCGGTGCCGCGTGCCGGCGCGGCAGCTGCTCCGGATGACGCAGACAGCGGGGGGGGTGTTCATGCCCGCGCACGCCTTCACGCCTCACAAGAGCGTCTACGGGAGCTGCGCCCGCCGCCTCCAGGAGGTACTGGCAGGAGTGGACCTGGGGGAACTGGCAGCGGTGGAACTGGGTCTGAGCGCGGACAGCTACCTGGCGGACCGCATTGGGGAGCTGGCCGAGGTGACGCTGGTCTCGAACTCAGACGCCCACTCTCTGCCCCGGATCGCGCGGGAGTACAACGTGCTCTGGCTGGAGGAGGCCACGTTCGAGGAGGTGCTGCTGGCCCTCCGCAGGCAACAGGGCCGGAGAGTCACGGCGAACTACGGGCTGGACCCGCGACTGGGGAAGTACCACCGGACGTTCTGCCTGTCATGCGAGGTGGTTGCGGCAGCCCCTCCACCGACGCTGGCTTGTCCGCTGTGCGGCGGCGACCGGGTGGTGAAAGGAGTGCTCGATCGCATCGCCGAAATCGCAGACTACCCGGAGCCCCGGCCCCCGCAGCACCGCCCGCCCTACCACTACCAGGTTCCGCTGCAGTTTCTGCCGGGCGTAGGCGCGGTGACGCTGGGCAAGCTCCTGAACCGGTTCGGGACGGAGATGCGGGTGCTGCACGAGGCGGCGCGAGAGGAGCTGGCGCAGGCGGTGGGCGGGAAGGCGGCCGCGGCGATCATCCTGGCCCGGGAGGGGCGGCTGCCCCTGCTGCCCGGGGGCGGCGGGCGCTACGGGAAGGCGATGGCCGACGGCTCTGAGGGGCAGCTCACGATGGGATGGTAGGCGAGGGCATGGCCGGAATCTTCATCACACTGGAAGGGATAGACGGCTCGGGGAAGACCACGCAGGCGCGCCTGCTGGCCGAGTGGCTGAAGCGGGAGGGCCGGTGCGTGCGGCTGACTCGCGAACCGGGGGGGACGGAGGCCGGGGAGGCGATCCGCCGCCTGGTGCTCTCACGCAGTGTGGCCGTGCCAGCGGAGGCGGAGCTGTTCCTCTACCTGGCCGACCGCGCGGCGCACGTGGGCGAGGTGATCCGGCCGGCCCTGGAGCGCGGGTGCGTGGTGGTGTGCGAGCGGTACGCCGACTCGACGCTGGCCTACCAGGGGTACGGCAGGGGACTGGACCTGGCGCTCTTGAGAAGGTTGAACGACCTGGCGACTGGGGGCACGGCGCCGGACCTGACGTTGGTGTTGGACCTATCGCCTGAACAGGCGCGACTAGACGCGGCAAGGCTGGATAGGCTAGAATTAGAGGGCGCGGCGTTCAGCGGGCGGGTGGCCGAGGGCTTCCGTGCGCTGGCGCGGGAGGAGCCGGAGCGCATCAGGCTGGTGGACGCGGCGCCGGGGGTTGACGCTGTGCACGCAGCGATCGTGGAGCTGGTGAAGGGAGTGCTGGGGCGGAAGAGGCCCTCGCCCGGAGCATCGCGGAGGGAGGCACCATGAAGCTCGTCATCGCCGTCGTGCAGGACAAAGACCATCGTAAGGTGACGGATGCGCTCCTGGAGAAGGGGTATCAGTTCACCATCGTCGCGAGCACCGGCGGGCTGCTGCGGGAGGGGAACGTCACCTTCCTGATCGGGGTGGAGGAGCCCCAGGTCAGCGGCGTGTTGGATGTGATGCGGGCGCACTCGAAGACCCGCGAGCAGCTCGTGAACGTGTTCCCTCCGACGATAGAGCCCATCGGGACGTGCATTCCGAGCCCGGTCAGGGTCCAGGTGGGGGGAGCCACAGTGTTCGTGGTGGACGTGCAGCGGTTCGAGAAGCTGTAGCCGTGCGGCTGGCTGATCTGATCGGGCAATCGGGGGCGACCACGGTTTTACGGAACGCCATCCGGCGAGACCGGGTGGCTCAGGCCTACCTTTTCTGGGGCCCGGAGGGGGTCGGCAAGTCCACCGCGGCAGTGCTGTTCGCGCAGGCGCTGAACTGCCTGAGCGACGAACGGGGAGCAACGGGGGATGCCTGCGGGGAGTGCCGGTCGTGCCAGCTGATCGCGAAGGGAAGCCATCCGGACGTGCGTGTGATCACGCCTGCGGGGGAGGGCGAGGGGTCTGTGATCCCGATCGAGGTGATCCGCAACGAGTTCGTCCACGACATTCACCTGAGGCCGGTGACGGGCCGCCATAAGGTCTACCTCCTCGATCCGGCTGACCGCACGGCCCCGCTGGCGATCCACACCATCCTGAAGGCTCTCGAGGAGCCGCCCGCCCGTGTGGTCACCATCCTGGTGACGTCGCGGCCGGCGCTGCTGCCGCCGACGGTGCCGTCGCGCTGCCAGCAGGTGGCATTCCGCCTGGCGGGGACGGAGGCGGTGGAGAGGAAGCTCCGCGAGCTGGACGTGAAGCCGGAGACCGCGGCGGCTCTGGCCCGGATCTCAGGGGGAAGAGTGGGCTGGGCGATACGAGCGGCAGCACGCCCCCAGATCGCGGCTACCCGGCAGGCGCTCCTCGACCTCTGCGCCGCTCTGGACCGGCAGCCGATCTCATCGGCCCTGCGCCTGGCGGAGGAGATCAAGCTGTTGGCGGCAGAGCTGGCCCGAGCCGACGAGAGGGAAGGGGCCGAGAGCGGGGACGAGGAGGAGGAGGACGCGGACGAGGAGGCAGCGGCCGCGTCACGGGGGACGAGGGCGGTACCGAATAGGGCGGTTCGGGCTCAGCTGCCCTGGTGCCTGGAGGTGATGGCGTCCTGGTACCGGGACTGCCTGGCTGCGGCGGAGGGCACCCCGTTGGTCAACCCGGACCAGGCAGGCGTGATCGGCGAGGCGGCCCGGTCGCTCTCGTGCCAGCGGGCGGGGGCGGCGGTCGAAGCCGTGCTGGCGGCAAGGCGGCAGATCGAGCGGAATGCGAACATGGACCTGGCTCTGGAGTGTCTGGCCCTGGGTTTGCTAGGGGGCGACGGATAGGACGGCAGGCGAGGGGGTATGATAAGCAGGACACGCGGCTCGGGTCCTGTAGGGCGGTCTGACAGGAAGCCGAGCCAGCTGTGCGAATATACGTGCAGAGAGAACCCAGCACGGGTCCTCAGGGAGGAATGCAGTGATACCTGATCATGGCTTGCGGAGGGGCAAGGGGACGCGGAGGTTATGGACCCTGGCCGGGATCCTGGCGCTGCTGGCGGTGACGGCGGCAGGGACATGGCTGGTGAAGCCGACGGGAAGCGCGGCGGCCACGACGGCTCCGCCGGAGGTGGCGGCGCTGGAGGACATGCAGCGGGGGCTGGTATGGGTGGCGCAGACCGTGGAGCCGTCTGTGGTCTTCATCGAGGCAGCCAGGAAGGTGGAGGGGAGGACGGCGGAGGGGGACGGGGAGCCAGGAGAGGGCCTCCCTGATCCGTGGTGGGAGTCCCCCGGGCCGGACACTCCGTTCTCGCTGCCGGGGCCTCGGCTTGGGCCACGGGCTCGGCCTCAGCCTCAGGTTCCGTCGGTGGGGCAGGGATCGGGCGTGATCATCGATGCAGCCGGCTACATTCTCACTAACAACCACGTGGTGGCAGATGCGAGCAAGATCGTGGTCCATCTGCAGGACGGGGACTCCTACCCGGCGGAGGTGGTCGGGGCCGACAAGCTATCCGACCTGGCAGTCATCAAGATTGGGCCGAAGCGGGCTCTGACGCCGGCGAAGCTGGGGGATGCGGATGAGGTCAAGCCGGGGATGTGGGCGATTGCGGTCGGGTATCCGTTCGGGGGCCACGGGGAGAGTGGCTATGGCAGCGTTGGCGGTCTGTTCGACCAGCCCCAGCGCTATGAGCCTACGCTCACGCTGGGGGTGATAAGCGCGGTCGATCGCCAGATCCAGTCAGACATCCCCGGCCGGCCCTTCCGGGAGCTGATCCAGACGGACGCCCCGATCAACCCGGGCAACAGCGGAGGGCCACTGGTGAACGTTCGGGCGGAGGTGATCGGGATCAACCAGGCCATCTTCACGAGCGCCCCGCTGGGTGGGAACATCGGAGTCGGCTTCGCCATCCCGATCAACCCCCGGACCAGGGAGATCATCAATTCCCTGAAGGGTGGGGAGATTGTGGTGCGGGGCCAACTCGGGGTGATGGTGAAGGCGCTGACGCCCGCGGTGAAGGGCGTGTACGGAGGCAAGAACGGCGTGTTTGTGGACTCGGTGCAGCCGGACAGCCCGGCGGCCGAGGGAGGCCTGAAGGCCGAGGACGTCATCACCACGTACAACGGCAAGGAGGTCACGTCGTCGGATCAGTTCGTCTCCATGGTCCAGGGCACGAAGCCCGGGATGACTGTGACCATCGGGGTGCTGCGCGACGGGAAGCCGGTTGACCTGAAGGTGAAGGTGGGCGCTTACACGCCGGAGACCGTGGCGAAGAAGCCGAGCGCGCCGGAGAGCGGGAGGCTGGGGCTGTCGGCGGAGCCAGTGCCCGAAGACCAGGCCCGGGAGCTGGGGCTGGCAGGCGGCGTGCGGATCCGGGCGGTGAGGCCGCTGAGCGACGCGGCCCGGGCCGGGCTGCTGACCGGTGATGTCATCGTCAGGATCAACCGGCAGGACATCAAGGATATGTCCGACTACGAGCGCGTGGCCGGCGAGCTCAAGAAGGGAGAGCCGGTCGTGGTCCGGGCCTGGAGTCGGAGGAGCGGGAGCATCACGACGTTCGAGATCGACAGCCTCTCCGAGTGAGGGGGCGCCAGGTGGCGCCGGGAGGGTTTACAAAGTCACGCGCATGTGCTACACTGTGGGGCAAGATCGCGGGGTAGAGCAGCCAGGTAGCTCGTCGGGCTCATAACCCGGAGGTCGCAGGTTCGAATCCTGCCCCCGCTACCACGCCATTCATAATTGGCTCCGGAATGCGGTAGGTCATCTCGACCTGCTGCTGTTCCGGAGCCAGTTTCACTTCTGACACCCACGTCCGCAGCAGGCGCTTGCGCTCTGCTGGCTGGCCTTGGCTGAGGACCTTCTCCGTGTGTCGTCGGTATTCTGAGGCGGTTTGTACGTCAATCCGCGGCGGCTCTCCGGTGACGACGGATTTGCCCAGCAGCGACTCCCGCTCCTGCACCAGCGCATTCAGCCTTGTGTTGGCCCAAGCCGCGTCTGACAGCCCGTCCTCGATGGCCCGGCGGATGTTCTCGATCTTGGCGTCGATGGCCTGGACGCGGGCGGCGGCGTGGGGATCGTGACCGCTCTGCTCCTCCCACATCCGGCGGAGTTCAGCATTCACTTCGTTCAGGAACCCCTTCGGGTTGGCGCAGATGCCGAGAAGGTTGCTCACCCCCTCGGCTACCTCGGCCTCAACGCCGTCCTGCGGGACGTACACGCCCGGGCCGCACCCCATGCCCCGCCGATAGGGTTGGCTACCGCACACGTAGTAGCTGCCCGCGCTGGTGCGGAACCCGATCATGTTGCTTCCGCAGCGTCCGCACTTGAACAGCCCTCCGCTCAACAGATAACGTGACTCCCGGCTCTTCCCGTATCCCGTGTCGAACTGCCTGCGGGCGCTGGAGCGGCGGTGCGCCGCGATTGCCTTCGCCTCCTCCTCGGTGATGATCGCCGGGTGCGCGTTCTCGACGATCAGCCACTCGGAAGCCGGCCGGATGCTGCCGTTCTTGCGGTGCACGTTCCAGACCCCGTACCCGCAGTACTGCAGCAGCGCGTGGGGCAGGAGGAGCGAATACCAGGTCGAGATGCCCCAGTACTGCTTGCGCCGTGCCGGGATGCCGTTCTGGTTACAGAAGTCTCTCAGCTCATCGAGGGATGCGCCCTTCGCCGCCATCTCGGCGAGGCAGTGCCGTACCCACTCGTGGGCGGGGCGGCCCGCGACCACGCCCTTGTCCAATACCCAGATGCTCTTGATGATCGGGCGGCCCTTCTTCTCCTCGCCGCGGATCAGCTGCTCTGAACGGTAGCCCCAGAGCGGCTGGCCGCCGTTCTTGTAGCACCAGCCTGTCTCAGGGTCACGCGTCTGCACATTGGCCCGGCAACCCTTGCGCGTGTGGAAGGCCACCTCCCGGCTGTAGGCCTCGTTCTTGGCGAAGGTGATCGCCTCCATGTAGACGCCGGCCACGGTGTCCGGGTCGATCTCAGGGTCATTGAGCGAGATCACCTTGATGCCCGACTGGCGCAACTCGCGCACCAGCGTTTTCGCACGTACGCTGTCGCGGGAGAAGCGAGAGAAGTCGTGGACCAAGATGGCGTTGACCTCGGAGTTGGCCCTGGCGGCCGCCAGCATGCGGTGAAACTCCACCCGCTTGGCTTCCTTCTGGAAGGCGCTTGCCGCCTCGTGGAACTCCCCCACGATCTCGATGCCGTGCTTCTCGGCGTACTCACGGATCTCGCGAAGCTGCTCAGGCATCGACAGCCCACGCTCTTCCTGCATGTCGGTACTCACGCGGGCCCAGGCGATGGCCTTCACCACAGTAGGGTGAGTGGCGACAGACGCCTGGTCGGTGCCGAGCAGTGATTCCAGGAGACGACTCGACGCGCTCATCTCTGCACCTCCTTCGGCACATCCACCTTTGCCAGGGCCTTCTCCACAATCTCCAGCAGGATTGCCTGCTGGCTGCGGTGCTGCCTATAGGACAGCCAGCGCAGCTTCTCGTGGACCTCCTTTGAGACGAACAGCGTCAGTTTGGGCATGGCTGTCACCTCTGGGGAGAGTGTACCAGAAACACGTAGTTGCGTCAATACGTATTTCCGTGCTGACGGCGGAATGAGCGCGGCGCGGAGACTGCGCGCCGGCCTGGCACGCGCGCACACTATCCAGACGGCCTCCTCCCCTTCCAGAAACTGCCCAGACTGACCAACCCGACCAAGTCTGCTTCACAACGGTCTCAGGGGGGTCGTGGGCCGAGCTCGCGTGGTCGGTTCCCTATGGAACCAGCGGCGGAAACTGACCACCTGAACTGACCAGTGCCCTAGCTTCTTCGGCGCGTATACGCCTGGCGGACGAGACTGGCGATGGATCAGGCGGGCTCTCTTCGGCCCGCGTGCCGGAAGCTGCATCGCCGTTCGCAGCTGCATCCAGCCCAAGCGGCGCGGATCCGCACGTAGGGTCGCACTCCATGACGGCCAAACTCTTGTTTGAATTCCTGATCCGTGGTATATTCTGACTGCAGGCGAAGACAACCAGGCCCCTGGCCCTCGCGGGTTTGGGGGGGAAGAGCCGACGGATATCAGCCGGCGTCTGAGTCGAGATAGAGGGTCGCTCCCTCGAATCTGGACCCAGGGGCCGGCTTTGTCTTTGGCCGGGGAGAGATGCGGTGGACCAACCCTCCACGCGGACGGCGGGCAAGCCGCCGGGGCGCGGAACAACCGGCCTTGTCACAGTCGCTGAGAGGCGGCCAAAGGGGCGCTTTTCGGCCAGTGAGGGC
>Ga0315277_10011433_pt1 | contig 11185 bp, 7 predicted proteins | sample YL17G05_15_MG_FD_203695 | JGI IMG/M metagenome (GOLD analysis project Ga0315277, IMG submission 203695) | Sediment microbial communities from Yellowstone Lake, YNP, Wyoming, USA - YL17G05_15 | ecosystem: Environmental > Aquatic > Freshwater > Lake > Sediment | place: USA: Wyoming | collected...
CCGGTCCGCCCGTGGCGGGCGCCCTGGCGCTTGGTGAGGCTGAATAGTGAGCGACAGAAGTTTTTTCTTTGCGGGCGGGGGGACTGGGGGGCATATTTATCCTGCTATTGCGGTTGCCGAGCGGATAATCGAGCTTGATCCGGGGGCGAAGGTTCGGTTTTTGTGCAGCGGGCGGGAGATAGACTCGCGGATCTTAGGGCGGAGCGGGTTCGATTATACGCCACTTCCGATGACGGGTTTTTCATTTCGGCCGGGCAAATTGGCTGATTCTCTTCGTTCGTTCGTGAAGAGCTATCGCATTGCCAGGGCGGCGATTGCGGAGAGCGGAAAGGCGGTTGTGATAGGGATAGGCGGATTTACGTCGGGGCCGAGCTGCTGGGCGGCGCGTAAGCTAAGAGCGCCGATTGTGGTTTTGAACGTCGATATCATACCCGGCCGGGCGAACAGGCTGATCGCGCGATGGGCCGATGAGGTTTTCGTGCAGTTCGAAGATACTCGGCGGCATCTTGCCAAGGGCAAGGCGAAGATAAGCGTCGTCGGTTGTCCGCTGCGAAGGGCCTTTGACGACGTTGACCCCGCAAGGGCAACGAGGCAACTGGAACTGGCGAAGAGCAAGAAGGTCCTTTTGGTGACGGGCGCATCGAGCGGGGCGGCGAATATCAACGACGCCGTTTGCCGGCTGTTGGAGCGGCTCGGCCGGTTCGCGGATAGCTGGCAGATAGTGCATCTTTCTGGGCTGAGGCATTTTGACCAGATCGAGGCGAATTACGCGGGGGCGAAGATCGAGCACAAAGTGCTCGCTTATTATGACGATATGGCTGATCTGTTGGCGGCGGCCCACTTGGTAGTGGGGCGAAGCGGGGCGGTGAGCGTGGCCGAGTATGCAGCCGCCGGTGTGCCGAGCATCTGCATACCGTATCCGTATCACAAGGACAGGCATCAGTATCTAAACGCCGGCAAGTTAGTCGAGGCGGGGGCGGCGGTGATAGTGGACGACATGGCCGACCCGGCTGAGCGAGCTGAGCGGCTTTGGCGCGAATTAGAGACCCTGATGAACGACGAAGAAAGGCGCTCGGCGATGGTGGAAGGCTGTTTTCAAATAGCGAACACGCAAGCCGCTGCGACGATCGCCCGGAGTCTGCTGGGAGATTAATCTTGACGGTGGGATGGTTGCACCGCTTCCGGAGTTTTGCCATCCCCCTCTGGGGGGAGGCTGCCACCCAGAGTTGAACCATGCTCGTTTTTGGGGGAAATCATTTGACTTACAAACCTTCTTCCAGGATAACTTTGCTTTTGGCCGTGGCAGCGAGGATGGGCCGGGGCGCTGCAATAAACGGCGTTTGAAGAACGTCTTGGAGTTTGATGTCGGCGTTTGGCGTGCAGATTCGGCCTGTATTTCGGAAAGAGAACAAAGATGGACAGATTCGGCAGTACACGCAGGGAGTTTCTTAAAGATTCGATTTACTTCGGGGCAGCGGCGGGCGTGGTCGGCTCGGCGGCGGACTTATTGGCTATGCGAAGGGCGTCGGACCCGCGGATGAAATTCGGGCTGGTGACGTACCTGTGGGGCCAGGATTGGGACTTGCCCACGCTGATCGCCAACTGCACGAAGACAAAGGTTCTCGGCGTTGAGCTGCGGACGGAGCACGCCCACAAAGTCGAGTCGAACCTGAACGCACAGCAGAGAGGCGAGGTCAAGAAGCGATTCGCCGACAGTGCGGTTACGCTTGTAGGCCTGGGGACGAATTTCGCCTTTCACGACGCCGACGCGGTAAAGCTGAAGGCGAATATCGACGGGGCAAAAGACTACCTCAAGCTATCCGCTGACGTGGGCGGGTTGGGCGTTAAGGTCAAGCCGAACGACCTGCCTAAGGACGTGCCGCAAGAAAAGACCATCGAGCAGATAGGCAAGGCGCTCAACGAGATCGGCAAGTTCGGCGCGGACATTGGGCAGAAGGTTCGGCTGGAGGTTCACGGGGGGTGCGCACCTTTGCCGATTATCAAGGCGATTATGGACGTCGCCGACCATCCCAACGTCGGTGTCTGCTGGAACTGCAACTCCGACGACCTGAAGGGCGAGGGCCTCGAGCACAACTTCAACTTGGTCAAAGCCCGATTTGGCGATACGATGCACATCCGGGAGGTGACCATTAGCGACTATCCCTACCAGGAGCTGATGAATCTGTTTGTGGGGATGGGCTACGCCGGCTGGATTCTCCTTGAGGCGAGGACGAATCCTAAGGACCGGGTAGCGGCTCTGGCCGAGCAGCGCACAGCCTGGGAGACGATGGTCGCCAAGGCGCAGGCCGGCGGAGCGGAACCGGCAGGAGGAGTCAAGATCAGCGAGGCGGGCAAGACGCTGAAAGTCGAGATTAACGGCAGACTTTTCACGGAGTACAACTACCAGGATGTCCCTCGCCCGTTCTTTTATCCTGTAATCGGGCCTACAGGGGTGAACATCACGCGGCACTGGCCGATGAAGGAGATCAACAAGGATGAGGAACGCGACCACGTGCACCATAAGAGCCTGTGGTTCACGCACGGGTCGGTCAACGGCCAGGATTTCTGGGGCGAGGGCAGCCAGAGCGGCAAGATCGTGCACGATGGGTTCATCAAGGTTGAATCCGGCGCAAAGGTGGGCGTTATCGAGTCGAAGAACAAGTGGGTTGCGAAAGACGGCGCGGTCATCTGCACCGACACGCGGACGCACAGGTTTTACCCGGTTCTGGCCGACGGCGGGCAAATGATGGACTTCGAGATAACCATCCACGCCTCGCAGGGTAAGGTTGTCTTAGGCGATACAAAGGAGGGATCGATGGCGATTAGACTCGCCCCCACGATGCAGGTGGAGGGCAAGGTCGCCAAGGGGCATATCGTCAACAGCGAAGGGATGAAGGATGGAGACGCATGGGGTAAGCGCGCGACGTGGTGCGATTGCTACGGGCCGCTCGAGGATAAGACCGTGGGCGTAGCTATATTTGATCATCCGACGAATCCGAAGCACCCGACTTGGTGGCACGTTCGGACCTACGGCCTGTTCGCGGTGAATCCGTTCGGCGTTCACGACTTTGAGAAAAAGCCCGCCGGAACCGGGGACATTACTATCCCGGCGGGAGAAAGTCTTACGTTCAAGTATCGATTCTATTTCCATAAGGGCGATGCCGAGGAGGCACAAGTCGCAAAATATTACCGCGAATATGCTGAAACGAAATAAGCCGGCAACGGCGTATGGCTCCCTGAGAGAACTGTTTTAGAGAAAGGCTTCTGCAAAATTGCAGGTTAGGCCTACTTAATAAAAGAAAAAATCCTTTCTTGATTTTTTCTTTTTAATGGTAATGTGTTGTGTCATAAGATGTTAGGTGATTATTGAAGAAAATCACAAAGAAGATTTTCTTCAACAATATAGGCCTAACCTGCAATTTTGCAGAATCCAATAAATAAAGGAGAAGAATTATGAACAAGTTCAGTCGTCGAAGCTTTATGAAGACAACGATAGCGGCGGGCGCGGGAATAGTTCTCGCCGGGCCTAACTCGCACGTGCGAGGGGCCAATAACGACTTGCGTTTCGCGGTGGTCGGGGTCGGCGGGCAGGGCAGCGGACATATCGGATATTTTAGCGGTAAAGAGGGCGTTAATGTAGTCGCCCTGTGCGACGCGGACAGGGACCACGTCGAAAAGCGGGCGGACGAGCTGGAGAAAAAAAGCGGCCGGAAGATCAAGAGGTACGTGGATGTCCGCGAGCTGCTCGAAGACAAGGACATCGATGCGATTAGCTCCGCGACGCCCAACCACTGGCATTCGCTCGTGACTGTCTTGGCCTGCCAGGCGGGCAAAGACGTCTATATCGAGAAGCCCGTCTCGCACAACGTGTGGGAGGGGCGAAAGGCGGTTGAGGCGGCCCGCAAGTACAACCGGATCGTCCAAACCGGCACGCAGAGGCGGTCTTCCGAGGCCTATAAAGAAGCGTACAAGTACATAAATGAAGGCAATATCGGGGCGGTCAAGTGGGTGCGGGGGTTCTGCTACAAGCCGCGGTTCAGCGGCAATGGGATTGTCAAGGGCACGAACGGGCCGACTTCGCCGCCGGCCGGCGTCGATTACAATCTGTGGTGCGGCCCGGCGGATATGGAGCCGCTGCGGCGGACCGAGCTTCACTACCTCTGGCACTGGGTCTGGAACACCGGCAACGGCGACCTCGGCAACCAGGGCATCCACGAAATGGACCTCTCGCGCTGGGCGCTGGGCGATCCGAAGCTCGCGCCGCGAGTTATCAGCTTCGGCGGCAGATTCAAAGTCAACGACGCCGGCGAGACCGCCAATACACAAGTCGTTTACCTCGACTACAAGCCCGCCCCGCTGATTTTTGAGGTTCGCGGCCTGCCTCGCAAGAAGGGCGACACGGGAATGGACAACTTCCGCGGCACACAAATAGGCGTGGTTGTGCAGTGCGAGAACGGTTACTACGCGGCGGGCGAGGGCGGCGGCTGGATATATGATAACGACGGCAAGAAGGTCAAGCAGCTTACCGGCAGCGGCGGGGAACACCACCAGAACTTCCTCGACGCGGTTCGCAGCCGGAAAGTCAGCGACCTGGCCGCCGACATCGAGAAGGGCCACCTATCGAGCGCACTTTGCCACATGGGCAACACGTCGTATCGGCTCGGCAAGAAGATGCCGGTCGATGAGATCAAGAAGGCCATCGGCGACAACGCGGAAATGATGGATTCCCTGGATAGAATGCTCGCACACCTGGCGGCAAACGAGGTCGATCTCAATGCCGAGCCGCTCACCCTCGGACCGATGCTCACGATGGACCCCGAGAAGGAGCAGTACGTCGGCGAGTACAGCGAGTGGGCCAATATGTATTTGAAGCGCAACTATCGCGAGCCTTTTGTAGTGCCGGATAAAGTCTAATGAAGTTTGCCCTTTGTAATGAGATGTTCGAGAAGCGGCCAATAGCCGAGGTCTGCTCGACGGTCAGGCGCCTGGGGTATGACGGCCTTGAGGTAGCGCCGTTTACGTTGGCCGAGTCGGCGGATAAGGTCTCGGCCAAGCAGCGTAAAGAGGTTCGGCGGATTGTCGAGGATAGCGGCCTGGAGGTGGTCGGGCTGCACTGGCTCTTGGCCGGGCCGTCGGGCCTGCATATAACCACAACCGATGATGCTATATGGGGCAGGACAAGGGATTACTTGTCCTGCCTCATTGATTTGTGTGCCGACCTCGGCGGCAAGGTGCTGGTTTTAGGCTCTCCGAAACAGCGAAGCCTCGTTGCGGGGCAGACCAAAAAAGGGGCTTGGCGGCGGGCGGTCGATTTGCTCAGCAGCGTCTTAGATAAGGCCGCTGATTCAGGCGCGACGATTTGCCTCGAGCCGCTCTCGCCGGTCGAGACGGATTTTGTCAATACGGTCGCCGAAGGTATGAAAATGGTGCGGCAGATCAACCATCCGAACCTGCGGATTCATTTGGACGTCAAGGCGATGTGCTCGGAGGGCCTGGCGGTTGGCGATATCATCCGGTCGGTCAAGGTCCAGGACATCGGCCATTTCCACGTCAACGACCCGAATCTCTACGGCCCGGGAATGGGCGACGTCGATTACGCCCCCATCGCAGAGGCGATAGACGACATCGGCTGGGACAAGTGGCTCAGCGTCGAGGTATTCAAGTACGACCCGGACCCCGAAACCATCGCCCAAAAGAGCATCGACTACCTACGCAAGTTCTGGCCGGGCTGATCACCGTGGCCGATTGTCAGACTTTCATTTATGGGACTTTTTCCCCTTGACATTTGTCCCTGTATCTGATACTCTCCATTCTGTAGCAAGGAGGCGTGGTGATGGCCCCTTCGAAAAGGAGGTGTCCTCCCCACAGCTAAGAACAGGAGGCTCTTTTTGTTGCTCCAGCAGGGTAAACGTCTGTTGGTGCGAGAATTGTCTGTTTGGATGTAGGATAGAGTTGTTGTTTTCTTGAGATTGTGGGGAGTAGAATTATGAAAAAGCTGCTGATTCTGTTGGTTATGATGGGGGTGGTTGGTACGGTTTGGGGAGAGGAGCCAGTTTATTTTGCCGATGAGAATCTGAAGTTGGCTGTTGAGGAAACACTGGGGATAACTGATCCCACTCCGAGTGATATGGTGGGATTGACTTTTTTATGGGCTCCTAATAGGGGAATAGCGAGTCTCTCAGGCCTTGAATATGCCACTAATCTGACAGATCTCTTTCTTTCTTATAATAGCATAACCGACATTTCTCCACTATCGACTTTGAGCCACTTGACGTATCTGACCCTATCCTCAAATAGAATTATTAGTGATGTTTCTGCATTGTCAGGTCTGACTAGCCTATGGCATCTGGATCTTTCTCACAATAATGTCAGTGATATTTCTGCATTATCAGATTTAATTAATCTGTCGTCGCTGGTACTCTACAGCAATAATATCAGCGACATTTCCCCATTATCGGGTTTGACGAATCTGGGACTCCTTCAGCTCACGGGCAACAACATCAGTGATCTGTCTTCGCTGCGAGGTTTGACTAGCCTATGGCGTCTGGAACTAAACGCCAACAATATCAGCGACATTTCTGCATTGTCAGGTCTGACTAGCCTAGTGACTCTACATCTTTCTTACAATAATATCAGTGACATTTCCCCATTATCAGGTTTGACGAATCTGGTAAGTATCCATATGAACTGGAACAATGTTGCGGATGTTTCGGGATTATCTGGTCTAAGCAACGTCTTAGATCTGTACATGGAGGATAATGACATTGGTGAGATATCTGCATTTTCGAGTATGGCCAAGCTAATCCACCTTCGACTTAGCAACAATAACATCGCCGATGTTTCGCCGCTCTCAGAGCTGACAAACCTGACGGAACTCTTTCTCAGTGAGAACAATATCAGTGACATCTCTTCATTGTCGGGATTGAATAATCTGGAGATGCTTGGCCTCTTCGGCAACAACAATATCAGTCCTCTTGCCGCATTATCTGGCTTAGTTAGCCTCTGGACTCTGAATCTTGGCGACAACAATATCACCGACATCAGGCCCCTTGCCAGCCTGACGAACCTGACGTATCTCTTTCTTCACGACAACCATATCAGCGACATCAGCCCCCTTGGCAGCCTCATGATTCTGAGGGATCTTTATCTTAGCAGCAACCCACTGGACTGCCCCGCCTACGACATCTACATCCCAATGATAGAAACCAACAACCCCGGCATCTATCTTGCCTACGACCCAAGGCCGCCTGAGTGTCTCAATAAACCTCCTGTTGCCAACGCCGGCCAAGACGTGAATACACCAATATTGTTCGAGTTGACCCTCGACGGTAGCGGAAGCTACGACCCGGATGGAGATTATCCTCTGATGTATTGGTGGCAAATTCTGTCAAAGCCGCAAAGCAGCGCTTCGGGGATGTCTAATCCTGATACCGTTAACTCATCGTTTGTGCCTGACCTTGTGGGAGAATACGTAATTGAGCTGGTCGTAACTGACAGCCGGGGGTTGCCAAGCGAGCCGAATTATGTCGTTATCACGGCAATTACCATCGAGCAAGCTACAGAGGAAAAGCTTGTTGAGACAATCGAGGAAATCGGCGGGCTTGACCATAACAACCTGAACAACCCGAACTCAGCCAACGCCCTCATAAATAAGCTCGATGCTACGCTTGCGATGCTCGATGAAGGGCTTTTCCAGGACGCTTTGGATAAACTTCGTAACGATATCTTGAAAAAGACGGACGGGTGTGCTAACACAGGCCAGCCGGACAAGAACGACTGGATATTGACCTGTGAAGACCAGGAGAAGGTATATCCTCTGGTTCTCAGGGCAATTGAGTTATTGGAGAAACTGGAGGAATAGCGTTTTTGCTGTTATTGGCAGGAGTCGGTTGGTGCGACTGTCGAGCATCTTGGGGCAACCCCCCGGTCCACCTGGAAATTCTCGAAAGACGCTCCACTATCGGTATCGTCTCAGTCAGTGCCCGGGCCTATTCTTTCTTTGCGCGGATGAGGGAGCTCATAAATTCATCGCGGTGGACGAGGGCAACGTCGGTGAATCCTGCGCTTTCGAGGTCTTCGGTATATTCGTCGAGGGTGTATGTTCCGCCGGCGGGTGTTGCTACGAGCATAGTGACGGCAAAGATCGCGCCCGTCTGTGGCGCCGTGCGGGATGGGTCCATAACTATATCGCGGATGACGGCGTGGCCGCCTTCGGTCAGGGCGGCGTGGACCTTGGCGAAGAGGTCGCGGTTCTGCTTACGGGAGTTCTGGTGGGCGATAGCGCTGACCCAGGCGAGGTCTGCACCGGTGGGCAGGTCGTCTTCATAGTAGTCGCCTGCGACGAGCTCGACGCGGTCGATGAGGCCGGCACGGGTCAATCGCTCCTTAGCCATCGGTATTACGTCGGGCAGGTCGAAAATCGTCGCCCTGGCTTTGGGGGCTGTCTTTAGAAACTCGATAGTCCAGGTGCCCGATGCGCCTCCTACATCGAGCAGGCGCGTGAATTTGAACGGCTTGAGGCGGGCGACGACCTGGGCGGCTACGGGGGCCGAGATGTTGTTCATAGCTCCAATGAATGCCTCTGTCTCGGCGGTCTGGTCGAGCAGCCCGGCAATGCGCTGGGCCGGCCGGCCGGACTTGACCACCTGAGCCAGTTGCGCCCATTTCCGCAAAGCGGTTCCTGTGTGTCGGAGCATCGGAATCACATTGTTGGGGCTTGATTTGCAGAGCAGCTTGGCCAGACCGGCGGGGACGCTGTAATTGCACCCCCGCTTTGTCAGCAGGTCAAGTGAAGCCAGGGCGTCGAGCAGGATTGTTGTTGCGCGGGGGTCGCAGTGGAGCTCGCGGGCCAGAGATTCGCCGTCCATTGGCCGATCCTCCAGCGCGGAGAAGAGGTCAAGCTCCGCTGCGGCGGTGATAATGCAGGCCGGCTGATACGCTCGGCCTATTCCGAGGATTTCGTCTGCGGTCCATTTCTTTGCCATCGTCAGGCTCCTTTTACTGTAAACGCCTTCTGTCAGACAACGCCAACAGTATATTTGCCCGATAGCCGGTATGTAAGGCAAATCCCGCAGTAGCGGCCGGATTTGACGGGCTGTGCCAGGAGCAGACTATTTTTGGATGTTTGTTCTTGACGGCTCATAACTGATTAGTGATGATGGGTAATTGATAATTGATAATTGATTAGTGATACAGGAGCGATGGGTTGAGCTATAGGGTTGAAAGGAGGCCATTATGGCAAGGATATTTTTGACTGCGGCGCTTATTGTTCTTTTGAACGTCTTAGCGGGATGTGGCGCCGTCGATAGGGGCAGGGGCCAGCTCAAAGCGCCTCGCGGGAGCACGGGGTCAACGGTTGAGGTTCGCAGCGCCGCTGAGGCCGACCTGATCGAGCAGGTGGCGATCGAACGCCAGGTGTATCAGCGGGCGCTGGAGATGCTGGTGAGCCATTATGAGAAGACGGGCAACGTTATGAAGGGCCGCTGGGCGAAGAAGGAGCTGGATTCGCTCACTAAGATGGCGCAATACGACTACATAATCGATGCGACCGTTTCCGGGCCGGACCTGAAGGCGACATCGTATATTCCGGAGGCCGACGCCATGTATAACGAGGCGGTGAAGCTTCACGAGGACGCCAAGAAACTGATCATCGTCAAAGATAAGGGGCTTTTGCGTCTGGCGCTGGATAAATACAACGAGCTGATACGCAAGTATCCGACGAGCGACAAGATCGACGACGCGGCGTTCAACGCGGGCGAGATTTACGAGTACTTCGAGGACTATTCGATAGCAGTGGTATATTTCCAGCGGACGTTTCAATGGAACGCGGCGGCACCTTATCCGGCTCGATTCCGGGCCGCCGACATCCTGGACAACCATCTGTACGACAAGGCTGAGGCCCTGACACTTTATGAGCAGGCCCTCGATCTCGAAGCCAAAGACGGCTTGTACGGCGCATGGAAGGACCATGCCGAGAAACGCGTCGCCGAGCTTAGAAAGCTGTACAGGCCCAAGCCTCAACCTCTAATCGGCGAATAAGAATTCGTTGAGCTTTGACTTGACGGGCCTGGCTGGAAAGCAGGCCCGTTTTTTTATGGATATATAAGTGGTATTGTCAGTCTCATACGAGATGGCGTCGGGATTTGAGCAACGGATTGCGGATTTTGTAAGTGACAACGGGCTGCTCGGCCCGGGGGGGAGGGTTCTGTTGGCCGTTTCCGGCGGCGCCGATTCGACGGCGCTATTATATGCAATGTGCGCGTTGAAGAATCGCGGCGCTATCGACGCAGAATTTGCGTGCGCCCATATAAATCATCAATTAAGAGGAGCGGAGGCCGACCAGGACGACGAGTTTGTCCGCAAGGAGGCGGAGAAACTGGGTTTGGAGACAAGAACAAGACGGGTGGACGTGCGCAGCTTCGCGCGGGAAAACAGGCTCTCGCTTGAAACAGCGGCGCGCCGGCTGAGAATCCAATCGCTGCTTGATATCGCCGCCGAGTCCGGCTGCCACTGCGTGGCGACGGCGCACCAGAAAGACGACAACGCCGAGACGGTTGTGCAGCGGCTGGCCCGCGGGACGGGGATTCGGGGACTTGGCGGGATTTGGCCCGTCAAGACGTTCGGGCGGGTGCGGTTCATAAGACCTATGCTGTGCGTGACGCGGCAAGAGGTTATTCAATATCTCAAGGAGCGCGGCCTTCAGTGGCGGCGGGACCACACAAACGCCGACTGCACATACAGGAGGAACTACATTCGTCATCGACTCTTGCCGGCGTTGCAGGCCGGCTGCACAGGTTCGCTGGTTGAGCAGTTGTTCGATTTATCGCGGGCGGCGCGGGGGTATTACGCCCTCGTCTGCAAACGTGCGGATGAATGGTGGGCGGCGCAGGGCGACCTCGACGGCGAAAAGGTAACGCTGGACTGCGAGAGACTCTCGGCGGAGGCCAAGCCGGTTAGAGTGGAGCTTATTCGACGGCGACTGGCGGCGGTCGGCTGCGGCGAAAAGGCAATTGCGCAGGAGCACTATGAGAAGATGCTGGAATTGGCCGAGCGGAATACCGGGGGCAGGAGAATAGAGCTGCCCGGCGGTTTTGTCGCTCGCCGGGAACATACGGAATTGATATTCGAGAGGGCACAGGGCGAGCAAGAGTCCGCGACAACCGAAGACGCCGAGATCGAGATTCCC